>Ga0326728_10021881_pt1 | contig 11955 bp, 9 predicted proteins | sample MB3enrmetagenome_FD_207602 | JGI IMG/M metagenome (GOLD analysis project Ga0326728, IMG submission 207602) | Lab enriched peat soil microbial communities from McLean, Ithaca, NY, United States - MB31MN | ecosystem: Environmental > Terrestrial > Soil > Wetlands > Peat | place: USA: New York... | reverse complement strand
AACGTGCGCCCAACCAGCCTCGAAAATCCAAAAATTTACCAACGTTTGCGAACATAACGAAGAGCCGATTTGCCTTGTCTGGCTGGCATTTCGGCTCTATACTTAGATCTGCTCGGTTGACGTTTTTCGGGCTCAAAATCCAGCCTCAGCCCGTCGCCATATCGAAACGCGTGAATGCGGTTTTGAGCAGATTCTGGGGAGTGGAAAGAAGGGTGCGCCTGGGGTGCAAGATACCCTCAAGATATAGCGAGATCAGCCATGATTCAAAGCGTCAACCCCGCTATGTAATTGATAACGTTGAAAAAGGTTTACAACTTCTAATCCGTAGGTCGAGCGTTCGAATCGCCCCAGGCGCGCCAGCCAATTTGTGTCCACCAGCGCTTTCATCTTCGATTCTTCTCGATGCGGGATCTTACGCGGCCGGCAGGATTTAGATTTCTCCTGTAACGGCCCGGGGTTACGGTCGGCTTCCAGGCTCCCGACCGGCGTTGAAAAGTGTAGCTCATCAGTTTCAGGTTGAGTAAATGTGTACCCTTCCAAAGGTCATTTTGCCAGAGTATTCGCAATGAGCATATCCGTCATTCTTGCCCATCCGGACGAAGGCAGTTTTAACCACGCCATCTCACGAACAGTGGTCGAGCGCCTTGAGAGAAATGGACATGATGTGGTTTTCCATGACTTATATAAGGAGAACTTCGACCCGCTGCTGACCGGGGAGGAAATCCCCGAGGGCGCCCGGACGCCGGAGTCCATTGTACGTCACTGCGAGGAAATCGCCGAAGCGCGGGGTATTGTCGTGGTGCATCCCAACTGGTGGGGGCAGCCGCCGGCGATACTGAAAGGCTGGGTCGACAGAGTTTTACGTCCTGGAGTTGCGTACAAGTTTCTTGAAGGGGATTCGGGAGAGGGCATACCGGTCGGGTTACTCAAGGCCGAGAGCGCAATCGTGTTCAACACGTCCAACACAGAAACCGAGCGCGAGAAAAGAGTATTTGGAGATCCCCTGGAGACGATTTGGCGCAATTGCATTTTTGGTCTTTGCGGAGTAACCGGTTTTTACCGCAGGACCTTCGGCGTCATGGTCACCAGCACCGCCGATCAACGGAGGCAATGGCTGGATGAGGCGGGGAATTGCGTTGGCAGGTTCTTTCCAAGGCAGGTCATTTAAATCGTCTCTTCCATTATGGATTATTCTCACGCTTCCGCCGGCAAGGCTTCCTGATGGAGCAATTCCTGATTGCCTAGATTAAAGCCGGAGGAAAGCCAGCGCGCCATGGCGGTTTCGAGTTGCTGCAGTTGCAGCGGTTTGGGCAGATAGTCGTCCATTCCCGCCTCGATACAGCGTTCCCGGTCGCCTTTCATGGCATTGGCGGTAAGGGCGATGATAGGTGTGCGAGGGTTGAGTACGCCCGAGGCCGGGTCGCGGATGCGCCGGCTTGCTTCAAAACCGTCCATCTCGGGCATTTGGCAATCCATGAGAACCAGGTCGTAAGGGATGCGTGAAAGCGCTTCGATGGCTTCAAGCCCGTTAGCGGCGACATCGGCGCGGCAGCCCAGCTTTTTGAGCATCGCCTGGGCGACTTTCTGGTTTATAGCGTTATCCTCCGCCAAAAGAATGCGAACATTGCGCCGGGAGGATTCTACAACCGTATGCCTGGTGACCGGGGGCTGTTGCGGTTTGCTTACCGCCGCCGCTTTGCGGCCTGGAACAAGTGAGAGGACTTCTTGCAGCGCCGCCTGCCGCAATGGTTTTGTGAGATATCCGTCGAATCCTGTCCGTTCGCTGCGAGCCGCCTCGCCCCGAATGCCGAGAGAGGACAGGAGAACCATACGAGCGCTGCTGATTTCCGTATCCTCCTTGATCTTTCGACTAAGTTCCTCTCCGTCCATCCCGGGCATCTGCATGTCGATGAGCGCAATCTGAAAGGGATCGCCTCCTCTGGCTTCAGCCCGCAGCAAATCAAGGGCGGCATGACCGTCGCATGCCTGCTCCGGCCGGCAGCCCCAGGAGCGCAGCAGGGTGTCAACCAGCAGCCGGTTTGTCCTGTTGTCGTCGACAACCAGCACATGGATCCCGGCGATATCGGCGCGTTCTTCAATCATATCCGGTTGATTGTTCAGACTCCTTGAAAGCGCAACCGTAAACCAAAAAGTGGAGCCTTTTCCTTCTTCACTCTCAACGCCTAGTGTCCCGCCCATAATCTCGATCAGTTGTTTGGAGATGGCAAGGCCCAAACCTGAGCCGCCATATTTTCTGGATATGGAGCCGTCGACCTGAGTGAAAGGAGTGAAGAGCGCGCCAAGGCTATCGGCGGGGATGCCGACCCCGGTATCCCTGATCTCGAAGCGAAAGACGACGTGTGCGCCGGCTTCCTCTTCGATGCCAACATGGATGCTCACCTCTCCCTGATCTGTAAACTTTACGGCGTTGCCCGCCAAATTCAATATCACCTGCCGCAAGCGCCCGGGGTCGCCCCTCAGGAGCGACGGAACATCCGGATCTATAAGGCAAGTGAGTTCCAGCCCTTTCTCGTGCGCCTTAACCCCCAGCATTTCTGCGGCATCTTCCACGGTCGCGCGCAAATCGAAGTCAAGGGTTTCAAGATCGAGTTTGCTGGCTTCGATCTTTGAGAAATCCAGGATATCGTTAATCAGGCCGAGCAGATTTTCGCCGCTAGAACGGGCGAGTTCGGCATACTGTTTTTGTTCAGGAGTCAGGTCCGTGTCAAGCAGCAATCCTGTCATCCCTATGACTCCATTCATGGGAGTGCGGATTTCGTGGCTCATCCTTGCCAAAAACTCACTCTTGGCCCTGTTTGCGAGGTCCGCATCCGCCGCCATTTCATTGGCGCGTGCAACAGCCTCTGCAAGCCTGCGGTTCACATTCTGCAATTCCGCCATGGTGTTCCGCAACGCTTCTTCGGCCCTTGTGCGCTCGTTGATTTCAACCGTCAAGCTGGAATTGGCTGCGGTAAGCTCGCTGGTCCGCTCCTGTACGCGCAGCTCCAGCTCCGCGTAGGCTTTATTCAGCGCTTCACGCGCATTTTTGCTTTCGATATCTCTACGTTCGAGCAAAGAAGCCATGTCGTCGAAAGACTTAGCCAGAAGTCCGAGCCTGTCAGGAGTGTGGGGAAGTCCCGTTCGAGTTCCCAACTCACCGCCGCCCAAACTGACAGCAGCGGCTGCCAGCCGATTGACCGGCTTAACAATGGCCAAATCCGCAAAAAGCCATGCAACCGCCAGCATCACCAGGGCTACGGCTCCGAGGACCTCTAAATTGCTCAGCATTTTTGCGCTGGCATCCTTTAGTATTTTGGATTTGGACTTGCCGACAATCATATATAGATAAGGCGATGAGTCTTCTCTGAGGCGCAATTGTCTGAAAGCATAAACTGTGTCGGTCCCGTCCCCTGCGGCTTCTTCAAAGATTCCCTGATCTGTCTTACCCGACATTATTAGGAACGAATCCTTTGATATCGATTTTCCGGCATCCGTTGCTCCGTTTTCAGGAAAGCCGTATAGCCGTACTCCTTTGTGATCGGTGATGGCAAACGTATACTCCTCAGCCAGGTTGGCCCTCGATATGAACCGCGCATATTCGGTCAGGTTAAATCCTGCGATGACTACGGCGACGAGTTTTTTATTCGCGTCAATTACCGGAAAAGTGTAGTTGAGCGAGTTGAGGTTGCTGATCCTGCCGACTATGTATTCGCCAACGGAAAAATCCAGCGTCCTGATCGCATCCCTGACATGTTTTCTGTCAGCCAGATTAATAGTACCCGGTTTGAAAGGGAGGGAAGAAGCGAAGGCTTGTCCATCCGGAGTCACTGCCAATATGACCGAATAGAAGGGAAACCGGTTGTTCAGTTCCAGAAAGATCCGGTTGCATGCCTCAGCGTCGCGGTTCTGGACCTCGGGTAACTGAGCCAGAGTGCTGAGCATCACTTTCGTTCCGGTGGAAATTTGCTCCTGCTGGGCAGCGAGGCTCTGAGCCACAAGCATTGTATTGCCCCGCGCCCTCAATATTTCCTGGCTGCGTTCTCTGACGCCTGAGGCGATAACGACAGCAAATGACGGCACGAAGACGATCAACAGACCCAGCAAAAATTTCTTTTTACTGCGCCAAAATGCTAAGATCCGGCGTCCGGACAATTTGCAGTTTTCCTTCTTCCAAATCAATGTCGGTTGGCCTTCAAAGGATGCTCCGCCATATTGTCGGCACAAGACAAGCAGAACATGAACCTTTTCGGTCTGCGCACCCTGCCGGATCCTTCTGCAATTTTACTTGACCGGTCCGTTACATATCATTAGAATATCATATTCCGGCTCGCTTGCGGGTGTAGCTCAGCTGGTAGAGCACAAGCTTCCCAAGCTTGGGGTCGCGGGTTCGAATCCCGTCGCCCGCTCCAGGTCGTGAAGTTTCCTTCCTTGTCTCGGGGAGGTTTCCCTTTTTGAGGGGGCTTGGAATCCAGGCCTGCTTCAATCAGTGGATGACAACTATTCTGGATTCTGAGTTGAAGTTAGTTCCTGACTGGAATTTGAAAATTGTCGGTCTGCTGGAAGAAGTGGGTTCGTGTGACCCACTTTTTTTTTGATAGAGTTAAGGTCGAAGGAACTGATATTGAGTTTGGAGTTGAAAAAGGAAGATAAGGAACTTACTGACGATATATGGAACCTTGTCGAGCCGGTGATTGCAGCCCGAGGCATGGAAATATTGGAGATCGAATATAGGCGGGAATCGGCAGGATGGGTGCTGCGCATATTTCTTGATGCAGACCGGGCAATATCGGTTGAGGATTGCGCAGAAGCCAGCCGTATCGTAAGCGATTTGCTCGACGTAGCCGATTTGATCCAGACTCATTACAACCTTGAGATTTCTTCGCCCGGTATCGACCGTCCGCTGAGGAGGCTTGAACATTTTCAAAAGCATATCGGCGATATTATCGAAGTCCGAACAATGAATCCGATTCAAAACCGCCGAAACTTCAAAGGCGAGCTGAAAGATGCCTCTGCCGGGGGATTGACGGTCGAGTGCGACGGGAGGGGCTATTTGATACCGATAGCGCTGATCGAACGTGCTCGGCTCCGCTATTTCGAGTCCATGGAGCGCAAATCGCGCTGAAGCGGCGGTTTGAGATCAGGAAATATTCCAAAGATGGAGGTGGCTTCTATTTATGGCCAGTGAACTCAAGCGGTTGATCGAACAGGTCAGCAGAGAAAAGGGTATTGACCGGCAAACCCTGATTCAAACTTTAGAAGAGGCCATTAAATCGGCCATCAGGAAGAAATTTGGCGCCAAGCTCGACCTGGATGTCACCTTTAACGAGGAATACGGCGAGATCGAGGCTTTCCAGTTCAAGGAGGTCGTCGATGAGGTGAGCGATCCGGACAAGCAGGTGCTTTTATCCGAGGCGCTGAAGCTTGACAGCGAGAGCGAGATCGGGGACGAGTTGGGCATCAGGATGGACACGGAGACTCTGGGTCGGATTGCGGCTCAATCCGCCAAACAGGTCATTATCCAGAAGATGAAAGATGCCGAACGGGAAGTGGTCTATGACGAGTTCAAGGGTCGCAAGGCCGAGATCGTGAACGGCATCGTCCAAAGGGTGGACAGGGGCGGCATCCTTGTAAATGTCGGGCAGGCCGAAGCCATTCTGCCTCAAAAGGAGCAAATCCCGAGAGAGATATTTCGGCAGGGAGATCGTATAAGATCGTTTGTCCTGGATGTGAAAAAGATCAGCAAAGGCCCTCAGATCGTTTTGAGCCGGACTCATCCTCATTTCCTCATCCAACTGTTTCATTCGGAAGTGCCCGAGATAAGCGAAGGGATTGTGAGCATCATCAGTGCAGCGCGTGAGCCGGGGTCCAGGGCAAAAATCGCGGTCATCTCCAAAGACTCCGACGTCGATCCGGTCGGGGCCTGCGTGGGGATGAAGGGGACCAGGGTTCAAAATGTGGTCCAGGAACTGCGTGGGGAAAAAATAGACATTATTCCCTGGAACATGGACCCTGCCAAGTTTGTGGTAAATGCGCTCGCTCCGGCAATCATCTCGAAGGTTATTGTCGATCAGGCAAACCGAAGCATGGAAGTCATTGTGCCTGACGATCAGCTCTCGCTTGCCATAGGCAAAAGAGGACAGAACGTGCGCCTTGCCTCCAAACTTACGAACTGGCGAATCGATGTGAAGAGTGAGAGCCGTTATGAACGGCAGAAGCAGGTCGGCTACCAGTCGCTTTTGCGAATTCCAGGCCTTTCCACTGAGATAGCGGACAAGCTATACGAATCCGGGATCGGTTCCATTGAAGAATTCCTGGAGACCTCACTGCTCGAATTGGAGGACATGACTCGTCTATCATCTTCGACCCTGGAGATCATGAGAGTCGAGGCGGCCAAATTAGTCCAGGACGGCGAAGAGGGAGTCCCCAAGGAGGTGTCGGAGGAGGATGAGCAGGAATTATTGACAACTGAAGAAACGAGGGCTGAAGGAACGGGGACTGAAGAATCAATGCCTGAGGACCAAGAGCCTGCCGGAAGTGTTTGATGCGGGGGCTAAGTGAAGAGAGGGCTAACAACGAATTTCAAATCACTGTTCACGATGCATAAGCCGTGAACGTGGAAGGATAAATCGAACTGACTGATCGAGGTCACATAGCTGAGCGGACCTGCCTGGTGTGCAGGTGCAAGAAGCCCAAAACTGAACTCATCCGACTTTGTCTCGACCCGGACAGCGGGAGTCTTCTGGTGGACGCTCGAAAAAGGATGAAAGGACGCGGCGGGTATGCGTGCCCGGGGTGTGTGCCTGAACTGCGCCTCGACAGGCGGGTTCGGAGAGCATTCCGCGACGCGATCAAGCAACTCAGTGTGGAGCAGGAGTTATAATTAAAGCATAGGTCCTGCTCTGTTTCCGATAGTTGCTCATATCGGCTGGAAGGTAAGATGAATATCCAAGAAAGTGTCTCCAAGGGGGAAGGTTTCATGACGAGACTAAGGGTGCATGAACTTGCGAAAGAATTGAATATTGACAACAAAGACCTGATTGACCGTATCGAGAAGATGGGGGGCTTTCAGGTGAAAAATCATATGAGCACGTTGACCGACAATGAAGTGCTCAGGATAAGGCAGCAGTTTTTGGCTGTGCGTGCCGGATCCGAAAAAGTGGAAGAAAAACGCATCGGTCGGGAGGTTATCCGAAGGCGCAAAAGAGTTGAAGCGCAGCCCGAGCCTGAAGCACCCCAGGCGCCGGCCGCGGAAGAATTGCCGGTCCAAGTTTTAGTGGAAAGTCCGGAAAGACCCGCCGTTGAATTCCAGCCGCCGATTGAAACACTGCCGGACCTTGCCTCGCAGCCTTCGGAAGTCCCCCACGAAGTTGCTTTGAGCGAGACTGCCCCGGCGCGGATCAAAGAAGAAACCATCAAGGCCAAGCCTGCGGTTCCTCAGGATCGCAAACACGAGGCTGCGAGGATAATCAAGCCTGCGCCGGTAATGGAGACGCCCCCTACTCCCGAAGCTGCCCCGCCGGTTGAAAAGATGCGAGCTGAGATAATTGTTGGGCCGCCTCCCGAGCCGGAGTCGCTCGTAGCAAAATCCGTCGTGCCGGCAACCCCGCCGGTTGAGCCTGTTGCGACGGACAGGTTTCCTGCTAAAGCGGTTCCGGTAAAGGGCGCCACACTCGCGGATGAAGAGGAAGAGGAAGAAGAAGAAAGAGGGAGAAAGAGAGGAAAAAGAAGAAGGCGCAAGAAGGCGAAAAAGGAGGAACCCGCCAGGATCATCAAGCTTCCCGAGATTATGGCCGGGGAGACGGAAGAGGAGGCGGAGCCGGACCTCACCGAGCTGGCCGCACGATTTATGGCCAGGGGAACTGAAATTGTCGAACCAGCCCTAAGGGATCAGAAGCGGCGCAAAGTCGAAGAGGTGGAGAGAGTAAAAACAGGCCGCCGCAAAGAGGTCTTCCAAAAGGAAGATCTTTATTCGAAAAAAGAGCTTGCAGCACAGGATGACAGGGGCCGGGCAAGAGCGGCGGGCAGGCAGGCTGTGAGAGAAACTCCTAAACTTGAGCCTGTTGTGCAGAAGGTAGGGAAGAAACGCATAAAGATTGATGAGGCAATTACGGTTGCAAGCCTTGCCAGGCAAATGGGCCTTAAGGCCAGCGAGGTCATAAGAAAACTGCTGCTCCTGGGACTTCAGGTGAACATAAACCAGGCCCTGGACTTCGATACGGCGGCCCTGGTGGCCGCAGACTTTGAATTTGAGGTGGAAAAAACCGCTTTCGAAGAGGATGAGGTGCTCCAGATTAAAGAAGACCGAGCTGAAGAACTGGTTTTGAGACCGCCTGTTGTCACTGTCATGGGCCACGTCGACCACGGCAAGACATCACTGCTCGATGCAATTAGAGATACCAACGTTATAGAAGGTGAGGCCGGAGGAATCACTCAGCACATAGGGGCTTACCATGTGAAGCTGGACAAGGGTGACATCGTGTTTCTGGATACCCCCGGCCATGAGGCCTTCACATCGATGCGAGCCAGGGGCGCCAAAGTTACGGATACGGTCATTCTGGTGGTGGCGGCCGATGACGGTGTTATGCAGCAGACGATCGAAGCCATAAATCACGCCAAGGCTGCTGAAGTTCCGATTATTGTCGCCATAAACAAAATCGACAAGCCCAATGCCAATGTCGAAAGGGTCAAGCGTGAGCTCTCAGACCAAGGGCTGGTTCCTGAAGAATGGGGCGGGCCCACCACAATGGTCGAAATATCGGCCAAGAAAAGGACCGGGATCGAGGAGCTGCTTGAGATGGTTATCTTGCAAGCCGAACTGCTCGAACTAAAGGCAAATCCGCAAAAGATGGCCAGAGGCAGAGTCATCGAGGCGAAGCTCGATAAGGGCAGGGGGCCGGTGGCGACCGTCCTGGTGCAGGAGGGTACGCTCAGGGCCGGTGATGTTTACGTCTGCGGGATTTATTCAGGGCGGGTGCGCAATATGTTTGATGGACGCGGCAACAGAATAGAAGCGGCCTCGCCCTCCATTCCGGTAGAAGTGCTGGGTTTTCCGGGAGTGCCAAACGCGGGTGATGATTTTATAGTTTTAGCCGACGACAAGCAAGCCAAAGCAGTGGCCGAGCACAGGCTGCTCAAGCTCAGGGAAAAGGAGCTCTCCAGATCTAGCAAGGTTACTCTCGAGAACCTCTTCAGCCAGATTCAGGAAGGCGAAGTCAAGGAACTTAAGCTCATTGTCAAAACCGACGTCCACGGTTCTTTGGAAGCGATCGTTGATTCGCTGGTCAAGCTTTCCACCTCTGAGGTCAAAGTAAACATAATTCACAGCGGCACCGGCGCGATTACCGAAACAGACGTTATGCTGGCCTCTGCCTCCAACGCCATCGTAATTGGTTTTAATGTGCGCTCGGATAGTAAGGTTCAGGAACTGGCCGAGCAGGAATCGGTGGATATTCGTTACTACGATGTCATTTATCAACTCCTCGACAATATCAGGAGCGCCATAGTCGGAATGCTCAAGCCGATATACAAGGAAAATGTAATCGGCAGGGCGGAAGTGAGACAAACTTTTCATGTTCCCAAAATGGGGATGATAGCGGGCTGCTCGGTGCTCGACGGCCGAGTGGAAAGGAACGCCAGGGCAAGGGTGCTTCGCGACGGTGTGATTGTCTACGATGGAAAGATCGGCTCGCTCAGGCGGTTCAAGGACGACGTTAAGGAGGTCAAGGCCGGATTTGAATGCGGCATCGGAATCGAGAACTTCAACGACATCAAGGAAAAAGACATCCTTGAAGCCTATGAAATTCAAGAGATAAAACAGGTTTTCGAACCCGATCAAGAGCGCAGGGCCGGTTCGTAGAGAAGAGTTTGCCGTTGTCGGCGGCTGGAAGGCGTTTTGCTGAAGATGACAACTGACTGCTGACAGCTGAGTTCCGAGGATATCATGACCGTAGGGGTGGCTCTTGTAAGCTTCAGGCTTCATGAAATCCGCTCTCTCAAAGATAAGCGGCGGATAGTGAAGAGCTTGGTGGAGAAAAGTCGCAACCGTTTCAATGTTACCGTTGCTGAAGTTGCCGATCAGGATGTCCATCAGAAGGCGTCCATCGGCATCGCTGTGATCGGCAACGACGGACGTGTGTTGAACTCGCTCCTGGACCGGATAATCGATTTCATGGAGTCGCTCAGCCTGGCCGATCTGGTAAGCCGCGAAATAGAACTGATCGCCCTATGACCGGAAAAGAATGTGCCGCAGAGAGGTGTTTGGGCATGCAACTTCCTCAAAGTTTAACGGACCGATTGCAGGAGTGAGGACGCAATGGAATACAAACGTTCCGATAGAGTATCCGACTTGCTCCACAGGGAAATAGCGGAACTTGTCTTCCGACGGGTGAAAGACCCCCGAACATCAGGCATCACCATAAGTGCGGTGAAGGTTTCAGGCGATCTCAAGCACGCGAGGGTTTTCTTTTGCGTGATGGGAGGCAAGGATGATGATGAAGATGCCAAAAAGAATGCGGCGTCAGGGTTGGAGAAGGCAAAGGGCTTTATCCGGCAGGAACTTGGCCGGAGGCTGAGCCTTAGATATATCCCTCAGCTTGAATTCACCTACGACACATCATTTGAATACGGCGACAGAATAGAAAGGCTTTTGAAAGAACTGCACAGGGATGAGTGAGCAAAAAACATCGAAAATTCGGCAAATTATATCGGCACTCGAAAACAGTGAGCGATTTATGGTAGCCACCCACGTCCATCCGGACGGTGATGCGATAGGCGCTCTTGTCGGCATGAGGCTCATACTCGAACGTCTCGGCAAGAAAGTCGATATGTATGCGCAGGATCCGTGCCCTCCCGAATTCGAGTTCCTGCCGCAGGTGCGGGCTATCCGCAACAAACCGCTCGAATCAGCCGATTATGGCGTTGCGGTTCTCCTGGACTGCGGTGATTTCGAAAGAGTCGGCGAGGAGATCTTTGAGTTTATTAATGCGAGAGGGCTCTTTCTCATAAATATCGATCACCATATCCCCAATAAGGCATTTGGAAATATATATTGGGTTGATCCCTCAGCGAGCAGCACTTGCGAGGTGCTGTTCGATCTGTGCATGGGCCTGTCGCTGACACCGGACGCAGACTTGGCGTCGGCACTTTATACGGGGATTTTGACCGACACCGGATCGTTCAAATATACCAACACCAACAGGCGCGTATTCGAGATTGTTTCCATCCTGGTCCAAATGGGCGCTGATCCGGCATATATTGCCACTCAGGTCTATGAATCGGCCACTCCTGAAAGTCTAAGGCTGCTTGCAAAAGTGCTGAGCACCGCGGAGTTTTACGCCAATTCCAGGATAGTGGCAGCCGAGCTTCCACTCTCCATGCTTCCGGATTCATCCTCTTCCTATATGAATAGCGAAGGGTTCATAAATCACCTTCGGACGGTAAAATCGGCGGATCTGGCCATTTTGTTCCGCGAACTCAACAATGGATTAATTCACGTAAGTATCCGCTCAAGGGTGGGTATAGATGTCGCCAGGCTTGCGAAGCGGCATGGAGGGGGGGGACACAAGCAGGCGGCAGCGTGCAGGATTGCCGGAACGATCCAATCGGTGCGGTCGATGTTTATCGATGAAGCGATCGGCTACATAAACTGAGTTGAGGGAGTTGCGTTTGGGTCCGAGCAGCGCTGGAGAGGAGCAAGGCGGCATTCTGGTTTTGGACAAGCCCGAGGGGATAACTTCAGCCAAGGCGGCGGCCAGGATAAAGAATTTGCTCGCACCGCGCAAGATCGGTCACACGGGGACCCTGGACCCGTTTGCGACCGGGGTGCTCGTACTGTGTTTGAACGAGGCGACCCGAGCGGCCGACCAGATCAGTGGACTTAACAAGACATACGAGTCCACGCTGCGTTTCGGGGTGGAAACGGACACCTTGGACAAGACCGGCAAGGTTGTAAGGCAA
>Ga0326728_10021880_pt1 | contig 11955 bp, 9 predicted proteins | sample MB3enrmetagenome_FD_207602 | JGI IMG/M metagenome (GOLD analysis project Ga0326728, IMG submission 207602) | Lab enriched peat soil microbial communities from McLean, Ithaca, NY, United States - MB31MN | ecosystem: Environmental > Terrestrial > Soil > Wetlands > Peat | place: USA: New York... | reverse complement strand
TCGCTTGCCCTCGCCCGCGGCGCCGGTAGACGGGTCGGGAGGCGGGTTGCAGGCCCGCCGCAGGCTGCAAGCCTGCCCCACGTAACCAGCCACCGCTACCCCGCATGTTCGCTCACATTCATCAGCATACCGAGCAGCGCCAGCGTGCTCAGCAGCGAACTTCCGCCGTAGCTCATCATGGGCAGGGTAATGCCTTTGGTCGGCATCATGCCCAGCACCACGCTGATGTTCATCAAGGACTGCACCACCACCACCATGGTCACGCCCAGGGCCAGGTAGCGGCCGAAATCGTCGCGCATTCGCAAGGTGGTGCGCAATCCACGCCAGGCTATCACCAGAAACCCGGCCAGGACGCCAACCGCGCCCAGCATTCCGGTTTCCTCTCCCACCACGGCGTAAATAAAATCCGTGTGCGCAAACGGCAGATAGAGGAGCTTCTGCCGTCCGTTCATCAAGCCCAGGCCCAGCGGTCCGCCCGCGCCGACGGCGATCTGGGACTGCTCCAGTTGATAGTTGGTGTCGCGGGTGCGCAGCGTCTGGTTCATCCGTTCCCGGAGAGTGCCGTGCGGATCGAAGCGGGCGATGTACTTGAAATCGGGATCCACAAAGCGCACCACGCGCCCCAGGCGGTACGGCTCCGCGAAGATGAACACCACTACGCCCAGCAGGCCCACGGCAACCACCGCGAAGCAATACCGCAACTCCAGTCCGGCCACGAAGAACACCGTCACCACGGCGGCCCCGAGAATCACGGGCGTTCCGAGATCGGCCATGGCGACGCCGGATATCAGCAGACCCAGCGCCATGGCCGCGGGCATCAGGGTATAGCGCGCATTGTTGATGGCGCGGCCCCGCCAGGCGACGAAAAACGCCAGAAAAATCACCAGCACCGGCTTGGCCAGCTCCGACGGCTGAAAACCGCCGGGGCCGATGCGCAGCCAGCGGTGGTGCGCCGAGTCGATGAAATAGACCGCTACCAGCAGCAGGAACGAGATGCCCAGCGTGCTGAACGCCACGGCGCGATTCTGAAACTTGCGGTAGGGCGTGGTCTTCAACAGCATCATGGCGCCAATGCCGACGGCGGCCCATTGGAGCTGGCGAACCACGAAGTGCCAGCTCGATCCGTAGCGCGGGTCCACCTTGGCCATCACGCTGGAGGCGCTGTACAGGATCAGCACGCCGAACGACAACATCACCAGTACGGCGCCAAACAGAATCTTGTCGGTCTTGAGTCGCTGGGGCATGTCAGGTCCTGGGCTGCAACTCCGTCACCAGCTTTTTGAAGGTCTCGCCGCGATGCTCAAAGCTCTGGAATTGATCGAAGCTGGCGCAGGCCGGAGCCAGCAGCACGGTATCGCCGGGCGTGGCGTGCGACCACGCATGGGCCACCGCCCGATCCAGCGTCCGGGCATCGACCAGTGGAACGGCGCCCTCCAGTTGGGCCGCGATCTTCGCCCCGGCCGCGCCGATCAGCAGCGCGGCGTGCGCCTTGCGCGCCAGCGGATCGCGTAGAACCGAGTAATCCAGCCCCTTGTCCTTTCCGCCCAGGATGACCCACAAGCCGCCCGGAAACGCGTCCAGCGCCTTCAGCGTGGCGTCCACGCTGGTGGCTTTGGAATCGTTGTAGAAGTCCACTCCCCGGAGCGTGCGCACGAACTCCAGGCGATGCTCCACGGCGCGGAAGGTGCGCACCGCGCCGGCGATGTCTTCGGGCGAGACGCCGGCGCACGAGGCCGCGATGGCGGCCGCCATGACGTTCTGCACGTTGTGCCGGCCGCGAATCGGGATGTCGCGGACGTTCAGGAGAGGACAGCCGTCCAGCAGCACCTCCTCGCCGCGCAGGCACGCGCCCGGCGCGACCTCCCTTTGCAAGCTGAACCACCGCACCGCCGCCGGGCCGCGCGACGCGAAGGAACCGCACGCCGGATCGTCGGCGTTCAACACGGCCGTATCGCCGCTTTGCTGGGTCTCGAACAGCCGCGCTTTGGCGGCCGCGTATCGTTCGAAGGTGCGATGGCGGTCCAGGTGGTTCTGGGTGACGTTGAGCGCCACGCCGACCTGGGCGCGGAAGGTCACGATGGTCTCCAGTTGGAAGCTGGAGAGCTCCAGGACGTTCCACATTCCGTCGCGCGAGTTCTCCACCATGGCGCTGACCGGCGTTCCGATGTTCCCGCCCACCTGCACCGCGACTCCACCGTGCCGCAGGATGTGGCCAATGAGCGTGGTGGTGGTGGTCTTGCCGTTGGAGCCGGTGACGCCGATGACGCTGCCTTTCAGCAGGGGCGCGGCCAGTTCCAGGTCGCCGATCACGCGCACTCCCCGCCGGCGCGCGGCTTCGAGCGGCGGCAGGTCGGCTGGAACGTCGGGCGAGATCACGATCGTATCGCAGCCCTCGAACACTTCCGGAGACTGGATTTGGAAGGGGATGCCGAGCCGTTCGATCAGTTCCCGCGCCTCCGGTAAGGCGTCCAGGGGTTTCAGGTCGGTCGTGCGCACCAGCGCCCCTTGGCTCGCGAGCAGGGCCGCGGCGGCCATGCCGGAGCGTTTCATGCCGACCACCAATACCTTTGCGCCATCCAGATTCATAGCTATCTCAGCTTAAGCGTGGTCAACGCGAACAACGCCAGCACCAGGCCGGCGATCCAGAAGCGCGCGATGATCTTCGATTCGGCCCACCCGAGGGCCTCGAAATGGTGGTGCAGCGGAGCCATTTTGAAGATGCGCTTGCCGCCCCGCAGTTTGAAACTTCCCACTTGCAGAATTACCGACACCGCTTCCAGCACGAAAATGCCGCCGATAAAGACCAGCAGCACCTCTTGCTTGATGAGCACCGCGACTACCGCCATGGCGCCGCCCAGGCCGAGCGAACCCACGTCGCCCATGAAGATTTCGGCCGGGTGCGCGTTGTACCACAGGAAGCCCAGGCTGGCGCCGGTCATCGAACCGCAGAAGACCGTCAGCTCGGAAGTGTGCGGGTTGCGCGCCAATTGCAGGTACTCGGCCAACTGCGAGTGGCCGCCCGCATAGGTGAGCATGGTGAGCGCGCCGGCCGCGACCACCATGAGGCCGATAGCCAGGCCGTCCAGCCCGTCGGTCAGGTTGACCGCGTTCGACATGAACACCACCACCAGCGCCGTGAACACGCAGAACGGCAGCACGCCGAGCACGTAAGTCCAGGGATTCCTCAGCAGCGACCCGATCAGGAGCGACGGCTGGAACTGCTTGACGAATGGAATGTTCATCGCGCTCGAGAACCGGCCCGCGGAGCGCATCCACAACAGCAGCGCCGCGAATACGAAGCCCATGGCGAACTGGTAGAGCAGCTTGGTGCGGGCCGAGAGTCCCAGGTTGCGATGGCGGGTTACCTTGGCATAGTCGTCCAGGAATCCGATCCAGCCATACCCCAGCAGCGCCGCGAGGGCCACCCACACGTACGGATATCGCAGATCGGCCCACAGGAGGGTCGGAATGACGATCGAGATGATGATCAGGATGCCGCCCATGGTCGGCGTACCGGCTTTCTTCTGGTGCGACCGGGGGCCCTCCTCGCGGATGAATTGGCCGATTTGAAACTGTCTCAGTTTGCCGATCAGCCACGGCCCCAGAGCGACGCACAAGAACAGCGCGGTCAGGGACGCGAACGCCGTGCGAAACGTGACATAGCGGAAAACTCGCAGCGGGCTGACGTAGCGGAAGAGGTGTTCGTAGAGAAGGTAGTAGAGCATCGGTCAGGCCATGAACCTTTCCAGCGCCCGCTCGATGCGCACTCCGCGGGAGGCTTTGAACAGCACCGCATCGCCCGAGCGCGCCAGGGTGCGCAAAAACTCGCCCGCCTCGCAGGGGTCCTCGAAGAAGCGCGCCGCGTTTGCCGGAAGCCCGGCCCGCACGGCTTCCTCCACCATGGCGCTGGCCTGCCCGTGCACCCCGATCAGAAAATCCACTCCGTGCCCGGCCGCATACCGTCCCACCCGGCGGTGCAATTCTTCCGAAGCCCGGCCCAATTCCAGCATCTCTCCGAGCACCGCGAACCGGCGGCGCGCGGGCGTGGCCCGCAGCACGTCGATCATGGATTCGGACGCTTCGGGGTTGGAATTGTAGCAGTCGTTCCAGATCTCGACGCCGCGATGTTCGATGCGCTCGCCGCGCATCTTGCCGGCGGAGAAGGAACGCACCGCCTCGCGCAGGCGTTCCGGCGCAATCTCGAATACCCGCGCCACGGCGATCGCCGCCAGCAGATTCATCACCCCGTGGCGGCCCGCGAGCATGGTCTCAAAGTCCACGCCCAACGCGCGGAATCGCGTCAGCCCCGCGGCGCTCGCTGCATTTTGGGGGTTTTCGGCGTGCTCCTCGACGGCCTCGGCGCGCACGTCCGCGTCCTCCGAGAAGCCGAACGTCACCGTCCGTCCCGGATGCGCGCGGCGGAACTCTCGCACCCGCGAATCGTCGGCGTTGAGCACCGCTACGCCATCGCGCGGCAAGCTCTCGATCAGTTCGCGTTTCGCCGCGGCCACCCCGTCGATGGAAGCGAAGAATTCCACGTGCGCATAGCCCACGTTGGCGACTACGCCGACGTCCGGCCTGGCGATGCCGGCCAGCTCGCGGATCTCTCCCGCGTGATTCATGCCCATCTCCAGCACCGCGACGCGGCACTCCTGCGGCAGCCGTAGAATGGAGAGCGGCACTCCCACATGATTATTGAAGTTTCCACAGGTTCTTCCCACCGCCATTTCCACCTGCAACAAGTGCGCAATAGCGTCCTTCGTGGTGGTCTTGCCGGCGCTTCCGGTCACACCCACTACCCTGCCGTCCCATCGGCGGCGCGCCCAGGCGCCCAGATCCTGCAAAGCCTGCAAGGTGTCCGCAACCGCCAGTTGCCGCCCGCGCAGCCCTGGCGGGAGTTCCCGCCCGGATGCCACTACCACCCCCGCCGCCCCTTTCCGAATGGCAGACGCTACAAAATCGTGGCCGTCGTGGTTGGGACCGCGCAGGGCGAAGTACAGGTCGCCCGCGCTTTGTGTGCGCGTATCCACACTCCAGCCAGTGACCGGGATGGGCCGGACTTCCCCAGCCGCCTGCATCGCCCGCGCAACTTCTTGTAGATTCAGGATCATGGCTCACTTGATTTGGCGATACCCATATCCCTTTAGCACTTCTCTGGCCACCGTCCGGTCGTCGAACGGGACGGTCTTGTCTTTCAAGACCTGGTACGGTTCGTGACCTTTCCCCGCCAGAATCACGAGGTCCCCCGCGCGCGCCTCCTTGATGGCCCGGGCGATGGCCGAAGCGCGGTCGGGTTCCACCACGTGCGGAATATCCACGCGGCGAATGCCCACCAGGGCGTCGTTCATGATGGCCAGGGGGTCCTCGGAGCGCGGATTGTCGCTGGTGAGCACCACAAAATCGCTGTTCTCCCCCGCTACCTGGCCCATCAGGGGACGCTTGGCGCGGTCGCGGTCCCCGCCGCAGCCGAACAGCGTGATGACGCGTTTCGGGTTGAGGCCGCGGGCCGCGGCAATCACGTTACGAAGGGCGTCATCGGTGTGCGCGTAGTCCACCACCACTACGAAGGGCTGGCCCTCGTCGATCCGTTCGAACCTGCCCGGCACGGCGCGCATCCGGGCGATCCCTTGCGCGATGGTCTCCGGCGCCAACCCGTAGGAGAGGGCCGCGCCGCAGGCCGCCAGGATGTTATACACGTTGATCCGCCCGATGAGCGGCGACTCTATGGGGAAACGCGTCTTGCCGAACTGAATATCGAAGCGCAGTCCGTTGAAGTTCGAAGCGATGTGCCGCGCCCGCAGATTGGGCTCGGGCCCCAGACCGTACCAGAGCACCTCGGTCCGCGAATCGAGCTTCAGCCGCCGTACCCGCTCGTCGTCGCGGTTGAGCACCGCGAACGAAGGCGGAGGCCCGCCCGCGCCTTCGAACAGCAATTGCTTCGCCGCGAAATACGCGTCCATGGTGCCGTGATAGTCCAGATGATCGCGCGTGAAGTTGGTGAAGACCGCGGTGTGGAAGCGCAGCCCGTACACCCGCCCCAGGGCCAGGGCGTGCGACGAGACCTCCATGGTGGCGTAGGTGCCCCCGGCCTGTTCCAGTTCGGCGAACAGCCGGACGAGGTCGAGCGATTCGGGAGTGGTGTTCACGGCTGGGAGGACGCGGCCGGCAAGCTGGTACTCGATGGTGCCGATCAGAGCGGTGGTATGGCCGGCGGCGCGCAGCACCGAGTCCAGCAGGTAGGCGGTGGTGGTCTTGCCGTTGGTTCCGGTGATGCCGGCGATTCCCAGCCGTTCGTCGGGTTTACCATAGAAGGTGCGCGCGGCCAGCGCCAGCGCTTGGCGGCCGTGTTCCAGCCCGATCCAGCGCGAGGCGAACTCCGGCGGCGCCTCCGACTCGCCGGCCACCGCGATGGCGCCGCGCGACAACGCATCCTCCACGTAACGCCGGCCGTCGGTGCGGCTGCCCGGAAAGGCGAAGAATACGAAATCCTTCGCAATCCGCCGGGAATCGTAATCCAGCCCGGCGACAGGCGCGCCGGCGAGCGAGGGCGCGAGGGGTTGCTTCAGCCGGACACCCGAAAGTAGCTCGCCCAGTGTCATCGTGCAAACCGAACGCGGATGCGTTCCCCCTGGCGCAGAACGGAGCCGGGCGGCGGATACTGAAGCTTGGCGACGCCGCTGCCGTCCGGTAAGACGGTCAGGCCGCGCGCGGCCGCCTGGGCCAGTACGTCCCGCATGGTCATACCCTGGAAGTCGGGCACGGTGGGCCCGAGGAATGCGACACCGGTGACGGGCGCCGCGGGCTGGTCATCGTCGTCCGTGTCCTGCAGGATGTTCGGCCCCGCTCCCAGCCCCGCAATGGCGAGATCGCTCGAGGGCTCTTCTTGCGAGGCGGCCACCGTCTTGGCGGGACCGTCGGGAAGGTCCCGCGGCACCTCCAGGATGCGCAACGCCTCGGTGGCTACTTTATTGAAGACGGGCGCCGCGGCGCGTCCGCCGTACCCGCCGTTTCCGTGGGTTTCGTTCAGCGTGACCACCACCACGATGGATGGGTTGGGTAGGGGCGCCATGCCCGCAAACGAGGCGTTGTAGTTGTGCGCATAGCGATTGGTGGTGAAATCGAAGATCAGCGCCGTTCCGGTCTTGCCCGCCGCCGAGTAGCCCGCCAGGCGGGCTTCCGGGTACCCGGTGCCGCCGGGCATCACCACAGCTTCCATCAGATGCCGCATGGTAAACGCGGTTTCCGGCTTGACGACGCGCACCGGCGTCGCCTGGGGAGCCGGCTGGTTGCCGAGTTTCAACACCAGGCGCGGCTTCACGAGCAGACCGCCGTTGGCAATCACCGAAACGGCTTGGGCGAGCTGGATGGTGGTGACGCTGATCTCTTGCCCCATCGAAATGGAAGCCAGCGAGGTCGCGGTCCAGCGTGGTAGTTTGCGCAGTTTGCCGCGCGATTCGCCGGGCAGGGGAAGACCGGTCAACTGCGCGAACCCGAAACGCCGCACATAGTCGTAAAGGTTTTGCTGCCCCACGCGCATGCCCACGCGGATGGCGCCTACGTTGCTGGAGTGCTGGAGCACTTGGGCCATGGAGATGACCCCGTAACCGCCGCGAGCTTCAGCTTCGTGGATGGTCCGCCCGAAGAGCGTGATGGAGCCGCGGCCGCAATCGATGGGCGTCTCGGGCCGCAGATTGGTGGTCTCCAGGGCCGCCGAGAGAGTGATCACCTTGAATACCGAGCCGGGTTCAAAGGGCACGCCGGTGGCGTGGTTTTCGCGCGACGCGTCGCCGGCGGTCTCGGGCGGGGTGTTGGGATCGAAGGTGGGATAGCTGGCCAGCGCCAATACGTCGCCGGTCGAGGGATTCATGACCACCACGCTGCCGCTGGCGGCGTGCTTGTCCTCGACCGCCGCCGCCAGTTGCCGCTCAGCCACGAATTGCATCCTCTCGTCGATGGTGAGGGTGACGGGCGTGCCCGGCCTGGCCTCGTTGGCTTGCCGCGAAGCGATGCCGCGCCGCATCACGTCGGTCAGGATCAGTTCCTTTCCCGGCTGGCCGTGCAGCGCGTCGTCCAGCGCCTTCTCGATGCCGGCGTTGCCTTTTTCGGCGTAGTCCACGCCGCCGAGGACGTGCGCCGCCAAAGCGCCTTTGGGATAGTGGCGCTGGCTGGCGCTCTCGATGTCGATCCAGTCCACTGGCAGGGCGCGGACGCTCTCGGCTTCCTGGGGCGTGATCCCGCGCTTCACCACCAAGTAGCCCCGGCCGTTTTCGTTGGCCTGCTTGAGCTTGTCGTACAGCCCGGATCCTCGCATATGGAGAACCTGTTCCAAAAGCTCGGCCGCCACGCCCAGGTCCGGCAGCTTGGCGGGGTTCACGGTGACCGACTGGGTAGGCAGGCTCATGGCGAGGGGTTGGCCGTTGCGATCGTAGATGCTGCCGCGAGGCGCGGGAAGGCTTCTCACGATTTCCTGGCGGGCGCGCGCCTTACGGGCAAGTTCCAGGTGATGCACCAGTTGGAGCGAGGCCAGCTTCACGACGATGGCCGCACTCCACAGCGCAAGGGCCGCACCCAGCACGATCAGACGACGTTCCACCATGATACGCTGCGTGACCGGATCACGCCCCCTTGTACCTATTGTTTTTTCACCATGGCAACGGCGGCGTCCGGCTGGTTGCCTTCCAGGTGAAAGACCTGATCGGATTTGGGTGTGACCAGGTTCTGGTTGTGCGCCAGCCGATCGAGGCGGTCCGGACTCAGGAGTTCGGCCTCCTGCAGGTCGAGTGTGCGGCCTTCGTCGAGGAGACGCCGTTCTTCGGCGCGGAGAGACTCCAGACGGTAACCCGAGATGGTGCTAGCCGCGCCGGGAACCAACACACCCGCCAAAATCGCCACCGCCAGAGACGCCACTCCGATGGCCGACCAGCAGGCGCTCTTGGCCTGGGGGTCCGGCTCGCGCACGAGCCGTCCGTTGTCGATCTTCTTGCAGAAGAAGAATACGTTTTCTTGCGGCAGGGCGCGCAAGCGGTAAGGATCGCGCTCCGCGCGGGATTGCGCCGGTTTCGCCTGGGCCTCCGGGCGCGTCGCTCCCATCCACGTGAAAATCGCCGGCAGCGTCGCCATGGTGTGTTCTGTGTCCTCCCTAACTCGTTTCGATCGCGCGCAACTTGGCGCTGCGCGACGCAGCATTGCGGGCGGTTTCCTCATCCGCCGGCTGCAGCGGGCGTTTGGTGAGAATCCGGGCTCGATTCTCCTGGGCCAGCGCCCTGAATCTTTGCTTTACCATCCGGTCGTCGATGGACATGAAGCTGATGACCACCATCCGTCCGCCCGGGCGGAGCAGGCCGGGGCCAATCTGCAACAGTTTCTCCAACTCCCGGGTTTCGTCGTTGACCGCCATCCGCAACGCCATGAAGGTCCGGGTGGCGGGATGCAGGCGGCCCGTCCTGGGCACGGCCCGCTCCACGGTATCGGCCAGATGCCGTGTGCTCCGTATGGGCCGTGCTCCGACGAGTGCTCTGGCTATTCTCCGCGCCCTCCTCTCTTCGCCCAACTGAAAGATCAGATCGGCGAGTTCCCTTTCAGCAGTGTGATTGACCAGGTCGGCCGCCGTCATGCCGCTGGACTGATCCATGCGCATGTCGAGCGGACCGTCCGCCAGTATTGAAAATCCACGTTCCGGCGCGGTGAGCTGATAGCGGCTTACTCCCAGGTCTGCCAGTAGTCCATCCAGTTTGCCGCAACCAGCCAACCGCACCGCCTCCGCCACGTCGCTGAAGGCGCCCTGGTGGTACCGGATGCGATCCGCCCACTCTTCGGTATTCTTTCGGGCCATTTCCAGCGATTGTGCATCCCGATCGTTTGCAATAACCAACCCCGTCGTGAGCCTCTGCGCGATCAACGCGGTGTGCCCACCCAGTCCGGTGGTAGCGTCCAGGTAATTTCCGTCTGGCCGGACCGCCAGGTATTCGAGCGATTCCCGCGCCATGACGGACTGGTGCATAGGTTTCTATCTCAGGCCCAGCGCCTCCAAGTTGGCGAGGTCGTCCTCGGTCAATCCCAATGCCGCCTTGCGACGCTGTTCGTAGATAGCGTCGTTGAGAACTTCGATCCGGCCGCGATGCGCGTAGAGGTGCAATCCCTGCCCTTCCAGTTCCAGAGCGCGGCGCAGTTCGGGCGAGAAGAGCACGCGTCCCTGGCCGTCCATGACGGTTTCCGCACCCAGGTCGGCCGCGTTGAATGCCACGCTATTGGCCAACTTGGCTAACTCCCGGTGGGTCTCAAAGAACTCTTCATTCTTGCGCCAAACTGCGATAGGATAAATCTGCGCGACGTGCCGGTCTAAACTTGTGACAAATAAGGTCTTTTCGCGAAGGGCGTCAAAATACTGCTGGAATACCGTGGGAAGCTTGACCCGCCCCTTGTCGTCCAGCCGGCCAGGGTACATTCCTCGGGGGGGCTCGATCATCGGCAGCGAATTGGCAAATTCGTCCACGTTTTGACCACTAAGATCCAGTTTTATACCACAACCGATTGTGCCACGCAACTTCAGCGTTTGCAAGAGGAATTTTGCGGAAGCTTATGATCTGTACGGAGTTATCGGCACACCACTGGATCTACACAGATCAGGCAACACACAAGATGTAGAAGATTAGGCGAAGAGGAAGCGAAAACAAAAAGGGCCGACCCGAAGGCCGGCCCTGGGAGAGGAAACGATTACTCGATGGGGATGTAAATCAAGTTGCTGTACTGGGCAGTCGATGCGCCCACGGGAACCACTCCAATGGAGAATCCAATGCTGTTTCCGGTATTCACATTCGCCGGGATCACGAAGGAAACTTCGTAGACGCCTACCAGGTCGGACGTCAACCGTGCGTAGTTCAGCGTGGTTCCGCCGCCGGCCAGGCCCGGAACTACGGTTCCGTTGACAGTTGCGGTGGTCCCGCGAGGCGGGACTTGGTTGGTGCCGACCGCCGGCGTGGTGGGGCCGAGACCGGTAACATACGCGGTCACGGTATCACCGCGGCGCGCGGGGTTCGACAGGCTTACGAAAGAGCCGTCCTGCCGCACCAGCGTGGCTCGCATGACGCTGTCCGAACCGAGGGCGCCGTAGACACCCGGGCTGACCGCCAGAACGGGCACGTTAACCGTGGCGGCACCGCCATTCACCAGCATTACGACGGTGGCCGTGCTGGGGGCGACGACTTCGCACGGAACCTGGAAGGTGAGCGACTGGGTTCCGCCGATGTTGGCGATGCTGAAAATGGGCGCCTGAGTGCCCGAGACAGTGAGGCTGGCTCCCGCCAGGGCAAGCGGTCCGGGGCCGAAAGAAGCGCCGACGGTGGTCCCGGAGATGCTCGGGGCGATGCCGGAACCGATGACTGTCGCCAAACTGCAGGGCGAAAGCGATCCCAACTTCTGGTCCGCGGCGTTGACGAAGCCGCTCGCCGAAAGCGTCGGTCCCGCCGGGTTGACGGTCAGCGAGAAAGTTACCGAGGGTAAGCCGCCGACCGATGCGGTCACGGTCACCGTCTCCTGGTTGGTGGTGATGGGAGCGGTGACGGTCACATTGGCTTGGCCGGCGCTGTTGGTGTTAGCAGTGGCCGGGACGGTCGCGCCTCCAGTGGCCGTGAAATTGACGGTGATGCCGCTGGCCGATCCGCTGCTGGTGGTGACCTGCACTACCAGCGGATTGGGAAATGGCTGGCCGGAGGTTGTGGTCTGGAGGTCGCCGCTGGACTTGGTGAAGGACGCAAGTATTACCGACGAGATCGCGGTCAACGAGAATGTGGCAGGGGTGATGGCGCTGTAGCCCGAAATCGCCACCGTAATGGTGACGGTCCCACCGGCGGTGCTGGAGAAGGTGAAGCCGGTCTGCACGTTGCCATTGTTGTCGGAGGTGTTCGACTTGTTGGTGAAAGTGCCGGCGCTGGCCGGGGAGACGCTCCAGGTAACAGC
>Ga0326728_10021876_pt1 | contig 11957 bp, 9 predicted proteins | sample MB3enrmetagenome_FD_207602 | JGI IMG/M metagenome (GOLD analysis project Ga0326728, IMG submission 207602) | Lab enriched peat soil microbial communities from McLean, Ithaca, NY, United States - MB31MN | ecosystem: Environmental > Terrestrial > Soil > Wetlands > Peat | place: USA: New York... | reverse complement strand
CTGGTTGCGAAAACAGACGGCCCGGATCTGGGCCGTCTTGTCCTTCAGAGTGAAGTAGAGATGGCCGGACGCGGCGGCGCGGAAGTTTGACACTTCGCCCGACACCCACACGTCCGGGAATTCCCGCTCCAGCAGGAGCTTGATTCCCTGGTTCAACTCAGAGACGGTGAAAATCTTTCGTACAGGGCCGAAACTGAGGAGGGTCTGCTCCAAGGATAATCCTCAAATCCCGTCAGCATTCAGGACCAAATTCCGAAAGCCAGCCTTAGCGTTTTGTCAGGTGCGAAACCACCCACCAAACCAGCGTCAACACTCCACTCAGCAGCAGGCACGTGACCAGCGGGAAGTTCACCTGCACGTGCTTGCCTTTGTATGAGATGTCACCCGGCAGTCTTCCCAGGCCGAGTAAGGAAGACTTGGAGCCGGCCATCACCAAAAGGCCGACAGCCACGAGCAACACGCCGGCGACAACAAGGAACTTCCCGAATGGAAATGAAGTCCAGTCACCCATAGATGCTCGTTCAATCGTCGCCACCTGGCGGCGGGTTGTCAAGGGGACCCCTTCGGGCACACGCACGGCGCGCCATTGACCGCCAGGGGCCAACCGGCGTCTTAAAGGATCTGCCGAATTCCTCCTTTAGGCCAACTCGATGCCGGGAAAGTAGTAGCCGATTTCGTAGGCGGCGGTTTCGGGGGCGTCCGAGCCGTGAACAGCATTGTGCTCGATGTCGGCGGCGTAGAGCTTGCGGATGGTCCCGGGGGCCGCGTTAGCGGGGTTGGTAGCGCCCATAACCTCACGCAGACGGGAAATGACGTTCTCCCCTTCCAGGACCATCACCAGCACCCGGCCCGAGCTCATGAAAGTTGTAAGGCTCTCGAAAAACGGCTTGCCGCGATGCACGGCGTAAAACCCTTCGGCCTCAGCCTTGGAAAGACTCACGAGGCGCACGGCCGCGATCTTGAATTCCTTCGCTTCGAAGACTTTGATGATGTCGCCGATGTGGCCCGCGGCGACGGCGTCGGGTTTGATGATGGTAAGAGTACGTTCGAGTTTCATGAATCTCCTTCTTAGAGTTGTTAGTTGTTTTTCAGTGCCTGCGCCATGGTCTCGCCAATGAGTGCGGGGCTTTCGGCGATCGTAACGCCGGCGGCCTGAAGCGCGGCAATCTTGTCCGCCGCCGTGCCCTTGCCTCCTGAAATAATAGCACCGGCATGGCCCATCCTCCGGCCCGGCGGGGCGGTGCGCCCGGCGATGAACCCGATGACGGGCTTCTTCACATTCGCCTTTATGAACCGAGCGGCCTCCTCTTCGTCCGTGCCGCCGATTTCCCCGATCATGACGATTCCCCGCGTTTCCGGGTCTTCGTTGAAGAGCCGCAAGACGTCGACGAACGTGGTCCCGAGGATGGGATCGCCGCCAATGCCGATGCAGGTGGACTGGCCGATCCCCAAAGCTGAAAGCTGGCCCACCGCCTCATAGGTCAGGGTCCCGCTTCGGGAAATGACGCCCACGTGACCCGGCAGGTGAATGTGTCCCGGCATAATGCCGATCTTGCATTTCCCCGGGGAGATGACGCCTGGGCAGTTGGGTCCGACGAGCCGGGTCCCGGTTCCCGGGAGATAACGCATCACCCGCACCATGTCGAGCGTCGGGATGCCCTCCGTGATGCAAACCACCAGCGGCAGTCCGGCGTCGGCGGCCTCCAGAATTGCATCCGCCGCAAAGGCAGGCGGCACGAAGATCACCGAGGCGTTCGAGCCGGTCTTCCGCGCTGCTTCCGAGACCGTGTTGAAGACGGGAATGCCCCCCGCGTTCGTGCCTCCTTTGCCTGGCGTTACGCCGCCCACAACCTTGGTGCCGTAGGCGAGGGCCTGCCCGGTGTGGAATGCCCCTTCGCGTCCCGTAATTCCCTGAACGAGCAGCCGGGTGTTTTCGTCAACAAGGATTGACATGTGCGATGCTCTTCATTATTGGCGCCGGCCCCCTGGCCAGGCCATCGTTCATTTCCCGGCCAGCGCGACCACTTTCTCCGCGGCGTCTTTCATCCCGCGCGCAACGGTGAAGTTCAAGCCGGACTCGCGCAGAATTTTCTGTCCCAGTTCGACATTCGTGCCTTCCATGCGAATCACCACCGGCGCCGTGACCCGCAGGTCTTTCACGGCCGCGACGACCCCGTTTGCGACAATGTCACAGCGCATGATGCCGCCGAAGATGTTGACCAGCACGGCGCGCACGTTGGCGTCGCTCAGAATGATCTCGAACCCTTGGCGCACTTGCTCTTCGTTCGCGCCGCCGCCCACGTCCAGGAAGTTCGCAGGCTGTCCGCCCGCGTATTGGATGATGTCCATTGTGGCCATCGCCAGGCCGGCGCCGTTCACCATGCAGCCCACGCGGCCATCCAGCCGGATGTAGTTCAGGCTGTATTTCGACGCGCGGACTTCGAGCGGGTCTTCCTCGTCCAGGTCGCGCAATTCGCGCACGTCCGGGTGACGGTAAAGTGCGTTATCGTCGAAATTCATCTTGGCGTCCAGGGCCAGCAGGCGGCCATCGCGCGTGACAACGAAGGGATTGATTTCGACCAGCGAAGCATCCGTGGCCAGCATCGCCTGGTACAGGCTGGCGAAAAAGCGCACCGCGTCATTGACCAGTTTCGGGTCAAGTTCAAGCCCGAAAGCCAGCTTGCGGGACTGGAAGGCTTGCATGCCAAGAGCGGGATCGATGGACTCCTTCAGGATCTTTTCGGGATGCTCGGCCGCCACCCATTCGATCTCCACGCCGCCTTCGCTCGAGGCCATGAACACCGGGCGGCCAGTGGCGCGGTCAATCACCAGGCCAAGGTAAAGCTCGCGCTCGACTTCCAGGGCCTCTTCAACCAGCACCTTCTTCACCACGCGCCCGCCGGGCCCCGTCTGGGCGGTGACCAGCTTCCGGCCGAGCATGTCCTCCGCAATGCGCGCGGCTTCGCCGGAGTCACGAGCAAGCTTCACTCCGCCTGCTTTCCCGCGGCCTCCGGCATGAATCTGCGCCTTCACGATCACGGCGCCGCCCAAACGCCCGGCGATCGCGCGCGCCTCCTCGGAACTCGATGCAACCTCACCACGAGGCGTGGCGGTCCCGAATTTCGCAAGGATCTGCTTGGCCTGGTATTCGTGAATTTTCATTGCTCAAGCCGTCCCCCCACGGCGAGTCCGCTGCTGAAAGGTCTTCTGCAAAGGGCTGCTTGCTGCCCGCCGGGGCCCCCTGATCCGCCCCCTTTTGCCAGAGTGGGGTTGAAATAACTGTGAAATATGGCAGTATAGAAAATGGTCAGCCCAATTGCAACGAGCATCACCGGACGTTGCGTCCCGCTTCGGAAGACCGGCGAAGCGTTCTCCCAAGCGAATCTTGAGCGAAGGCTGAAGCCCTCCGGCTGAGAGGGCGAGGCATGACAAGCGAGTGCTGACCGCAGCAAATATGAAAATCCGCGAGGCCATCCAAAGCATCGAACAACGTCACGATCTCAGCCGTGCCGAGGCGGGGGCGGTGATGGAGCAGTTGCTGTCAGGTTCCGTGCCGGACGCGGAGATTGCCGCATTCCTTGCCGCTTTGCGCGACAAGGGTGAACAGTTGGCGGAGTTGGTGGGGTTCGCCGAGGTCATGCGCGCGCATGCGGCCGAAGGGCTGCGGCAAGCGGGCGTCGGCCTGGAGGCCATGCGGCGTGGCGAGCCGCTGCTTGACACGTGCGGCACCGGCGGCGACGGCCACGGCACTTTCAACGTGTCCACGGCGGTCGCGCTGGTGGCTGCGGCGGGTGGAATCCGCGTGGCGAAGCACGGCAACCGGTCCGTCTCCAGCTGTTGCGGCAGCGCGGACGTGCTGGAATCGCTCGGGGTCGTCATTGACCTGCCGGCGGACCGCATTCCGGCGTGCCTCGAAACGGTCGGGATGGTCTTTCTCTTTGCTCCGGCGCTCCACCGGGCCACGCGGCACGTGATGAAGGCGCGGCGGAGCCTGAAGACAAAATCCGTTTTCAACCTGCTCGGCCCGCTCACGAATCCTCTGGGCGCGTCCTTGCAATTGGTCGGTGTCTACGATGCCTTGGGGACAGAGATGATGGCGCGCGCGCTCGGGTCGGTGGGCACGCGGCGCGCCTTCGTCGTTGCCGGATCCGATGGCATCGACGAGGTCACGCTCTCCGGCCCCACGCGCCTCTCATCGAACTTGAGCGGCGCAGTGCGGACGCGCGACGTCACTCCGGAAGAATTCGGCCTTCCCCGGGCCCCCCTCGACGATCTTCGCGGCGGGGATGCGGAAACGAATGCCCGGTTGTTGCGAAGCGTCCTTGACGGCGAGCCGGGTCCTTATCGCAACGTGGTCCTTGCCAATTCGGCGGCGGCTTTGGTCCTGGCTGAAAGGGCTGCTGGTTTCGCCGAAGGGGTCGCGAAAGCGGCGGAAATCATTGACTCCGGCGCGGCGCTTCAGATACTTAAACGCCTGGCGGATTTCACGCAAAAAAACAGACCTGCCTGAATGAGTCATACCAAGGTGCTTTAATCGAGATACTCCTGCAAAGACGAGAAACCCTGTTGGGTTGCAGACGGGAGTGCAAAACCCCTCACCCGTCCCGCGCCGGCGGGTGAAAGCGCCGGCCGCGGTCCACCCTCTCCCCAAGGGAGAGGGCTGTGATTTTTGATTCTTGCCCTCTCCCCAGAGGAGGGGTGGCGAGCGAAGCGAGCAGGGTGAGGGGTCTCTGCTCGAATTTGTACCCGGATCAATGCGACTTGGTATCAGTGAGGCAACGGACTGCCGGTTCCGGTCCTAAATCTTCAGAAAATTCGCGAGCAGTTGCTTTCCGAATTCAGTGAGGATTGACTCGGGATGGAATTGAACGCCCTCGACCTTCATTTGGCGGTGGCGAAGGCCCATGATGAGTCCGTCGGGCGAGGTGGCGGAGACTTCGAGGCAGGGGGGCAGAGTCTCACGTTCCACAATCAGAGAATGGTAACGTGTCGCCACGAAAGGATTGGGGAGACCGCTAAAGATGGTTCTGCCGTCATGGTGGATCTGGCTGGTCTTACCGTGCATCAGTTGCGGTGCCCGGATGACCTTGCCGCCGAAAGCTTGGCCAATGGATTGATGACCCAGGCAAACTCCCAAGATGGGAACCCGGCCGGAAAATCTTCCGATGACCTCCAGGCAGATTCCCGCCTCTTTGGGAGTCTTCGGCCCGGGCGAGATAACAATCTTTTGAGGCAGCCGCCGTTCAATGTCGTCCACGGTAATCTGATCGTTCCTGACCACTCTCATTTCTGCGCCCAATTCCCCTAGGTACTGGACGAGGTTGTAAGTGAAGGAATCGTAATTGTCGATTACAAGAATCATAGTTATCTCTGCCGCTGCAGGCTCCCGGAAAAACATTATAGAGGAAAACCAGCCGCCAAGCGCCGCGGTTCGATAGTGGTGTTATTTGGAATGGAGTCCCTTTCGAAACGCAGGTCATCCCCGCCCTTCGCTTGTCATTCTGAGCGCAGCGAAGAATCTCGCTCTGCTCAGGGTGAACATCCAGCGGGAATCCAGTCCGTCGGCGCATTTCTAATGGCTTGCGGAGTGAATTCCCGCTTTTGCGGGAATGACTGCACCTGGGAGCACCCGTGTCGCGCAAATGACACCACTACCCGGGGTTCCGGCGCCTTGGAGTGCGGCGGCTTGACGCCGCCTTGGGAGGGGAATTTGACCACAGAAGGCGGTGGCCCTGGCCACCGCAGTCCAAGGCGGTCCCGGCGTGCGGGACCGCAGCCGCGGCTATGCCGGGGGATACTTACAGGTGCCACCACCACGCAGAGCCACTCGACCTGCCGGGCGCCGACTCTGTTTTCGGAATACCCTCGGGGCATTCCTTCACGCCGGGTCGATGCGGTAACGCTCGCCTGCCTGCGTGGGGAAATGAACATTGCCCCCTTTGATTGAAGCGGTGACAGGGTGGCTGTCTTGCATTCGGGTCACCTTGACTGCCTTACCCGCCCAAGGGTTGGCGAGCTTTAGCGGCGCGCCTTTCTCGCTGAAGATCGTCACGCCGGAGACCGACCTGCCGTCATACGAAGCCGAAACCAAAAACGCACCGACCGCGCGAAGGTCCCGGAAGCGCGCCCGTCCCAATCCCTGAGTGTTCGGGAACAAGCGGATCGTTCCCGTCGAGCTTTGCAACATGCACTCGTTCAGCACGGCCGGCAGTGAAAGGTTTTCCGTCCAGATGCCCATGCGCATCATGAAGTCGAAATCGACGCCATCGTTATAGCGGCCATCGATCTGACGGACGCGGTCCGGAGCGACCCCGTTGGGCAGCAGGCAGTAGCGGACTTCATTCTTGAACCAGTTGAGGTCAAGCATCCCGAGCCGGGCACGGATCAGGGGCTGGTAGACCAGATCGTTGCCGCCTTCCAGGCGGATTGTACGAGCGGTACGCCTGGCAATTTCCAGATATTCATCGTTGAGGCCGGTTCCAACCTGTTCTCCGGGGAAAACGGGCGCAAGCGTCACGGGGATGTTGTAAACAAACTCCGCCGGCGCATTAGGCACATCCAGCCAGACTTCTCCATAAGGCCCCTGTGTTTTCGGGTAGGGTGCAAGGTCCTTGCGGATTTCCTCCCACTTGTCCCGTTCGCCCTCATCGCGATTTAGGATTCTGGAAGCCTCACCCATCGCCTGCAACAGGAACGCCACAAGCGCCAGGTCCATAATGCAATCCTTGTTCAACCGGAAGTCCACCGTGCAGCCCCAGTTTTCGGGTGAAGCGGTGGGAGCAAGATGGTACTTGCCGTCGTCCTCCTTTTTTGCGAAGGCGACAATGAAATCCGTTGCCGCGCGGAGAAGCGGATAAACTCTTTTCAGAAACTCCTGGTCAAGCGTGTATTGGTACTGCCACCAGAGGCTTTGCACGGTCCACGGCGTCTCACAGATTTCGTAACCCCAGGGCGGCGCGGGGAAGGGGACGGCCTGGCTGGGCACGGGATAGGCGGAGTGAGGGAAGAAGGCGCCGGGCATGCCGAACTTCTCCCGCGCGTAGTTCTGCGCCATGGGTAGCAGGTTTTCCACAACCTCCACGTAGGGAAGATTCTGGTCCACGTGGTTGCTGGAGAAGACTCCCCAGAAGACCTGCTGGGTGTTGTAGTTCATGTGGTAGTCGCCATGCCAGGCGGTGCCGATTTTGCCGCTGGTCCAGTTGCCGAACAGCCCCGGGGCCACCTTCCCTTCGCGCAAGCAGCAGGCGAGGAAATACTGGTTGTGGTACCAGATCTTCTCCAGTTCCTTGTCCTCGAACTGGACAGCGGATCGCGACCAGAAACCCTTCCAGCCCTTTCCCGTTTCCTGTTGAAGCTGCGCCACCGGGATCTCTGCCAGGCGGACTACCTCGCTCCTGGCAAAAGCCACGTTATCCGAATGGTCACGCGGCGTGAACAGCCCAAGGTCCAGACGGAAAGGTTGCTCCTTGAGGTTCTGCAGGAACACACAGGGACGGCCGTTGAAGTTCCAGTAGGTTTCCTTGCTCGCGGGCGCTGCCTTCCGCAGCATCTTCTGGTTTTCCGGCAAGTCTTTTACCACCCAGGAGCCTTGCACTCGGGCGCTTAAGGCAAAGTTGCGGTCCTTGTCCGTGCGGGGTGGATCAGGGTTTTCCGGGGTAGGGACCGTCGCCGGGAAGTGCTGGTAGCAGGAAAACTCCGCAAACTCGCTGCCGGCGCTGCCGTCAATCTCCGGTGGGGGGAGCTGGGCTTTAGAATCGAGGTTGGGATAGTAGGAAACCGAAACGAAGGGTGCAGGCTCCTCGCTCGACACGGACACGTGCCCCGTGTTCCAGTTCACAAAGCAACGCACTGTGACCTTGCGGTGCTTTCCACGCAGGTCATCGTGTTCAAGGTCGAGCGTGAAGAGGCCGCACGACGGATCGAGCACTTGGCGCAGGACGCGGACCTTTCGCGAATCCCAATGAATCCACAGAATGCCGCACGGCCAGGGACGAGGCCAGGACTTGGAATAAGAGGAAGCAACTTTTGAGGTGTACTCGCGGAAGAAGTCGATGTTGTTTTCGAGATAGAGCATGTCCGGCTTGCCCTGCCGCTTTGCTTCCTCGCCGGCCTGCTCCCAGAGTTTCATCAGTTCGTCGAAAGGCAAGACGTGCTGATAGTGGTCTTCGCTGACACGAATGTCCCACGAATCTTCCTTACCCATGTGGAGACCCAGCGCATCAGGGCGCACGGTGACACAGAGGCCGATATCCCCGTTGCCCATCAGCATTCCCTCGAAGAAATCCGGCGTGGGCAGGCTCCGAATGATCGGGTGGCGGGCGGCGATAGTGAAGCCATCCAGGCTGCTATCACCGGAAAGGAAACTGCCTTTAGCGGGCAGCACACCGGCGGCTGCCGTAGCCGCAGTCGCTTGCAGGAATCTTCGTCGGTTGGTTTTCATGATCACGTCTCCAGAGGGATTAGCCGGATTTCTGTCTCGGAACCCCGGGCCGCCCATAGTGTACACCCACATTCTGGACGGCAATCTTTTACTGATTCCGGATCATCGGCGCGCCCGGGGCGGCAGGAAAGGCAGGCCGATTTCACCGGACGCCTAGTCGGCTCTTCGCAATCTGTCCCGCCACTGGGTAGTGGTGTTATTCGCGTGATACGGGTGCTTCCCGGCGCAGTCATTCCCGCTGGATGTTCACCCTGAGCAGAGCGAGATTCTTCGCTTCGCTCAGAATGACAAGCGAAGGGCGGGAATGACCAATGTTTCGAAAGGGGTCTCATTCCAAATGACACCACTACGCGCCACTGGCCGACAGGCGGGCAGATGGGTGTATAGTTTTAACTGCCTGGGTGTTTTCCGCGGCCAGGACTATTTGTCTGTGCTTGAGTTGGCTCCGGGCGCGCTTTCTCGAGGCTATTTCGAATTTGCCGTTCCTGTTGTTCCCGGACGGATTTGATACGCCCCGGAGGGCACACAAAATCCATGCGAGAGTGAACCCGGAATGAGACGATTCCTTATCCTGTTCGGCATCATGGCTTTTTTTGTACCACAAGGTTGTGCTTCCACATTACCTCCTTGCCTGGGGGGCACGTCGGTCAGCACCTTCCGGCTGATCTTGCAAGAGGAAGGCCGGAGTCCGGCGCTGCCGCTCAGCTCCATGAACATTATTCAGTCGGGCGCGAAATTGAAGTATCAGCCGGTCCATGTGCCTTTGGCGATCAAGGACAAGGCGCAGATTGCGATTCTCCTGGTGCCTGTCTCCAAGCTGCCAGCTGGAGAGGGGAGCAGGAAGAAAGGCAAAGACAAAGATAAGGATAAGGAAGACGAAAACGGGAACGAACTGATCGTGCTGGATGCGCACGCCGCGAAGGATCCAGCGGAGTGGGTCATCCCGCAGCGATCGTCGATCGTAGGCGTGGTTTTCGGTCCCCGCGGTCTGGATGTGAAGAAGGTGAGTACGCTGGTCGAGAAGAATGAGAATCTGATTCCACAGCTGGCGGATTTTGCGCAGCAAACGGCCACAGTGGAAGCGTTGGTCAAGATGCTCTCTGAGTATGAGGAATCGCCCAATTCGGGCCAGGATATCAATGCGGCGCTCACTGGGTTCTCGGCTCAATATGGCGTGAGTATGTCCAAGCTCGATACTACGGCTCCCACGGACGCGCAGGCTAATCAACTGATCAGGGCTGTAATGCCCTCCATGTCCGCCTACGACCCGAACACTTCGGACCGGTCGGCGGTGATTGCGCAGTCTACGGGTCTGGCGACGGCAGTGGCGGGCCTGTTTTTTGGCTCGCCGGTTGGCTTGGCCGCCGGGGGCGCCTCGCTCTTTATGAATCTCCGTTCCATGATGTTTCCAGACACGGATTTCCACGCGGCGTTTGTGCAGACAACCGAGACCAACGGCATGGCGCTCTGCACGAAGAGCCAGACGTCCAAGCCTCGAACCCGGCCTGCGTATCTCTGGATCCTGCGCGTGCCGGACGCCGGTGCGCCCCAGGCCTCACTGCCGGGACCTGTCTACCTCCCGCTCGGCGGGAAATCGGAAGTCAAGATTGCCTGCGCCAACCCGGGCCAGTTGAGAATCCTTCCCCGGGCCCGCGAGTGGCAACTGGCCTCCACGGCCCACACTGCCCCGGTTCCCGTGACGATAACGGTTGGGAATTCGGACGACTCCTTCGAACTGGACCTCAGCCACACGAAACTTCCCGCAGGGCAGTATCGCCTCACCGCCATGTGGGATTGGGATCAGGTTGAAGTGAAGGGCGACGTCAACTTGCGTCCCATTGCCAGTTTCACCGATGCAAAGGCCACCGCGGATTCGCAGGACAACCTGGTGGAGGGCAGCGGCCCGGTGAAGATTCAACTGGCAGGCGCGGACTTCGAGTTCGTCAACAAAGTTGCCATCGTGCCTTCGGGAGACAGCAAGGCGACCCCCAAGGAACTCTCGTTCACTCTGCCCAAAGGCCCCAGTGCCGGTGAGCAGACGGCCATGGACGTGGACGTCGATAGCTCCGCGTTGCGTGCCGGTTCCTATCTCCTGAAGCTGACCCAGATTAATGGGTCGACCCATGACGTTGCGATTACGATTCATCCTTCCAACCCGACGGTCTCTAATCTTCCTCTGCGAGTGAATGTTGGGGAACCGCAACAGACTGTTACCTTGGAGGGGACGGGCCTCGAACGGCTGGAAGGCCTGGTGAGCGAAGGTGCAACCTGGGAACTGGTTCCTCCCCCGGCGGGTGTGCGGGACCTCGGGGAGCGGAAGGCCACTCTGAAACTGGCGGCGCAGGTGAAGAAGGACGATAAGTTGGACGTGAATATGAAGATTGCAGGGCATCACAGCCCGCTGAAAATTGCCGGCGGCCTGCGAGTGGCCGGTCCTCGGCCCAAGATCGCCAGTGCGAGTGCGTCCTCGTCCCAGGCAATATACGTGGCGCTGCGCCAGGGGGAAATCGCGGCAGGAGCGGCGGTGAGCTTTGCCATCCGGGCCGAGAATGCCGGATTGCATCCTGCCATCAACCTGAGTTGTACCAATGCGAGCGACGTGAAGGTTCCTCTCATTCTCCATCCGGGAGAACGAAACGGGACGGCGCAATTGGACTTTGCCGGTGAAGGAGTCTTGTTCCTATCCGCAGATCCGGGAACCGTGGGCCAGTCCGGCTGTCAATTGATTGCGACGCTCGCGGTGGACGAGACCGGCTCTTCCGATTCCTACACGTTGGGCCGTGTCGTTCGATTGCCAAACATCGCGCAATTCACGCTGGGCAACGAAAAGCTCGCGGACAATGTCTATTCCGGAACCCTTACGGGCCAGGAATTGCAAACGATCGAGAAAACAGGTTGGGACAGCAAGAACGGAGTCCCGGTGCAAGGATTTCCAACCCCCGTCCCGGGAACCCCTCAGGATCAGACTCTGAAGATCGGGATGCCATGGCCGCCACCTTCCCCGCGCGCCCCAATATACGTCTGGTTGAGGGGTGAAAAAGAGGGACGGTTGACCATGACAAAGTATTAGGACTTTGCGGAGTTTACCCTGAGCAGAGCGAGATTCTTCGCTGCGCTCAGAATGACAAGGGAAGGGCTTAGGATGACAGCGTCGGAAGCCCTTTTCATCAGCCTGTCAGGCCCCGCCGTCAGAAACAGGCGCCAGCTTGTAAGCGATTTCAGCTTCGCCGAGCAGCTCTTCCGCGACCTTCAGACATGCCACACGCAGACACTTGGTCTCCAGGCAGGTCGGACAATTCACAATAATGCGATCAAATAAGTAATCCGCGAGTTCTTGCTCGCTAATAGTGCGGGTCATGTAAGAAGTCCTCCGCTCATAGTGGAACTGAGAGACTTAATCAGTCCTGCCCCCACCACATTATACGCCCGTTTCGAGAATCGCCTGCCTAAAGTTCGGCCAGTGAAGGGTGGTGCTCCAATTGTGTGTCGCTGAGTGAATCGGAGTTCTAAGCGCGCA
>Ga0326728_10021873_pt1 | contig 11958 bp, 10 predicted proteins | sample MB3enrmetagenome_FD_207602 | JGI IMG/M metagenome (GOLD analysis project Ga0326728, IMG submission 207602) | Lab enriched peat soil microbial communities from McLean, Ithaca, NY, United States - MB31MN | ecosystem: Environmental > Terrestrial > Soil > Wetlands > Peat | place: USA: New York... | reverse complement strand
TGGGCTTCAGCCCCTGAGGAATGGTTTTGTCGAGTATTCCCTCGGGGGCTGAAGCCGCTCCATCTTTCACAGGGACCGTACGGCATGGCTGAAGCCATGCCCTTTCAAAACGATTGGTAGCAAAGCTTCTTCCAATCTGAACAATCTCGCGCCGATTCCCGGTGTGTCGTCGCGCTCAATACAAATCCCCGAGCCAAACCATGGCCCGGCGCTGCTACCATGAACCTTTCTGGAAGCAATCATGCGCGAACATCTGGCTACGCTTGTTGAAGACTTTCGCCGGCACGACCGGCAGATCGCCATCGTGCGCCACCAGGGCAACCGGCGGCGCGTTACCACCTACGGAGAGCTGGCGCGGCTGGCCGGCCGGTTCGCGGCGCTGCTGGCGCAGAGCGGCATCGGGCCGGGCGACCGGGTTCTGCTATGGGGCGACAACTCCGCCGAGTGGGTGGCGGCCTTCTTCGGCTGCCTGCTGCGCGGAGCTCTGGCCGTGCCGTTGGACGCAGCCGGAGCAGCCGACTTTGCCACCCGCGTAGCCGCCGACGTCAGCCCCAAGCTGGCCGTGGGCGATGCGGCGCTGATTCGCCAACTGCCTGCCGGGATTCCCAGGCTGCTCTTTGAGGACTGGCCACAGGCGCTGCCCGCCGAAGAGGCCGCCGCGGTCGAAGGCCTGGGCAAGGACACGCCGCTCCAGATCCTGTTCACCTCCGGCACCACGGGCGAGCCCAAAGGCGTGGTGATTACGCACGGCAACGTGCTGGCCAGCGTAGGTCCCATCGAGCAGGGCGCGCAGCCCTACATGCGCTACGAGCGGCTGATCCATCCGCTGCGCATCTTGCACACGCTGCCCTTGAGCCATGTCTTTGGCCAAACCATGGGCCTGTGGATTCCGCCGATCTTCACCGCCGAATTGCACTTTGAGAGCCGCCTGATTGCCCCGCGTCTGATCGAAACCATCCGCAAGGAGCGCATCTCGGTGCTGGCGGCGGTGCCGCGCGTGCTGGCGCTGCTCAAGACGCATCTCGAAGCCGAAGACCCCGGCCTGCTCGACTCCCTCGAAGCCGCCCACCAGGCAGGCACTAAGGCCCTCGGCCGCTGGTGGCGCTTCCGCAGAATTCATCGCCAGTTCGGGCTCAAGTTCTGGGCCTTCGTCTCGGGCGGCGGCGCACTGTCCGGCCCGCTGGAGCAGTTCTGGAACGGCCTCGGCTTTGTGCTCATCCAGGGTTACGGCATGACGGAAACCACCGCGCTGATCACACTGAACCATCCGTTCCACGTGGCGCGCGGCACCATCGGCAAACCCATGGCAGGCCGTGAGGTCAAGCTCGGACCCGACGGCGAAGTGCTGGTGCGCGGCGCATCGATCTCCACGGCGACCTGGTCCGGCGGCCAACTGCACAAGCGCGAAAGCGAGTGGCTGGCCACGGGCGATCTGGCCTCCACCGAAACCACCGGCGAACTGCGTTTTCTGGGCCGCAAGAGCGAAGTGATTGTGACGGCCTCCGGCGTGAACATCCACCCGGAAGACCTGGAAGGCGCCATCGAGGCGCAGCCCGGCGTGAACGGCTGCGCGGTGGTAGCCATGGAGACGGCCACCGGGCCCGAGCCCTGCGCGGTACTGGCCTGCCGTGGAGCAGGAGAGCAGGCCGCCGCCGCGATTGAAGGCGCCAACGCGCAGTTGGCCGATTTCCAGAAGATTCGCCGCTGGGTGTTGTGGCCGGAGCCCGACTTGCCGCGCACTTCCACGGGCAAGGTGCGTCGCAAGGTCGTCTCCGAATGGCTCCAGAAGATGCAGGCGGCTGCGGCGTCGGGTTCGGCGGGCAGCTTCGGCGCGTCGTCGGACTGGTTGCTGACACTGATTGCGCAAATCTCCGGCGAGACGCCGCCGGGCGTGGGCGACGAGTTGCGGCTGACCGAAGACCTGCGCCTCGACAGCCTGGGCCGCGTGCAACTGGCGGCGGCCCTTGAACAGCGCATCGGCATGGTGGCCGAAGACGGCGCGCTGGATCGCGCGCAGACGCTGGGCGAAATTCGCGCCTTGCTGGCCGGCCACGAACCGGAGCGCGTGGAAGCTACGGCCGCCACAGCCATGCCTGCAACGAGCCCTGCCCAGTCGGCAGACCAAGCGGCAGAGGCAGATCGCCGCGGCAGCTACATCTATCCGCTGTGGCCGTGGACGAGGCTGGTCCAATGGCTGCGCGTCGCGTTTATTGAGGCGGTGCTGCGGCCCCTGGTGTGGTTGCTGGCCGCTCCGCGCGTGGCCGCGCCCGAGGGCCCGGCTGCTGAAGCGCTGGCCGGTTCCGCGCCCCTGCTGATCGTCGCAAACCACGTGACCAGCTACGACATGCCGCTGATCCAGTACGCGCTGCCCGGCCGGCTGCGGCGGCGGATGGCCGTGGCCATGTCCGGCGAGATGCTGGAGGCCTACCGGCACTTCCGCAACCCGGAACGGACGACGAATCGCGAAGCATTCTACCTGCCGGGACGCCCCATTTACCTGCTGATCACTGCGCTGTTCAATGCCTTCCCGCTGCCGCGCCTGCGCGACTTCCAACCGGCATTCGCCCACGCAGGCAAGGCCATGGACCGCGGCTTCAGCGTACTGGTGTTTCCGGAAGGAACGCGCTCGGCAGAAGGCGCACTGGCGCGTTTCCGTCCCGGCATTGGCCTGCTGGCTCGCCAGTGCGGAGCGGCTGTGCTGCCCGTGGCCCTCAAAGGCCTGGGTGAGTTGAAGGCCAGCGGCCGCGGCTGGTTCCGCTCGGGCAAACTCGAAGTGCGGGTGGGCGCGCCCATCCACTTCACCACCGCCGACACCGAAGCCGCCATCACCGCACGGCTCCACGCGGAGGTTGAGAGGCTGCTGGGAGACTAGCCCCGTCCACTTGCCCCGGCTGGCGCGGCGTGTAATAACATGCGCCCTCTGAGAGCACGGCCTTCCATAAGGCGGGATCGATGGGTTGCTCGCTGGAGCCGAGAAACAGATAGCCGTCGGGCGCCAGCAGGCGATGTATGCCCGCCATCAGCGTTCTGCGCGTCTCCTGCGAGAAATAGAGCATCACATTGCGCAGAAAGATCACGTCGAAGTGGTCTCTGGATCGATGGAAGGGCAGTTGCGGTCCACACAGGTTGGCCTGACGGAAGCGGCAGAGCCTCCGAACCTCGGGCTTGACGGTCCAAGTCTCATCGGCGTGGTCGAAGAAGCGAGCGATGAAGCGGGCTGGCAGCCCGCGGTCGATCTCGAAGCGCTGATAGCAGCCTGCCTGAGCGCGCGCCACAACCTCGGAAGAAACGTCGGTGCCTTCGATCTGCAGCTTCCAACCGGCCAACATCGGAAAGGCGTCCAGCAGCAGCATGGCGATGCTGTAAGCTTCCTGTCCGGTGGAGCAGGCGGCGCTCCAGAAGCGCAGGATGCGCGCGTGCCTGCGCCTCTCGATCAGCCTGGGCGCCAACTCGGTGCGCAACAGTTCGAAGGGCCGCGCGTCGCGAAAGAAGCTGGTTTCGTTGATGGTCATGGCCTCGGCAACGGACCGTTCCAATGCTGGATCGCAACTTGTGCGCAGATGGCGAACGAGTTCGCCCATTCGCCTCATGCCATGGTTGCACAGGATTTTCGAAAGCCGCGCATCGAAAAGGTAATCGTGCGATGGGTCCAACACGTTGTGGGAATGGCTAAAGACGAGCAGCCGAAGATATTCGTAATCTGCGCTCGCGGCTTGCCGCATGGCTACACCGCCATCCTGCGAAGTTCCTGGGCTCCGCTTTGCGTCCGGTTCGCAATGCGAAGAATCTCGGGCGCAATCGCGTCCAGCGGCAGTACCCTGTGCGCCAGACCCGCATGGACCACGGCTCCTGGCATGCCCCAGACCGTGCTGGTGGAATGGTTCTGCGCCAGCACTTCGCCGCCGTGTGCGCGGATGGCCTCACAGCCCATCAAGCCGTCGGAACCCATGCCCGTAAGCACAACAGCCAACACGCCCGCGCCGTAGTGCCGCGCAGCGGAGCGGAAGAGAACGTCAACCGACGGCCGGCAGTGGTTCTCCGGACTGGACTGGGAGAGATGGAGAGTGGGCGGCGCGCTCGGGTGGGCTCCGGACAACACCTCCATATGCCAGTTTCCGCGGGCCACGACCACGGTTCCTGGCGTCACGCGCTGCCCTTCCGCGGCTTCGCAAACCGGAATGCGGCAGCGGGAACCGAGCCGCTCGACGAGCATCCCGGTAAACAGCTCCGGCATGTGCTGAACCACCAGAATCGGCAGAGGGAAAGAAGCCGGCAGCGCGGGCAGAAGCACGTCGAGCGCGGCCGGCCCCCCGGTGGAGACGCCAATGACCACAACCGCGGGGTGGATCGAGAGCCGCTGCGGAACTTTTGCAGGCTGCGAAGCAACAACCGTGGCGGACGAGGAAACCTGCCTTCCGCCCAGAGTAGGCTCAACCTGCGTCAAAGCCCTGATCCGGGGAATCAGTTCCCGGCTCAAGGCCGCGAGTGCGCTTTCCCGGCTGGGCTGGCCGGCAGGCTTGGTGACATAGTCGGAAGCGCCGCAGGCCAGGGCCTCGATGGTGACCCTGGCGCCGCGCTGGGTCAGCGAACTGCACATGATCACCGGCGTTTTCAAGCCTCGCTTGCGCAGTTCGCGGAGCGTGACAAGACCATCCATGACCGGCATTTCAACGTCCAGCAGGATGAGATCGGGAGAGGTGGCGGGCAACGCAGCCAGCGCCGTGACGCCGTCCGCGGCGGTACCGGCAATCTCCAGCGAGGGATCGGAGGCGACAACCGAGCGCAAGAGGCTGCGCATGACCGCGGAGTCGTCGACGACAAGGATGCGTGTGGGTTCCGTCATGGGTCAGGCCTCCACCAGCCCAAACCGGGCCAGCTTTTCGTTGAATGCGTCCGCGGCGAAGGACTTCCTCAGGTTGACCTTCCCCTCGCTGCGAACGGTTGCTGCGCCCTCGATAGCGGGCAAATGGAAACGGTCCTCGTGCCACCCCGTCCTGGAGTAAATCGCCAGCAGTTCCTTGAAGAACAACCGCAAGTCTCTCGGCTCACTCCCCCAACCTCCACCCCAAAGAGCAAAAGTTCGCTTTGGGCGCCCCGTAGAACTTTCCCCGCCTTCGAAAAAATGCTCTAAACGGTTTGTGCGGCAGCCAAACGCAAGGGATCGAGCCGTTCGGTGTCCAGCATCGCCAGAAGCCTGCCCTTGAGCTTGTAAGAGCCGGCAAACAGGGCGCGGCGCCGGGCGTTCAGAGTGCAGGGGTTCTCTTCAAAATCCGCAATCGACAGCTTCAGCACCTCGCCGACGGCATCCACCAACAAGCCAAAAGAGCCGTTCCCGGATTCGAGAACAAGGACGTCGTGGACCCCGGGCCTGGGCGGCAGATCCAGCAGTTGGCGCAGGTTCACCGTGGTGAGCACGTCGCCGCGGTAGTGCACCAGTCCACCCACAAAACCCGGGGCCAGCGGCACGGGCCGCGGACGAACCGCGCCCACGATCTCAAGGATGTGGCCGATGGGAACGCCGAACCAGTTTTTGTCGATCTGGACCGAGCAAATCTCCACCAGGGCCGAACCGGCGCTTTTCTTCGTGTGCTGAACCGACCTTGTGCTCATGCCAGAGCCTCCTCCATCCGATTCCAGTCCGCCGGCAAAGGCGGGACGCCGCTCAGGTCCACAACGCCGGTGACGCGCTTCTTCAGCAGGGTGACGCCGCCGGCGAGCTGCGACGTACCGGCTTCAAGCAGTTCCCCGCCCGCGGCCACGTCCAGCACCTGCGAGACCGCAATGCCCACGTGGCGGCCGGCCTCGCGGCAAACCACCACAATGACCCGCGCCGACGAGTTGCCCACGGCAGCCTCAATCGCGCCGCCCGCGTCCTCCACCGGCAGCAACTGGCCCTCGAAGTTGACGACCGGCCGACAGCCGATGTACTCGATCCGCGCTAACGGCAACTGCTCAATGCGCAGCACGTTGGCCAGCGGCACGGCGGCGCGCCGTCCGGCAGCCTCCACCAGCAGATACTCCGCGCCCGTGTTCAGGTCTACCGAACCACTCTCCTCGGCGGCGCGGTCCCCCTCGTCGCAGGCGCTCAGCGTGATGCCCGATTTAAGGGCGATCGCCCCGGGGTCCAGAATCAGCGCCAGTTCGGCGTTGCCCAGCACGGTTGCCCCGGAGTAAAGCCCGATGCCCTTCAGCACCGCCGACAACGGCTTGACGACGATCTCTTCCGGGTCTTCCAATCCATCCACCACCAGCCCGAAACGGCGACCGTCGGCGTCGAGCACGGCGATGAAGTTGCCGCGCTCGGTAGAATCCATGTGCTGGCCGCCGGGCGTCAGCAAACGATCAAGAAAGACCAGCGGCAACAGTTGGCCGCGCAGCCGGTAGAGCGGCGCTCCCTCGATCCACTCGATGGCCTGCGCAGGCGAGATGTGCACCAGTTCCGACAGCGACCCCTGCGGCAGTGCAAAGCTCTGCCCCAGGGTGCGCACGATGAGCGCGGGTACGATGGCCAGCGTGAGCGGGATGCGCAGCCGCAGGGTGGTGCCCTCGCCGCGGCGGGAGTCGATCTCCACCTTGCCGCCGATCTTCTCCACGTTGGTGCGCACCACGTCCATGCCCACCCCGCGGCCGCTCACGTTGGTAACGGCGGCGGCTGTCGAAAATCCGGGCAGGAAGATCATCTGCAGCAGTTCGCGCTCGCTGAGCTGCGCGGCGCGCTCGGCCGTGATCAGGCCGCGCTCGATGGCCTTCCCGCGCACCTTGTCCACGGCGATGCCGGCCCCGTCGTCGGAGACCTCGATGACGACGTGGCTGCCCTCGTGGCTGGCGCGCAGCTTCAGCGTTCCCTCGGGGTCCTTGCCCGCGGCCTCACGCGCCTCCGGCGGCTCGATGCCGTGATCGAGCGCGTTGCGCACCGCATGGGTCAGGGGGTCCTTGATGGCCTCCAACAGGCTCTTGTCCAGTTCCGTATCCTGGCCTTCCACCTGCAACCGCACGCGGCGGCCCAGCACCTGCGTCAGATCGCGCACAATGCGCGGCATCTTGGAAAAGATGTTCGACACCGGCTGCATGCGCGCCTTCATCACGTTCTCGCGCAAATCCGCCGTGACCATATCCAGGCGGCGCGACAGCATGGTCATTCTGGGATCGTTGGCCGTGGCCTGCAGAATCTGGTTGCGTGTCAGCACCAGCTCGCCGACCAGATTCATCATCCGGTTCAGCAGCGTCACATCGACGCGCAGGGAACTCTCCGCGGCGCTGCCGACAACCGCAGAACGCACCCGCGCAACTTCAGCGGCGGCTGCCGGCGGCGCAGTCGGAGCGCCGGCTGACGGCAAATCCACAACTGGCGGCGTAGTAGGACGAGGCGCGGCAGGCGGAGGCGCAGCGGAGGCCACAGCCTTCGCCGCCATTGCTCCATGCGAGCTGACCACGCCGGCGGCCGCCTCCGCCGCCTGCAATCCCTCCAACTGCTCGATCAGGGCCTGGTCCTCTCCCTCGCCCTCGACGCCCTCGCCCTCGATGCTCTTCAGGATCGAGCGCAATCCGTCGAGTAACTGCAACAGGCCGGTAATGACCTTTGGCGTGGCCTGCAGCTTGCCATCCCGGAGCATACCCAGTAGGTTCTCGCCCGCGTGGGCCAGCTTCTCCAAACGCTTGAAACCGAGAAAGCCCGTGGCGCCCTTGATGGTATGCACCGAGCGAAAGATGTCGCCGAGCAGCCCGGCATCCTGCGGGCGCATTTCGAGTTCGGTCAGGCGCCGCTCCATGCGGTCCAACCCCTCCTGACTCTCGATCAGGAATTCCCTCGTCAGATCGTCCATTCGGTTCACTCACCCAGCCGGCCGGAATCTGCGTCCCGGAGCAGCGGCACTCTAGGGCTATATCGGGCGGTTCCGGAAGAACTTGAGCAGAGTGCGACGGGAAAGTGCGCTGCCCGCTCTGCCTCGCCCGGCGGCGGAGTATGCTATACCCTCAGGATTCAGCCAGAAGAAGGATGTTGACGCGATGCATCGCAACCATGTGAGCGAAACAGAGATGTCCCGGCTGCTGGAACTGGCGCGCCAGGCGGCGGCCAACTCCTACTCCCCTTACTCGCATTTCCGCGTGGGCGCGGCGCTGAAACTGACCAGCGGCGAGGTGGTGACCGGCACCAACGTGGAGAACGTCAGCTATGGATTGACCATCTGCGCCGAGCGCGCGGCCCTGGTCAGCGCCGTTGCCAGTTTCGGCCCCGGGATTCGCGTGGCGGCCGTGGCCATCGCCAATCTGAACCAGGCCGCCAGCCCGCCCTGCGGCGCCTGCAGGCAGGTGCTGGCCGAGTTCATCCTGCCGGACGCGCCGGTCCTGTTTCCCGCCGCCAAGGGCCTCAGCACCATGCCCTTCTGCGAATTGCTCCCGCTGTCGGGCGACATGCAGTTGAAGTAGGGCCTGCTCTTCTATCTCGCATAAAAGCGGTAGCGGATCTGCCAGTGCGCCGTCTGGCCGGGCGGGATGCCGACCTTCACGTAGCCCTCCGGGCAGATGGTAGTGCGAGCCGACCAGAAGACCACACGCGCCAGAGGAAGACTGCCTGTCTCTTCCACGCCGACGCCAGTGGCGCGATTCTCCACCGTGAAGTCGAAATCCGACGCCGCGCCAGAGAAGCCGCCGAGGTGCGCGAAGACGCTCTCGCCGGTTTCCAGCCTCCGGTCAAAGACGATCCGGTTGCCCTCGACGCGCGCGCCGTTCTTCAGCGGAACATCCGGAACGGGCGCAAACGGAAAGCGCACCACCGTATCCGGGCCGGTCGGCGTGCGATCCAGCATGAAGAAATCGTGGTTGAAGACCAGCACCTCCATCGGCTCCCTGCCCGCATTCTTCAGCGCATGGTCGATGACCAGCACGGGAGCGTGGCGGTCGAGTTGCAGTTTCTTCGCATAGACATAGTTGACGCCGAAAGGCGTGCGCAGGTCCTGCCGGAAAAGGATGCCAGAGCGGCCGGCATGGACGCGCCACCGGCCCGGATCGGCCACGGGATAGTAGGTGTAGGCGTTGTAGGGCTCCGCGCCAACGCGCCGCAGCAGGCCAATGCCGATCTTGACGAAAGTCTCTCCCGGTTTGGCCTCGGCGAAGTGCTGCGGCAGGTTATCGTCCCCGTAGAAGCTCTCGACCGGCCCGGTGATCGAGTCGTGCAGTTCGGGGTCGTAGTGGGGAAACCAGACGCCGAAGTAGTTGTGCCCCTTGTACTCAAGGCAGCCGACGACGCCCGATCAGTCGAAGCGCGAACCGCGATAGTAGCCGGTCTTGGCGTCGGGCAGATAGACCAGAGCATGGACCTGGCCGTTGGAGATGGCGGCCGTCGGATAGGACGCGGGCGCGGACAGGTCGCACCGCGGACCCGGCTCGGCCGGCTGCTGCGCTTGCGCCGCAAGCGGCCGCGGCGAGGCAAAGCAAAGCGGTACGGCAACCACGGCAAGCAGCAGCGAACGCAACGAGGCAAAATTTTTCATGGGTAGACTTGGCTTTCCGGAGCGGGCTTCACTCCTGCGGGCATCTTCGGCGCTCTCGCCCCTGCGCACGCTCTGCGACTCTGGATTCTAGCAGGCAGGCTGCGGCCTTCCAACGCGTTGCGCCGGTTGCGTTAGAATCGGACGTCGGCAATTGAGGATTCCAGTCCATGACCACCCCTCTCATTCCTTCCCTGCATACGGTCGATCTGATTCGCAAGAAGCGCGACGGCGAAGCGCTGGACGCGCGCGAACTCGCCTTCCTGGCCAATGGCGCCGCCGCGGGCTCCATCCCGCTGGAGCAGTTGTCGGCCTGGCTGATGGCCTGCTGGCTGCGCGGCCTGAATCCCGAGGAGGCGCGCGCGCTGACGCTGGCCATGCGCGACTCCGGCGAAAAGTTCTCGCCCGCCCGGCTGGGCAAACAGGCCGTGGACAAGCACTCGACCGGCGGCGTGGGCGACAAGACGAGCTTTCTGATTGCGCCGCTGGCAGCGGCCTGCGGCGTTGCCGTTCCGATGATCTCGGGCCGGGCGCTAGGCCATACGGGCGGGACCCTGGACAAATTGGAGGCCATCCCCGGCTTCCGCACCGCACTCTCGCTCGACGAGTTCGAGGCTGTGATTCAGAAGTGCGGCGCTTCCATCGTGAGCCAGACTCCCAGCCTCGTCCCCGCCGACCGCGTGTTGTATGCGCTGCGCGACCGCACGGCCACGGTGGAGTGTCCGGGACTGATCTGCGCGTCCATCTTGAGCAAGAAACTGGCAGCGGGGTTGAATGCGCTGGTGCTCGACGTGAAGACCGGCTCGGGAGCGTTTCTGCAGCGGCTTGCGGACGCAGAGTTTGTCGCAGCGCTGATGGTGGCTACCGCCGAGTCCGTGGGAACCCGCACCGTGGCGCTGATGACCGACATGAACCAGCCGCTGGGCTCGACCGCCGGCAACTGGATCGAGTTGGCGGAAGCCTTCGATTTGCTCGGCGGCCAGCGGCCAGCGGAGAGCGACGACCTGCGCCAACTGTCGCTGATCCTGGCGGGGTGGATGATCCACCTGGGCGGACAAGCGGCCACGCCGGAAGAAGGCAAGGCGCGGGCCGAGAAGGCGCTGGGCGACGGCACGGCCCTCCGCCTCTTCCTGGAGATGATCGCCGCACAGGGTGGGGACGTGAGCGTCTTCGACCGCCCGGAGTGCTTCCACAAGCCGGGTGCGACGCGCGTGCTGGAAGCATGGGAGAGCGGCTACATTGCAGAAATGGACACCACCGGCCTGGGCTGGGCCGTGCAACGCACCGGCGCGGGACGCGAGAAGGCCGGCGAGCCCGTGGACCCGCACGCAGGCATCCGCTTCCATGCGCGGCGCGGCGCAAAGGTGGAGAGGGGCCAAGCCATTGCCACTCTCTACGCCACCACTCTGGGGCAACTGGACGAGGCTGAGGCGCTCTATCGCGCGGCTGTACGCATCGGGCCGGAAACGCCGGGGGCGTTGCCGCTGGTGAGCCGCATCTTCACCCGCGAGACAGCGGAAGCGTATCTGCGTGCGTCCGGCCGCATTTGAACTTCCGGCCTGCCGCGCTTTGCTGCTAGCCTTGCTTTTACCGGACCGATTTTTCTGCCGAGGGAGACCGCATTGGAACGTTATACGGGGTTGCTGGGAATCGCAGCGGTGCTGCTGGCCGCGTGGCTGGGTTCAACCGATCGCAGGCGCATCCGCTGGCGGACCATCGCCTGGGGCCTCGGCCTGCAAGTCACCTTCGCGTTCCTGGTGCTACGCTTTGACTACGGCCAGCGCGCCATGAGCTGGGCGGGCGGCGTGGTCACGCAGATGCTGGCCTGCACCTTCGCGGGCTCCGGCATGGTCTTTGGGCAGCTCGGCCTGCCCGGCGGAGGCGCATACGGCAAGCTTGTGCCGGTGGGGCAGGGGTCCATCTTCGCGTTTCAGGTACTGCCCACCATCATCTTCATCTCGGCGTTTTTTGCGCTGCTCTATCACCTGGGCGTGATGCAGGTCATCATTCGCGTGATGGCATGGCTCATGCTGAAGACCATGCGCATCTCCGGCGCGGAAAGCATGAACGTGGCGGCGTCGATCTTCATGGGGCAGACAGAGGCTCCGCTCACCATCCGGCCCTTCCTGGCCAAGGCCACGCGCTCTGAGCTGATGACCATCATGACCAGCGGCATGGCGCACGTCTCGGGCGGCATCATGGCCATGTACATTGCGCAGGGCGTGGAGGCGCGGCATCTTCTTTCGGCCGTCATCATGACCTCGCCGGGAACCATTCTGATGGCCAAGATGCTGGTGCCGGAGACCGAGACACCAGCCACCGAAGGCAAGGTCGTCATCCCCAAGGACGAGTTGCACGCCGAGGAGAACTTCATCGGCTCCATCGCCCGCGGCACCATCGACGGCGGCAAACTGGCCATGAATGTGGGCATCATGCTGATCAGCTTTCTGGCGCTGGTGGCGCTGCTGGA
>Ga0326728_10021872_pt1 | contig 11958 bp, 9 predicted proteins | sample MB3enrmetagenome_FD_207602 | JGI IMG/M metagenome (GOLD analysis project Ga0326728, IMG submission 207602) | Lab enriched peat soil microbial communities from McLean, Ithaca, NY, United States - MB31MN | ecosystem: Environmental > Terrestrial > Soil > Wetlands > Peat | place: USA: New York... | reverse complement strand
GGTGTCGGTGGCCGGTATTGTCCTGGTCGGCATGGCCGGCATGTCCAAGGAAAACGAGCTGCCCGAGGAGGCCAAGAAAAAGGCTGTCGCGGAGTTCAATTTCAAAAAAGGGATCACTGTGGCGATCTTCTCCGGACTGATGAGCTCAGCCATGAGCTTTGGCCTGCAAGGCGGTTCGGGGATTCAGAAACTCGCGTTGACCATGGCGCCTTCCACCTCCGCGACCTGGGCTGGAATGCCCGTTCTGGTGGTGGTGCTGTTGGGCGGGTTCGCCGTGAATGCCGGCTGGTGCATAGTCTTGAACGTCAAGAACCGGACTGCGGGCGATTACGTCGCCAAAGGCGTTCCCGTGCTTCCGAACCTGCTGTTTGCCGGCGCGGCGGGAGCCATCTGGTGTTCCCAGTTCATCTGCTTCAAGACGGGCGAGCCGCAAATGGGGCCGACCTCTTATATCGGCTGGGCGGTTCTGATGGCCAGCATGATTCTGTTCAGCCAGGTATTGGGACTGATGCTGGGAGAGTGGAAGGGCACCAGTAAGAAGACCATGATGCTGCTCGCCGCCGGGCTGGCGCTGTTGATCGTCTCGGCGGTGGTCGCGGGTTATGGCGGGTATCTCGGACAGAATGCCGTGTAGCGCCTAAGAAACAGGAGAAGGTAATGAACGAAGACAAACTCACACAAACGTACCAGATGGCGAAAGAGCGATATGCCGGCCTCGGAGTGGATACCGAGGCCGCCCTGAAGGAGCTTGAAACCATTCCCATCTCCCTGCATTGCTGGCAGGGGGACGATGTGGGCGGTTTCGAGACCGTGGGCGCGCAACTGACCAGCGGAGGCATTCAGGCGACCGGCAACTATCCGGGCAAAGCGCGAACCATTGCCGAGCTTCGCGGCGATATCGAGAAGGTGCTCAGCCTGATTCCCGGGCGCCACCGGCTGAACCTGCACGCCTGTTACCTGGACAACGGCGGCAAGTTCGTCGATCGCGACGAGATCGAGCCGGCCCATTTCCAGAGTTGGATCGACTGGGCCAAGCGCAACCACCTGGGAATGGACTTCAATCCCACGTATTTTTCCCATCCCAAGGCGGCCGATGGCTTTACGCTGAGCCACAAGGACAAGGCCATCCGCGATTTCTGGATCCAGCACACCATCTTGTGCCGTAAGATCGGCGCCGAAATGGGGAGACAACTGGGCACGCCCACCGTGAACAACGTCTGGATTCCGGATGGATTCAAGGACATTCCGGTGGATCGCACCGGGCCTCGGGAGCGCCTCATGGATTCCCTCGACAAGGCGTTCGCGGAACCCATCGATCCCAAGATTTATCTGGATGCGGTGGAAGCCAAGCTGTTCGGCATCGGCGCCGAAAGCTACACCACGGGATCGCATGAATTCTATCTGGCCTATGCGGTGTCCCGCCAGAAAGTGCTGACCCTGGATGCCGGCCACTTCCACCCGACGGAAGTCATCTCGGAAAAGCTCTCCACCGTGCTGATGTACTGCCCCGGGCTGCTGCTGCACGTCAGCCGTCCCGTCCGTTGGGACAGCGACCACGTGGTGATTTTGGACGACGAGCTTCAGGCCATCGCCAAAGAACTGGTGCGCAGCGGAAGGCTGCACGACAAGATCCACCTGGGCCTGGACTACTTCGATGCCAGTATCAATCGTGTAGCCGCCTGGGTGATCGGCGCGCGCAACATGGTGAAGGCGCTGTTGATCGCGCTGCTGGAGCCCACGAATATGCTCAAGCAGGTGGAACTCGGCGGGGACTTCACCGGCCGGCTGGCGCTGCTCGAGGAACAGAAGAGCCTGCCCTGGACGGCGGTGTGGGATTACTACTGCGCGAAGCAAGGCGTGCCTGTGGGCCGGGCCTGGCTGGATGAAGTCCGCTCGTACGAAAAACAGGTCATGTCCAAACGCTGACGCGCGCGGGGGCGCTGGCCGTCAGGCCAGTTTCTGTAAGGCGGCTTCCACGGCCGCGTAGGGCGAGATGGATGGGATTTGGACGTCCACTCCCGTGTTCTCGGGCTCCAGTTCGAGTGCCACGGGAGCCTCCGAACCCAGGGTCCACATTCGCGCCGCGCGGTACTGCTGGGGGAACCACACGGTCACCTGGCTGGCCGAGAAGCGCGTGGCACTGGCAAAGTTGGTGATTTGCAGCAGGGCGGACGCTCCGCCCGGCGCGGCGGTGTGCGCGGAGAGGAACGCCGAAAGGTTGAAGAAGCGGGACAGGTCATTGACCCGGCTGAGCAGCACGTGGATGTCCCTGGCCACCATGTAGGGGTCCGGAGTCTCGTCCTTGCACACGGCCAACTTGCCTTTTCCGAGTTTTCGGAGATCCAACCGGGGGTGCGGCGCTCCGGTCGGCGTGCCGCCTTCTCCCTTCCAGCTTTGGCTCGCCAGAAGCGCCCCACCCTGCCGGGCGAAGTCGAGCAGTCTTTGACGCGCCGCCGGCTCGGGCATGGCCTCGTCCACCGAGATCAGCGCCTTGTAGCCGGTCAGCGGCGCCGTGGCCAGCTTGGATTTCTCGATGATCCGGAACGGGACATTCCTCCGCACCATCAAATTCAGAGTTTCCGTGCCGACCATCTCATTTGCGCCCGAGAAATCCGAGATGACCCCTACCAGGCCCACCGGCGAGTTAGTCTCCCATGCCCTGTGTTTCGCAAAGAAGTCCAGCGCGCCGCCGATCGACTTCCACGTCTCCATGGCGCTCTGCTCCTTCTGAGCGAGACTCGCCCGCAGAGCATCGTCGAGCGACACGACCCAGCGCCCGCAGAAGGACTCCGAATCCGCAATCGCACGCCGGTAGGCGTCCGCCAGGACCACATTGCCTCCCCCTGGGGGATCGAACAGCAGCCAATGGGTCTTGGAGGGAGCATACACTTTCGCCAGCCGCAGGAACCAGCCGTTGGAATCGATCCACGGCTCGGCTGTGGGCCCCGCCGCCTGCGTATCCGCTCCACGCCGCCAGTCCTGCGAGTTTAACCCCTGGGATGCGATTCCCGGCCACACATTGCCTTTGGCCACCAGCACGGGAGACGGGGAATTCCAGGGCAGATGCGGATTCGCCGCCAGGGGAAGGATAGGCAGGCCGGCATGGGGGAGATCGCCTTCCATGATGACGGCCGCCAATCCTGCCTCCCGTGCGCTGGCCACAGCCGCGGCCTGGTTGGCTTCGCCCTCCACCAGCCCCACGAAGGAAAGCCCGGCGGTCCTGCCCCGTTCCAGCAGAGGTACCAAAGCTTTCTGCTGTTCCGCGTCGGCTGGAAGCCCGGCCGCCCAGCTCACCACCAGGCAGTTCACGGGCGTGCCGCGCAGAATCTCCAGAACACTCGGGTCGAGCCAGCGCTGGAGGACCTCTTTGGACCTGGCGGTGAAGCCCTCCTTCTTCTCACGCTGGCTGATATCCAGCGGACCGGCCAACCAGCGCATGGGAATCCACGCAGACAGGACAGCCACTTCAGTTCTCCCTCCCTATGGGCGGTCCGTCGGGCGGTCCACCCGGTTCTCCGCCTCGCTGTCCGCCTTTGCGCCCGCCAAAACCGCCGGGACCGGACTGCCGCTTCTCGCGCAAAGTCTTGAAATCGAAAACGACTTCCTGGATCGGCCGGCCGACCACCTCAATCTGGCTTAGATCGCAGGTTCCAACGCCGAGTTGCTCGGCCAGCCGGAGTTTGTTATCGCACCGGAAAAACGGGATCGTGCCCTTCTGCCCCATGGGATTGTAATTCATGGCCGCCAGAGTCACGGCGGAGGTGTTCACCACGTTGGTGCCGGCAATGATCCAGTTGGGTCTGACAAACGTGAGGCTTGGATTGGGGGTTTGCCCGCCGGCCATGCTGGTGACGCCGTCGGTGATTGCCAGGTGTACGGGCCTGGCCGCCACCAGGTCCGCGATGGCGCGCGGCACGCGGTAACCCTCATCGCGCGGGCTTTTCGGATCGAGCTCGGCCGGAGCTCCAAAAGCGGGCTGCATGGCGCCCATGTGGACGACGCGGATGCGGTCGATTCCGGCCACCAGATCGTTGTCCTCCCACTTGCCCGCAAAATTTCCGTAAGCCAGGAGCGGCGTCAATCCAAACTGGTTCTTCAGGACGGTGCTGACGCCCGTGGTCCCGTGGTCCTTGCACTTGGCGATGGAGACAAAAACGTCGCAATCCACGTAGGAGTGATTCAAGTCGTACGCGGGGAATAGAAGACCGCCGTTGGGCACGCTGAGCCGGGACAGTTTCTTGGCGGAACCCAGGTAGTTGGTGTTTTCGAATTCCACGATCGGGGCGGAGCTGATGAAATCCTGGACGTTCCAGTTCGCCTCCAGGAAATATTCCTCGAAAGGCGTCGTCCAGGGGATGGGGGCGCACTCCACCAGCCGCACCCGCCGCACGCCGGCCTTGGTCATGAGACTCATCACGGCGCAGATGAGGTTGGGATGCGGCCAATGCGATTCGCCCAGGGGATAGTACCCCAGCCGCACCGTCGAGCCGCCATTGAAGTTCAGCTTGATGGCGACCGTCTTCCCTTTGACCAGCCTTCCCAAGCCGCCCAGTTGGTCGAACATGGTCTCCAGCACTGGAAGCAATTCCGAGGGCTGGTAGCTGGCGCATTTTCCGATGGCCACCGGCGCCGTGGGGGCCGGCACGTAGCCGCGCGCCGGGCGGCCCAGGAACATTCCGGCCGCTGCGGCGCCGAGGCTGCCCACAGCTTTCCTTCTGGTGATGCCGCTGTGCATTGACTCCCTCCTGTCACTATGCTGCCACAACCCTGGCAGGACTCATACGATCCGGGATTTTCGTTCTGGACTCCCGGGTCATATTCTTCAAGGATACACCAGCGGCGATCTATTGATCCGGCGAGTTGCGTTGGCGCGTGGGGAGGCGGGTGAGGCCGCCTCCCATTTAGACTGTCATCCCCGATGCCTGGAATCAGTTGAACTCGAGTTTTGTGTTGGAGCCGCCCAACTCGATGGCATTGATGTGCTGAGCGTTGCCTTGCGTGGTGCTCTCCACCGCTGTCTCGTCGTACTTCTTATCGACGTTCTCGATCTTGACCGGCGCGGTGACACTCTTGTTTTTGTCCACGCTGGTGATAACGACGTTGGAACCATCGACCTTCAACTTATATTCGCCCGCCGGCAGTTGTGTGTTGCCCACCACGGTGGGGCCGATAAAGGCGATGGTATAGGACTTGGCGCTGGCGATGGGCAGACTCAACATAGCCAGCACTCCAAGCACAAGCAGCGATCTCTTCGTCATGGTTTTCCCTCCTGTTACAAAGACGATTCTGACCCCGCGGGAGTTACTACTGTCGGGATGGTAGGCCGCGCAACAACAGGCAATCAACCCATCGCGAATCTCATGGAGAATGGGTCCGCGCCTGCTCCGGCGTGACCACAGGCCCCTGGGGAATATCGTAAACGTACAAGGAGTGGCCGACGATGGCCGTCGGCGGGATGCGCCGGAGCCACTGGCCGGCGTCGCTCCCGATCCTTTCGGCCAGTGCGGGAATGCGCGCCACGTGATGGGCGCTGAAGACGTACAGGCCGGGCGCCGGGTTCCCCACCAGATCCGGCATCCCCATCTTCTTCTGGGACACACCGTAGCTTTCGGGTGGAAAAAAACCGTGGGCGGCCAGGTGGATGGTTTTCCCTCTGGCATGCTGGTCCATCCAGGCTTTCAGTTGTTTCAGCCCCTGTCCCCAATCGACATTGCTGTCATCGAGCCACAAGGGTCCGCACCGGGTGCCTCCGTCGAGCCCGATGTGCTGAGGGTCTTGGAGCAGACAGGCCGTCTCATTGAAGTAGGACAGGTGATCGGGATAGATTCCGGCCGCCGCTACCACCATCCATGCGCAGAGCGCCGCAGCCAGCCAGCGCCCGCCCAGGGAGCGGTTCCGGATGAGCGTCTCCAACCCCACTCCCCCGGCCAGGAAAGCAAAGGGCAGAGCTGGGATAATGTAGCGGATTCCTAAATCATCGGCTGCCAGGGTGTATGCGGCGAAAAGGACGGCGGGCGGAAGCAAAAGGAAAAGTTTCCGCAGAAGCGTGATGGTCTTGCTCCGCACCAGCACGACCAGACCCAGAGCGGCCAGCAGAATACTCGCGACCGGCTCCTTCAACAGGTAAGCGACGGCAAAGTAGCTGAGGAACCGGTGCTGCACTTGACCGGCCATGAACGCCAGGTAGTTCGGATCGTGATCGGCGTAGACCCGCTGCAAACCAACCACATAGAGAAAGGGGTTGCTAGAGAAGAAGTAAAGAGCTTGAATGACCAGGGCCGCCACCAGGCACATAGCCAGGAACGCGCCGCCGGATACCGCCAATTTCCGGAGCTGCCCGGAGCGCGGCGGAGCAGGCTGGGGCGCAGGCTCCGCCCTTTTCGCGCGGCCACTCGCCCCATGGCTTTTCTTGTACTTCTTGCCGCTGCCGCCGGGACCAGGACTGTCGGGGCCGGTTTTGGACCCGCTGCGGACCTGTTCGGCAGGCCCCGGAGCCAGCTCGGGAGGCCAGCGGACGGCAGCCAGCAGCAGCACCGCGCCGACCGGCAACAGGAGGATGGCCGAAAACTTCGTTCCCAGGACTGCGCCCAGCGCCAGACCGCACAGCAGGAGGCGCTTCAGGGCCGGATGCCGCACATAGCTCCAGAGCGCCATCAGGAACAGCACCGTGAAAGCCGCTAAGCCGACATCCGTGGCCACCAGGTATGAGTGCGCCAGCACGGTGGGGTCGAGCGCATATAGAAACAGCGCACCCAGCGCCGCTGTTGGGCCCACCATTTCCCGCCCCCAGGAGTAAAGCAGGATCCCCAGCAGACTGGCGAGCAGTATAAAGGGGAGTCTCGACCAGAACATCACCTTGTCCGGCCCGTTGGCGGTGATGATGGCGTTCCCCACAGGCCATGCCAACTGATCCTGGCTGCCGCGGATCAACTCCCGCGCTTCCGCGCTCTTCGGCCAGCGGACGCCCGCCGCGAGCAGCGAGAGCGCGCCCATCTCTTTGAGCAGAGGCGGATGCTGTGGGTTGGCGCCAAATACGCCGGTTTCGAGGTAGGAAAGCCCAGCGGCGATGTGCGCCGGCTCATCGTACACCGGACTCTTGATCCGGCTGGCCAAGAAACTCTGGAGCAGAAATGCGGTGATCAGCGCGCCGGCCGATAGTCCATGGGCCCAGCGCGCGTGATCGGCTGGAAACATCAAGCCACATCCTAGCACAGCCGCCGATCATGGCTTCGGCTCGACTCCGATTTCGCTTACCGGCGGATTATGGGCCGGCTCCGGACGGCTGTTTCATCAATCTGAAAAGACCGGTGTGCTATTCTCCGAGGAGTATGGTGTCCCGCGCAGACGCGATTCTGCCCCGGCGAATAACCTTTCTCGCCACACGGATCGCAGGCGTTCTTCTTTTCGCTTGTGCTTCCCTGCTGGCGGCAGCCGATGACCTGCGGGTCTACGCCATTGATGTGGAAGGGGGCAAGTCCACCTTATACGTTTCGCCAACGGGCGAATCCATGCTGGTCGATACGGGGTACGGCGACTACCACAACCGGGACGCCGATCGCATTGCCGCCGCGGCCCAAGCGGCGGGCGTGAAGCAGATCGATTACCTGGTGATCACGCATTATCATGGGGATCACGTCGGGGGCGTGGCACAGCTTGCCGCCAAGATGCCCATCCGCTCGTTCTTCGATCACGGGGAAATCTTTGGCGCCGTCAACCCCGACGCCAAGGCCGGGTACGATGCCTACGTCGCGCTCCGGGCAAAAGGTCCTCGGACCATCGTGAAGCCCGGGGATACCATCCCCATCAAGGGCATCGGCGTGGAAGTGGTCACCGCAGCCGGAGAAGCCATCGCCCAGCCCCTGCCCGGCGCCGGCCAGCCGAATCCGGTGTGCGCCAGCTACCAGGCTCTCGATCAGGACACTGGAGAAAACGCGCACTCCATCGGCATGGTGATCGCTTACGGCAGTTTCCGGCTGGCCGACCTGGGAGACCTGTTTTGGAACCAGGAGTACGACCTGGCTTGCCCCAACAACAAACTCGGCGTCGTGGATGTCTACATGACCACGCATCATGGAACCAAGACGTCGGGATCGCCGCAGATGGTGGATGCGCTGCACCCCAAGGTGGCGATCATGAATAATGGGGCTGACAAAGGCGGCTCGGTCAAGGCCTGGAAGACGATTCACAATTCCCCCGGCCTCATCGACTTGTGGCAACTGCACTTCTCGAATGAGGGCGGCAAAGCTCACAATGCTCCGGAAGCCTTCATCGCCAACCCCACTGAACCCTGTCAGGGCCAGTGGATCGAGCTTACGGCCCGGAAGGATGGTACATTCACCGTGGTGAACGGCCGCAACGGCTTCCGGAAGACGTACCGGCCCTGAGTGTGCCACGGGCGTTGTTCTTCAAAGGAGGCAGTACTCGTAATGAACACGGCAAGATTAGTTTCGTTCGCGCTGGCGGTTGTGTCGGTTCAATGGAGCGCAGGGGTAATCCTGGCTCAAGCGACTCCCGCGCGCGGCGAGGAGCTGAAGTTCGTGGCGATTGTGACCCGGCATGGCGTTCGTCCTCCCACGGTCAGCAACAGCCAGATCAATCCGTATTCCGCCGAGCCATGGCCCCAGTGGGACGTTCCTCCCGGGTATCTTACCGCGCACGGCAGGGCCTTGATGAAACTGTTCGGCGTCTATGACCGGGCGCAATTCGCGCGCGCCGGGTTGTTCAGTCCGTCGGGCTGCGCGGATGCGGACCACGTCTATTTCTGGGCGGACACGGATGAGCGCACCATCGAAACCGGCCGCGCTTTGGCGGAGGGCATGCTGCCGGGTTGCACGGTAGAGGTGCACTCGGCGCCGGCGGGGACTCACGACCCGCTGTTCAATCCCGTAGCGGCCGGTGTGGGGCATCCGGACGCCGCTTTGGCGGTGGCGGCCGTGTCCGGACGCATCGGGGGTCGCCCGGAGGCGTTGTTGACAGCGTATCGCCCGGCCCTGGAAACCATGCAGCAGGTGCTCACCGCAGGCAAGACGGTCAAACAGTCCTTGCTGGAATTGCCGGTGTCGCTTGGTCCGGGATCGGAAGGCCTGGTTGAAATGCGCGGACCGCTTGGCACAGGCCGTTCGCTGGCTTCGGATTTTCTGCTCGAGTACACCAACGGGATGGAAGGCCGCGATCTCGGTTGGGGCCGCCTCACCGGGTCCAACCTGCGCCAGATGATGGCGATCCTTACGGCGTACGCCGATCTGATTTGGCGAACCCCGCAGATCGCGCGCACGTCGGCATCCAACCTGTTGAGCCACGTGGTAAAGGCCATGGAGCAGGCGGTCACGGGCAAGGCTGTGCCCGGCGCCATTGGCAGGCCCGGCGACCGCATGCTTGTAATCGTCGGACACGACAGCAACCTTTCCAATATTCAAGGGACGCTGAATCTCTCGTGGCTGCTGCCGGGTGATCTTCCCAATGACACTCCTCCCGGCGGCGCACTGGTTTTCGAGCTGTGGCGCCAAATCGCAGGCGGGGAATATTCGGTTCGCACTTACTATACGGCCCAGACCCTCGATCAGATGCGCCAGGCGCTGCCGCTGACGCTGGATTCGCCTCCCGCCCAAGCGACGGTCTTCATACCGGCTTGCAGCACGGCCAAGGCGGGATCGCCCTGCGATTGGAAAGCGTTTCAACATACGATCGAGACATCCATCGATCCGGCGTTCGTGAAGCCTTGAGGGAGGAACTGATATGAGCACCGAGAACATCACGGAGATCGTAAAAGAAAAGTACGGGCAAGCCGCCCTGCGCGTGGTCGGCGGAGGCTCCTGTTGCGCCGACTCGATCTCGAGCAACCTCTACGGCGCGGACGAGACCGGCCAACTGCCCGAGACCGCCGTGCTGGCCAGTCTCGGGTGTGGCAATCCCACGGCGCTGGCCCGGCTGAATCCCGGAGAAATCGTGCTCGACCTGGGATCGGGCGGCGGCATCGACGTGCTTCTCTCCGCGCGGCGTGTCGGCCCCTCGGGCAAGGCTTACGGCCTGGACATGACCGACGAGATGCTCGCCCTGGCGGAAGAGAACAAACGCCAGGCGGGAGTCGAGAACGTGGAATTCCTGAGGGGGCAAATCGAGAGCATTCCGCTTCCCGACAACTCCGTGGACGTCATCATCTCCAACTGCGTCATCAATCTCTCCGCCGACAAAGACCGGGTGTTCGCCGAGGCTTTCCGCGTCTTGAAGCCCGGCGGCCGCTTCGCCGTATCCGATGTGGTCACCAAAGGCGAAATGCTGCCTGAGATCCGCAGGAACGTTCTTCTATGGGTGGGATGCGTTGCCGGCGCGCTGGAAGAGAACGAATACCGCGCCAAGCTGGCGGCGGCCGGCTTCCAGCAGATCGAAGTGGAGCCCACGCGCATCTACCGCATCGCCGACGCCCGCGAGTTCCTATCCGGCCAGGGAATCGATGTGGATGCCATCGCATCGCAAGTGGACGGCAAATTCATGAGCGCGTTCATTCGCGCCGTCAAGCCGGCGTGACCATGCCAAAGAGAAGAGCGCTGATTCTCTGCACCGGAAATTCCGCCCGCAGCCAGATGGCGGAAGGCTTGCTGCGCCTGTCGGCTTTCCGCCGAACCCGGGACCAGATCCACGCCAGGTCATGGTCTTCCTGGGTGGAGATGAGAGTTTGTAGTGGGGCAGGATGGCATCCTGCGCGGCGGTTGGTTACCGCCGCCGTTCGGTATTGGGCCGGGCCCAGAGGGCACCCCTAATCGGCCGTAGCGACCGAGGAAGTGCTGCCAGTCTTCAAAGTGTCCTCCACAATCGTCGGCTGCCGATCTGGGAAAACTGCGGAGTCAGCTCTCAACCGGCTACACTGGGCGTATGGAGTTCGAGTGGGACCCCGGCAAGGCCGCCGACAATCTCCGTAAGCATAAGGTTTCTTTCATAGAGGCCGCTACAGTGCTGGGTGATTTTCTCGGGACTACAGCCTCCGACCCCGACCACTCTCGAGACGAGCACCGATACATCACCGTCGGGTTATCAAATCGGGGCCGGCTTCTGATGGTCGCTCATGTTGGCAGCAGCAAGGCCCGTGCTTAGCAGAAGCCGGCTGCCGCGTAGCCCTTCACCCCCTCCCGATAAACGGCATCTTGGTGGCCATCACGGTCATGAACTGCACGTTGGCGTCCAGCGGCAGGTTCGCCATATAGACCACGGCCTCGGCCACGTGGCGCACATCCATGCGCGGCTCGACCATTCTTGTGCCGTCGGCCTGGAGAACTCCCTCCGTCATCCGCTCCGTCATTTCGGTGGCGGCGTTGCCGATGTCGATCTGGCCGCAGGCGATGTCGTACTTGCGGCCGTCGAGCGAAATGCACTTGGTCAGCCCCGTGATGGCGTGCTTGGTCGCGGTATAGGGCGCCGAGTTGGGCCGGGGCGCGTGGGCCGAGATCGATCCGTTGTTGATGATGCGCCCGCCGCGCGGCTGCTGCGCCTTCATAAGCTTGATGGCCTCCTGGGCGCACAGGAACGCTCCCGTGAGGTTGACGGCCACCACAGCGCTCCATTGCTCGTAGGTGAGGTCTTCCATGGGAATGCCGGGGGCGCTGGTGCCGGCGTTGTTGAACAGGACGTCCAGCCGGCCGAAAGTTTCCCTGGTTCTGGCGAACAATTCCCGCACGCTGTCGGGTCGGGCGATGTCGGTGGGCACGGCGAGCATTCTGGCATCGGAGAGTTTTGCGGATGCCGCGGTGCGCTCGAGTTCCGCGGCCCGCCGTCCGGCCAGCACCACGGAATAGCCCGCGGAGTGCAGGGCGAGGCTGGCCGCGCGTCCTATGCCGCTGCCCGCGCCAGTCACCAGCGCGACCTTGCCATGGTCGTTCATGATGGTTTCATTCTACGGCACGAGCAAGACGGGCGCCTGCCAGAAGGCCGCCTTCCGCCCGTTCGGATCCACCACGCTCACCTGGC
>Ga0326728_10021870_pt1 | contig 11958 bp, 10 predicted proteins | sample MB3enrmetagenome_FD_207602 | JGI IMG/M metagenome (GOLD analysis project Ga0326728, IMG submission 207602) | Lab enriched peat soil microbial communities from McLean, Ithaca, NY, United States - MB31MN | ecosystem: Environmental > Terrestrial > Soil > Wetlands > Peat | place: USA: New York... | reverse complement strand
TCTCCCAGGAAACCGGGGGCGTCGCGTACTTCCCCAGGTCCATCGAGGAAGTCGATCAGATTGCCGCCGAGGTGGCGCGCGACGTTCGCAGCCAGTACACCATCGGCTACCATTCCACCAAGCCCGCGTCGGTCCCGGGATTCCGCAAGGTGGACGTGACCGCCGCGGCGAAGGGATCGGGCAAGCTCACCGTGCGCACCCGCACCGGCTACTTCCCGGCAGTGCGGCCGGTCAGCCACGCCGCGGCTCCAAGATAGAAGACAAATGACGGACGAGACAGAACACAACGCGCAGCTCGAGCAACTGGAGCGGCTGAAGGCGACAGGCGAGAAGGCCTACGACGAGATGTACGAGGCTCATTCCCCGAGCGGCGCGACGGCCTGCTACAGCGATGCCAAGGAGGCCTACTACGACGCCATTGGCCTGGCCCGGCGTCTAGGGCTCGATGAAGAAGTCAAGGCGCTCGAAGAGCGGCTGGAGCACATCAAGGCCGTCTTTCGCAGCCAGTTCACGTAGATCGTCGAGCCTCGGTCCGGCAGAAATCTGAAATTTTGCCCTGAATGCAACGCGGCGCGCCGGAAATCGCCGAAGAACGACTGCGGATTCTTCCACTTAGGCCGCCCTTGGCGGGCGACCGAGGCTCAGAAGGACACGTGAGGATCTTCACGCGCTTGTGTGGACCCACATCGAGAGAAATTCACGATGACAACTCGCTCATGAAACGAATTTGCGACTCAGGACACTAATAGAATGGTCATCCAGGCAAGTCGCACCCCATGGAGGTTCTATGTTCAGGTCAATCAGGGAATTCATGCAGTTGTGTTGCGCCGTGTCACGCAGGGCAGTGCTTTGCGGCGCGGTGCTCGCGGTAGCGTCGCTGAGTATGTTGTTGTCCGGGACTGCCCGGGCGGCCGGCGCGCCTCCACAGGAACCTGCGCAGGAGATGAAGCCAGCGCCCGAAGCAACACGGCTGCCGGATACGGCAAGCGAGTCCAGGCCTGCGCCGAGCGCCGAGGTTCTGGAGAACTGGCGGCAGAGGATTATTCACACCAAGCGGCCCAAGAAGTCCTGCTACAGGGCGAGCTATCCCGATACGGATTGGACAGAGGTGCCGTGCACAAAACCGCCGACCGTTCCGATGCCGCCCAGGAAAGGGGCGCGCGGCAACAACGTCGGCAACGGAACCGATCTCTCTGCACAAGCGGCCACGGGCAACATCTCCCAGGCGGAGGGTTGGTTCGACGCCGGGACCACAGTGACTGCCGAGAATGGCGTGCCGGCGGGCGGAGGCACGGGAACACCCAACGCCTTTTCTCTCCAGGTCAACACGCAATTCATGCCGGGTGTTAAGGCATGCAATAGCATCGCGGGGTGCATAGGTTGGGAGCAGTTCGTTTACTCCAACACGCAATGCGAAGCGTCGTGGGCGTACCCGAGTCTCATGTCCAAATCGTGCGCCTACGTTGAGTATTGGCTGATCGGCTACGGCAGCCCGTGCCCGTCAACTTCCTGGATATCGCAGGGAGGCGATTGCTTCATTAACAGCGCCATGGCCACGCCGATCCCACCCCAGACCTACGCTACGCTTGCCAGCATGAAGATTATGGGTCAAGTGGCAAATGTCGTTCCCGGCACGGACGACACGACAACCGTTACCGTCGGCACCGCGGTTTATTCGGCGCCGGGCGACGACTACATTACGGACCTGGGAAGTTTCTGGAACACGGCCGAATTCAATGTCTTTGGCGATTGCTGCGGGTCCGTGGCGACCTTCGACCCCGGAACCACGCTCATTGCGCGTACGCTGGTGGATAGCGGCACGGCCCTCGCTCCTACCTGCCAGGAGGAAGGGTGGACCGGCGAACAGAACAACCTGACGCTGGTGGACACCACCACGGCGGCGTCCACCGCCAAGTGGCCCTCGCTGATCTTTACGGAGACGGATGCTCCCGGCGCAGTGCAAGTCTTTTGTTCCGGCGCGCAGACCGTAGGCGACACCCACATCACGACCTTCGATGGCTTGTATTACGATTTCCAGGCCTCGGGCGAATTCGTCCTGCTCGAGGCTCCGGATTTCACCGTTCAAACGCGGCAGGCTTCGGGCGCGCCCACCTGGCCCGATGCGGCTGTGAACAAGGGCATTGCCGTCGAGATGGGCTCGACAGTCGTCGAGGTAGATGTGGAGCCGGAGAGGCTTTACATCGACCACAAGCAGACGACTCTCGCCAGCGGCAAATCAGTACTGCTACCCACCGGCGTGCAGGTCACGTCGCGGGACGGCGCCTACATCGTCAGCGACAGCAGCGGCAACACGGTCAACGCTTTGCCGCAAAGCAACGCCAGCATGTCGTGGATCAACGTCTCCGTGGGACTGGGCCAGTCGCCCCTTTCCAGCGCCAAGGGGCTGCTCGGCAATCCCGCGGGAAACTCCCGCCAGCTCTTCGCGGCCAACGGCAAGCTGCTCAACGAGCCGATCTCGTTCACCGATCTCTACGAGATGTATGGCGACAGTTGGCGGGTTCCAGAGGGCAAGTCGCTGTTCACCGAAGCCTCGAGGATCAAGGCGGGCAATCCCAGCAAGCCGTTCTTTGCCCAGGACCTGACTGCCGCGCAGTCGGCGCACGCCATCGAGGTTTGCAAGGCGGCGGGCATCACCAACCAGGAGCTGCTGGATAGTTGCACGCTCGACACCGCGGTGCTCAACAACGATAAGGCGGTGAAGGTGTTCACCGTGATCCGCGCGCCGATCCACGTCATCCGGCCGATCGCCATCAAGCTTCCCACCCCGTAGCCGCGCGGAGCTTGAAGACACGGCACGCGACCCATCGAGTAGATGGGTCGCGTGCCGAAAAGCCCGGAGCAGATAAGGGTCAGGCCGGTTTTTCAACGGGAGCCGGGAGGTTTCGCGGCCTCAATGCAGGCCGCTTAGCCGCCCATACGGCAAGCGCAATCCCCGCTAGGACGGCTCCGGCGCTGGCCAGTTGCGCATTCGACAATCCCCAAAGAACCTTGGGGTTGCGGCGGATAAACTCCACCAGAAAGCGCGCCGTGCCGGCCAGGGCCAGATACTGGCCCACGATCGCGCCCACGGCATGTGGCTTGCCCGCGCGCCACCAAAGGTACCCGCCGATCACGAGCCCCGCGCCCAGCTCATAAAGCGGCGTAGGGTAAACCGGCTGGAAAATCGGCTCGATTCCGTGCGGGAAAGCCATTCCCCAGGGGTGAAAGGTGGTCCCGAACAGGTGCACCGGCTTGATTACGATGCCGTAGCAGCCGTCTCCGGAGAGGAAGCAGCCGATGCGTCCGATGCCGTAGCCAATGGCTGCCGCCGGCGCGCACAGATCCAGTGTTCGCAGCGCCCCTATCTTGGCGTGGACGCCCTGCACAACCAGCGCCAGAATGCCAAAAACCATCCCGCCGTACCAGGCGAATCCCGCCGTATCCCACAGAACGCGCCAGCCCTCGAACTTGAACTCGGCAGGAGAGTCCAGAATATGCCACAACTTGGCGCCCACAAGGCCCGCCACCAGGGCAAAGGCCACCATGCCCACAGCATCGGCTGCGATCCCCTCGCGCTTGAATCCGCGATCCACCAAAATGGCGCCGGCCACGGCGGCAAACCACAGCATCAGCCCGAACGTGGGCAGATTGAACCATCCAAGATGCAGATAAGGAAGCATGTCTCTCTCAGTATAGACGTGCGATGCCTGCCAATCGATTTCGGGTAGTGGGTCAGTTTGGATTTCCACACTCTCGCTTTAGCATTAAGATTGAGGCATGACGTTAGGCAAGGGAAAACGGCCCCGCGATCCGAACCAACTCGCCAAGTGGATTGTAGAGCAGTCCACATCGGAGGCGGTTGCTGGAGCCCCAGTACAGGCACCTCCAGACCTCTCCGCGTACATGGCTGCAATGGGACGCAAGGGCGGCAAGGTTGGCGGGAAACGCCGTCTGGTGACTATGACCCCGGCTGCGCGGAAGAGAGCGGCATCCAAGGCTGCTCAAGCGCGGTGGGGGAAGAAAAAAGCGAACTAGCCACGCCGTAACTTCTCGACTTAACGCCACCCCTGTCTTATACTCCGCGCAACGGAGTAGCCATGTCTAGTTGGATTGACGATCTAAAAGAGCAGGACGAGCAGCAGAAAAAAGCAATCGCCAATTTTAACGCCATACGCCTGCACAACGCAGTGGTGGTACACGCCAAAGCCCCAGGTCTATGGACACTTTTAATCGCTCAAATCGAGGCAGACTTGATGCAGTTGAGCGAGATATTTCCAAACGATCTTGGAAGGCAATGCGAACTGATTAAACGGAGCCATTCGTATATTCTCCAAGGCAGAAAGTTGCCGTTTACGATCCTAAAACTTGTTTTGAATCTTGATGCGGGTTGCGTCTGCATATCTAAGGGATACAAACAGGACTTTGCAGATCGACCAGTCTTGATGCCATTGAAGCCCATCGACTTTAAGGTGACCCAAGACGAAGATGTAATCTTCTTTTGGAGGGACCGGGAATATATCGATCCATCCGCATTATCAGAACAATTTGTCAGGATGGTTTGCGGGATTCATTAACTGCGCGCACTAATTCCTCAATCTCTACATCCAGCGCCGAAGCGATCCGTTCTAGGACTCGCAACCCGGCCTCTTTTCGTCCCTCTTCCAACCGCGTCAAATGCGAACGCTCAATCTGCGCGTGATCGGCCAGCAATTGCTGTGACCATCCTTTTGCTTGGCGCAACTCTCTGATCCTGTTGCCCACGCGAACGCAAATATCGGTTGCCATCCCCTCAGCATGGCGTTAGGATTAGGCTGTTCAGTGTCCTATGGGACACTGAACCACTTCGGTAATAATTCGCATGGAAATGACAAAGGATCAGCAGTCCGACAATGAGTCGTTGCGCCACGTGGGGGTTCTCGCGATTGTCGCGCTCATTGGCTGTGCTCTGTACGTGATCTGCTCAAGTAATCCAACTGTGCCAAAGGAACTAGACGCTACGGGCTACATCTCTCACAGAGTAGAGAGCACGATTACCGCCGACTCCGGTTGGATCAATGGCGAAGCTAGGAATTGCATCTCAAAACCGCTGGACACTCAAAACGCTAGAGAACTGGACAAGCCTGCCGGATATGCGCTTTGGGGATTGGACTGCGGCGGGCAAGACTGGCACAGAATTACCATCACGTTTTGGGGAAGCACCATCCAGCCAGGGAAGAGTGCAGCGTACTGGAATTGCACGCGTACTTCGGACTCGTTCACATGCAAGCAAACCGGAGCATATTGATCGTTGCTGCCGTAGTATTCAACACTAGGAAAGAGCAATCAGCGCCCACGAAACAATCCCTCTAGCGCGATTTTTCGGACCTGCCATTGTTCCAAGTACTCTCCGCCGTCCATCTGTAATTTGCATCGGCCTTCATTGTCTAGTGCCAGCCTAACTTCAATTGGAGCGGCGTTCTTTGCGGTCTTGATCCTGATGTGGTCGCCGCAAAGGGAAAATTCTACTAGCGCATTTACATCTCCCTCCTCAAAGGCTCCGAAATACTTTCCCGAACTATTGGTATCGGCCCCGAAGGTTCGCCTTCGTATCGGGGATTCCTCGGTAGGCGGCAAGGCATTCACCCTCTCCACATCTTCTTTGACGCCACTGAATAGTTGCATGAATATCTTCGCTGATGAGCAGACTGCCCATGCGTTTACCCAATCAAAATCTTCCGAGCTCTTGTGCGCGATCATGCCATTTCAATAACACGAGCCGAGCGTTAACACAACAAAATCGCTCCAAAGACGAAGTTTCCTCTTGACATACGAAAGCCGCTTTAGCATAATAGTCAATATGAACTGCTTGGACTCCCAAACCAGAGCACAAATCATTCGCTGCCTGATTGAAGGTTGCTCGATTCGCGCTACTTGCCGCATGACGGGCGCGGCCAAGAATACCGTAGTGAAACTGCTGGCAGATATGGGCACAGCCTGTACCGAGTTCCATAACAAGCATGTGCGGGGCTTGAAAGTGCGCCGTCTCCAGTGTGATGAAATCTGGTCATTTATTGGCTGCAAAAAGAAGAATGCGACGGTCGAGCAGAAGTATTACGGATGGGGAGACGTTTGGACGTGGATCGGGATTGATGCCGATACCAAGCTGGTCGTTAGCTATCTTGTCGGCGGGCGTGATGCGGGATGGGCGATGGAGTTTATGGAGGATTGTGCCAGTCGCATCCGTGGCCGCGTCCAAGTCACTACAGACGCACACAAACCATATCTCAAGGCGGTAGAGGGCGCATTCGGAGTCGAAGTGGATTACGCGCAACTCCAGAAGATTTACGGAGCGCCATCGGACGATGAGCAACGGCGCTACAGTCCTGCCAAGTGCATCGGCTGCGAGATGAAAACGGTTTTAGGGTATCCCGATCCTGAGCATGTGAGCACGTCATTTGTGGAACGGCAGAACTTGACCCTCAGAATGTCATCCCGTCGTTTTACTCGGCTCACAAACGGATTCAGCAAGAAAGCCGAGAACCATGCTCACGCGGTTGCGCTCCACTACATGCAGTACAACTATTGCCGGGTGCATCAGACATTGCGGGTAACGCCAGCGATGGAAGCAGGACTCACGGATCACGTTTGGTCTACGGATGAACTGATTGCGCTACTGCCCGAGCCAACCGTTAAATCATCCAAGAACGATTGGAAAATCTTGCGCAGGGCGCTCGGAGAGACGGCCTAATCTTCAACGGTCAAGATACTCGCTTGGATTGTCCATCATTTTTTGGAATTCAGGCTCTCGGATCATCTCTCCTGTCCGAGCGCGGAAACCAAAGCCTAGAAGCCCGAACGTCCCGCACATTGTCTTTGGATCAAAGAACTGCCCGAAGCGCGATTTGTCGTCGAATCCGGTGCGGGAGAAGATTGCGGATGTTACATGGGCCAGCGTTTCATCGAGCGACTTTCCGTATTCCTCGGCTCTCTTCATATACGCCCGCTCAATCCACATCGGTTCGGGGTACTCCTCAGAAAGCAGGACCGCATCGGTTTCCCCACCGCAAGCGCCCCGGCAGTCTTTCTTTGCCCGGTACATCAGGTAGGACAATTGAGCTAAGCAAACGCGCGGCGGGACCATAGGGCCAAAGAGCGTGCGAAACAGTGGATCGGTGACGAACTGGCCTGCGCCCGTCGCTGTGTATCCGTCCGAGTTTGCGAATGTCTTTCGCACCACCGAACCCGGCGGCTCGCACAGGTATAACCCAAACTCATTCGGATTGACGCGCACTCCCGCGATGATTGTTACGCCAGGACGATCATCCTTGACAGTGAATAGCTTAGACCATTGGGTCATCTGATTTTTGATTATGTCTTCAAATCCTCCGAGGGATTTCGGCTCAACCAATCTCAGGTCTCCGGCTATATCGTTGACAAGTGTTTCAGCAGCGTTTATGTCGTCGCATGAATATGCGAGTGCGAATGCCCCAGTCGGGGTGGTCAGAGTTTGGACTTTGACGGCATCGTAGGTTGAGCCATCCGGCCATGTCATCTGCGTATCGGCGGCGATAACGAGTCCGCCTTGACATAGCATCCCAATCGCTACTGTCATGCGTCCTCGTTTCGTGAGCCGTTCAGGTTTCTGGAATCCTCGCCAGATAGGGTAATGCGGCTTGGGCGCAATTGTAACTGTCTGCGGTCGCCCTGTGCGAAATGTTCCCCATCCAAGAGACTTGGATTCAAGGCCATGTGGAGGCTTAGGCGAAATCATACGCGCCTCCGCTCAACTCCGTGAATCAACCTTTGCCGATACCACACTACGCGGCGCTCGATAACCTCTCCAGGAGTCCCGCTCAACTTCCATCCGGCTCGCTCGGCTACAATTCTGGCGTACTCCAAACCCCTCAGGCCGGAGGTTCCCAAAAACTTGAAATCATCGTCGGAGAATTCGTTATTGCTGCTCCGTGGTTGGCGGGACGACGAATCTGTCGTCTCAGTGACCATCGATTCCAATTGGGTTGCGCTCACAGGGTTTGCAGGATCAATCAGGGTGGTTGAGGCTGATAGGTTGCAAATCGCAGGACCAGGATTGGCCCTCTTAATCGAAATATCGTCGGCTTCTGACTTTTCCTGGGGTGACGAAAGAGAGCAGGACTTTGATCCCGAAACGTTCGAGTCAGAACTCAGGTTCAAGTCCAAAGGAATGGTGTTTACGCTTTCTGTTTCCAAATGATTGCTATTCATTGTCCACCTCCTGTGGAAATCCAAACTGACCCACTACCCGATTTCGAGCGCCGGCCGCGATTCCGATCCGCGATTTACACAGCCTCGAACAGGGCAATTCGCGCGATACTGTCACCATGGCAAGCATCGCAACCGAAGGCCTTGAAGTTCTCTACTCCCGCCAGCAGATCGCCGATCGCGTGGCCGAGATGGGTGCGCAGATCGCCCGCGACCTGCACGGCGAAAAGCTGGTCATGGTCGGCGTGCTCAAGGGCGCGGCGTATTTCCTCACCGACCTCTCGCGCGCGATCCAGGTTGACGCGACCTTCGATTTCGTCGCGGTCTCGAGCTACGGCAAGGGCCAGCGCTCCTCCGGCGCCGTCAAGCTCATCAAGGACCTGGACCAGCCCATCGAGGGCAAGAACGTGCTCGTGGTCGAAGACATTCTCGACACCGGCCTCACCCTCGCATATTTGCGCAAACTCTTCCTGCAGCAGCACCCCAAAACCCTGCGCATCGCCACGCTGCTCGACAAGCCCTCGCGGCGCATCGAAAAGATCGAGGCCGATTACGTCGGATTCTCCATTCCCAACCTGTTTGTCATCGGTTACGGCATGGACTTCGCCGAGCGCTATCGCAACCTGCCCGATATCTGCCTGATGCCGCCGGACGACTCCGAATAATCCGGTCCGGCTTGCACCGCCGCCCAAACCGGCACCGCAACGTTCTGTTTACTGTCGATTTATTTGGCCGGAGACGCATCCACGACGTATACTCTCTTCCCGGAACCGGTTCATCCGCCAAAAGAAGCGGCCGTCCTGCGCATGCAAGGAGCATGCCTTCATGAAGCCTACCCCCATCCAGGAATCCGACCTGGATTTTGACTATGGCACCTTCGACTCGGCCGCTTTTACCGCCAATACCCTCGTCCGTTGGCAATCTCTCGCCGCCGTCATCGACCACACGCTGCTCAAGCCCGGCGCCACGCGCCAGCAGGTGGAAGACCTCTGCGCCGAAGCTGTCCGCTACCGTTTCGCCTGCGTGCTGGTGAACCCGGTTTGGGCCTCCGTTGCAGTGCATGCACTTTCCGGCACGGGCATTCCTACGGGCGCGGTCATCGGCTCGCCGCTCGGCGGTTCGCTGGTTTCAACGCTCCTTCAGGAAGCCTCGGTCCTCCTCCGTCTGGGCGTGCGCGAATTCGACATGGTGCTGCCCATTGGCCAGCTCAAGAGCGGCAACTTCGCCGCCGTCGAACACACCGTCCGGTCCGCGGTCGATGCCGCCCATCGTTCGGGCGCCCGGCTCAAGGTCACGCTCGAGACTTCTCTGCTCACCATGGAGGAGAAGCTGCGCGCCGCGGAGATCGCCATCCAGGCCGGCGCGGATTTCATCAAGACTTCCACCGGTTCCGCCGTGGGCGGCGCAACTCCGGCCGATGTAGCTCTGCTGCGCGGCGTGGCCGGAGCGCGCTGCGGCATCAAGGCCTCCGGCGGCATCCGCTCGCTCGCCCAGTTGCGCGCGCTGCTTGAAGCCGGCGCCAACCGCATCGGCTGCTCCGCCTCGGTCGCGATACTGCGCGAACTCGGAGCAGAATAAAGGCAGTGGTCAGTGGTCAGTGGTCGGCGCGAGTGCGAGTGTGAGTGCGAGTGTGAGTGCGAGTGTGAGTGCGAGTGTGAGTGTAACTGCCTGGCGCACTCACACTCACACCCCACACTCTTTCCTAGTCCCTGCTGTATCATTCCCTTCGATACTCTATGAGCGAAACTCCGCCATCTCCGCCTGCAGGGCACGACTTCGAGGGGGATTACCGTCCTGCGGAGCCCGGACTTATCGAGCCTGTCAACGCCCGCATCGAGCCCGCGGATGTGGCCTATCTCATGCGCCTCACCGACGCGCTCAACACCACCCTCGACCTGCAAACCCTGCTCAGCCGCACCTCGGAGCTGGTGCGCGCCGTCCTTCCCTATCGCATCTTTGCCATTTTTCTGCTGAATGAGCGGACGCACGAACTGCGCATGAGGTTCCAGATCGGCCATTCGCCCCAGGTCGAGCGCACGCGCGTTCCCGTGGGCAAGGGGGTGGTGGGGCAGGTGGCGCTGACGCGGCAGCCCATCCTGCTGAATGACGTTGCCAAGGCGGATTACTACATCGGCGCCAATCCCGATGTGCGCTCGGAGCTGGCCGTTCCGCTGATCGCCAAGAACCGGCTCATCGGCGTGATGGATATCGAAAGCGAACAGCCGGATTTCTTCCGCGAAGAGCAACTGAATGTACTGACCATGACGGCTTCGCGGATCGCGCAGGCCATTGAGAACGCGCGGCTGTATGCGCGCGTCTCGCGCCAGGCCCAGACGCTGGAAGTGTTGAACGAGATCGCGGTCGAACTGGCATCGATTCTCGACCTGAATCCGCTGCTCGAAAAGGTCGGGCAGTTGCTGCGACGGCTGATCGACTACCAGATGTTCTCGATCATGCTTCTCGACGAAAAAGGCGAGGCGCTGATCACGCGCTACGCCTGGCGATTCGGCTACGCCCATGCGCCCGCGCGGCGCATTCCCACGAGCAACGGCTTGGTGGGCGCGGCGGTGCGCGAATGGCGGCCGATCAACGTGCCCGACGTGAGCCAGGACCCGCGCTACATTGCCACGAATCCCGAGACGCGCTCGGAGCTGGTTGCGCCGCTGTTCTACAAGGGCCGCGTGATCGGCGTACTCGACCTCGAACATACGCGGCCGGCGTTCTTCAACGAAGAACACGAGCGCATGCTCACCACGCTGGGCGCGCAGATCGCCATTGCCATCGAGAATGCGCGGCTCTACCAGGCCGTGCGCCGCCAGGAAGCGCAACTGGAGCGCGACATTACGATGGCGCGCGAGGTGCAACTGCGCCTGTTGCCGCCCGAAGCGCCCTCGCATCCCCATGCCGAGATGGCCGTGCGCTTTCTGCCCGCGCGCACCATCGGCGGCGACCTCTACGACTTTCTCGAGTACGGACCGAACCGCACGGCGATCGTGCTGGGCGACGTAAGCGGCAAGGCCGCTCCCGCCGCGCTCTTTGCGGCCCTGGTCAGCGGCATTATGCGCGCCGCGGCCGCGCAGCAGCCGGACCCGGCCGAGATGCTGGCGCTGCTCAACGACGCTTTGCAGGAACGCAAGCTCGAATCGCAGTACGTCACGATGCTCTTCGCGCTCTGGAACGATGAGAACCAGACCCTGCAGGTTGCGAATTCCGGCGCGGTGCAGCCGGTCTTCTGCCGCGCCGGCCAATCCCTGCCGGTCAAAGCCGAAGGCTTTCCGCTGGGCATGTTTCCCGGTGTGACCTACGAAGAGCTCAGCGTGGCCACGCAGCCCGGCGACGCCATCGTCTTCGTCTCCGATGGCATTCTCGACGCCGAAAACGAAAAGGAGGAGATGTACGGGCAGGACCGCCTGGCCGCTTTGCTTTGCGCCCACCGCGATCTTCCGGCAGCGGAGATTGCCGAAACGATCCTGGCGGATGTGGCGCGCTTCCAGGGCAGCAAAGACCGCTTCGACGACGAAACGATTATTGTGCTGCGCGTGCGCTAAAGCATTTTCACTATTCCTATAGGGTGGGTTTCGTGGATTCCCACCCTTTTCACAAAGAACGTGAAAAGGATGGGGCACGGAGTTTCCTCACACCATCAGTGAAAATGCCGTGGGGCGCTGACCGCGTGAAAAAGAACCTTCCCGTGCCCCATCCTTTGGCCCGTTCTTCGGGACAAAGGGTGGGATAGCA
>Ga0326728_10021869_pt1 | contig 11959 bp, 4 predicted proteins | sample MB3enrmetagenome_FD_207602 | JGI IMG/M metagenome (GOLD analysis project Ga0326728, IMG submission 207602) | Lab enriched peat soil microbial communities from McLean, Ithaca, NY, United States - MB31MN | ecosystem: Environmental > Terrestrial > Soil > Wetlands > Peat | place: USA: New York... | reverse complement strand
AATGCCAGGCAACTTGGTCGGTTCGGATTCAACAATGTAAACGAGGGCATCCGGATATTGGCTGGACAGATCTGCTGCCAACTCACCATCGCCAGCCCCCAATTCCACAATGACTCTCTGAGACGACCTGGCAGTTTGGCCAATTCGAGTTTCCGACTCGGCGGGCGGGGCGGCGGGCAGTTTTGGTTTGATCCAAAACGATTCGACTGGGATTTGGTCATCGTATACGACATGCAGACGCTCCATCCCATCCGGTACGGCATAATGATCCAACGGTGTTGCGACAGTCAGGTGGACGCCGCCCGGCTTGAGGACCCTGGCGATTTCTTTCGCCGCTTGGCGCCTTTGGGATTCTGAAAAGGCCATAGGATCGAAGACCGTGTCATCCAGAACGGCATCGAAGCGCCCTGCGTCATCCTCCGGGAATTCTAAAGCGTTTTCTTTGGCGCCTTCGACCTCCAGTCCCGGCTTCTGCGCGACCCGGTCTATCGAGGCCAGGTAAAAAGGCGACTCGTCGATGGACGTGAAGTGAACGATCGTCAACTTTGGGAATAAATTCTGTAGCGTTTGAACCGTTGCGCCGATCCGGGAAGGACCGATGATCAACACGTTGCCGCCCTCCAAATGGCGCCCGGACGAAAGCCGTTCCACCGGGGTGGCCGCCAAATAGGCGGCGAGTTTACGGATATCTTCCGCATCTTTGCCTCGCCCAATCGTCGAGTCCGTCATCCCGGGGTGCTCCTGATCACCGGGGCCGATGTACTTCCTACTGATCAATTCGATCTCGCTGTCGCTCAACCAGCGTGTGATTCGGATGGAGGGGTCGATTCCAGAGACGGGCGTTGGCGGTTCATCGCGCCGGCCGGCGGGCGGCGGTTCCGGGTGATGCATTCCAGGCGAGAAGCGACCGGGCAAAGGTCCATGGACTGCTCTTTTCTGTGCGTCAACTCTGGTAACTTCTTGCCGTGTCCGAAGATCCGCATCCGGTTCAATGTAGTCCAATGCTCGCCAAGCGGTTTCGGGGAATTCATGGTCGCTCAGAACTTTCTCGAACTGTTTGGACTGGATAGCCCTGGCCTGTAGCTGAATCAAAAAGACTGGAATCGTGCGGCCATCCTGGATTTTGAAATCGGGAGCTCGAAAATAATGTGCGTCACCGGGATCTTCATCTTTTGAATCAATGACTTCGAGCAAGATGATGCGTTCCTCCGGCAGACCGGTATCCAATCGGAAGGCGAGCCGTTCGGCTCCTTTTCGGGGGTTAACGCGATAGCGGTTGTTGATCCAGTTCGCTACAGCATTTGTATAGGTCTTCATCTCATCAGGCTGTAACTTTCCCACCTGCCTGGCTCGTTCAGCTGTGAAACGGGTAAACAGGTCGGCCAATTCTTCAGAAATTTCCTCGCTGGTGACCCAAGCGTAGTATCGCAGGACCAAGTAATTGACCGACACCTTCAATTTCGAGGCCAACTGCCGGAAGAAAGGACGCGCAACAAGATCAGCGTCCCGCGTAAATCCTGCACGCTTTAAAAACGTAAGGTACCTATCGTAATCTTCGGGATGATCAGTTCCGGGCAAAAACCATCCCGGATTCAGCGGCTTGGCCGGGACGGCGGGCGATGCGCCTGACATTTCCTTTTTAAGGCCGGAGGCGACGGCGAGAAATGGATCCGTTGAATCTCCGGGTTGTTTCATGGCGATCTCGTGAAGCGCCAGTGCCTGTGAGGGGAACGGTAAAACATCCGTCGGCCCGTTGTGTCCGTTGATCCCGGGCCGAACGGGATAAACGGGATGAACGGGCTGGACGTCGATTGCCACCAGGCACGGAACCAGGAGAAGTGCGATCCATCGATAGAGGAGGTTCGGTTTCATCGGTCAGGCGGCCTCGCGCGCGGCACGGCGGTGCCTCTCCAGAAGCGTTCTCGCAAGTTCCTCGCGGGTGTACTTGGTGACAGGCATATAAAACTTGCCTCTAAGATGAGAAAGATGGCCTTTTACAGTTCCTTCAGTGATACCAAGAAGATATCCAATCCAACCATTTGCTAATCCATCCATCACAAGTTCCAAGATTTGATATTGTCGATGAGTCAATACATCGGTATATTTATTACTCGATAAGCCCGAGGGACTCGTCGAATTGTCCAGCGGCGCGGTCGGGGCGGGTGGGACCGTCCGGTAAACGAGCATATGGGCGGCCTCTGCTTCGGTCTCTGGGTCTGGACGGGCTTCTGCAGCGTCTGTATTGAAAGAAGGCCTCCATTCCGGATTTTGCCGATAAGGGGCCGTGAGCTTGGCCAGCTCTTCCAGGCTGAGATCTGGTTCAGCCGCTTCTTGATCGGCTTCGAAATTCGTTTCCGGGACCTCCAAGGGGTCGGCCCGGGGTGAAAGTTCGAGCCGCCACAATGCTTTGAAACCTTTGGATCGCAGGAGTTTGAACGGGAAAATCGCGGTGAGTGCGAATGGGCTCATGCGCAGCAGACGACGCAGAAGCCGCTCCAGAAAAGAATCCGCCCATGGGCTGAGAAGCCAAACGGCCAATAGGTAAAGCGCGATGATCTTTCCAAAAACGATCAACCCGCCGGTCAATTTTGGGTGTCGATTCCAGAAATCTCCATCAAAGCGGATCGGGACATAATGCACGGCAATCACGCCTGCCGCCAATGCAATTTTAAGGGGAATAAGCTCCCAGGGAGTGCCAAGGGCGTAATGCATAATCAAGCTCGACAGCCCCAATTTCATCACGGCGATCGTGACAGCGTAGAGGAGGTGCCACTTTGTCATCGTCGGCATGGCTTCTCGCTCCCGAGTCAGGTACCCAACAAAAAGTAGATCCATGGGGATATTCATCAGGCTTGCAATTTCCTCATCCCTCAGTCCTTGGAGGATCAACCTGAAAATGTCAAATTGCGCTTTTGGGGTCAAAACATCGGGACGGATTTCCGCAACGGTATCTTGAGCCTTCACATATTCCTGTAAGCCAATATGGCGTTGGCCGCGCATGATCCTGCGCCAGTTCATAAAGGCGGTCTCCGCCGAGCGGACACCAATATAGCTTTCATAAATCAACCACTCGACCACCGCCGCCAACAATATCGTAAGAGCCCAGGAAATTAGCGTCAGAACTCCCGCCCCGATTCCGGAAACGAAATGGCTATGACCGGTCGTTGCTAGAGTTGCGGCGAGCACATGACCGACAGCGGGACCGAACAGCCACCCCCCGGCGGCCGCCAACACAACTACGGCCATTCCGGCGATCCAATGAGAATTTAATTGTGAACTCCTGTCCTGTTCAGACTTAGGACGCGTAGCGGCGGGGCCGGTAGGTGGGGGTTCAGGTTCATCAGAGCTCTCCCGCTTGACAATCGCATAGCGAAGCGCAGGGTCGAGCTTGGCCGTCAATTCAACAGCTTTGATATCCTTGGAGGCCGAAACGATGGCTGCCCCGTATTCCTCCGCCAATCCACTCCGTCCAAATAGCCGCTTTATGCTTAGCCAAAGACCTGAGGATTCCTGCTGGAGCACTTGCGGCAATTGAGCCATCAGATATCCAACGGTTCCCTTTCCACCTGTGCGATTCAGGAAATCTTGAACGATATAGGGAGGAACCGTGAAGAGAATGGCGCTTTGCTTTTTCCGGGACGTCTTAAAGGCATCCCGGCCTGCGGCGCGCTGTTCGTCAATGGTTTGCTGCAGGACAAGACCGGCGTCTTTTTGGGAAAGAAAATTCTCCAGCAAAGTGACATCGTCCGCTCTGAGATGATTGATTTGGACCGGGGAAAAATATCGTCTTAGGGTGCCGACGGGTGTCGACAGTTTGGGAATAACTCGCTGTAAAGCTGCCCCTAATTCATAGGCGGTCCATGATCGCTCATTGGCCAACGCCAACAGGCGATTGCGAATAGCGGCTTCTTCATGACCAGTTGTTCGTTGAACTTCATCCTTCGACAGACCCTGTTTGTTCACTGGGGCCGGCGTGGAGGGCGAGCGATCTCCACCAAAGGGAACAGCCAAAGGTTCGCCGGATTTATCCTTTAATTTTGTCTTATTATGTTTTTGAAGTGCCGCGACGGCGACATTGAGGCTTCGAACGATTCGACGATTGCCATCCGCATCGCGTCTCATCGTGCCGCGGTTATAACCGGCCTGCGCCTGGATAAAGATCCAATCGAACAGCCTGCCAAGATAGATCAGATGTTCCGGCGAGGTGTCGATCAGACTGAAACCCACCATCACCTGTCCAGAATGCGCCTCAACAAATTCCCGGCGGCAGGCTTCATATATTTCAAGGAACGTCTGATGGGAAATGGTCCCTTGCGCAGAGAAGTGATAGGCTGTCATAACCAGTCCGAAGAATCTCCTCTCCCAGACCGGGATCTCGATGGTCACCAAGCGGGTAATTTCCTTGGCGAGTTCATCGGCTATTTCATTGGCTACCCGTAGTTGCCGCACGCGCGCCAAATCCCGGAGGCACTGTAAGGCCAATTGAATGACAGGGCCATAGGGAGAAGCCATAGGCACCCCTAACACTCCTTCATCAGAGGCGGCCGCGGCGGGCAGCTCGATGGTGGTTTTGACCATCGCGATTCCTGGTTCCATCTGGTTTTCGAGCTTGATCGTGCCTCCCATGAGCTGGAAGGCCTGGGCGGCGAACTGGAGGCCGACCTCGTGTTCTGAGAGGTTTTGGACACGCAAGGGATAATGGATGGTGAACAGATAAGGCCTGTTCGTTTGAGGATCGATTTTAAGCTGCTCGGGTGTGAGCCGTCCCGGATTGAGCAGGATAAAGCGTATTCCAGGCCTGCCGTCCGGGAGCGTGCAGGCTTCCGCGCGCTCCCTCACACAGTTCAGTTGGCCGTCCGACAGCCGGCGCCGGCGTTCGGACAAGGCCCCTTGAATTTTGTCGATAGCCTTGAAACAGTCCTCATAAACCCGCGCCTTTGCCACATGGAATAACGGGGTATGGACGAGCAGGTTCGGAAGCCCCGCGGGAAATTCGAATTGAATCGCGTAATCTTTCTCCTTGGTCTGCCAGGGCCCCCCTTCGGCGGTTCCGTGTTCCAGGCCGGACAAAGGGATCGGGTCCGGATAATAGGGAAGACCTCCGACGAAAACGCGCACCGCCTGGATATTGAGCCGCAAGCGCTTGGCGGCCACCAGGCTTTTGTCCAACGGATTGTCTTTCTCGGGATCCGCACCGGCCTCGTGCAAGGACTTCACCGCCGCATGAAGCACGTCGTCCATGCGCTCGAGCCAGACGAGATAACGGACGTCGAGCTTGTCCAATTCGGACCGGGACACGGCGCCCGGTGAATGGACCCGCTGTTGCGCCAAAGCCGTTGTGTCGGGTTTGATGATATTTTGATATTCGTTATTTAATTGCTGAAGCTCCTTGGCCGTGGCCAGCAATGACGATTCTTGCTCCAGGGAGCCGAGATCCCACAGCGTGCTGACGATCAACGTAGAATCTCCTGTGATATTCATGGGGCCGCCGTGGCCGAGTACCGCCACTCCCAGCGTGAGATCGTCTTGCCGGAGGAGGACCTTGCCTCGCGTCGCAGATTCCGCAGGCGAGCCGGACGGCGTTTCCGCCGGTACGGCCGCCAGGGGTCCAGGTCTGGGAGGAGTGACCGTCGGGCTAGGGGCGGGCGGTGTACCTTGTTCTACCAGTCGCCGCGCGTCTTCAATAAGCTTGGGGAGCGTAAACGGCTTGGAGAGGATGTCTGCCTCAAGATCCAACCTCGCCAGCAACTCCGCCAGTTCCCCTTCGCCTGCGCCGCTGCACAGCAGGATCGGTAAGTCCGCCCGGATCCCCCGGAGTTCCTGCCCGACTTGATGCCCGGGCATCCCGGGCAGGCCTTCATCAAGAATCGCCAACGCGTATCCCTCAGGATTCTCTTTAAAGGCGGTCAGCGCGCTCTGCCCGTCCTCAAACTCCTTCACATCAAATCCTTGCTTCTTCAGGTTCATGGCCATCAGTTTTCGCACGGCCGGTTCATCATCCACCAGAAGAATTCTCTTTTTGGGATGCACGCCGGATGTGGTTTCGTGCGTTGCTTCTGCCCGTATTACGAAAAGCCGATCGGGAAACATGGCCGGACCGTCAGCGGGCAGCGGAGTCAGGGTCAGGCGGTTCATAAAGTCCCGGAGCTGATCAAAACCCAGGAGATTCCAGAATTGATTGCTCTGGCCCTTGAAAAATTCGACCAGATGCTCCGCCAAGGCTTGTTCGGCAAAAAGCGGGGAGCCGGTCGGACCTGCACGCCACGAACCCGCGGCTGAAGCCCCGGCGAGGGTTGGATCCGCAATCAGGCATCCAATCATTGCGAACGCGATGAGTTTTCCAAATGTCATCGAGGTGTCAAGCGGCCATCCTTAGGTGCTCAGGGACGGCTTTCAGCTGGACGTTGTGAGCCCAGCCCTTTTCAAGAGCCGTTTGCACATCCTTCCACCTGAGCTCCATGCCGGCCAAATAAGCCAAATAAAAGACGACACTCCGGGGTTTGTCGGGATCGACGTCGCTTTTCCATTTCTTATGCGCCCAGTAATAAAGCCGGTGAGGCGATTTATTTCCAAGGATCCTGAGAGGGGTCATAAAGTCTTTTTGCTCCGTCAGCCATAGAATTCCGCGTCCGGGCTTGCCGACCGCTTTCCCGATGGTTTCGAGCACAGCCAGAAGGAATTCTGGCTTTGTATCGAGTTTCAGCTGCTCCCAGGGAATCCCGCGCTTGATGGCGCCGCTCCGTTGCGCCTGCTTAAGCTCGTCTAGTGAATTGATGTCGGCCACCGAGGCGACGGGTGGCTTTTCGGCATCGCCCTGCAGAAGTCCGTAACGGTCCAAGATGAAATGGATGATGGTCCAGCCCCGCTTTTCTGAGAGTTTGCTGGCGGTATGCATTTGGAACCAAGACAAAGAAATCGTATGACCCCTGTAGGTGAAATTCTTCAAGAGATGCTTCGGTCTCAGCTGAGTGAGAGGCCGCTTGCCGGCCAGCGCACGGATAAAGGTTCTAATCACCTTGCGCTCGAAAGGGGACGGCGGCTTGGATAAATCCGGTTCAACGAGGACGTTGACCCAGATATCTTCGGGAAGGAGCTGAAATTTATCGAGCAGGTAAACACTGGGCGTTTGATGGTTTGATTTCAGGGTTTCGGGGTATTTGTTTTTCACCCAACTCCGCAGACTCTCCGCGGTCCGGCCGAGCACATGAGCGGCGTCTTCTACGAAAAGGATGTCGTCCGGGGAATCTTTGGCCATCCAGGAGACCGTCTGAATGATGGTTGCCGAGGTTCTGAGCGATACGACCCCGAGGGCCATCTCCGGGAGCGGACAGGTCTTCTCCATGAATTTGTTCAGGGTCTTGCCCTTGTCCTGAAAACCCAGGGCGTCCGCAATTTCCAACCGCGCGGCGAATTCTTTATGGGCCTGAGCGCGAATTTGGCTCGAGGCCTTCCGGATCCAGAAGAGCTTTTCCGGGAGGGAAGCTTTGCACCAGCGTCGCGGAATATCGGCCGGAAGGTGCCGGCGCATTTCGCTGTCCGTGAACGGCGTCCAGACCGCGAAAAGAAGCCCGATCCTCATCGTTTCGCGGATCTCTTGGGGGATCCGCTCTCTGGCTTTCTCGATGTTCGCCGTGACCTGGTCTCGCGTTGCCTCCGTCATCCCGGTCCAGGGTCGCTGGCGTTGATAAACCAGATAGAAAAACCATTCGAGGGCCTTGAGAGTCGGCACGTGCCCCTGGGCGAGTTCCTCCGTCAGCCAGATCAAGTCTTCAGGCGCGAGCTTTTCGCGGACCACGTAAAGCCGTCGGACGATCTCCTGGTCGAGCCGGGGTCGTTTTGGATTTCTTTCACGGAAACCCTTAAGCAATCGATCGCCCGATTCCGGCGTCCTGTGGCCTAATTGGAGAAACTTGAAACCCAATTTTAAGGAGAGGACGATGGTTTTCTTTCCAAAAACAGCTTCCACACGGTCATCCGCGCCTTTGGCCATCTTGATCAGAGTTCCCTCTCCCAGATTCTCATCCACGTGAGTGATCTCCACCTGATGCCCGGCTCGCAGCATGGCGACAAGGCCGTGTTGCGCCCTCCCGCTGTCCATCACAAGACCTGTGGACGGGTCCACTATCTGGTGCCTTCCATCGTCCGCGACGGATCGATCCAGCACAGCATTACCGGCCTCACGATGGAGTTCTTCGGACGAGCGCGCAAGCGGGTGACCCATTAATTCGACGCCGGCCGCCAGCGCCTGCGAGGCGAATACGCCCAACTCAGGGCTCAGAGCTCTGAACTCAGAGATATCCCTGAGTTCTGAGTCCTGAGCTCTGAGTTGGCCGAAGGCCAGGCACGGAACCAGGATTATGGCAACGAGGCGGAGAAGAATTCGATTCATGGGTTTTTCTGAACGCGCAGGTGGCGCGCGTTCGAGGATTACCGTAATTTTAAGGGGTATCGCTTGGTGGTGAAATAGACGGAAAGGCTATAAATGTCGGGCCAAAGGGCCCAGAATAATCAAGGGACGTAGACGCCGCATCCGCAAAGGGGTCAAGTCCAGACACGTGGGCGTGGGCTACGTCTGAAAGCTTCAGGAACTGCGCTCCATGGCCTGACGCAGCGTGACTCCGAACCGTTGCTCCATGTGTCTGGAAATTGTCGCCTCTAGAGCGTCCAGAACTTCAGCGCCCCGGTCGCGAAAGGCTTTAGGCGTCAAAGGATTTTCCGTCTTAAAGAGCATCAATGTATCTAAAACAGCTTGCGGCCCTGGAAATCTCAGCAGGCCCTCCAACGTGCCGCGAGCCTGATCAATCCCTTGTCGTTCCAGCATGAAATCAATGAACAGCCGAAGCAATTCAACCTGCTGGCGGTTCGGCCGGACCTTCTGCATAAAGATTTTAAGCATTTTATCGCGCAGTTCTTTCCAATGGTCGCGCGCGGCCGTTTCTTGGGCCACCGCAGCCTGACGGACTGTCGAGCCAGACAAGTCAATCCCTTGGTCTTTAAGCCACTCCGACCAGCGCATCCATTCCGTCGTCGGCACGGGGTCAGGACGGTTAAACCACACGACACGGAGTTCGATATTCAAGCCGTGGCCTTGGATGTGCGACTGGAGGCCCTCGATCACATCTTTGTGGAGCCGCGCTTCAATTTCTGCGCGCCGCCGCACGTCGCCACCGGCAAAATCGTGAATCGCAAACACCAGAAAGCGAGTCCTGCGAAGGTCCGGTAAGCCAGTGTCTTGGGACTTGTAATGGTCGTAATACTGGATGACGTGAAGGAGCCGATCCACGCGGTCCGCAAACATTTCTGATTTTGAGCGGAACCAATTGGAAAGCTGTCTCTCGTCTCCAGGATCCAGCATATCGTCTTTAACTTCCGCGACCACAAAATCTTCCTCGGTCTGGTCTGCCGGCGGTTGAATGGCGAGTACGAGATCGAATTCGGCAATATCCTCTTGGCGATTCACCGGCGATCCCGGGCGTACGCCGTGCACTTGAAGGCTGAACCGACGAGGAGAAAGACGTCCCATCCCGGCGTCTTCATCCAAGAGTTTGGCCATCGCCGCCGGTTCGCCTGCGGCGCCGGAGCCTGGATTGACCGCAATTTGTTCGATGGTATGGGCAAAACCTGGAACACCGATAAAGCGTTCCGCAAACCGCGCCAGGGCCTGCGGCCGGTCCCGATCCAGAACGAGAGCAAGAAGATTCCGAACACCGCGGATGTCGAACGGGTCGGCCGCCATGGCGAGAAGCTCGGAGAGAAGGCCCGTCAAGTGGTGAGCGAAGGGATCCATATGAAGAATAGAGATGTAATTGGACACTCTCGCCCCATGAAGGTTATGAACGCGCTCCCAGGTCTCGTGAATTCGGTAAAAAAAGCGCAATCCAAAGCCTCTATTTTCAGGCGTCGTTTGAGCATTCTGCGGCACCGGCCGGCCCACGTGGAGGAGAACCATCTCCGTCTGATCCACCTGTGGGATGACCGCTTCAATCTCAAATTGACGCGGCAGGACCTGCCGTAGAACTTCCGCCCGCGTTTCCATCAGGAGAATCCGGGATCCCGGATGAGCCAAGGCGGTGATATCTCGTAAATCCAGATCCAGAGTCCGAGGATCTTCCTTCTGAAACAGAGTGGCCGAGACGCAAACAAAGTCGGCGAAATGTCCTTTATCCTGACCCGGCGTGCTCAAGAGATCGTCCCACAAGTGCTGAGCGCCCTGGGTTACCAGAAATGCCTTTTGCTCGAGTAAGGGTAACTTATGCAGCCGGCGATCATCGGTGGAGTGTGTGAGGGCAATGCGATTCGTAGCGACGCTGACCGCATGGAGAAAGTCCTCGAGAATGATGATCCACGGCGGAGTCTCTTTCGGTAATTCGTGCGCCATGATCTCCGCCGCACCGGCCTCCATGAAGAAGATGGCCAGAGCGGGGCGGTTGGGGACAAGTTGTATGAATTTCCCTTTGACGTTGGCTCTGAGAATTTCGCGCGCCAGGGCGGCGTGAGGATTTTCGTCATCCACGAGGTTCAAAAAGGCGGCTACACGAGCTCGCGGGTCTGAGACCAGGCGGCGTCCGACGGAGATGCCCAATCCCGCCGGGTGCATCGCTGCAGAGGGGGCGGGAGAGGCTTCCGTCGGTTCATCACCGATATCAAAAATCGGATGCATGCTGTCTAATACGGCAGTCAGCCTGTTCACGATTCCCGGGGTGAGGGACCAGCGGATCTTCTGAACGGCGGGGAGAGCGCGCAGGGATTCGAAGAAATTCCAGACATCGATCGGATCGACGGGGAGCGTGAGCAGTTCTTGCATGACGTAATCGGGCAGCGCCCGCACGGCCTTTGTGCCCAGGACTTCGGTCAACCGACCACGCAAGATCGGAATCGCCTCGGCTTCTGAGATCTTCAGGAACTCCGGAACACTGGCGTAAACCTCGGCCGATTTATGCTTTTCTGTTGGATGGACCCATAGAGAGGATACGTTCACCGCTTCTACCTGAAAAAAGGCCGAAGGGGCGAGCGGACCCAGAGATTCACCTGTGACGCAGGGGACCAGGAGTAAGGCAACGATACGGAGAAGAATTCGATTCATGGGTTTTTCGAACGCGCGCGTTAACGCCTGCGCGCCCGCGTTCGGGGATTAAGGTAATTTTAAGGGGTATTGCTGGGAGGTGAAATAGACGGAAAGGCTCTAAATAACGGGCCAAAGGGCCCAGCAGGTTTTTGGGTCAGAATAATCAAGGGATGTTAGATAGGCATTATTTTTTATGCACCGTCTTACTTGGAAGGGTTGTCGAAAAGGGCTTCGAAATAAGAGACAAACACCAATTTTGACGGGCCCGTGGCCGGATCGGATTTTACCGGGAAATTTGCTGGCGCCTCCCGGGGCCGCGGAGTGGATCCGAGAAGCGCATGCAGGCGATCTCCCACTTCAATCAGATTCAGAGGCTTCACCATACAGGCATCGGCGCCCATCAAGTATCCGATGGCTTGCTGCCTTGGAAGGCGGGCGGCACTCGTCATCATGATGATCGGAGTGGAATGGGTCTGCGGGTTTTGCCGGAGTGTCCCGCACATTTGATAGCCGGTGGCATCCGGCAGCACCAAATCCAGCAGAATCACGTCGGGCGGATTTTTCAGCGCCTTCTCCAGACCTTCCCCGGCATAACAAGCGGAGGTCACCTCGAAACCTTCCTGCGTCAAGTGTTCTTCGAGGAGCTTAATCAACATCACATCATCATCAATGACTAGAATGCGTGCCATTGGTCTACTTACAATTTAACAGACCAATGTTACAGTTATGTTAAATCGATGCGATATTTAGATGCAAACTAATGTTAAGCGCTCTTTGATCAGCAGGCCAGGCAGACGGAGCTACCATCAAAAGTGCTGGAAATAGGTTCTGAGGCAGGGGAGGATTTGCCTTAGGAAAAAGAAACGGCGTACCCTTTCGTTGAACCAAACAAAC
>Ga0326728_10021865_pt1 | contig 11959 bp, 6 predicted proteins | sample MB3enrmetagenome_FD_207602 | JGI IMG/M metagenome (GOLD analysis project Ga0326728, IMG submission 207602) | Lab enriched peat soil microbial communities from McLean, Ithaca, NY, United States - MB31MN | ecosystem: Environmental > Terrestrial > Soil > Wetlands > Peat | place: USA: New York... | reverse complement strand
GACCAGGAGATCACCCAGGTATTGCGCCTCCGGGTAGGTCACTCCAAAGTCCTGCAAAGCACCTTTGCCATCACGCGCATCTCCGTGGCTGATCCGGAGATCGCCGACATCATCTTGATCTCCGAAAAGGAGGTCTACGTCAACGCCCTGGCCCCGGGGGTGACCAACCTGAGCCTGTGGGGCGTATCCCGCTTCACCACGGCCATGGTGGTTGTGGAGGCGGACGTTAGCATCCTGAAAGAAAAGCTCCATCAAATCTTACCCAAGGAAAAAATCGGAGTGGAAGCCGCGGGGGATTCCGTAGTCCTCTCCGGGGAGGTCTCTGGGCCGGTGGCCCAGGACACCGCCATTTCCTTGGCCATCCCCTTTGCCGGCGGCAAGAAAGAGAAGGTGGTCAATCTGCTGCACGTGGGCGGGGTGCAGCAGGTGCTGGTGGAGGTCCGCCTGGCGGAGATCGCCCGTACGGTGCTGGATCAAATGGGCATCAACCTCAATGTCATCAGCCCCACGGGCAATTTTGGCGTCCAACAAATCGGCGGATTGGCGCCTATCGCGGATCTACTTCGTTCCTTCACCTCAGGCACCAATTCGACTTCTACTTCCACTGCCTCAAGCTTATTTACGGGTACCGCCTTTACACAAGGCCTGGCTAGTACTCTCACGGGCCTTGCCGGATTTAAGGCTGGGGGTCTGCTGTGGACCATGTTTTTTAATGTCCTCAAACAGAACAACCTGGGGCGGTTGTTGGCGGAGCCCAACCTGGTGACCACCAGCGGCACGGAGGCCTCCTTCCTGGCCGGGGGTGAAATTGCGGTGCCGGTACCCCAGAGCGGGGTGGGCGGCGGGACCACCGTCACCATCGATTGGAAGAAGTTCGGGACGCAGTTGAACTTCACCCCCACCGTACTGGATGATGGCAAGATCGCCATGAAGTTGACCCCGGAATCCTCACAGCTGGACTATAGTATCGCGATTACTCTTAACGGTACCAGTATCCCGGGGATAAGGACCCGCCGCATGTCCACCCACCTGGAGGTCAAGGACGGCCAGACCTTTGCCATGGCCGGTCTCCTCCAAGACATAGACAGCAACGTTATTAACAAGCTTCCGATGCTGGGGGATATTCCCATCTTGGGGAATTTGTTTAGGTCGTCCAGTTGGCAGTCCCAACAGACGGAACTGGTGGTGTTGGTGACCCCCCATATCGCCAAACCCCTGCCCCCAAATGCCGCCCGCCTGCCCACCGACAAGTGGGCCGCACCCAACGATTACGAGAAGTATCTCCTGGGGCTGGATCAGGCCCGCCCCCAGGTAACGGCGCCGCTCCAGGCCACGCCGCCCTCCCTTGAGCCGCCGGCGGGCTTTGGGATGCAAAAATTGGAATAACCGCAGAAACCAACCAACCATTTAACGGGGAAACGCTCTGGCTGGCATGGGATAATTTCTCTTAAAATAACGCCATAATCGTTTCCCCCGGAATGACAGGTGAAACTGAATGAAGAGCAAAAATCCCAAGGGGCCGATCGCCAAGCTAATCCTGGGTCTGACCGGAGTTTTGTGGCTGGCGGGTTGTTATGGTCCCAGCGCCCTGGATTTGGACTACGGTAACGCGGTGCGCAACAACCTGGCCCAGTCGGTGCTTGACCCCGCGGCCGGGATGAAGACCACCCCGGCCACCGGGCTAAGTCCCACCGCCGCGTCGAACGAGAAAGAACTATATGATAAGGACTTCAAGGGGGAAGAAAAGAAGCCCCCGGAAATGAAGGTCTCCTATTAACCATGACGGCGGTGTCAGGGATTGGCAGGGGGGACGATCATGTTAGTGACCAGACGCGGCCAAAGATGGGGGAACTGGTGCCGACGAATGCTGACGGTTGGCTCATTTAAGACCCACATCGGGGCCTTGACTTCTCTGCGCCGGAGTAACGCAGCCAGGCTAATGGCTGCGGCCGCCGTAGCCGGGATGCTCCTTCTGGACGCCGGGTGCAGCACCCTGGGGGCGGGGAATCGTTATGACGGCCTGGTCCGGCCATCCCCCTCGGAAACCCCCAGACTGTTGAGTAACGTCCACTATTATAAGTTGATGGGCCGGCCGGAGGCGGCCTTGAAGGAATTGGAAGAGGCGCATCGGTCCGACCCCGATAATCTCAAAATTGCCGATGCCCTGGCCCAGAATTACCAGGAACTGGGGCAATTCCAGCGATCCCAGGAGATCTACCAGGAAGTCCTGGCCCGCCACGGCGACAATCGGGCCCTACAAAATAATCTCTGTTATTCCTTTTATCTCCAGGGCAATCTGAGCAAGGCCGAAACTTGCTTCGAGGAGGCCCTGGAACGGGATCCTGGCAACCTGGCGGCCCGGAACAACCTTGGCTTGCTCTGGTGCCGTCAGGGCAAACTGGCGGAAGCCCAGCGGCTCTGGGAAGAAGCCGAAGGAGCGGCTGGGGCACAAACTCGGATGAATCAAGCCTTGGCGTTTTTGGGGAAGGCACCGGCTAATTATGCCAAGCTGCCGGAGCCGCAGCCTCAGTCGCAGGCTGCGGCGCCGCCGCCGGCCACCGTAGCCCCCCCGGCCAAACCCGATTGGGCGGCGGCCCAAGCTCTGGTGGAAGAGGCGCCTGCCACCCCGCCTGCGGCTACGGCAGCCAAGGTGGCACCGCCAGCAGCGCTTAAGCCGGCGGAGGCTAAATCGGCCTCGCCAGCCCCGGCGGAGGCCACAGCGGCCTCGCCAGCTCCGGCGGGGGCCAAACCGGCCTCGCCAGCTCCGGCGGGGCCTGCTTCGAAGCCGGCGGCCCCGGTGACAGGAGCTGCTGCCAGCAAAGTAGCGGAGGCCCAAGCTCCGCCCAAGGCGCCGGGCTCGACTTCCCCCCCAAAGACCGTCCCCATGATGCCGCTTAAGCAGGCAACTAAATCGACTCCTCTTATTCCTCCTTTGACTGCCCTGGAAAGGGAAACTACGGGCATCGAAGTCTGGAATGGTAACGGGACCCGGAACCTGGCCCGTCAAACTCGGACGTTGTTAGAGCAAGAAGGCTTCGAGGTCAGCAAAATTGGCAACCATATCAATTTTGCGGCGCCAGACACGGTGATCTACTACCGCCCCGGGGCGGAAAGGGTGGCGCAGGACTTGATTTGGCAGATATTCCCCCAGGCCAAACTCGAGACAACCGTACAACTCAAAGATGGCGTGGGCATCAAGGTCTTGCTGGGGCGCGATTTGCTGGATCAGCCCCTGACTATGGCCAGGATCGCTACGGCCGGGTCAGAAGCCCCCTTGCCGGCGGCCCAAATGACCAGCCCGGCCTCCCAGCCCCAGACGGTGATGTCCCGATTAGCGGCGGAATAGTCATGAAGCTCAAGAAATCCTGGCTCTATCCCAGCTTGATTCTGGCCTTACCTCTGCTCTTGAGCCACTGTGGCCAGCAGCAAACCTCTGCGGCCAATCCGGACCTTTACAACCAAGTGCTGGAAAATCGCCCCATCAAACTGAGCCCGGATCAAGAGCTTCTCCCGCCGGACCGCCTGGAGGCTTTGGGGGAGATCGCCTTACAATCCGGGGATTATGATTCCTCCCTGATCAATTTTCTGGAGATTCTCCGGAGAGAGCCGGAGCGTTATGACTTGCATTATAAATTGGGAGTGATCTTCCTACTCAAGGGTCAGTTGGAGCCGGCTCAAACTGAACTGGCCCTGGTCCTGGTGCATCGGCCGGAAATGAGTCAGGCCCACGAAGCCCTGGGAATGGTGCATCTGCAACAGAAAAAGTACTCTCAGGCCCTGACGGAATTTCAACAGGTCGTATACCAGGACGCCACGCGGGTCAATGCCCGACATCTCATGGGGGTTACCTACCTGGAGGATGGTCAGCCCGCCAAGGCGGTAACGGAACTTCAGCGGGTCCTGGTCCTGGACCGGCGCCACCTGGCCAGCTATGCGGCTTTGGGGCAGGCCTACAACGAGTTAAAGGATTACCGCCGGGCCATTGACTGCTTGAGAAAGGGGCTGGGGCTGGACCCCACCAACAAGAAACTGAACTACCAGTTGGGCCTGGCCCTGGCCGGTGAAAAACGTTATGATCAGGCCCTGGAGGTCTTTATGAAGGCCGGGGACGAGGCCCAGGCCTACAACAATATTGGGGTGCATTATTTCATGGCGGGCCAATATGAGGAAGCGGCCAAATGCTTTCAGCGGGCCATCGAACTGCGGCCCACCTTTTATGGGGAAGCCAAATTCAACTTGCAGAAGGCCCTGGAAAAGCTGCACCAGGTCCAAAAAGACGACGGTTAAGTCGTCGTAAACCTCCAAATTTTCCGAGAAAGGGTGGCTTTCCGGCCGCCTTTTTTTATTTCTCGCCGCTTGCTAACCCCAGCCAAGGAAGCGTTTCAAAATGAAACTAATTTATTGATCTGGTTTGCGATCCTTGATAAATTAAAACGATAAGGGAGAGTTGAAGTCAACCGCTGGCCAGATCCCTCGCCGGTGCAGGCGTTGGCTTAAGCCTGCGGCTACAAAAATAGACCTTTGAAGGCGCATTGAGATTAGATGAAAAAAGCCACTTACAAAATCCGGCGCAAGATTATCCTGGCCTTTCTGTTCAGCGTCCTGGCAGTCCTGGTGTTCGCCATCTTCAGCTTCCAGGTGCACCGGGAGATCGGCCACCGCCTGCGACTGTTGGAACTCACCGGAGACCTGTTTCAGAGCCTGTTGGAGACCCGGCGCTTCGAGAAAAACTTCTTTCTTTATCATCAGGCAGCCAGTCTGGAGGAAGCCCGGCAATACACCGATCAGGTCGCCGAACTTTACCGGAGCCATGAGGCCGAGATCCTGCGGCTGAAACAAGACCCGCGGGCGCCCCAGTTTTATAAGACCCTCATCCGCTACCAGGAGGTCCTGGGTCATATTGAGGCCAACCTCAAAAAAACAGGGGCCGGGGGTTACAATTTTGTTGGGGAAGAGGAGCCTTTGCGTAACCTGGGACAGGAATTGCTGAACGTCACCGAAAGGTGGCAGAAAGAGGAACGGCTCCAGATCAACCGCCTATTCCAGCGGGCCATAGGTCTATTTGTCGGTTCGGTGGTGGTCTTTCTCGCCCTGGGCGTCCTCATCGCCTCCTATCTGAGCCGCATATTGGTGCGGCCCCTCTTCCAGATGCAGCAGGCCATGGACAAGATCGCCCACGGCGATTTTACCCCCATTCCCGACCCCGAGTCTTACTCGGAGGAATTCTTTGCCCTGTTCCGGGCCTTCAATCGCATGATCCATGAACTGGAGGTGCATCAGGAGCAATTGGTGCAATCCCGAAAGATCGCGGCGGTGGGCACCCTTACCTCCGGCATCGCCCACGAACTTAACAATCCCATCAATAATATCGTGCTCACCGCCGATGCCCTTAAAGAGGATTACCGGGAAATCTCCCAGGAGGAGGCTCTGGGCCTGATCCAGGACATCCTGGGCCAGGCGGAACGGGCCTCCGACATCGTTAGAGGCCTCCTGGACTTCTCCCGCAGCGAACACCCCGAATTCCTCCCCCTGGACCTCACCGGAGTCATCCAGGACACCTTAAAGCTGGTGCGTAACCAGCTATCCCTGTCTGGCATTCTGGTGGAAACCGATCTCCCCGGGGACCTACCCGAGATCCGTGGCGATCGCAAGAGCCTGCAGCAAGTCTTTCTCAACCTCTTCATTAACGCCATCCAGGCCATGCTGGACAGCGGCAGCCTCACCCTCCGGGCTTACCCCACCCCGGACGGTCAATGGCTGAAGGTGGAGGTGAAGGATACCGGGAGCGGGATCGACCCAGAGGTCCTCCCCCGCATTTTCGACCCGTTCTACACCACCAAACAGGTGGGCCGGGGTACGGGCCTGGGCCTGTCCGTCACTTACGGCATCGTGGAAAAACACGGCGGCCATATCGAGGTGCAGAGCCGAAAGGGCCAGGGTTCGACCTTTACCGTGGTGCTGCCGGCGTATTATAAGGGAGCAGTGAGCAGTGAGCAGGAAAAGAATACGCTACTGCCTTGATAAGTTGTCAGTGGCCGGTGGTCAGTCATCAGTAACAACCAGGCGGCGTAAAGCACTTACTCCCTTTCCCCCAACGGGAAAGGGGGTGATGGGGTATAAGGCTTTTCATAATTTGTGGTGGGCCATAGGCCCATGAATAACTGCTTACTGCTTACCGCTCACTTCTGAGGACCAGATGAACATTGCGGTAGTGGACGACGAAATCATTGTCCAGAAGAGGCTAAAGGCGACCCTGGAAAAGGAGGGGCACGCCCTGGCGACCTACGCCTCGGGGGAGGAACTGCTCCGGGATTTAGAGCTGGGGCCTTGGGAGCTCATCTTCCTTGATGTGGTCCTGCCCGGACTCGACGGCATGGAGGTTCTGCGCCGGGTCAAGGCCCGCCGACCCGAGCTCGAAGTCATCATGATCACCGGCCACGCCGAACTTAACGCCGCGGTGGCCGCCATCAAGGACGGCGCCTTCCATTATCTCCCCAAACCCCTGAAGCTGGAGGAAGTCCGCAATCTAACCCGCATGGTCGAGGAGAGGCGGCGCCTGCTGGCGGAGAACCGCCAGCTCAAGGCCCGCCTGGAGCCCCTGGAAGGTTGGGGGGAGATGATCGGCGTAAGCCCCAAGATGAAGGAGGTCTTCAGCATCATCCGCAAGGTGGCCCCGCTGGACTGCAATGTCATCCTCCAGGGCGAAAGCGGCACCGGCAAGGAGCTGGTGGCCCGCCTCATCCACCGGGAAAGCCCCCGGCGGGACCGGCCCTTCGTGGCCTTTAACTGCGGCGGCTTCACCGAGGAGCTCATCGCCAGCGAACTCTTTGGCTATGAGCGGGGCGCCTTCACCGGGGCCATCGCCACCAAGATCGGCATCCTGGAGACGGCCCACCGGGGCACGGTCTTTATGGACGAAATCGGTGACATGCCCCCCTCCATGCAGGGCAAGCTCCTGCGGGTCATTCAGGAGAAATGCATCTCCCGGGTAGGGAGCTCTCAGCCCATCCAACTGGACCTGCGCTTTCTCGCCGCCACCAACAAGGACCTGAAAAGGGCGGTGGCTGAGGGCCGCTTCCGGGAAGATCTCTATTTCCGCCTCAACGTCGTGACCATCACTTTGCCCAGCCTGATGGAGCGGCCCGAGGATATCCCCTTGCTGCTGCGGCATTTCCTGAATCTATATAGCCACAAGTTCGCCAAGAAGATTCGGGGCCTCGACCGGGAGGCCCTGGAAGTGCTGCGGGACTATGCCTATCCCGGCAACGTCCGGGAGTTGCAGAACATCCTGGAGCGGGCCGTGGCCCTGGCGGAGGGGGAGGAAATCACCCTGACGGACCTGCCCCTGGACTTGCAGGAACTGGCCGCCAGCCGCCCCGACCGCTGGCACACCCTGGAGGAGCAGGAAAAAGTTTATATCCACAAGGTGTTGCAGGTCACCCAATATCATCTGGGCGACAGCGCCCGCATCCTGGCCCTGCCCCGCACCACCCTCTGGCGCAAAATGAAAAAATACGGCCTGTCCAGGTCTTGAGATTGCCCCGGCTGATTATCTTTTTTCAACCCGAATGGCTGATATAAAGCAGATAGCATCCTTTTAATGATTTTTTTTACTACTAAAAACAGCATAAACCTTGCATATTATATTCCTTGCAACATCACTCCCTGACAGGATAATTTCACTTGTGGGAATCTGGATTAAAGAATATAATTAGGATTAACTAAATACAAATGGCTCGCCATTTTTTAACCTATTTTTGAACCAGGAGGTGCCATTATGCCTCTAATTTCTGGGATGCAAATCCCACCACCTCTAAACTGGCAAGATTTTGAAACCCTTTGCTGTGATTTATGGCGAAGAATCTGGAAAGATCAACTTACACAAAAACATGGAAGGCAGGGGCAACCCCAACAAGGGGTTGATATTTTCGGCAAGCCAAATGGGGGGGAAAAATGGGCTGGAGCTCAGTGTAAAGGGAAAGATAACTACAGCGAAAAATCGCTTTCAGAAACAGAATTAAATGCAGAGGTCGCAAAAGCTCGTAATTTTTACCCCACACTATCGGAGTTCGTTATTGCCACAACCACCCCCCGTGATGCTAATCTACAAGAATTAGCAAGAAAGATTACAACAGACCAATTAAAGCAAGGATTATTCTCGGTTACAATATATTTTTGGGATGATATAAAGGACCGATTGGGAGAATTTCCCGACGTTATTGGTATACATTATCCTCAACTATTAAATTCAGAGGCTATAAAAGATATAGATGACATTAAAGAAGGTTTAATAAACATTCAAAAGGAGATAATTGACAAAAATTCTTTGCTTACATCATTAAGTGATAAATTAGAGTCATTTCAGCATGTAATAATCCCTAGTGATATTTCAGTATTGACTACTGAGTATCATGCTGAGGTAGACCATGCACGTGATCTACTTAACAATAATAATCCGAGAGTAGCTCTACAATATTTATTTGAATTAAAAGATAGGATATGGTCTCAAGCGCCTCCAATTATCAAATATCGTATTTTAACTAATATAGGTTGTGCTAATTTATTGCTTAATACAAAGCTTGATGGAGCTAAGTCATTTCTTGAAGCTTTCCAATATAATGCTGATGATGAAAAAGCACTTTGTAATAAGGCATTGGCCCATTTAATATTAGGACAATTACATGAAGCGGAAAAATACGCTCATGATGTTTTAGAAAAAAACCCCGCCAATTACCAAGCATATTGCGTTATTATGCAGGCATCAACGGAAGAGGATTTAACAAGTATTATTGATAAAGTGCCACATATTTACAGGAAATTTCCAGAGGTTGCCAGTGCCATAGCGCAAATTGCACAAGAAAAGAAACTGAATTTGGAGGCAAAATATTGGTTGGAGGTAGCTTTAGAAAATAATGGAACTCACATATCTGATTTAAAAGGTGCTTTAGGAACGACTTTATTAGATATAGTTTTAGAAAAGGTATTCACTAATTATTATTCAGGAATAGATGATAAAGGAAAGAAAGATATTGAGGAAGTCATAAAATTATTAACGGAAGCATGGGAATCAGTTGCAAATACTGATTTGAAAAACCTTCGGATCGGTTTCTTAGTAAATAGAGCTATAGCGAAAAAGCTTTTATGCCAATGGGAGGAGGCTATTAAAGATATAAATATAGCTCTCGATTCCCAGAAAAATAATCCAATCTTAGTAAAATACAAGGCCATATTTTCTTATGAAAATAAGGACACTCAAACCGCAATATCTTTATTAAACAAAATTACTTTGAATGAAGAAACTCCTGCAGCTGCATTGATATTGGCAGAAATCTTAAGGAAAGAGAAACGATATGGGGAGGCAATATCGGTTTTGAAAGATTTTTTCGGTAGAAACCCTTCAGAAATTCTTTCCGAGGAAGCAAATCAGCTTTTGATAGAGATTTACATTGAGAGGCATGGAGAACATGATTTAGAGCAGGCGAAAGATATATCAGATTCCATGCGCTCAGTTAATCCTACCTCCATACCGAATTTAGTTTATGCAGCAAAGGTTTCAAAATGTTTGGGGGAAACAGCTGAAGCAATATCTCTTCTGATGGAAGCATCAAAATATGTACCAGAGACTTCAGAATTTAGGGATTTAAATTGCTTAGCTGATGGATTTTACTCTTTACAATTATTTGAGGAAGCCTCTAACTTATATGAGAAAATTGCGAATAAAGAAATTAATAGTCCATTAACCAGAAGATTGCTAAATAGCCTCTATTTTTCTGGGGATAGAGATAAGCCTCTAAAAATCTGTCAAACTCTTAGGGCAAAGTATGGCCCGATAATGGTTGTTTCAGAAATAGAAGCAGCGATTTATCAAGAAATAGATAATATATCAGAGGCTAAAGAAGTAATTGAAGATTATTTAAAATCATTTCCAGGCGATTATCATATGAAGCTAAATTTAGCGTTATTGAATTTTCGGTCCAATTGCCTTGTGAAAGTAGACAGCTTTTTAAAAGAGCCAATCGATTTTGATAAACTTTCAATACAATCCGCCTACAGTTTGGCATTTCTTTATACAAATAGTAATATGAGTGAAAAAGCCCTTAATATTCTTTATGAAATGAGAAGAAAGTTTTTTAGCGAAAGCCAGGCACATTTAAAGTATACAGGGTTTATTTTTTCCAGGGGGAAAGATATTGAATCTTTAATGAATTTCACTTCAATTGTACCAAATGCAGCAATTTGCATTGAAATTGATCAGGATAATAAAGAATGGTTTATAATTGACGATAGAGAAGATGCAGACATACGTCTGAAGGAGATAAGGTTAGATCACCCCATTGCAAAAAAACTTATAGGCAAAAAAATTGGAGACGAGGTTGTTTTAAGAGAAACACCTCTATCAAAGGAGGTAGGTAGAATTACTGAAATAAAAAGTAAATATTTATATGCTTTTCATGAAAGCCTTAACATATTTGAAAAATTATTTCCCGAAGCTCGTGGGTTATGGAAGGAAAAGGTTGAGATACCCGACAAGGAAGGTGAACTTCCAGAGAGCTTTAGAAATATTTTGGAAGAAATGGCTAAGCACCAGGATTGGATTGCACAATTAGAGCAATTATACAAACAACAAAGAATTACTATGGGTGCATTAGCAAAAGCCATTGGTTATAATATAATAGAGGTCATCGGATCGATAATAAACAATCCAGAAATTGGAATTAAATGCTGCAATGGTGATTCCGAAGAGAGATTTCATGCAATTGGATTGCTTAATTCAAAACCAAGATTAATTATTGATATTATATCGTTATTTATAATATATGAGCTATTTAATGAAATTAATATTCATAAAGTTTTTGGTAGGTTTGGTATTGCGCAATCCATAATTGATGTAATTAATGAATCAAAAGGAGGATTAGAAGGCCATAAGTCAGAAGGTTTCATGACAATTTTTAAGAGAGGGGAACAATTTTTAAGGCATGAAATCAGTGCCGAAGATGTGAAGAAAAATATTGAATATCTAAACCAAATATTAAGCTGGATTAATGATTATTGTGAGATATTACCGGTAAAAGCTGCCCTAACCATCAAGAAGAGCAGGAGAGACTATTTGAATAAATTATTGGGAGAGTCATTCGTAGATACTATATTAATCTCCAGCGAACATGGAAATTTGCTTTATACTGATGATCATCAATTAAGGATGGTAGCGAAAAATGAGTTTCATATTGATGGGATATGGACCCAACCATTGTTGATGCATTGCCTTGAGATAGGAATCCTTAGTCGAGATAATTATAATAAATCTATTGTGAAATTAGTATGTTCTAATTTGAGATATATTAGTGTAGATCACTTTGTATTCATCGAAGCAGCAAAGCAATCGAATTGGCTACCTTCACACCCCTTTGATAAAGTTATAAGAGTTCTAAGTGCCGATACTGACGAAGTCTCAGCCTTAAATGTTACAACAAATTTATTATTAGAGCTCGTGAAACAACCAGTATTACCATTTAACAGAGATATGTTAATAATAAAATTGTTAGATGAAATAACAATAAGGCGAAACAAATTATTAATATTAAGGAAGTTAAAAGAAAATATTAAGAGGATCTTTACATTTTTGCCTTCGGCCGGGAATAGTTTAAATAACCTAATTTCTATATGGGAACAAAATATTCCTATAATATGAATTATTTAGAGAATACAAATTATTCTGATAAAGTTATATAAAATATTAGATGTAATTGAGAAGATGCATGCTTTGTGAATTGGTGGTGTTTGGCAAGTAATCCAATGCTTATAGTAGTAATAATCGTCTAGTAATTGATCTCTAACTTGCCACTGTACGTAATAAAAAGGTGATTGACGGACGATAGATTTCGAGGTCATCATCTACCTGTTTTTTCTGAGGAAAAGGAGGTAGCGATGGCCATTGAGCAGGTTTCTGAAGAAGAATTCT
>Ga0326728_10021863_pt1 | contig 11960 bp, 9 predicted proteins | sample MB3enrmetagenome_FD_207602 | JGI IMG/M metagenome (GOLD analysis project Ga0326728, IMG submission 207602) | Lab enriched peat soil microbial communities from McLean, Ithaca, NY, United States - MB31MN | ecosystem: Environmental > Terrestrial > Soil > Wetlands > Peat | place: USA: New York... | reverse complement strand
GCATGGTCATGGTTCAGCTTCGGGGTTGGACGCCAAGGTAACCACCAATTATATCTATTTGCGCCGGGCAAGTGCCGGAAACACCGCGGCTAGGGTGCTTTGCCACTGTTGGCCAACTGGGCCGCCATCCGGGCCTTTACCTGGGGCCAGTCCTTGGCGTCCACAAAGACGGCGGCGTCGAGGATCTCGACTTCCAAACGCTGGGCTTGATTAGGCGGAGAAATTCCACCGGCATTGCGCACCAGGATCTTGGTCACTTCGCTCAAATTCGAGAGCTTCAGTGAAACGTCCTGCGGCTCGCTGGATCGATAGAATTGCGGGCTGTCGCCCAGAAAGGTGTTGGGGTCACGGAAGGAAGTCAACTCGACCCTGCCGCGGAGCACCTTAATTCGCACCTGCGCCCAACAAGTCCCCGGAATGAATTGGGCGTGGCTCACGGGAAGGGCGGCGCCGAATTGTCCGGGTCCAGCCGGCACGGTAACGCTGACCTGCGGCAGGAACTCCAGACGCGACCGCGGACCGGCCGGCTGAATGGCGGAAAGATCGAGCACGCCGTCCACCCGCACCAGGCCGGCGGGGGGCATCGTGTCCCGCGGCGGGTGCACGCCGCGGAATCCGGGAACGTCCTCCACGTTCCGCGCAAAACGGATGGTCGTATCTCCGGTCCGCAACTCGTGGATGAGCGCCTCCGGATCCGCAGCCGTCATGCCGCCGCGCGCACGAAACAACTCGCGGCAGGAACGCGCGATCTCCGCCGAAGCCTGCGGCCGGCTGCTGGGCGTCAAAATGGTGACCACATTCGTTGCTCCATCAGGCCTGGGGCCCGGCAAGTAGAGAACTGCGGACGCAGTATCCGGCCAGCGGGAGTTCCATCTTTCAAAAGGAGTTTCAGGCAGGTTGGGACATGCCGCCGCAATCAACTCGTAGTCGCCGTCCGGATGTTGATCGAAGCGCTGCAAACGGCCGCCGAGCATGGCGTAGCCCTGGACCTCTGCGACGGGATGCGGGGAGAGAAGCACGAATTGCAGATCCGGGTCGGCGGCGCTGAAATAGAAGCCGCGCAGCCGCAATGCGCCGTCGGCGTAAGCGGACGAGATGGTGATGCGCTGAGACGCCTGGGTTTCGGCGCTGAAATTCTCATGCTCCGCCACGGCATCGAAATTCTCGAACAGACTCAACGGATCAACGCGGATTTCGGGCACCCAGTTCAGGTCCATCTGGGAGTTGTAGTAGTCTTCGGCTCCAGTTGCGTACCAAAGCAACAAGCGCCCTACTACGCGCGCGTGGGGACCCAAAACCCGGCGGGCCGCCGCGCGGGCCACTTCGGCTTCGTTGGTCCGCGGCTTGAAGGAGATGGGGCCGGTTGCAGCAAGGAAATTCCCCGGCCACAGATACAGACCGAACAGAATGGCCGCCACCGGCGGAACCACGGCGCGCCACTTGGCGGGCAACCACCGGCCGGCGAGCCACTCCGCCCCGACGAGCATGGCGACGGCCACGGCCGCGCCGAAAATTGCGATCTCGTGAATCAGGTATACGCTCTGTTTGTGCGCGGCAAACAAGAAGACGGTGGCTTCGAGAGGGAGCGCCGCAAGCGCGATGCCGCGGGTGCTGCGAACCGCGAAAAGCAACGCGGTAGAGATCAACATCAGCGGAATCCCGAGCGCCATGGGCCACGCCACCAATCGCGGCATGGCTGCGCTCTTGGCCCACTCCGCGTAGAGATCGAAGTGCGAGCGAATCGAAAGCGCCACGCTTCCGCCGCCCTGCTGGTTGCGTATCCACACCAGGATCTCGCGGAAGTGCGGCAGGACGTACCACGCCAGATAGGGAACGGCGAAGACGGCAGCACCGGCAATCAAAGCCCGCACGCGGAGCCGGGCCGCCGGCCACCCAAGATCCTTCAGACACCAAACCAGGTAGACGACGAGTCCGGCAATTGCGGCACCCGCATAATAGTGCACGCATGAAGCCCACATCAATGCCAGGGCGCCCGCGAAAAGCCGGGGTAAGTTCCATTCTCTCAAACGCCCGTCTTCGAGCAGCAAAAGCCCCACCAGCCATGCGGCCTCCACGTGCCCTTCCGGCCGCGTTCCAAAGTACACAAAGCCGACCCACGGGCCCACAAACATCAGAAAAGCAATGCCGAACAGAAGCCCCATCTTCACGGACGCCGGAAAAGCGCCACGCACCGTGACCCAGATGGCCAGCAAGAACCACAGCACCACGGGCGTGGCCTCCGCGTAATACCACGTAAAGCCCAGGAGGTTCAGCAGGCCGATGGTTCCGGTGTGGAGGGGAGGGTGGATGATGGTGGCGTCATACTGGAAACAAACCGGGAAAGTCGCTCTGATGTAGTGCGACACCATGTAGCTGGGGTTGTAAAGCAAGAGTTCGTCCGGGCCGCCGCCGCGGTACACGCCGTAAGCCAGGATGGCGACCCACGCTGCCGTGAAGCAGGCGAACACCAGCACCGCCCACTCCCGGTTGCGCTTCGTCGCAGGGCGCGCGGCGTTTGCGCCACCTTGCCGTTCTTCTTGAACGTGGCCCCGAAGCCCGAGCATCTACACCAGTGTATCCCGACTCACACTGCCGGGCCCAATCCGGGGAACGGCTGTGGTTCGCGGCCCGAACTCTTCCACGTGTTACTCTGTACCGAAGGGGAAGAACCCGCCGCTTCATGTCTCTCCTATCCAATCTCCGCGAGATGGAGCGAACCCGTGAGGCATACTGGCTTCGATACCCAGCTACGTCTCCCTGGAAACTGCACTGGCGCGCGATCGCTGTGCGCCACTGTTTCCACATCCTGCCGGGCGAAACCATACTGGAACTCGGCGCCGGCAGCGGGCTCTGGACCGAACAACTCGCCGAAGTTCTGAAGAGCCGGAACCCAATCACCGCCGCCGTGTTCAATGACGATTTGACCAGCTCGCTGGAACAGAAGCAATTGCAGAATGTCAAAGTCGTCAATGTAGTTCGCGACTTGAGTACCGCCTTCGCGCCCGAAACCTTCGACTACATCATCGGAACGGCGATATTGTGCCATAACGAATATGCGCAAAACCTCCGGGCATTGATGACCCTGCTCAAACCCGGAGGGCAAATCCTCTTCTTCGAGGCCAACCATTGGAACCCGCAAGTTCTGATCAAGAATACGGTGCCTGCTATTGGACATTGGGCAGGCCATGCCGGGTGTCAGGCGCCGATGCGGAAGTACAAGTTAATGAAGACCGCCTCCCACGCGGGCTTCACAAATATCGAGGTCATTCCGTTTGACATCGTGCACCCTCGCATTCCGCGGAAACTCATTCAAGCGCTGCAATCCTTCTCATATATCGCAGAGCATGCGCCTCTCATCCGAGAGCTCTGCGGCACACTCTACATTTGGGCGAAAAAACCCGGGGGAATGGAAACCCGCTCCCCGGTCGATCTGGCGGAGCACTCATGTCTGTTCGGGTCCACGTCGGTTGTTGTCCCTTGTCACAACGAAGAGATGAACATCGCCCGCCTTGTGCGTGCCTTGCTCGGCTTCTATGGCGCCTACCTTCACGAGATCATCATAGTCAACGATAACAGCCAGGATGGCACGGCCGAGGTAACACGGGAGGTAGCTCGCTTCGACCCGCGCGTAAAACTCGTGAACCGCTCCTTCCCGAAGGGCGTGGGTCTCGCCTTGCGGGACGGCTATGCGGCAGCATCAGGCCGCTATATTCTGTCGATGGATTGCGATTTCCTGCACATTGTTCCCGAGTTTCGCGACCTGTTCGATGCTGTGGCCCGAGGGCGCGACGGCGCAATCGGCAGCCGGTTTTCCTACGAGTCGATGCTGATCAACTACCCGTTTCCCAAGATTGTCGCGAACCGCGCTTTCCACGCTCTGGCAAACCTGATGCTGCCAATTCACGCGCGCGATCTGACCAACAATCTGAAACTGTTCCGGGCAGACATTTTGAAACAGGTCGTCATCGAACAACCGCATTTTGCGGCGAATGCGGAGACCGGGTTCAAGCCCGTTCTAGCCGGCTACGACATTGAGGAGGTTCCCATTTCGTGGATCAACCGGAGCGTTGGCATGGGAACCTCTACCTTTAAGGTGGTCTCGGTCGCGCCAGGGTATTTTGCGGCTCTCATATCGATCCTCTGGCGCGGGCGCCGCTCGAAACTCAGTGCTCCAGATCCGTCCAGCGGGACAGGCCGGAATTGAGATGAGTGCCGTTACAAGAATACGGCACTCTTTTGCCGGCAGGTGGGTGCGGCAGATCGTTCACGCGCTCTATAGCCGTCAGCACCGGGATGGGCGGCCGGTGCGGTGCCAGCTTCCAGGGGGAGTCGATATTCAGCTATACCCAGAGGGAGAAGTCGCGGAATTTCTTGTACTTCAGAGGTTTTTCGAGAAAACGGAGATGGCTCTGACGGCCGCTTACCTCCGGCCCGGAATGATGGTCATCGATGTCGGTGCTAATATCGGTGTTTACTCTATTCTTGCGCAGCATCGGGTTGGGGACACCGGGTGCGTTTGGGCTTTCGAGCCGTCGTCAGAAAGCTATCGGCGCCTCCTGAAAAATATCTCCCTGAACAACTGCAACCGTGTTCAGCCCGTCCAGATGGCGCTTAGTGACCGCTCGGATACCTCCTTCGTGCTCCAGAGCGATCCTGGTTTCGGCGACGCGTATCGCTACCTGGTTCCCTCGAAATCAGTCAGTAACGCGGCCGGGGAAATTGTGCCCGTCACGACACTTGACCTCTACGCATCGCGGAACGGAATTGCGAGTGCGGATTTTATCAAGGTTGACGTCGAAGGATGTGAGTACATGGTATTCGCCGGATCACGACAGCTATTGGCGTCGAGCCCGAAGGTCGTCGTGATGTTTGAGAGCGAACCCGAATGGTGCGTGCGCGCGGGATGCCGTCAGCAAGATAGCTTCGATCTGCTCAGGAGCCTTGATTTTCAGCTATATGCTTGGGATAGCCGCAATCGAAAATGGACCGCCGATGAATCTTCGCTCTTCAGTGCATCAACTGTTTGGGCGTCCCGCGACCTTCAGGCACTGCCTGTTCTCTGAAGATCACCGGTTAAGCTGGATAGCCGTGACTTTTTGCATCAGGAACGAGGCTGCGCCATCGCCCGTGTCGTTACTGTTGGCGATGCGAAGGAGGAACGTTTGGCCGCGCGTCAAATCGACCCAGAAGGCCAACTCACTGCCGCTTCCGGCCGGGTGCCCCGCGATGTCCGTGGCAAGCCATGCGGACTCATCCATAAAACGGGCCCCGAAACAAAAGTGTCCCGATCGGGGTCTGTACTGAAGCGCGAAGCGGTAGCGACCGTTCTCGGGTGCGACCAACGGGCCATACGTGAGTGCGAAGGCATACTGGCGGCGCGGCGTGCGCACCGCAACCCCTCCGGAGGCGACCTTCATGGCGGGCATATCCGATTTCTGATTGCAGACGGTCCAGCGATCAAGCGGAAAGGGGACCGGCTCCGTGGAGTTCTCAACGGGTTGCAGATTGGCTTGTCCGGCGGAATTGAAGACAGCACGTAGAGAGCGCCGCATTGAGAAATCGGGCTCGGCCTGTAGCACGGCCATGGTATACGGCCGGTCGTCCCGCTTCTGGACATCGACCTCCTCAACCACGGGCTTCACCCCAAATCCGCGCCAGCATTCGCCAAGGGCGCCGCGCGCGATTTCCGGCATGCGCTCGTCCGAGGACAAGACGACGACCAAGCCGGCGGGATCAATCTCCGAGCTGCAAGCGCCGCGCGGAAAGTCTGAGCTCAGCAGGGAATATTGATAGAGATAGGTAGAGTTCAAAGCAATATAATCCAGGGCAGCCGGATCGCGGGAGTCATACCAGAACCGGATGGCCTGGCCGTGGCGGATGGATTCCACCCGTTCCCGGGCATGCAAGATGCGTTCGTAAAACTTGCGGTTAGCATGGGGATCGATGCCCCCACCGGTGGGCAATTCCACGGTGAAGACGACGAAACCAATGAGCGCCAGCAGCGTTCCCACACTCCGTTGGCGCAGCGCCAGGGCCAGAACAGCGCCACCCAGCAGAATTGTCTCCCGCAAGGGAACGGGCTATCGCGATAGGAGTTGTGCCCCGGTGTCATACCAGAAGATCCCGAAAATCACGGCAGCGCCGCAAGGAAAACAGCACACCGGCCGCATTACGCCCACCGGCCTCTTTTCGGGCCCGGAACGGAAGCAGGGCGATGGCCGCGATTGCCACGACAGCGCTGAACCACAGCCACGATCCAGACAGCCACGGTCCGAGCCGATGGTTGACCCATACGGCGTGATAATTCGGGTGCCCCGCGGACATCAGGCGCTGCGCGGTGTGCAGCGAAGGAGCGTAGAACCAAAAATTGCCGTCCAGCAGATAGTTGATGCCGCCAAGTACTACCGTGACAAGTCCGAGTCCCGAACCGGCCCAAATGCATAGCGAGGCCAGTGAATGGATCAGCGACGTACGGCGCGGGGTCGAGGCGGACTTTCGCGAATCTCCGCCTTTGAATCCAATACTTCCACTGCCGTGACCGCTTTCATCAGGAAAGAAGCCGGAGGGCCCTCCGCACCGTTCATGATTCCAAGATGAATCTCCTGGCCGCTCCTCAAGTCTACCCAAAAATCCACCTCGCGATCGTTTTCAGCCTGGTGCCCCCCAATGGATAGGGTAAGCCAGGGTGAGCCGTCACCGATGGACGCCCCGAAGCCAGGCACTCCATTTACCAGTTTGTACCTGAGCGAAAAACGATACCTTCCGGAGGCCGGAGCAACGAGAGCAGGGTACATCGCCGCCAGTGTGTTCAGGGCGCGGGGCGTCCGCACCTTCACGCCTCCTGCTACCCTCTGCCCGTATTGTTCATTGACCCACGACCAGAAATCCAAGGGAAAAGCGAGCGGCGCCGCGGAGCCCTCCACCGGCTGCAAGTGCCCCTTGCCGTTGGGGTCGAATACTACCTGCAACGGGCGCCACCTGGCAGGATCGACTTCAGCCGTCAGCAGTGTCATGGTGTATCGATAGGAACTATGATCGATGATATCGTTCTCGACAAGCGCGGCGCGCATCCCATACGGCTCCCAACACTGCGACAGCGTTTTGCGGGCCAATTCGGAATCGTTGCCGTGACTGGAAAGGACGACGAAAAGTGTGCCTGGCGGTATGTCCACGTCGCGGGGCGGCTCCGGAAACCTGTCTCCCCATAAGCTGTTCGACCAGAGGTAAGTGGCACTTAAGGCGTCATAATCCCTGACGGCGGAGTCGTGCGCGTCATACCAGAACCGGACATAGCCGCCGTTCCGAATGGACTCGATGCGCTCTCTGGCATGCATGAGAGCTTCATACTGGCGGCGGTAGGCATGTGGATCGCCGGGCATGTGGAACCACGCATACGAGGTGATAACGGCGAAACCGGCGATGGACAGCAGGATTCCCACCGTTCGCCGGCGCAGCACCAAGCCCGAGGCCAGCAAGCAGCCCCCCACCAGAACGGTCTGCCGAATGGCGGCCGGCCAGATTGGCAGGATGGTCCCGGCATAGTCATACCACACGGCTCCGAACAGAATGGCGGCCATGCAACAGATCAGTGCGTACCTTACCTGGCTGATCTTCCCGGCCGCCGGCCAGAACGAAGTGCCGATCACCAGAAAGGAAAAGGGAAGCATGTAGCTGGCGTAGAAGGGAAACCCGAGCGACTGCCTGCCGCGATCCTGCATATACTCCATAAAGCCAAGCGCCAGCAGAAATTGCGCCACGAACAGCAGGCCGGCTGCGTTCGTTCCCGTGAGCGGCCTTCTCAGCCGGTAGGGAAGGAGGACCAGTCCGGCGCTTCCCGCTATGACGCCGAACCAGAGCCATGGCGCGAGTACGTGGTTGATCCAGATGCTCTGAAACCACACATAGTTCAGGTTCATAAGGCCCAAGCCGGCTAATACCGAGGGGGCATAGAACCAGAAATGGCCATCCAGCATCCAGTTGATGCCGCCGAATGCCCCCGTCAGGATCACGCATCCCGCTCCAAACCACAGACACAAGGAAAGAAACGACCGGATCACCGGCGTGCGGCGCCACATCCATGCGAGGGCGATGTAACCCAAGGGCAAGAGTGGCGCCAACGCGACCCAGAACAGATTCGTATAGATCAGCGCAGCGAGCGACATACCAGCCGCAAGCAGCGTCCATCTCTTGACAGGCCGCACCGCGGCCGACGTCAGCAGCGCCATGGTGAGCAGGCAATAGGCGATACCAGCGCCATCCACGCAGTCCCACCCGGTGGCGTTCCACAACCACGGGTTGACGGCGCAGACCATGGTTGTCAGAAACGCGCGGCGCGCTCCGGCGGCGAGCCGGAGCGTCGTAAACAGTGAGACGGTGGCGACTGACTGAACTGCCAGGTGCAGGACGCAGTTGGCGATGACGGGGGAATAAAGGGAGTGGATTAGAGCGCCGGGCAGGATCCAGGAAAGCCGGCTTCCGTAATACGTGAAGGGGAAGGCGGCACCCTTGAAGTTGGCCAGGTTCCGGAAAAATCCGAGGTAGAACCATGGATCGAGGTAGCCCACCCCGGTAAAGAGCGCATTGTCCTGGCGCCACAAGACGATCACTGGAAGCAGCAGAAGAGCCAGCACATACGGCCAGGTCCGAACCGGGGCCGCCCGAGGGGGTTCCAGGAGCGGCACCGCCTCGAGCTTCAAAGCCGCCTTATCAGGCATCTTGCGATCCGCCGGTGATGTTGGTTTGCGTTTCAAACGAGACATGAGCGAAGAGGAGACATTAAGCGATGCAGCCCAGGACCATGCAGGTATTCAGGGATAAAAAACGGATTGTCGCGGAGATCGCCATAAGTTGCTAGTCCGGACTTTTTTCTCCGAAAACCGCGTACTGTCCACCAAGAGGGATTCCGGTCAGAAGGCGTTCCAGCTTTCCGGCGAATTCAAACAGCCGCTGCGGCAAATACAAGTAGTAGAGCGTGTCGAGCGGCACCAGACCGGCAGCCCTCATCAGGCTTCTCAATTCCCGGGCGCGCAGGAGAACGGCCTTGGAATCTACCGGTGTGCGGCTGACGATGAGCCGCGTAGCCGGATTCGCCGGGTTGTGCTCGAAAATGACGAGTAATCCACCGGGCCGGAGCACGCGGCGCGCTTCGTTCGTCAAGGCCGGCCGCTCGAGCGGCCCCAGATGGTGATAGACACAGGCGGCAGTGACGAAATCGAAGCTTTGGTCCTCAAAAAGTAACCTGGCGGGTTCCGGCTGATGGCTGACGGCAAGGCCGCCGCAGTGGCGCAGCATTTCGGCAGATGGGTCGCATCCCATGGCCGTTCGAAAATGCGCTTTCCCCAGGCGCAGCAGTTCTCCTTTTCCGCATCCGACATCCAACCAGCACAGCTCTTTCGAACGAATGGAGCGGCGCCGGAAAAAGTCCTGGATCAACAGCCACTTTCTAAAATGAAAGAATTCCGCGTTGACGGCAAACCTGTCGCGTATCGGATCGCGGAGCAAATCCTCGTAATTGCCGGCATAACGGTCGAACTCAGCGCTCATGGCCCACCTGGATCCCGCGATCGGGCGCCGCGGAGCGCAATACCGGCCGGCCGCCAACGACGATGTCCTCGACGATGAACAGAGGCCGATGCTTGGTCTCGATGTAGAGACGTCCCACATATTCGCCGATCAGTCCCAGCACCAGGAACTGGGCGGCGAGAAACAACAGCATCACGGCCATGATGCTAGTCCAGCCCCGGATGGTCCTGTCCATGAGGTAGGCGCCAATGGAATAGGCCAGAAGGAGCATAGAGAGGACGCAGAAGACGCCACCCGCATAGAATGCAAGCCGCAGGGGCCTGACTGAAAAACTGGTGACGGCATCGAGCGCGAAGCGGAACATCTTGCGCAGCGCGTACTTAGTTTTCCCGGCGAACCGCGGCGAGCGGTCGTATAGAAAAGGAACCTGCTGGAAGCCCACCCAAGAGACCATGCCCCTGATGAAGCGATGATTCTCCGGCATCGAATTGAGAACATCCAGAACGCGGCGAGTGATGAGCCGGAAGTCCCCGGTATCTTCCGGAATGTGCTGGTCGGTGAACAGGTTGAGCACACGGTAAAAAAGAAAGGCGGTGAGCCTCTTGAAGATCGATTCCCCGGCCCGCGACCGTCGTTTCCCGTAAACGATATCGGCGCCGCGGTCGCAAAGAGCCATCATTTCGGAGAGCAGCTCGGGGGGGTCCTGCAGGTCGGCATCGATAATGAGAATCCGCTCCCCGCGGCAGTATGCCAGACCTGCCGTCAGCGCCAGTTGTTGGCCATGGTTGCGGGAGAGGTTGATGGCGACGACGTGCGGGTCTTCGGCCGACAGCGACAAGAGCACGGGCCACGAGTCATCGGAGGAGCCATCGTTCACCAGCACGATCTCGTAATCGTCTGTCACGCTGCTCGAAGCCGCGGACATGCGGCGGTGAAACTCCACCAGAACGGCGGCTTCGTTATAGCACGGAGCTACCGCGGAGACCTTGGTGGTTGCATTTCGGCTGTGAGCCGGCGGAGTAGTCACAAAGCCCTTCATTTTCAAACCCGGCGGCCTGACCTGAAATTGCCCGGCAGCATGCAATTGATGATAGCAAGAAGAGCTTGACGTCAATGCGGCATCTGGTGGCTATGATTCACGGGATGGTTATGCCAAACTGGCGCCGAATCCCAGCACCAGATACTCGACTACGGCCCCCAGCGCATCTTTGTCAAGCAGCCTCCAGGAGTCTAGCACAGTACCGTGCCGCCTGAATTCGGCCGGCGAGACGTTGCGGAGCGGCAACAGACCGGGCAGAGCCAGGTCATCTCGGCCTCCGTCATTATATTGCCATGCTGACGTGAGCATGTCAAGAAGAAAATGGGCAGGTAATTGAAGTCCGGACGATTTTGTGCTAACGTGAGCATGGATGAAAGCCAAGGGCAAAGACCCGCACGCGATGGCGATGGTAAGGAAGCGTATGCGCATCCTCTCCCCCGAACGTCGTGCGGAGATTGCCCGGACGGCAGCCTCCGCCAGATGGGCCGGCCATATAGCCAAGAGGCCGGCAAGCAGCCGGAAAGAGCGGGGAAGTAATGGATAGTATAAAGGGCGGAGCAATAATAGACCACATGCCGCCGCGTGAGCGGCGGTTGGTGGCGGTCCAAAAGTAGACCACCCCCGAGCAAGACCAATCAAACAAGACAGGCGAGGTGTGTCTTTGCGACACCTGGGAGGTGCTCAACGTGGAAGTGTATGCGCGGGTCCGGCGGGCGGTGCAGGTGGACGGGATGAGCGTGAGACGGGCGCCCGAGAGTTCGGCCTGTCGCGCAAGACGATCCGGAAGATGCTGGCGTTTTCGGTCCCGCCTGGCTATCAGCGGAAGAAACCGGTGAGGCGGCCGAAGCTGGGTCCGTGGCTGGGGGTTGTCGACCAGATCCTGGAAGAGGATGAGTCCCGGCCGAAGAAGCAGCGGCACACGGCGCGGCGGATCTACGACCGGCTGAAAGAGGAGCACGCCTTCACCGGCGGGTACACGGTCGTGAAGGACTACGTACGAGATGCGCGTTTACGGCACAAGGAAGTGTTCGTGCCCTTGGCGCATCCGCCGGGCGACGCGCAGGCGGACTTCGGCGAGGCGCTGGTCGTGATCGGCGGGGTGGAGCAGAAGGGACACTTCCTGTGCGTGGACCTGCCGCATTCCTACGATTCCTTCGTGGCGATGTTTCCGGCCGAGAACACCGAGGCGTTCTGCGAGGGGCACAACCAGGCGTTTGCCCATCTGGGCGGCGTGCCGCGGACCATGCTGTACGACAACACTTCGATTGCGGTGAAGGAGATCACCGGAGATAGAGAGAGGAAGCCGACCGAGGAGTTCAGCCGGCTGAAATCGCACCACCTGTTCGAGGTGAAGTTCGGGCGGCCGGGCAAGGGCAACGACAAGGATCATGCTTCATAC
>Ga0326728_10021862_pt1 | contig 11960 bp, 9 predicted proteins | sample MB3enrmetagenome_FD_207602 | JGI IMG/M metagenome (GOLD analysis project Ga0326728, IMG submission 207602) | Lab enriched peat soil microbial communities from McLean, Ithaca, NY, United States - MB31MN | ecosystem: Environmental > Terrestrial > Soil > Wetlands > Peat | place: USA: New York... | reverse complement strand
GTGCAAGATCGTTGATTCGAACTTTGCTCATCCGTCCCTTTTCGTTTCCTCTGCGGCCTTAACTGTTCATATCAGCCTCATCGAAGGTGGAATCTGATCCAACTCTATTATCCCTGAAATCGCAATGATCGAGACCGCCGATTGCAACCCAGGCATTTCGTTTACACGCGCAGCCGGACCCTCTAGCCACGCTTGTTTCCATCCGTCTCAACGCACTCGTCACTGACCTCCTGGCTCTCGTTCACCAGGCTGTCCACGGCGTCGTTCTGCCGTTCAATCGTTTCCTCGCGGGCATCTGCGTCGCTTACCGCATCACTCTCCGATTCTGCTTCCTCCGCGTCCGCAATCGCATCTACCGACAGCTCAGGGGCCTCCGCAGTGGGTACCTTATTCATCGCGGGGTCATCGCGATCCGGGGTCCCTGCCAGCTCCGTCGGTGGGGTGGGATCCGGGGTCCCCGCCAGCTCCGCCGGTGGGGTGGGATCAGATACGGGTTCAGGCCGCTCCTCGCCCTCTTCGTATTGGCCAAAGTAGTGGCGCACCGCAACCGAGATCTTCTCCAGGGTCTTCTCCCCGATGCCGGGAATCTCCTCCAACTGCTCCGGCGTCATGTCTGCCAGCGCCTCGACCGTCGTGATTCCGGCTGCAATCAGCTTCACCTGAATTGCTTCGCCCAGTTCGGGGATCTGCTCGATCGGCGTCGTCGGTCCGCCGCCCATCTCCTGCATCTGCTGCTCCACCTCCTGGCGCTTCTCTTCCTCACTCTTGATGTCGATCTTCCATCCCAGCAGCTTGGCCGCAAGCCGCACATTCTGTCCCTTCTTGCCGATCGCCAGCGACAACTGCGTATCGTCAACGATCACCTCGATCTGTTTCTCCTCCAGGTTGGTGATCGACACTTTGCTCACCTTGGCCGGCTGCAACGCCTTCTCCGCAAAGGTCGTAATCTCGTCCGAGTACTCGATAATGTCGATCTTCTCACCCCTAAGCTCGCGGATGATCGACTGCACGCGCATCCCCTTCATGCCCACGCAGGCGCCCACTGGATCCACGTCCTTGTCCCGGCTCAACACCGCTATCTTGGTCCGCTCGCCCGCCTCCCGCGCAATCGCCTTGATCGTCACCGTCCCGTCGTAGATCTCCGGCACCTCGCTCTGAAACAGGTTCTGCACCAGTCCCGGCGCCGCGCGGCTCACAATCACCTGCGGCCCCTTGGCCGCCCGGTCCACCCGCAGCAATACCACCCGCACCCGTTCGCCCACTGCAAACTGCTCCAGCCGGCTCTGCTCCCGCTTGGGCATCCGCGCCTCGGCCTTGCCCAGGTCGAAGATCACGTCCATCGGCTCCAGCCGCTTCACCGTCGCATTCAGCACCTCGCCCGCGCGGTGGTTGTATTCCAGAAACACCGTGTCCCGCTCGGCTTCGCGCACCTTCTGGAAGATCACCTGCTTCGCCATCTGCGCCGCAATCCGCCCCAGCGGACTGGTGTCTTTATAGAAGCGCAGCTCGCCGCCCACCTCCACCTCGGGGGCCAGAGCGCGCGCCTGATCCAGCGTCAACTGGTTGATCTCGTCCTCCACCTGCTCCGGCCCCTCCACCACCGTCTTGAAGACGTAGGCGCGAATCTCGCCCGTCTCCTTGTCCATCTCCGCCCGCATGTTCTCCTGCGTCTTGTAATACTTGCGCGTCGCCAGGGCGATCGCATCCTCCACCGCGCCCACCACGATCTCGGGCTCGATGCCCTTGTCCCGGCTCAACGTCTCGATCGACTGATACAGAACACTCGCCATACGATTCACTCATCCTTCACTTCTAAATCGATATCCACTCTGGGTGCCCCATTCATCGCAGTTTCATCGCAATGAGTGGGACGGAGCGCCACAAGCACTCGGCCTAAATCTCGATCACTAAATTCGCCTTCTCCACATTCGCCAGCGCAATCTCCAGCACACTGCTCCCTGATCCCTGCTCCGTGTTCCCTGTCTTTCTGTTCCCTGTTCCCTGTTTCCTGTTCCCTGTCTTCTCAATCTTCAACATGCCGTCCGCAAATCCTGTCAACCGCCCCGTCCACATCCGGCTGTCATGCACCGGCGTAAACGTCTTCACCTTGATCAGGCTCCCGGCAAACCTCGCAAAATCCTCCGCGCGCGTCAGCCTGCGTTCCAGTCCTGGCGAGGATACTTCCAGCATGTACTCCGAGCCCGGAACCACATCCTCCACATCCAGCAGAGTGCCAAAGTCCGTGGCAAACGCCGCGCAATCCTCATGCGTCACGCCGCTCAGCAACTCCACCGGAACGCCCTTCGGCAGGTCGATCTCTTCACCCGCCGCGGCCCGCTCGGCAAGCCTCTTGCGCTCGGCCGCGTCCTTCTCCACATAAACCCGCAGCGTCCGGCTCTTTCCGCCACCGCCAAATTCCACCTCCACAACTTCCAGATGGTGCGACGCGGCTACCCGCACCGCCAACCGCCGAATCTCCTCCATCTGCAACGCCATAATCCCTTTTCAGCCAGCGTTTTGTATAAGATGCCGCCGAGGTTCGCCAAACCGTCTTTGGAGCAACAAAAAGTGGGCTTTCGCCCACTCATCTCTTCCGCCATTTCCCGGGTTCCCGTCCAGTTACCTGGTTGGGGTCGGTTCGCCGGTGCGCACACGGCTCCTTACCGAACAGCGGAACAAACTTGTTCGCTCATTCAAGATACGCCAATCACTAGGAAAATTCAATCCAATTCCGGAAACTGCCGTCCGGACCTTGCCATTGCCGGCGCGAACAATTCCGCGAAATCGACCGCTTCGCGGCAGACAATAAACCCTGTCCGCTCTGTCCAAGGCGGTTCAGGTTTTGCCCGAAGCGCTTCGCCAGCCTACAATCAATCAACCCCGTCGCAAGAAGCCATCCCACGCAGCCGCGTGCTGGCCCACGCAGCCGCGGGCCAGAACGGAAGATATGATTAACTCCCCGATCCCCGAAGCACTCACCTTCGACGATGTTCTGCTGGTGCCCGCCTTTAGCGAGGTGGTGCCCACCCAGGTCAACACGCAAACCCTGCTCACGCGCAACATCACGCTCAACACCCCGCTCATCTCGGCCGCCATGGACACGGTCACCGAGTCGCGCCTGGCCATCGCCATGGCCCAGCAGGGAGGCATCGGCGTGGTCCACCGCAACCTCACCATCGAGCAGCAGGCGGGCGAGATCGACAAGGTCAAGCGCTCCGAATCCGGAATGATCGTCGATCCCGTCACCATCTCCCCCGAGCAGCCCATCGCCGACGCGCTCGAGCTGATGCGCCGCTTCAAGATCTCCGGTGTTCCGGTGACGCGCAATCACAGGCTGGTCGGCATCCTCACCAACCGCGACCTGCGCTTCGTCTCCCGCACCGACATCCCCATCGACGACGTAATGACCAAGACCGACCTCATCACCGTGCCCGTCGGCACTACCCTGGAGGAGGCCGAACACATCCTCCACCAGCACCGCGTCGAAAAGCTCCTCGTCGTCAACGACGAGTACGAACTCAAGGGCCTCATCACCGTCAAAGACATCCAGAAAAAGCTGAAGTACCCCAACTCCTCCAAGGACGAGAAAGGCCGTCTGCGCGTGGCCGGCGCCATCGGGGCCACCGGTGACTTTCTGGAGCGCGCCGCGGCCCTCATCGAGATGCGCGTCGACGCCCTGGCCATCGACAGCGCCCACGGCCACTCCTCGCGCGTGCTCGCCGCCGTCCGCGCGGTCAAGAAGCAGTTTCCCGACGTTGACCTGATGGCCGGCAACGTCGCCACATACGACGGCGCAATGGCCCTCATCGACGCCGGCGCGGACGCCGTCAAGGTTGGCATCGGCCCAGGCTCCATCTGCACCACACGCATGGTCACAGGCGCGGGAATGCCCCAGATCACTGCCATCACGGAGTCTGCCCGCGCTGCCATCAAGCATGGGATTCCGGTCATCGCCGATGGCGGCATCAAGTACTCCGGAGACGTCACCAAGGCCATCGCAGCCGGCGCCAATGTGGTCATGATCGGCTCGCTCTTCGCCGGAGTCGACGAGTCGCCCGGCGAGACCATCCTCTACCAGGGCCGCAGCTTCAAGGCATACCGCGGCATGGGATCGCTCTCCGCCATGGCGCAGGGTTCCGGCGAGCGCTACTTTCAAAGCGCCGAAGACATGAGCGAAGCAGCCAGTGCCGAGCACAGTTCGCTCACCGCGCGCGAGGCCACAGGCCAGAACCGCCTCGCCAAGTTCGTTCCCGAGGGCATCGAAGGCCGAGTGCCTCACCGAGGCCCCCTGGAAGCCATGGTCTACCAGTTGGTCGGCGGCCTGCGCTCCGGCATGGGATACCTCGGCTGCGCCACCATTCCAGAGCTTCAGGCCAACGCCCGCTTCATCCGCATCTCCAACGCAGGCCTGCGCGAGAGCCACGTCCACGACGTCATCATCACCCGCGAGGCCCCCAACTACCACGCGGAGTGATCGTCAATGAATCCGCGAATCGTTTTCGCTGAAAGTTTAGGTTGATGCGCCCAGTATTCTTCTACAAGCCACTACCAACGCAGTCCTCCGAGGCAAGATGGCTCTGGTGGTTCAACGTTTGGACCCCGGCAGCAATTGCCGTCGCAATCATCTGCACCGAGTCCACGGATACATTCTCAGCTCAGAACACCAGCAGTTGGCTGCGGCCCATCGTAGAGCACTGGATTGGCCACATCAACGACAGCACCTGGGAATTCTTACACCATTACCTGCGCAAGACCGGGCACGTCATCGGCTACGGCTTGGTGGCCTTCACCTTCCTCCGTGCATGGCTGTACACGCTCACGCAGCGCGGGCCGTCAACCCTGATCGCATGGCGCCTGGAGTCTTCGATTCTGGCTATCCTCTCGACTGCCATCGTCGCCAGTTGCGACGAGTACCACCAGTCGTTCATCCCAAGCCGCACCGGCTCCCCCCTCGACGTTCTGCTGGACACCGCCGGGGCCTGCGCGCTGTGCCTCCTGGTCTGGCTGTTCTGCTGGAGCAAGCGGCAATCCGGCAGGGAACTCAGTGCGGTTTGAATCGCGGTTCCATCACCATCGCGTCGAAGCGGTGGCGCAGCGTAAATCCAAACCGCTGGTACAGCTTAACGGCCGGACCGTTGTCTTCGGTCACCGTGAGCGTGATGGCTTCGAACCCCGCACGCAGCAGGCTTTGCGCGGTCCGCAGCAGCAACCCGTAGCCAAGCCCGCGGCCGCGATACGTCTGCGCGACACAGAGTTGCGTGATGTGCGCCACACCAGCGCCCACCCGCGAACACAGCACCATGCCCACCAGCGCGCCGCTTCGCCTCTCGCGCAGCATCCAGGAGAAGTTCGCCTCAAAGACGCCGCATCCGGGAAATCGCACAATGTTGTGCAGAAACCGCAGCGAGCCATGCAGCGTGCGGTACTGATCGTTGATCTGTGTGTCGGAGTGGCCTGCATAGCACGCATGGATCAGCTCGGCCGCCGCCTGGTAGTCCTTTGTCGTCCACAGCGACAATTCCATCTCTGCGGGAAGGCCGGACAGAGGGTCCGCGGCAGCATCCGCAAGCAGGGCCTCCCTCTTTCCGACAAGATCGCATTCCAGAAAGAGGCGCGGGGTGACGGTGAACTCCGGGCCGGCGAAGAGGTCTGCAAACTCGCCCGCGTTGAACAGCAAAAGCTGCGATTCCACGCGATCGACTCCGGGCGTGTGGCGCAGCATCTCCAGCATGGGAACCAGCAGCGCCCTGGTCGCGTCGGCGTCACTCATCGTTCTGTGGCCTGTGGCGAAGGCGTCACCGATCACTGCCTTGGCCCCCTCATACACACAGAATGTATAGCCGCATACGCGTCCCCTGTCGAGCGCTGCAAAACCTTGCAGGATGCGCGATTCCAGATACTGCAGAAGCAGTTCGGTCGAACTCCTGTAGTCCCAGCGCAGTCGATCCTGCCACAACCCGGCCTCGCGATCCAGCACAGGCCGCAGTTGGCGCGCGGAAAAGTGCCGCAGATCAAGCACTTCCATTTCGGACGCAACCGGAATGCTGGACATCGTCCACCACCTACAAGTATGGCTTCAACTCCCTATCCAATACTGGACGAGCTTATAAGAATCGAGGCTCATCCGTACACAGCGCACAGGAATAATCTTCGCATGCCTAAGGTTTGGCATAGACCTTGTAGACTTGCAAGCCCCGCGCGGGGTACTCGATGATCTGCTGATAGACGCGACCCGCCAGCAGATGTTCCATCTCAGGGGTATCGTTGGCTGGAACCACCAGCAGATGTTCGTCCGTGGGAACACCATCTACGCTGTACTCGATGGGCTGCTCGTTGCGATAGAAGGCGAGGCCGTAGATTATGTCTCGCTTGACGTTTTGGACTGCGACCAGCCGCGCTTCAGGGGCCTTCTGTTGCATCGCGCGCGCCAGCGGCCGGGCCGAATAGTTCAGGTCCAGGTCCTGACCGTGGAAGCCGAGCAGAAACACCAGCGCGGCCAGCACTGGAAACAGCGTAGCGTTGCGCACCTGGGTAATGCCTCCGATGCGGATCGTCTTGACTACGCTGAAGTACACAAGCAGCGCCGCGGCACTGGCGATCAAAAGCCATCTGGCCGGTGGCACAAGAGTGTCGTACACCATGTGCTGCGGCGCCAGCACAATCACGAACGTCACCAGCGCGCAGGCCGCCGCATGCGACCACAGCAGCCAATTCGATAGTCCGGCGCGCCGGATGCGGTTCAGGTAGTCGCCGGCCAGAATGGTGAGCGGAGGAATCGACGGCAGAATGTATCCCGGCAGCTTCGATTTGGAAAAGGTGAAGAAGACGACGGGGAACAACGCCCAAAGCACAAGAAACTCGGGATAGGCGTCTCCCGTGCGCGGCAGCCCCAGATAACACTTCGGATTGAGTTTCACCTTCCATTCGGCAATCGAAGCGTTCATCGCTGCCACCAGCGCCCGGATGGCGATCACGGTCCACGGCATTAGGCCTACCAGCATCACGGCCAGGTAGTACCAGAACGGCTGACGGTGCTCATACAGGTTGGTTGCAAAACGTTCCAGATTGTGTTGGACGAAGAACTTCTCCACAAACGTCGGGTTTTCCCGCTGCACCGCGATGTACCAGGGAAGCACCATCGCAAGGTACAGCAGCAGACCGGGGACCCAGAAAGTGCGCCGCAGCGCCGACCACTCCCGCCGCAGCCCCACAAATAGCAGAATGATGCACAGCGCGAGGAAAGGCGCGATCGGCCCCTTGGCCAGGGTCGCCGCCGCGCCGAAGAAGTACAGATCGAAGAGCCAGAACTTCTTCCCCGTCTCGTACCACGCGTACCAGCCCAGCATTCCAATGCAGAACGGCGCGGCCATCTGCATGTCGGTCGACGCCCCGCGCGCAAAGCCGATGATCGCAACAGACGACGCGGTAATCAGCGCCGCATCCAGTTGGCCTCCGGGCCGGAAGCGGCGCATATGCACAAAGATCATGACGATAAGAAGAAACGCGCCGGAGGCCGAGGGCAGCCGCGCCGCCCAGTCCGAAACGCCGAACTCCTTGAATGAGCTCATCGCGCGCCAGTAGTAGAGCGCAGGCTTCTCCAGCCACGGATGCCCATACAGAATCGGAGTCACCGTACCTCCGTCCACACAGCGCAGAGCGTTCTCTATGTCGATCGGCCGCAGGCTGCGCGGCACCATCTTAGTGTGCAGCTCGTGGCAGGTCTCTGAATGCGCCTCCAGCATCTCGCGCGCAATCTGTGCGTAACGCGGCTCATCGGCGCCCACCAGTCCCATCTGGTCGCCGCCCAGGATGGGGACCAACCCATAGAACAGCAGGAAGGTCGTCGCCAGCAGCAGGACAACCACCTCGCACCATGAATCGCCGCACAGACGCCGGACCTGCGCGCGCAGCCACGTAGCGACCGCGTTGCGCTTTACTGCTCCGGAGACAGCGGATTGTGCGGTTTCAGTCAAGGAAGATCCAATGTGCGCGAAGCCTGCTTAAGCCATCCAAGAATGAGCCAGACAAGGCTACCAGAGTCATCCCTCGCTGGGTGCGATCGCGGTGGCGGCCTTGTCCTCGCGCTTTCGGTCGCGCTTGGCCAGCCGGCCCAATAGCTCGTCCATGCGCCCAGTCAGCCGCTCCGTGCGGTCGATGGCAAACGTCAGCTCCGGCACATGGCTCACTCCCATCCGCTCGCGAAGTTGCGAACGGATGTAGCCCCGCGCTGCCATCAACCCGGCCAGCGTGGAGTCCTCCTCCGCCTCACTGCCATGCACCGCGACAAAGACGCGCGCGCTCTTGCCGCCCGGCGCCAGCACCACCTCCGTCACATAGCTCGGCGCAATCCGCGGATCGGAGAGCTCGCCCTCCAGCATCACGCCAATCTCTTCCGAAAAGGTGCTGGCAACGCGATTGCGGTGGTACGTTCTGGCTCGGTGTTCCGGCATAAGTCTTCAGCAACCATCTCATCCAACGACCAAGGATAGCAAAATGTCGTGTCAATCCCCCAGCACCTCGACCCAGGAGTCCACAATCTCAGCCCCCAGCCCGTTGCACAGCCGGTGCAGCGCGTCGTCCACCTCGCGCATCTGTCCGGTGAGATAGTCCGTCGAGCCGGAGATGGCGACCACCCCCAGCGTGGCCCGGTTCCACAGGCTTGCGTCGTCCATCTCGGCCACAGACACATTGAAGCCGTGGCGCAGCTTGTCCTTCAGCGAGCGCACCACCTGCCGCCGGTCCTTGATCGACTGCGCATGAGGGATCGCAACCTCAACCGTCAGCTTCGCAATCGCCATCGCTTCCCATCCCCCGACTCAAGCCCGCCAGCCCATAGATTGCCCCCTGCGAGTCAATCCGCCGGAAGATTACGGCTTCATGGCCGCGGATGCAACCTCCATCGTCCGCACCTTCTGGTCGGCGGTGAGCAGAATGAGCCGGTCGGCGTGTGACTGTCCACTGTCCATGAAAGCGGCGAAGCGGATCGGGCTACCCATGCTGAAGTGTCCCAACTCCTGCCCCTGAGCGTCATAGACGATGGCTTCGTCCGCACGGTTTGTGAGGCAAATGCGGCCTGAGGGCGGGTCGGCTGCTATAAGAGTGCCGAACATTTGACGAATCTGGGTTCCCGTTGTCGCCGAATAGACTACAGTTCGGTTTTCTCTTCCGGTGAGATAGAGCAAGTCTCCCACCACGTGGATGCCCTGGAGTCCTTCGTAGTCGAGCGGGATCTCAAGGACAGTTTCATGGAGAACCTTGCCAGTGGTGCTGTCGAGCACCTGCAGGATTCCTCCCTTATCGCGATTCTCAACCTGGTCGGCCTGCTTGGCGAGAGTCGCGCTGGCGCTGATGCGGCCCTTGGCAAAGTCAGATTTCAGGGCGTAGGCCGCCAGGATTTCGCCGGGGACGATGGTTGAGGAGGCGTGGCCGAATTGCACGTTGTCGAAGGTTTGCTGCCAGAGGACTGCATTGTCCGCCGGGTTATGGACGATCAGGTCGACTGACTTCTTGTCTGCGCTTGGCTTCCATTCCTGGATTCCGCTATGTGTCATATGCGCCTCCGTCTGCAGCTTGTACTTGACGGGGGTAGATGAGAATGGAGCAAAGGCGAAGTGGACGATGCCGCGATCCTGCTTGTCCTGTTTGGGGAACTCGATGTAAACGGAGTCGTCGGGCGCGAAGACGGCGCTGGAGAAGCGGAGGGAGAGCAGGACACGCTCACCGGTTCGCAGGTCCCAAACCCCGCCGCGGGTACGGGCGGAGATAGCAAGGAATCGGCCGTCGTCGGAAATGGTGGCGACCGGGGCCTTTGCAAGGGGGCTGAGCGGGAGAGATGTGGTCTGGTCAGGGATGGTTTTGTCGCCCAGCTTATGCAGCACAATGCCGCCGTCGGCATTCTCGTTCAGCAGGGTATCGTTCCAAACGTCCATGGCAGTGGCCTTGGAGGCGATGACAAACTTGGCTGCATCCAAATCGAAGAGGCCCACAGCGTATTCCTTCAGGTCGTGACTGAGCACATAGTTGCCGCTACTTGTTGACTGAAGATTTGCCAGGCTAAACGGGATAGGTTTCAAGTGTTCGCCATCGGGGAAGCTGAACAGGCCGGAATTTGCAATGGTGTGGCCTACGCCCATCACCTTGTCGTTGCCAACGAACGCATACACATCCGCCAGATCGACGGTGAGCCCTTTTTTGACCTTAATGGCTGTCCGGGTACGCAGGTCGAAGGCGAGCTTGTTGGCCGAAGGACCAATCAGGATGGTGTTGCCGTCGGCGGAGAAGCTGGAGGGAACCAGGTCAACAGGAAGGCCAAGTGCGTTGACCAGGTTTAGTTCGGTGGCGAAGCCGAAGGACGGCACAAAAAAATCGTTTTTTCTGAGTAGGACATCGCCGCTGGCTGCATCCAGCATTATGAGATCGAGAGGAGAGGTGCATAGGAGTCGATCGCCAAAGCGTTGGCAGCCCATATCAAATCCCAACACCTCCGAATGAGAGGCGAGGCAGAACAGGGTGCGGCCATCCGGCGAGATGAGTGCCTGGATGCACCGGTTGCGTGAGTTTGGATCATGGGAAGCGAGGAGTTTCTGGTCCGGAATGCTCCACACTTCGGAGTGGAGGCCGCGAGTACTGAAGACAATTTGCTGCGAATCGGGGCTGAACTCGGCAGGCAGAGCCTGATCGGCGTCGAAGCGAAAGAGCTGCTTGTACGGATCGTGCGAGAGAACGAAGATGGAACTCTCATCCTGCGCCATAATGTACTTTCCATCGCGACTGAAGCGGAGGCGTTCGAGGGCCATGCGCAGGGGCGGGTTGAGGGCAACTTCGGCGGCAGGCTTTACGTTGGCGGCAACGGTGACGGCCTGGTTGGCGATGACAAGGGCCTTCCATTGTTGGAACTCAGGGCTGGCGGTTGGTTGGGAGGCGCCGCATCCCGGTGGAAGCGCATTGACCATACTTAGAATGGATCGCAATCGTTTTTGTTCCGGCTTGGTAATTCCGAAGAAGTCCGAGAGCGCACCGCCGGTTTTGCCGTCGACGAAGAACATGCGGTCCCAGAACTCCGCGGGGGCCTGGCGCAGGTAGCCTGCTGCGCCGACAGCGTAGACCGATATCGTGTCCGCCTCATCCTGCCCCTCGTCGCTATTGCCGCCCTGGCTCGGGTGTTTGTCCTTCATGCGGGCGTCGGTGAGCTGTTGAAACTTTGCATACACATCGGCCTTGTCCCCGACACTGGTGATGTTGAGAAGACGCTTGAGGTCGGCCGTTGTCTGGATGGCGTTCTGGTGGGTGAGCATATGGCCCATCTCGTGAGCGAGAACTGCAGCCACCTCATCCTCGTTGTTGGCCTGGGCGACCAGCTTGCGCGTCAGGTAGATGCGTCCGCCTGCAGTAGAAAAACCGTTCACTACCGGCGAGTCGATAAGAGTGACACGGAATTGCATGGTGGTCGGCGGCAGCCCGGACAACAGTCGCTTCACGATATGGTCGAGGTAATCGTTCTCCGCGGGGTCCTGGACCGGTTTGTAGTTGCGCTCGATCATGTCGGCAATCGCATCGCCGAGCCACTGCTCCTGCTGTTCACTGAAGATGTTGGGCTGGGTGGGCTTGAGCAATGCGGGAGGCGCAGGGCAGCCGGTGGGAGCGGCGGATGAGGCGGATGTGGTCTGCGCCACGGCGGCATTAAATGCTGTGAATGTAAAGAATGCAAGGAATGAAGCAACGAATAGGTAAGATACTCTGCGTGTCATAGAGGGCCCGATTTCCGAATGGCGATAGCATAGCACCCAGCCCTGCACTTGCTAACAAAAAACCGCTGGCAATCATCAGGATCTGACGGCGAGGGTGCGAAGATGAGGATATTGAGGACGGAGACGGCATGATCTCGCAGGCGAACTGTACGGCAACCACACCGATGGGCGCGACGCTCGTCTCGGACCAGGGACTGCCGGGCGGCGGCGCGA
>Ga0326728_10021861_pt1 | contig 11960 bp, 10 predicted proteins | sample MB3enrmetagenome_FD_207602 | JGI IMG/M metagenome (GOLD analysis project Ga0326728, IMG submission 207602) | Lab enriched peat soil microbial communities from McLean, Ithaca, NY, United States - MB31MN | ecosystem: Environmental > Terrestrial > Soil > Wetlands > Peat | place: USA: New York... | reverse complement strand
TATCGCGCTGGGCTATGAGCTGACGATCATCGCCGCCTGCGTGATCGGGGGGGTATCGATCGCCGGCGGCGTCGGCTCGGTGCCCGGCGCGTTGCTCGGGGCCCTGTTCCTCGGCATCGTCGTCAACGCGCTGCCGGTCATCGACGTCTCGCCGTTCTGGCAAACGCTGATCTCCGGCGCGGTCATCCTCGCCGCCGTGGTCATCAACGCCCGCTCCGAGAAGCGCGGCGGCAAGCTCATTCTGCACAAAGCGCGGCTCCTCGCCGGCGGCGGAGGCCGGACATGAGCCTTGCAAGTCCTCCCTCGGCGCCGCGCTACGAAGTCGCCGACCGCCCGACGGTTCGACTTGCCGACATTCTCCTGCGCTGGGAAACCATCCTTGTCCTGCTGCTGATCGGCGTTATTGTCTTCAACGCGAGCATTTCGCCGTACTTTCTCGATTTCTACAATCTCTCCGACGCGACGTTCAATTTCTCGGAGAAAGGCATCCTCGCGCTGGCGATGGCGTTTCTGATCATCGCCGGTGAAATCGACCTGTCGATCGCGGCGATCATCGCGGTCGCTTCTCTGGCGATGGGCCTCGCCGCGCAGACCGGAGCGCCGACGCCGGCGCTGATCGTCATCGGCCTCGCCGTCGGCGCGCTCTGCGGCGCATTCAACGGCGCGCTGGTGACGGCGTTTTCCCTGCCGTCGATCGTGGTGACGATCGGCACGATGTCGCTGTTTCGCGGCGTCGCGCAGGTCGCGCTCGGCGACCAGGCGCTGACGAAATATCCCGCGAGTTTCCAGGCGATCGGGCAAGGCTACATCTCGGCCCGCTTGCCAATTCCGATCTCGTTCGTCCTGTTCCTCATTCTCGCCGCGCTGTTCGGCGTCGTCTTGCATCGCACGACGATCGGACGGGCGTTGTTCGCGATCGGGTCCAATCCCACGGCGGCGCTGTTTTCCGGCGTTCCGGTCAAGCGCATCCGTTTCTGGCTGTTCGCGCTGATGGGGTTGATGGCGGGACTGGCGGCCGTGCTGCTGACCGGGCGCATCGGCTCGACTCGCCCGAACATCGCACTCGGCTTCGAGCTGGAAGTCATAACCATGGTCGTGCTCGGCGGCGTCGCCATCACCGGCGGCGTCGGCGGGATCGTCGGCGTGACGTTGGCCGTCTTCGTGCTGGGCCTGACGACCTTCGGCCTCTCGCTGGTCAACACCCCCGGCATCGTCATCAGCATTCTCAACGGCGCCCTGTTGATCGTCTCGATCGCGGCGCCGACATTGGTTGCGCGCCTGCTGCGAAGAAAGGCCTGACATGCAACGCCACGCCTTCAAGATGTTCCTCAACCCAGGCTGTGCCGCCGAATATCGCAGGCGGCACGACGCGATATGGCCGGAACTTGTCGCCCTGCTCGGCGAGGCGGGCGTGGCCAATTATTCGATCCATCTCGATCCCGAGACGAACGTCTTGTTCGCCTATCTCGAACGGCGGGACGACCATCGCATGGATTCGCTTCCCGCCCATCCGGTGATGCGTCGCTGGTGGGATCACATGAAGGACATCATGCGCGCCAATCCCGACGGATCGCCGGTCGCGATCGCGTTGGAGGAAATGTTTTTCCTCTCCTGACCGCAGCCTTCGGAGACGCGCAACGCCCGGAGTCGTCGCGGTTCTCGATATCGGCAGAACCAACGCAAAGCTGATCGCGTTTTCGCCCGACGGCGAAATCCTCGAGCAATTGCGCCATCCCCAGCAGGCCGTGACTGAGAACGGCCTGCGCGGGCTCGACGTCGAGGGCATTTTCCGCTGGCCCGAGTCGGCGCTGGCCGACTTGCGCAGCCGCCACAACCTCAGCGGACTGATGGTGCCTGCCCACGGGCGCTCCTGCGCGCTGCTCGGCGAGGACAAGACGCTCGCCGCGCCCATTGTCGACTACGAGCAGGAGATCCCGGCCGCGGCGAATGCGGAATTCGCGCGGATCGCGCCGGCCTTCGCTGAGACCTATTCGCCCGACCTGCCGGGCGGGCTCAATATGGGCCGCGCGATCTTCTTCCAGGAATGGGCCGACCCGACTCTCGCAAGTCGCGTGCGCCACATCCTCACCTACCCGCAATATTGGACGTGGTGCCTGTCAGGCGCGCTCGCTTCCGAGATCAGCTTCCTCGGCTGCCATTCCCACATGTGGAATCCGCGCGCCGGGCGATTCAGCTCGCTCGCGGTCAAGCGCGGCTGGGCGAAGAAATTTCCGCCGTTCGCGCCCGCCGGCGCGCTGGTCGGCGAGCGCGACGGGCTCGGCGTCCACAACGGCGTCCACGACAGCAACGCCGCCTTCTACTATTACACGAGCCTCGGCTTCTCCCACTTCACCCTGATGTCGACCGGCGCCTGGGTGATCATCTTCAATCCCGTTTGTCCGCTCGATCGGCTCGATTCTGCGCGCGACATGCTGGCCATCGCGACCCTCGCCGCCTTGCGTCCAGGGCAATCGCTCTATCGCAACACCAACGCCGAGAGCGCCGCCATGGGCGCGGCCGCCCTCGCCTTCCGCGCGCTCGGCAAGACTTCCGTGTTTCCGCGCGATATCGACAAAGTCGAAGCTTGGGAGCTTCCCGACCTCGCCGGCTACTACGCCCGCTGGCTGAAGCGCGTATAGGCGGCGAGGCGCTTCGCGGTCGACTCCCGTCCGTGCAAGCCGCCATATTTGCGCCCGTTCGTCACACCTAACGCTTCAAGAGTTGTGGTCCGAATGTGGTCCGTACGTAAGCGTGGCCGCACGGCGGCGTGCGGGTTCTCTGGCGGCCTTGCATTGAGCTGACGGTAGGCTCCATTTCCAGGGGAGCAGGTCGTCGAGGCGATTGATCGGATGATCGGCGATGCGGGCGACGACGTCGGAGAGCCAAGCCTCGGGGTCGATGTCGTTGAGGCGACAAGTCTCGATGAGCGTGTAAAGGATCGCGGCCCGACGGCCGCCCGCGTCGGAGCCGGCGAACAGATAATTCTTGCGGCCGAGGGCCAGCGGACGGATCGCGCGCTCGGCGGCGTTGTTGGTCATTTCGAGCCGGCCATCGTCGACGAAGCGGGTCAGCGCCGCCCAGCGCGACGTCGCGTAGCGGATGGCGCCGGCGAACGAACTCTTGCCGCTGATCGTGGCCAGCGTCGCATCGAGGAAGGTCTTCAGTTCGGCCAGGATCGGCGCCGAGCGGCGGTGTCGGGCGTCTCTGCGGTCGGCCGGATTGCGGCCGCGGATGTCGGCCTCGACGGCGAACAGCCGCGCGATCCGCTCCAGGGCCTCGCGTGCGGCGGGCGATCCGGTCTCGGCATGAACGTCGTAGATCTTGCGCCGCGCGTGGGCCCGACACGCGACTTCGGTCAGACGGGGGACGCCGGTCGTCGGCTCGGATTCGTAGAGATCGGCAAAACCCGCGTAGCCGTCGGCGTGCAGGAACCCGCGACAGCCGGCGAGCAGCGCATGCGCATGCTCCGCCTTGCGGTCGGGCGAGTAGCGGTAGAAGGCGGCGGGCGGCGCCGTGGACCCGAACGGGCGCTCGTCGCGCACGGCGGTCCACAGCCTCCCGGTCTTGATCCAGCCTCTACCGGGATCGAGCGCCGGAACCGGGGTGTCGTCGGCGTGCAGCGCCGAGCCGGCGCGAACGCGCCGTTCGATCCGCGCGCTCAGGGGTTCGAGCAGCGCGGCGAGATGGCCCATCCAGCCCGCCATGACGGAGCGGTCGATCGCAATGCCCTGGCGGGCGTAGATGTCGGCCTGACGATGCAGCGGCAGATGATCGCAGAACTTCGACACGGCGACATGGGCGAGCAGCGTCGGACCGGGGCGTCCCTTCTCAATCGGCAGCGTCGGCATCGGCGCCTGGACGATGGTCTCGCACGCGCGGCGGCTCAAGTTGGGGCGCACATGCACAATGCGCTTGAAGTGGGAGGGCGCGTATTCGAGGACCTCGCGCTCGTCGGCGCCGATCCGGCCGAACTTCTCTCCGCCGCAAGTGGGGCAGACGCAGGGCACCTCGTGGACGATCGTCTCCGTCGGCAGATGATCGGGCAAGGGCGCACGGAGCGAAGGCTTTCGCTTCTTCGACGATGACCCGCTGGCAGCCCAGCATCGGAGGTGACGACCGAGCCTCGGAATTGCAGCATCACCCGGCGGTCGAAATCGAGCCGCAAGCCGCCGTCGTTCGATTCACCCGACCGGTTCGACATGGAAGCGGCTCCAAAGAGCGTAGAAACCACCGAAAAATATACTTGAATCGCGATTCTCACACCATCAACTTGTGAGGAATCCGGCGAATGCGGCATTAGATTTCACTTGACTCGATCCGCCAAATAAGTTCAAATGAGGCAACGAAATAAGGTGTGCCTCGTCAGTGTGAGGAGGTAATGCTGTTGGCTATGGGCTTTCCCGTCCGTCGCTCCTATAGAAAAACTCTCCCGAACTCTATCCAATCTGTCGTCAACGCGCGGTCGACGCGAGTGGACTGTGGCGCCGGGTGCAGTTAAATACGCTTAAGCGAGGGGAACGCCTTTATGAAATATAAAACTGTTCCTGCGATCCCGGGCGTCCAGTTCTCAGCAATCGGGCTAGGCTGCTGGTCGTTGGGCGGCGGCTCCCGCTGGGTCGGGTCGAGCGACGAGCGGTCGATTGCGACCGTGCGCCGGGCGATTGAGGAAGGAGTCAATTTCATCGACACGGCGCCGGTTTACGGCTTCGGCGAGTCGGAACGGTTGCTCGGCGAGGCGCTGCAAGGCCGCCGCGACAAAGTCTTCCTCGCAAGCAAGTGCGGGCTCGTATGGGACGACGCGCGGACCATTTCGCCTTCGCTCTCCGCGTCGACCGTGCGTTCGGACGTCGCGGCCTCGTTGCGCCGACTCCGCACAGATCATCTCGACCTGCTGCAACTGCACTGGCCCGATCACGACACTCCGCTCGAAGAGACAGCTAGGGCGCTTGAGGATATCCTTCGCGCCGGCAAGGCGCACCGCATCGGCGTTACAAACTTCTCGGTCGCCGATGCCGAGGCGCTCTCGCGAATGGTTCCGATCGTCTCTTGCCAGGCGCTTTATAATCTGCTCGAGCGGAACCCTGCGACCTACCACGCGATCTCGCTCGAATACCGGACGGAAAAGGAAGTGCTTCCCTACTGCCGCGACAAGGGGTTCGCGTTCTTTCCCTACAGCCCGCTATTTCAGGGCCTTCTCACCGGAAGCTTCACCCCGCAAACGCGCTTCACAGCCGAAGACGTCCGCTCCGAGAATCCGAAGCTGTCTGGACCAGCTTTCGAGCGATATCTCGCCGCCGCCGATGCCCTCAAGTTGGTCGCCAAAGGCGAGGGATTGAGCCTGACCGAGCTCTCGCTCGGCTGGCTCTGCAATCGTCCCGAAGTGACCTCCGTGATTTGCGGAGCGCAAGATCCAGAACAGATCGCCGCGAACGCATCCGCGAGCGAAGTTGTGCTTTCCGAGGCTGTTCTGAACCGAATTGAGCAGATCGTCGCTGACGTGGATCTCCTGCCGTGCCCGATTATCGCGCGGTGATCCGCGCCGTCACCCGCCGCGGCCAAGCGCACGCCGACATCGACGGGATGGCGGCCGCAAATGATTTTGGCCTCACCGCCGTTGCAGCGGCGCGCATCGAGGCACTGGTCGATGCGCGGCGAGAGCCCAACGAGCTTGGCAGTCAGGAGATCCATCTCAGGTTCGCCGCGCCTAGCCGCCTCTATAGGGCCGACAGGCCCGCCATGCGCGTTGTCCAGGCCGGGCGACTTTTCCAAGCGAAGAAGCCGCTCCGGCCGCGAAGAAGGCCGCGGCTTTTTTTGGGATGTCGCGCTCCTGCTTCAGCAGAGCGTCCTCCCGGCGAAGCCGCTTCAGCTCGGCATGAACATAGCCATCTGCATCGGCGATCTCTTTCCTGTCACGATCATGGCTCAGCCGCCGCGTCAGGGTGGAAAGCCCGATACCCAAATCTTCGGCAAGCTCCCGTCGGCTCCGGCCGCTGGTCAACGCCGGGCGCACCGCTTCACGCCGAAATTCCGCCGTCGGTCTGCTTCCTCGTGACATAGGGCACTGATTTGACAGCGCCACGTGTCACACCGTGTTTGAGAAGCGAGTCTCGAAGCAAGGGAAATGGTTATGAGGTTAAAGGGGAAGAGGGCGGTGGTGACGGGCGCCGCGCGTGGCATCGGCCGTGCGACAGCTCAGGAACTCGCCGCTGAGGGCGCACAGGTTGTCTTGCTGGACCTCGACGCAGCGAAAGGCGAATCAACCAGCGCCGAGATAAGGGCTGCAGGAGGAAATTGCTTTTTCCGCAAGCTTGACGTGACCAAGTCGCATGAGATTGCTCAAGTCGCAACGGCGATCTTGGCCGAAGTCGGATACATCGACATTCTCGTGAACAACGCGGGCATTTGGAGGCCGGGGACTGTCGCCAACTTGAGCGAGGCGACTTGGGATGCGGTCATCGATACCAATGTGAAGAGCGTCTTTCTTGTGTCAAAGCAATTCGTCCCGTCGATGATTGAAAGAAAGTACGGAGTTGTCGCCAACGTCGCATCCGTGGCGGGGATGGTCGGCGCCGCCGACGCCTCGGCCTATGCAGCGTCCAAGGGCGCCATCATCAACCTCACGCGGAGCATGGCCCTCGATTTCGCGGCTTACAACGTACGGGTGAACTGTGTCTGCCCGGGCATGATGGACACCGAAATGGGGGATGTCGTCGTCGGCCACTATCGTCCCAATGCGAACGTAGCTGAAACCAAAGCAAACTGGCAGCCCCTTGGGAGGATTGGCGTTCCGGAGGACGTCGCAAAAGCCATCCTTTACATGGTCTCGGATGACGCGCCGTTCATGACGGGATCGATAGTCGTGGTTGACGGAGGTTTGACTGCTCAATAGCGGGTAGCAGGATACGGCGAAGGAACTGTAGATGTCTTCTCGGACTAGAAGTTCAATCTATCGAACTCTGTCCGTTACATGTGCGAGAGGAGGACTAAAATGAAGAGAAGTCACTTTGTAACCGCGTTGCTTGCAGGACTGGCGGTTGGCTTTGCCGGTCTTGTTCAAGCCAATGCCGACGACAAGACTACCCTGGTGGTCATGATCCGCGGACTCGATAATCCCTACCACGCCAACTACGCCGAAGGCGCCAAAGCGCTAGGCAAAACCTTGGGTCTGCCAGTCGACGTTTTGAGTAGCGAAGGCAACAGCCAGAAGCAGTTCGGCGACCTGAAGGCTGAAATTGCCAAGACCGGCGGCAACATGGTGGTGAATGTCGATCCTAACGAAGCTCCAGACGTCGTTCCGATCGCCAAGATGCTCGAAGACGCCGGCGTCTATTGGGTCAACTGGTGGAACAAGCCCGATGACGTCAAAGTTCAAAGCTATCCGCACTGGGTCGCCCATATCGGTTTCGACGCCGTTGAACAGGGCTATTGGAACGCCACGGAACTCTTCAAGACGTTCAAGACCCCGAACAAAGGCAGCATCATCGCAATTCAGGGCATGCTGTCCAACAACGCCGCCATCGGCCGCTTCCAGGGGCTCCAGAAAGCGCTCAAGGAGTTTCCCGATGTTAAGCTTCTCCAATGGGAGGCTGCGGATTGGGACACCAACAAGGCTTACGAAGTAGCCAAGCAACTCCTTGCGGCGCATCCTGATGTGGATGCCGTTTGGAGCGCTAATGACAACATGGCGATTGGCATCATTGCGGCTCTGAAAGAAGTCGGACTAGCGGGTAAGGTTCTGACCTGTGGCACAGACGGCATTCCCGACGCCTTCGACAATATCGAGGCTGGCTACCAGGTCTCAACGGAGTTTATGGACTCCCGCTACCAAGCCGAGCTCGGTCTGTCTATGGCTCTCGCCGCGAAACAGGGCAAGCTGGACGTGAAGGCAATACCTGACGAGCACCGGGCGTTCTTGATTGCCGGCGTTCACGTCACCCGCGACAACGTCAAACAATTCGTTGCGGAAACCATCAAGGTGATGCCGACCTACGATCTCAAGGATTTCTGGGCCAAGTGGGTCGGCGCGATTAAGTGACCGTCGCGGGTGAGGCTACGAATTAGGAACTCGTCTCGCCCCCGCGAGCCGGCCGACCAGCTGGGGGTCGCCTGTTAGCGCCCCCCAGCTTCTTTTGATCGCGCAACCCTATCCCAAATGGCGCCAGTGTCTTGCGCGGTAGGAAGGATTGCTGTTCATGAAACAGGTAGAAAGCATCGCTGACGCCAGCCCTGTGCATAAACTTGGGCCTGGAGCTGCGGGCGAGGTCGCCAAACGCTGGTTCAGCCGTTCGGGAACGGTGGCGCAAATCATCTCCCTTGCGATCGTTATCGCCATTTTCGCGGTTGGCACCCAGGGAAAGAACCTCTCGTGGGCAAACGTTCAGGTTGTACTCAGTCTGGCGGCTATTCCTGCGATCCTGGCCGTTGGCCTTCACTTGACGATCGTGATTGGCGGAATTGACCTTTCTATCCAAGGAACCGTCGCGCTCTGCGCCGTCTTCGTAGGATTGCTGAGCAGGAGCAGGTTCACTACCAACGATGTTGGTCTCTGGATATTGCCGATTAGCATCGCCATCGGCACCGTCTGCGGACTCTTTACCGGTATATTGCACACCAAACTGAGAATCCCATCTTTCATCGCGACTTTGGGAATCAGTTGGGTCTTGTACGGAGTCGCTGTCTACATAAACAGGGCCATGATCATCGGCCTACTCGATCATCGCATCCAGAACTTCATCAACGACAAGCCCTTGGGCATCGCCAATGTAGCTCTGGTGGCGCTCGTCATTGCGATCATCGTACAATTTTTTGAAGATAGGACCCGCGCTGGACGATATCTTTATGCGATCGGGGGCGATGAGGCGCTTGCCCACCAATTGGGCGTTAAGGTCGACAGAATCAAGATACTGGCGTTTGCTATAGCGGGTTGCCTCTATGGTTTGGGGGCGGTCTTGCTCGTCAACCGGTTGGGTAGCGCGACCTCTCGGGCTGGTCTTAACCTTCTCTTTCCGGTGATTACCGCAATCGCTGTGGGGGGAGTAGCTCTTACAGGAGGAATTGGCGGGGCGAAGAACGCGCTTCTCGGCACGTTGATCCTCACCGTCCTCAATAACGGCATGGTCCTTATGGCGGTAAATCCATATGCCCAGACGGCCGTCAACGGCGTAGTCTTGATCGTTGCGGTGGCTCTCACGCTCGACCGCAAGAAGCTAGGCTTCATAAAGTGACGGGGGAACGTATGGAAACGACAGTCTTTCGCGCTGAGAATGTGGTCCTGGCGCTGGAAGGCGTTACGCGTCGGTTTCCCGGCGTCACCGCGCTCAATCGAGTGGACCTCGAGATCCGCAAAAACGAGATCCTGGGCTTGGTAGGTGAAAACGGGGCGGGCAAGTCGGTCCTGACGAAGATCATGATCGGAATCTACCCGCCGGACGAGGGGCGTGTCTTACTCAACGGCCGAGAGGTCGTTTTGAAAGGGACCTCCGACGCGAGCCAGAAAGGGATTGGGGCGGTCTTCCAGGACGGCTCGTTGATTCCGAACCTTTCGGTAACGGAAAACCTGTTTCTCTGCCACGAGAATGGTTTTCTGCAGTTTGGGACGCTCTCCCGACGCAAAATGGCCGCCGAAGCAAGACGCTTGCTCGCTCAGATGAATATCGACATTGATGTCGACCTTCCCGTGGCGTCGCTAACGCCGGCGGCGAAGCAGATGGTCGAGGTCGCCCGCGTGCTCTGGCTCTCCGAGAAATACGGCGCGTCGAATCCCATCGTGATCCTGGACGAACCGACCACAGTGCTCAACGACAGCGAGAGGGATACGCTCTTCGACATTCTGAAGAAGCTGAAGAGCAGGACGTCTATCATTTTCATTTCCCATCGATTGCAGGAGGTTCTCGAGAACTGCGATCGCATCGTGGTTCTGAAGGACGGCCAAAATGTCACGGACATGCCGACAAAGGGCGTGGAAATCTCCGAAGTCGAGAAGCTCATGGTGGGACATGAATTCTCGGGCGACCGGTTCCGTGAAGTTGAGCAGGCTGCGCCGCGAGAGTCGGTTGTTTTCAAGGTCGAGCAGATCGGAAAGGTCGGCGCCTTCGAGCCGCTCAGCTTCGAGGTTCATGAAGGCGAGATTGTCAGTCTGGTGGGCTTGGTGGGCTCCGGGAAAGAACAGCTTTGCAGGTGCATCGCCGGGCTCGACAAATACGACTCCGGAAGCGTGATCGTCGACGGAAAAGCGCCCCTCAACGGGTCATCGAGTTCTGCAGTTCACAATGGCGTCGGACACGTTCCGATAGAGCGAAGGGTAGAAGGGCTGGCTCTCAACCTGACAGTTGCCGACAATATCAACTACCTCGTATTGGACAAGCTCAAGCGGGCAGGGGTAATCAGCAGCAGGATGGAAAAGGAGCACGCCGAGAAGTGGGTCGCGGAATGTCTGGTGAAAACGCCCTCGATCAAGTCGGCATGCGGTGGCCTGAGCGGCGGCAATCAGCAGAAGGTCATTCTGTCCAAATGGCTGAGTTCCGATGTCCGATTGCTCATACTGGATCACCCGACCCGGGGCGTCGATATCGGGGCGAAAGACGAAGTCTACCGGCTTATCCGAAAATTCGCGAAGTCCGGCGTCGCAATGATTGTCATGTGCGACACGCTCGAGGAGGATATCGGCTTGGCGAATCGTCTTCTCGTCATGCGGGACCGGCGCCTCATCGGCGAGCTCGACGCATCGGCGGGACGCAAGCCTAGTCCTCAGGAACTCATCAAACTGATTGTTTAAGAAAGCTCCCACAAATTGAGGATCGCGTAAGGAACGCGTAGGGAACAATAAAGTGGAAGAGAAATCGCCTGACGCCAAGCAGCTGGATGCACGGAAGGCCGTGATGAGGGTGGTCGGTCGTTTGAAACCCATCCATCTCACGATAGCGCTCATTTTGCTTGTCGGCCTGGCCATGGCTGTTGGCAATAGAGAGTTCCTGTCTCTATATAACATAAACACTATATTGACTTTTGGGGCGATCCTGCTCATTGCCGCGTTGGGGCAGATGTTCGCCATCCTCATCGGCGGAATTGACCTTTCAGTCGGGGGCACGATTTCTCTCATCTCGGTGATGTTTGTCTTTCTCGTACATAGTGTCGGATACTGGGCCTATCCCCTCTGCCTGGCGACCGGCTTGGCCATTGGCTACCTAAACGGGGTAATCCTAACCAGGGTGAAGATTCCTTCTTTTATCGCCACGCTGGGCACCGGCGGCATTATCACCAGCTTGGCCTACCTCGTATCGCCCCGGCCAATAGACGCCCCGCCGGAGGACTACGGCTACTTTGATATAGTCAACGGCTCCCTGCTGGGGATTGGCAATGTATTCATTTTCGGCCTCGTGACCTTCATTCTTCTATTGACGTTCTTGCGAGTCACGCGCACCGGCCGAAACATTTACTACGTCGGCAGCAACATCAAGATGGCTTGGATGTCCGGCACCGATATCGTCGAGACTCGAAACGTCGCGTTCGTGCTTTGTGGCGTTTGTGCAGCATTGGTCGGTATCGTTATTTCTGGCGTCCGCTATGGCGGCGATCCCGTGGTAGGCACGTCTTACATACTTAATTCTATTGCGGCCGTCGTGGTCGGAGGCACCGCTTTAACCGGCGGCGTGGGCGGAGTCGTTAGCGTTCTCTTCGGAACGTTATTCCTGAGCTTGCTCGACAATGGGATGAACGTGGTAGGCATCGACCAATATTTCCAGCAGGCGATACTGGGGGCAATGGTCATTTTTGGCGTGGCCGTAACCTTCGACCGGTCCAAGACCCCGATCGTCAAGTGAGAGAAGGTTCGCCGTGTGATCCTCCCAGGGCTGTTCAGTTCTGCGGACATTGAAGGGCGGTTGGGGATTCCCGGCGGCGAGAATGTGTGAATCTATAGGCGACAACCCGAATCGGAGGTTGTCGCATGTCGGCGTCGCTAT
>Ga0326728_10021857_pt1 | contig 11961 bp, 11 predicted proteins | sample MB3enrmetagenome_FD_207602 | JGI IMG/M metagenome (GOLD analysis project Ga0326728, IMG submission 207602) | Lab enriched peat soil microbial communities from McLean, Ithaca, NY, United States - MB31MN | ecosystem: Environmental > Terrestrial > Soil > Wetlands > Peat | place: USA: New York... | reverse complement strand
TTTACCACGCCTTCCACGAAGGCGCATTCCGGCAGCCAGATGCCTTGCGGATCGCGCCCAAAACATTCCCGGTAATCGTCCCGCGCCACCAGGATTTGCGCGCGGAGGGAGGGCGGATCATCCGCCAGCAATGGCAGCAGCGCGTGGGTGGCGGCGCAGGTGGCGATTTCCAACAAGCCCTGTTCCTGAAACTCCCGGAAGGGGCGCAGCAAATTGCGGCCGTGGGAGGCGTAGGTGTCGCGAATGTCGCTCAGGCGATGGTGATACATCCAGGCCAGTTCCCGGAAGGCGCGGTCCCAGTGGGTGCGATGGATTTCCTTTTCCGCCAGTTCGATCAGGCCGCTGAGATGGCGCCAATACCGCTCTTGCAGTTGGGGGTCCTGCAACATGGCGCAGAGCGTCGGGGAGAGGGAGAGGGTGAGGCGGGCCTGGATGCCGTCGGCCAGCCAGCCGTCCATAATTTGGACCAGGGGCACGTAAGTCTCGGTGACCGCCTCAAAAAGCCAGTTCTCCTCGAGGAATTTCTCGTGCTCCGGGTGGCGCACAAAAGGCAGGTGCGCGTGCAACATGAGGGCAAAGTGGCCTTGCATCGGATATTAGTCCAAATCCTTGGTCAACCGTTTGGCGATGTCATCACTCTTCCAATAAATGGCCAGGCCGAGCGCCAGCGGAACCGCCTTTAACACCAGGACCCCGGCAGGATGCCGCGGACGATGCGACAACCACAAAAACAAATCGGGCGAATACAGGCAGAGGCTCAGAACGATGAACCCGGCGGCGATCATCCGGATGACGGACAGCGCTGCTTTGGTATAGGGGCTCACGGCGCGACGCTGGCGGACGGGGGTTGCAGCTTTTCATCCTGGGGATGCGCCGCCACCGCGCCTTGGTACTGGCTGGCGCGGCTGAACTTCAATTCCGCCTGGCGCGTTTCCTCGCCATCCGCCGAGCGCGCCGCCACGGGCAACTCATACTGGCCGTCGGGCAGGGCGAAGCGGAGGCTGAAACTCCCATCCCGCCGCAACTGGATCTGCCGCCCCCCGATGGCGACGGCCGCGTCCGGCTCCGTGGCGCCATAGACGATCAATTCGGCATTCACGTTGAACCAAAAACCGCGCTGCCGTTCCGGCCGGCCGGAAGGACTGGAGACGCCGCCAAACGCCGCGGCCGGAGAGGTTGGCCGGCCCAATTGCGCCGCGGCCGGAGCGGACGGCCGGCCCAATTGCGCCGCGCCGACGGAGGAAACTCCGTGCTCAAGCTGGCGGCGGATCAGCTCCGTCACCTCGAGCGAGCCGATCCAAATTCGGCGCGCCGGGTCCAGCAAAACGACAGCCGCGAGGGCTTGTTCCTGGGCGGCAGTCCAGGGGCCGGCGATCTGCTCCGGCTCCGGCAGGCTGGCAAAGCCTTCGGCGCGCAACTCCCGCACTGCCTCGGCCAGCGGCGCATTTTCCCGCACCGCCGCCTGGACCGAGGCCAGCAATTGCGCAAAAGGCACGTCGAGCGGAATAGTGGCGAAGCGAACGGTGGTGTCCTCCGCCACGGAATCCAGCGGCGTCAAGGTGGCGGCGGACCGGGCCAGCTCGGCCCATTCCTTGGCCGCGTTGTAATAGCCCAGGGTGGCGGCGTATTTGGCGCCGGCGTGGGGCGCCGGCACAAACCAGTGCCGCGATTCCGGATGGAGATGGATCTGCAACAGCGGCGGGCCGGCCGGGGTGTCCCGATAGAGCCGCAGCAGAAGATGTCCGTCGGCGGAGAGGGCGTTGTATTTTTTCAATTGCTCGGCGGTGAAATCCCAGTGCGCGTAAAGCCAGCGCGGATCGCGCGCCGCCAGGAATAGTTGTTGCGTGCCGTAGGATTCGGGCAACTCCGCCCCGGCGGGCGCAAGCATCGCCGGCGGCGGAGTCGGCCCCAGCACATATCGCCGTCCTGGTCCGCTCGCCGGCGAGGGCGCGGCCTGGTCCCCCTCCAGCAAAACGGGAGGAATCCGCAAGCGGGATGGCTCGGCGGATGTTTTCGGTTTGACGGCGGCAGCGCGCGCGCCCTTGGCCGGGCCAGCCACGGCAGCCTTTTGGAGTGCGGGAGCTGGCTCCCGCTTTGGGGCGGAGCCGGCTTTAACCGGCGCCGACGTTGCCGGACCAGCGTTGGCCGGGCCAATTGCCGCAGCCCTTTGGAGTGCGGGAGCTTGCTCCCGCTTTGGGACAGATCCAGCTTTAACCGGGGCCGTCGTCGCCAGCGCAGCCTTGGCTGGCGCCAGCGGAGCCAGGGCAGCCTTGGCCGTGAAACCAGCAGCCGAAGCGGTGGCGGCGGAAAGCGCTCTTTTGCGCGGCTTGGCCGCGGGCGGCTGGGTGGAAGAGGCGGCCTTGGCGGTTTTGGCCTTTGCTTTGGGCGGAGAATCCGGTTTTTTTGATTTCATAAATGATGGCGTGCGGGAAGCTTGCCATAAAGCTGGCACAATATCGCCGAGGCTCTGCCCGCCCGCAACCAGAAAATTCCCGGATTCCCCATGAACCTGCTTGCCAAGAGCAATCCAGGGCGTTTAAATGCGTGATATTCGGTCAACAAAACTATGAGCCAAAGCAATGCCGCGCCCCCCTCCGCCGAAAGCGAGGCTTCGCCTCTCGTCTTCGTCGTGGACGATTCGGCGATGCTGGTGGAATTTGCCGCGCTGGTCCTGCAATCGGCCGGCTGCGCGGTCCGGCAATTCACCGAGCCTGGCATGCTTCTCAAGGCGCTGGGCGAGAGCGCCCGGAGGCCGTCGCTGCTGATCACGGATTACGACATGGGGCCGCATTCCATGAACGGATTGGATTTGATTGACCGCTGCCACAAGATTCATCCCGCCATGAAAACCATCTTGGCCAGCGGCACGGTGGATGGATCGGTCACTTTGCATCACCCGGCCAAGGTGGACCGGTTCTTGAGCAAGCCCTATCCGCCGGCGCAACTCAAGACCATGGTGGCGGATTTGCTGAAGTGAAATCACATTCCGCCTTGAATTTCCGGGGCGGCAAACTTATCTTGGCAATCGGCTGGTGGCTATAGCTCAATTGGTAGAGTCCAAGCTTGTGGAGCTTGTTGTTGCGGGTTCGAATCCCGTTGGCCACCCCACTTTCCCCTCCTTTGCAGTGCTAATCACGAGAATTGCACATTCTTGGCAAAATCTTTCCCGCTCTTCGTTTCCTTCGTTTGCTTCTGTAAAATTCTTTTGGTTGCGTCTGGCCGCGTTGTGTCTTTCTGATTCAAGTCCCAAGTCGGCAAGTCACCACAGCCACCACGTCAATAAAGGGGCCAGCGCCAGGCTGGGAAGGTACTCGGCCAGGGCCACTTTCTTGAGCTGCAAAATGACCAGCGCCACACAGAAAACCAGCAGCCCGTCGGTCGCGTTGATCGAGTCAAGCAAAGGCTCGGCATGATGGCGCAGCGCCGGCGCCAGCAGGGCGGCGCCGCGGATGATCGCCCCTTGCCAGGCCAGGACGGGAATGGCCGACACCATGACGCCCCGGCCGAAAGTCTTGGAAAAGGCCATCGTGGCCATGCCATCCATCACCGCCTTGACGCAGAGCACTTTGGAAAAACCGTTTTGGCTTAACCCTTCCGCCACGGAGCCGAGGATTCCCAGCGGGGCGGCGCAAAACAAGCCGGTCGCCACGCGAAAGCCGTCGTTGAACTCCGGCTTGCCGGAGGCGGCGGCGGCCATTTTCCGCGAGGCGAATTGGCCGACCGCGTTGGACAGCTTCTGCAAGCGCAGGAGTTTGCCGGCCAGTTTGCCCAGCGCCATGGCCAGCAGCACGATGGCCAGTTGTTTGCACCTCTGCCCCACGCTTCCATTCAAGCTGGACAACGTCAGGGTGAGTCCAAACCAGACGGTGAAGGCGCCGAGGAGGACTCTGGCCCTGGACTGGTTGGTCGCGGAAACGGGTTGCTTGAGGACGAGGGCCAAAACGCCGCCGAGCACGATACCGGCCGAATTTATGAGGGCACCAACCATCGGGCGAATCATGCGGCCCGGCGCGGCCAGTTCAAAGCCGAAAGTGGCGGTCTAGGATTTATGCCATGCTTGCGAGAGTTGATTCCCGGAGCCTGGTGTGAGAAAATTCGGCCCGTGAAAGTCCGGGTGATCATCAAGTGGATAAAAATGAGCCGTTATCTGATCATCATCGAAAGCACCGCCACTGGCTACTCGGCCTATTCGCCGGATTTGCCGGGATGCGCCGCCACCGGCGCCACGCGGGAAGAAATTGAGCGCGAGATGCACGATGCCATTGAGTTTCACATCGAAGGTTTGCGCCTGGCTGGAGAGCCGGTTCCTGAGCCGCGCTCCCGAGCTTCTTACTGCGAGATCGCGGCTTGACCACCCTTCGCTGCCGTTGCGCCGTGGTTCGTTGCGCCGCGTTGACATTCCAGCGCCCGCCATGCTAATAATGACCCGGCACGAGCCATTATGAGTTCGTTCTTAAATCAGCATGTCCTGGTGTTGAACCGCCTTTGGCAGGCGGTCAATATCTGCACTGCCCGGCGCGCCCTCACCCTCCTTTTCGAGGGCCATGCCCAGGCCGTCCTGAGCGACGACGACGGCGCTTTCCAGACTTTCACTTTCAACCAATGGCGCGATTTTTCCGCGCAGAAACCGCAGGGCGAAACCATTGCCACCGTCTCCTTCAAAATCCGCGTGCCGCGGGTGATCCTGCTCCTGATGTTCGACCGCCTGCCCAAAAAGGAGGTCAAGTTCACCCGGCACAACATTTTCGAGCGCGACCGCAACACCTGCCAGTACTGCGGCCAGGTTTTCGAGCGCAAGGACTTGAATCTGGATCACGTCATTCCGCGCGACCGTGGCGGGCCGACCTCGTGGGAGAACATCGTTTGTTCCTGCGTCCAATGCAACACGCAAAAGGCCAACCGCACCCCGCAAGAGGCCGCCCTGCACTTGGTGCGCAAACCCAAACGGCCCAAATGGCGTCCCTTCGTGCAGGTCAATCTCGGCATGCCGCATCACGACAGTTGGAAGCATTTCCTGGATTTGGCCTATTGGAACGTGGAGTTGGGCGAAGAGGTCGAGTGAGCCGGACGGCGGAGTTCTCCATTGCAGCCTCCTGCAAATCCCGTTCCCCCTCTCAAGGCGTCTTTAAACTTTGCCGGGCGGACTCGATCATTTCCCAGAACTTGGGATTTTCCTGCAAGGCCTGGTCCTCGCCGGTCGGCAGACTGGAGCGGAAGAGGAAATCTTTCAGCGTGTTGCGGCTGAGGATGCGGTGAACGACGATCCCCAGTTCGTGCCGCTCAAAATAGACCCGGTAGTCGCCCAGCCGAAAGCGGTGCAGGGTCCGGCCATCGCGCTCCAGCTTGCCGAAATGCTGCAGATCGCGGGTGAGGACTTCCTGCGGCAATCCGCGGAATTCCCCCAGAATATGCAACTGCAATTCGCGCGGCATTTTCGCCAGCTCCGCCGCGCTGACGGGATTGAAAATGATCTGAAATTGCATGGTGGAGAAAAGTTTCCTGGGCCGGATGCACCGTTTTTACGTGAGGAAGTCTTGACGGCGGCATTCTGGTTCTGTCATTTCCCAATCCTGTTCATCCTGTTCATCCTGTCAATTCTTTTCGATTCGACATTCTTTTCGATTCGATTTGATTTTCATTTCTCATGATAAGGCTGGCGGGCGCGATAGAGCGCAAGCAATTGGAGGTTCCGGGCGGCGAGGTCCGTTTTGCCCTGGGCCGCCGCCAAATCATGCGCCTGCTGCCCGGTCGCGATGGCCTCGTCAAACTCCCCGTTCTCGGCATAGGCGGCCGCCAGGGTCCCCAGCATCAGGGGGTCTTGGTCGTGGGTCCACTTGCAGGCGGCGGAGGCGAACTTCACCGCCTCGGCGCCGCGGCGAATCTCCGGGCGCGGGTCCGTCGCCAGAATCCAGGCCAAATTGTTCAGGGTATCCGGGCGGTCCGGGTATATTTCCAGGGTCATGCGATACTGCAAGACCGCCTCGGCGGTGCGGTGTTGCAGGGCGAGCACCACGGCCAATTGGTGGTGGGCGTCAGGATAGCGGGGCGAGAGGCGCAAGGCTTCGGCATATTGGGCGCGCGCTTCCTCCAACTGGCCTTGCATGGCCAAGGCCTGGCCCAGACCGCAATGCGCCTCCGGATCGGAGTGATCGAACTCCAGCATGGCGGCAAATTGAGCCGCCGCCTCGGCGGGCAAGTTCCGGGCCAACGCAACCTTGCCCAGGGCGACGTGGACGTCCACACGGGCTGGGTCCAGTTGGAGCGCGGTTCGCAATTCGGCATCCGCCTCGGCATATTTGCCTTGCAAAAGGAAAATGCCGCCCAGCACATGATGGGCCCAGCCGTAATTGGGTTCGAGACGGATGGCCGTTTCACATTCTTGACGCGCCTGCGGCAGCAGGGAGGCATTGCGGAGAAAGGCGGCATAATCCGCATGGGCGATGAAGTTCTTGGGCGTCACTTCCAGGTTGTGGGAAAAGAGAGTGAGGGGATTCCGCCAATACTGGAGCTGTTGCCGGCTCAAGGCAAAGCAAGCGCACAGGGCCAGCGCCGCCGCCGTTCCCAGGATCGCGCGCCCATAACGCCAGCTTCGGGCAATATCGCAGCCCTCCCAGCAAATAATCATGAAGATGCCGATGGAAGAGAGGTAGGTGTAGCGGTCGGCCATCGGCTGCGCCCCCACTTGCACCAACCCGATCACCGGAACCAGGATTCCCAAATACAGAAGCCAGCCGGTCAGCCAGAAAGGCCGCGCTTGGCGAAGGCGGACGGCGGCGACGGAAACGACCGCCAAAAACAGGGCGGCCATCATCACCTCCGCGCCGGACCAATGGAATTCCAACGGATAAACGATCACCATGTCCGTGGGCCAAACCATCTTCTCCACATAGCGAAAGTAAGTCAGCAGCGCATTAATAAGGCGGGGCAGCAGCGGAAACTGGCCGAGCGGCGCCACCAACCGGCCGGCCGCCTTGAGGGTCAACCCGCACGCGATGATCGAGAGAACCAGAAACGGGACCTTTTCGATCAACAACTGCAAGACGGCAGAACGCGACCCCCTGTCCTCCAGAGGCTTGGCGACGCCTTCCGTCCCTTCCGTCCCTTTCGTCCCTTGACGCGACCCAGTGTCCTCCAGAGGCGTGGTTGCGGAGAAGGCCGTGCCATGAATGTTCTGCGGATTAAGATGAAGATTAGGATTAAGATTAGGAGCAAGAGGGATCGGCTGCATCCGGCGCAACGGCCACCAATCCAGGAGCAGCAAGACAAACGGCAGGGTCACGAGCATCGGCTTGGCCATCAAACCCAGGGCGAAGAAGAACAGGGCCAGGACATAGAAAACTTTGAATTGTGAATTTTGAATTTTGAATTCTTCGACGTAACGGACATAAGCCCAGATGGTCAGCATCCAAAAGAAGGCGCTCAACACATCCTTGCGCTCGGAGATCCAGGCGACCGATTCGACATGCAGCGGGTGCCAGGCAAAAAGGGCCGCCACCACGGCGCTGGGCCAAAAAGCCTTCGTCATCCGGTTCAGAACCAGGAAGAGAAACACGGAGTTGCAGACGTGCAGCAGCACGCTGGTGGCGTGGTGGCCGCCGGGATGCAGTCCGTACAACTGGAAATCGAGCAAGTGCGACATCCAGGTCAGCGGATGCCACAGGCTGGCGTAGCCCAGTTGGAAGCACCAGCCCAGGGATTGCCAGCTCAAGGTCCGAATATGGAAGTTGTCAATGACATAGATCGGGTCGTCATAGTTGACAAAATCGAACCGGAGCACCGGCAGGTAGAGCAGCGCCGTGCCCAGGGCCAGCCCCAGGCAAACCAGGACTTTTCGCAGATGATCTTTGGCCATCACTCCGGGAGCTTACCGGAACCCAACAGATTTTGAACCCAAAAAAGGGGCGCAAATCAGGTTTTGGCAGGGTCGCCTCGCCGAGGCGACCTGGGACGGCTCGGCGAGGCGTCCCTACCTCGGATGGAGATTGCTTTTTCAAAACCTGATTTGCGCCCCCAAAAAAAAGGCGGAATGCCGGAAATATCTTGTGGCGGCTGGTAACCGGGGCTAATCTGGGGTCTGGCGCACCAGAGCGCCCGCTTCGCGATGAAGATTCTCCTCATCAGTCCGCAGACGCCAGACACGTTCTGGAGTTTCAAGCATGTGCTGCGTTTTGTGTCCAAGCGGGCCTCGTTCCCCCCGCTGGGTTTGCTCACGGTGGCGGCCATGCTGCCCCCGGATTGGGAATTGCGGCTGGTGGACCTGAATGTGAAGCGGCTCAAGGAGGCGGATTTGCGCTGGGCGGACTTCGTAATGGTCAGCGCGATGATCGTGCAGAAGGATTCGGTGCGGAGCATCGTGGCGCGATGCCGTGCCGCCGGCAAAACGGTCCTCGCCGGCGGGCCGTTGTTCACCACCGGGCATGAGGGGTTTCCTGAAATTCAGCATTTCGTTCTGGGGGAGGCGGAGGAGGTGATGGCGCAAGTGGTCGAAGACCTGCGCCACAACCGGCTGCAACACATCTACCAGGCGCCGCGCTGGCCGGTCCTGGCGCTGACGCCCGTTCCGCGCTGGGATTTGATTGACCTGCGGCATTACGTGACGATGCCGGCGCAGTTTTCGCGCGGCTGCCCGTTCCAATGCGAGTTCTGCGACATCATTGTCATGAACGGGCGGGTGCCGCGGACCAAGTCGCCGGCGCAGTTGATCGCCGAACTGGAGGCGCTGCGGGTGCGCGGCTGGAAGGAAATGGTGTTCATCGTGGACGACAATTTCATCGGCGACAAGCGGCACACGCGGGAGTTGCTGCGGGAAATGGTGGAATGGCGGCGGCGCACGCGGCCGGAGATGGGATTTCTCACCGAGGCCTCGGTGAACCTGGCGGACGACGCGCAGTTGTGCGGGCTGATGGTGGAGGCGGGTTTCACGAAAGTGTTTGTCGGCATTGAAACGCCGTCGGCGGAAGGGCTGGACGAATGCCGCAAGCTGCAGAATCGCGGGCGCGATCTGGTGGAGGCGGTGCGGACTTTGCAACAACGCGGGCTGGAGGTCATGGGCGGATTCATCGTCGGCTTCGACAGTGACAAGAGCGACATTTTCAAGCGCCAGTTCGACTTCATCCAGCGTTCCGGGGTGGTGACGGCGATGGTCGGCTTGCTCACCGCGCTGCCCAAGACGCGTCTCTATGACCGGCTGAAGAACGAGGGCCGGCTGGAATCGGAAACCAGCGGCAACAACACCGACTCGGCGCTGAACTTCAAACCCAAGCTCAACCGCGAATTCCTTCAATCCGGCTACCGCGACCTGATGAAAAAGCTCTACGAGCCGAAGGTTTATTACCAGCGCGTGCGCACGTTCCTGCAAAATCACCAGACCACCGCGCCCAGCCTGCGGCTGTCGCCCGCGGATTTCATGGCATTCATAAAATCGTTATGGCTGCTGGGGGTCTGGTATCGCGGGCGGTTGGCTTACTGGCGGTTCTTCCTGGGGACGCTGTTGCGCCGGCCGCGCCAATTCCGCCGCGCCATCGAGTTCGCCATCGTGGGTTATCATTTCCGCCGGGTCGCGCAGGAGTGTTGAATTGCAGCGGCAGCGCTATTTCTTTTCGCGGAGGATGCGTTCGGGATTGCGGGCGCGGCTGATGGCGGTGTCGTAGGAGATGAGGCACTTGCAGTAGAGGTCGTAGAGGCAATTGTCCATCAGCACCATGCCTTCCTTGCGTCCGGTCTGGATCATGTTTTCCAACTGGTGGAGTTGGTTTTCGCGAATGACGTTGCGGATGCCGCCGTTGGCGACGAGCAACTCGTAAGCGAGCACGCGGTGGCTGCGGTCGGTGGCGGGGAGGAGATCCTGGGCGATGATGGCTTGCAGGGAATTGGCCAACTGCAGAATGATCTGGCGCTGGGCGTTGCCTTCGAAGACGCCGACGATGCGTTCCAAGGCGTGGGAGACGTTGGGCGAGTGCATGGTGGCGAGGACGAGGTGGCCGGTTTCCGCCGCGGTGAGCGCGGTGGCGATGGTTTCGTGGTCGCGCATTTCGCCCACGACAATGACGTCGGGATCCTGGCGCAGGACGTGGATGAGGGCGCGGTTGAAGGAGCGGACGTCGGTCAGCACTTCCTGTTGGACGATGATGGCGCGTTTGTTCTCATGCACGAACTCAATGGGATCCTCGATGGTGACGATTTTGCACCGGCGCTCGGTGTTAATGACGTCCACCAAATAATTCAGGGTGGTGGTTTTGCCGGCGCCCGTCGGGCCGGTGGCGAGAACCAGGCCGTTGGGCTTGCGCGCCAATTCGTCAATTCTCCCGGGCAGGCCCAGTTCTTCGCGGGAGGAGATATGATGGCCGCAGAAGCGCAGGCTCATCTCGGGATGGCCGTCGCGGCGGTAAACGGTGACGCGGAGGCGTCCGGCGCTGCGGTGGTGCAGGGAGATGCACAACTCCCAATCCTGCTCGAACTTCTGTTTCTGCTGGTCGTTGAGCAGGGCGTCGGTCATTTCCACCAAGTCCTTGGGCGTCAGCGCGTCCTCGTTGGCGAGGATGATTTCGCCGTTGACGCGGAAGGCGGGCGGGACGCCGGCCACGAGGTGAAGGTCCGAGGCCTCAAAATCGGTCACGGCCGACAACAGCCGGTCCATGCTCGTGGTGGTGATTTCGCCGGAGGTCATTTTTTGAGGCGGCGCCACCAGCCCAGCAGCCGCTGGCTCAGGCCGTGGGACTGCAAGCGCGTGAGGGCTTGGTCGGCTTCGCTGTACTGGGGTCTGAGATGGATGGCTTGGGTAAAGGAGTTTTCGGCGGGAGCCAGGAAACCAAGGGCTTCCTGGCAGCGGCCCAACTCCAGCCAGAGGACCGGGTTGGCGGCATTGGCCGCGGTGGCCTGCTGGAGCAGGTTGAGGGCGAGGACAAATTGTTTGTAAAAGGAGCGGATGCGGGCGGCCAGCCAGGCGATGAGCCAATTGCCCGGGGCCAGCATCAAGGCTTTGTCAAAACAATAATCGGCGCGGGGTTCCTTGCGCGCCAGGAGGACGTCGCCGCGCGCCAGCCAGACGTAGGGGGAGTCGCCGCGCTCCTCGATGGAGGCGTCGGAAAAGGCCAGGGCGGTTTGGAGGTCGCCGCAGCGGCCCAGGGCGACGGCTTTGGCGGCGAGCAAATCCGGTTCGTTGTGGAACCGTTCGAGGGCTTTGTCGGCCCAGATTCTGGCTTCGCGAAATTCGCCCAGTTCGATGAGCATCCGCACCTGGGCGGTCCAGGCGGCGGCATTTTGGGGATTGAATTCCAGGACCTTGGCGTAATAACGAAGGGCTTTTTCAAATTCCGCGCTTTCGAACGCGGTCTGCGCCTCGCGCAGATAGTGATGTTCATCCAGGGTCACGCCCTGTTGGGCGGCCTGGGATTGCTCCTCGGCGCCGCCGTCAAATTCAAGATTGATGAACCTGCTCATGAGAGCAACTGCCGCCTCCAAAACCAATGTTGGAAGGCTTTGCCGATAAACTGCTGCCGATGCACCGTGGCGACCTGCATGGTCACTGCGGTGATGTTGCCTTCCGGCACATTTCCATGTCCATACATATTCAGGTCCGTCCAGGCAAACAAGCAGTTTTCCGGCACCGTCAATTCGCCGGAGACTGGCATGTACTTCATGTGGGGTTGCGCCACCCCGTTGACCGAAAAGGACTGGGGGGTGAATTGGATAAGATCGCCCTGGACGGCCAGGACGGGCGCCAGGTTGATGCCGTCCTGCAAGATGACTCTTCCGTGGCCGCCGCCGTTATTGAAGTACTCCGCATACCCGGACCCGGAGACGCGATAGGCTATCCATTCACCGCGGCGGATGACCCCGGGAGAACGGAGGCACTGGACGACGATCACATGGCCCCGCAAGCGCACGGGAACGAACAGGTGGCGTTCGAACAGATTTTGGAGCGGAAGGTAAACGAGGACAATGGTCGCTACGCAAAGCAGG
>Ga0326728_10021856_pt1 | contig 11961 bp, 13 predicted proteins | sample MB3enrmetagenome_FD_207602 | JGI IMG/M metagenome (GOLD analysis project Ga0326728, IMG submission 207602) | Lab enriched peat soil microbial communities from McLean, Ithaca, NY, United States - MB31MN | ecosystem: Environmental > Terrestrial > Soil > Wetlands > Peat | place: USA: New York... | reverse complement strand
CCACAGATAGACAGCAGCAACCGGTTAATCCAGCCCTCATGGTATCTGAGGAGCCGCCTTCCTCTGGCGGCGTCTCGAAGGGCGCCCGCTGGAGACGATCGACAGTCTGGGATGGGAGAGGGACCACCGCTCGCGTGGTTGCAGCGGTACCAAAAGAAATCAGATACCGAGTTTAGGCCGCGCTGGCCCGGCCGGAGCGGCGTGTGATACGGTGACCACGGGTTCAAGGGCAGGCGATCCCAGGGTCATGTCACAAGAGCTACCGAAGGATCCCCGTATCTACATGGCGGCCGAACGCACGTTTCTCGCCTGGATTCGTACCGGCGTGGCACTCATGGGCTTTGGCTTCATCCTCGCCCGGTTTGGCCTCTTCTTGCGCGAGCTTGCGGTCACGAGCGCCGCTCCGCCGCATGCCGCAAGCGGATTCTCATTACCGGTCGGCGTCGCCCTCATCGTCATCGGCATTCTGGTAAACATCGTTGCAGCGGCGCGCCATCATCGATACATCCGCGCCATCGATCAGGGCCGCTTCCGCTCTGCCTTTGGTTCGCTGTTCGCGTACTCCGTCGCGGTCTTTCTCGCGCTCATCGGCTTGGCCATGGCGGTGTACCTCGCCGGAATCTGAGCGCCCCATCGTCACCCCCCGTCAACGCCAAGAGTTCTTCGCTCGGCACTTCCCTCCTCATCCCCTTCCGGTTTAGATTGCGATCATGCGAGCCTACGAAGGCGGGTGCCACTGTGGGCGGGTGCGGTTTCGGGTGACGGCAGACTTGACCAGCATCTCCGAATGCAATTGCTCGGTGTGCACCAAGAAAGGATTCCTCCACCTCATCGTGCCGCCGGAGCAGTTCGAGTTGCTGTCGGGACAAGACGATCTCACGACGTACCAGTTCAACACGCGCACCGCGAAGCATACGTTTTGCCGGCACTGCGGCATCCATGCGTTCTATGTTCCGCGCTCCGATCCGGACAAGATCGACGTCAACGTGCGCTGTCTCGAAGGGGTCGACATCAGCGGCGTGCAGGTGACGCAGTTCGATGGGCGCAACTGGGAAGAGGCGATGCGCAAGGAACGGGGAGAGAAGAAGTCCTGAGTCCTGAGTGCTAAGTGTCCTGTCGCGGGTCTTGTGCTAAACAGCGGGCATGGGCACGATCTCGATTGATGATTTCCGTAACCTCGAACTGCGCGTCGCCACCATCACGGCGGCGTCCCCGCATCCGAATGCCGACCGCCTGCTGGTGTTGACGATCGACCTCGGCAGCGAGCAGCGCCAATTGGTCGCCGGCATCCGCGCGCATTACCAGCCGGAAGATCTGATCGGGAAACAGATCATCGTGGTCGCCAACCTGCAGCCGGCCACCCTGCGCGGCGTCCAGAGTCAGGGCATGCTGTTGGCTGCCTCCGACGACCAGGGCCGGCTCGCCATCGTCACGCCCGAAAGGCCCGTCGCCAACGGCGCGCAGGTGAAGTAGCGGCGCAGCATGCTGCCCCCTGCATAACCTTCAACGATCCTTGAACTGTGCCGGCCGCTTTTGCAGGAACGCCACCACGCCTTCGCGGAAATCCTCGGTCCGGGTGCAGAGGATCTGGTTGCGATCTTCCATCGCGATCACCTGCTCCAAACTGCCGGCATCCAGACTGGCGTTCAGGCACTCCTTCGTCAGCCGCAGGCCCAGCGGCGAGTTGCGCAGCATCTCGTCCGCCAGCGCTTGTGCCGCTTGCGTCAGCTCGGCGTCGGGCACGACGCGTGAGACCAGGCCGAGGCGCTCAGCACGTGCCGCGTCGATGAAGTTGCCCGTCAACAGCAGCTCCGCCGCCACCGAGGCGCCGAGCATGCGCGGCAGGAAATAACTGACACCGACATCGCAGCCAGAGACCCCGAGGCGGATGAATGCGGCGTTCATGCGGGCGGACTCGCCAGCGATGCGCACATCGGCGCCGAGCGCCAGCGCGAAGCCGCCGCCGCATGCCGGCCCATGCACCACGGCGATGATCGGCTGCGGTGCCCGCCGCATCATGATCATCAACTCACTGAGACCCCGCTGGCTGCGCATCGCGGCGGGTACCGACACGTCATCGCTGACTTCGCTGGCACTCTCCTTCAGATCGAGGCCGGCGCAGAAGGCGCGCCCGGCGCCGCGCAGGACGACGACATGGGTGTCGAGGTCCTGCGGCAGCCCGGAGAAGAACGCGCGCAGCTCCTGTACCAGAGCGCGGTTCATGGCATTCAGGCTTTCGGGCCGGTTGAGCGTCAGCCAGGCGATGTGGTTGCGGCGCTCGATCTGTACTGTCGTGTAGTCCATTCTCGCTCCTTGTCTTGCCGACCTGGTGTATGCCGCCGCAACGCGCCACGTCAACACGCGATGCGGACGGCTCGGCAAACCATGTCGACCTGTTTGCGCTTAGCGACACTTCCCACAGCCGTGGGTTTGCATGTCGACCGGTGCCATGGCAAGTTCACATAATCCTGTCACAACGAATTCGTCGAACGAGCGGGAGAGGACGTACGATGGCCAAGGACACACTGACGATCACCGACAACCGTACCGGCAAGCAGTACGAGTTGCCGATCGAGAACAACTGCATCCGCACCGCCGACCTCCGGCAGATCAAGACCGCGGCGGAGGATGGCGGCCTGATGGGATACGATCCGGCGCTGACCAACACCGCCACCTGCAAAAGCAAGATTACCTACATCGACGGTGACCGCGGCATCTTGCGCTACCGCGGCTACCCGATCGAAGAGCTGGCCGAAAAGAGCACCTACCTGGAGACCGCTTACCTCGTCGTCAAAGGCGAGCTGCCGGACACGAAGCACCTCGAGATGTGGAAGCACAACATTACCACCCATACGATGGTACACGAGAACATCAAAAACTTCGTCGATCAGTTCCGCTACGACGCCCATCCCATGGGAATCTTGGTCGGCACCATCGGGGCGCTCTCGACTTTCTATCCCGACGCCAAAGACATCTTCGATCTGGAATCCCGCCGCTTGCAGACCCGGCGCTTGATCGGGAAGGTGCCGACGCTCGCTGCCTTCTCCTACCGTCACAGCCGCGGCCTGCCCTACGTCTATCCCGACAACGACCTCAGCTACACTGGCAACTTCCTCTCGATGCTGTTCAAGATGACGGAGGCGAAATACAAGCCCAACCCGGCGCTCGAGCACGCCCTCGATGTGCTGTTCATTTTGCACGCGGATCACGAGCAGAACTGCTCCACCAACGCGCTGCGCTCGGTGGCCAGCTCGCAAGTCGACCCATACTCGGCCGTGGCCGCGGCGGTGGCGGCGCTCTATGGCCCGCTGCACGGCGGCGCCAATGAAGCCGTGATCCGGATGCTGATGGAGATCGGCTCGGAGGCGCGCGTGCCGGAGTACATCAAGAAGTTCAAGTCCGGCGAAGGGCGGCTGATGGGTTTTGGACACCGGGTGTACAAGAACTACGATCCGCGCGCCAAGATCGTCAAGCAGGTGGCGTACGAAGTGTTCGACGTCATGGGCAAGAACGCGCTGATCGACATCGCTTTGGAGCTGGAACGTATCGCGCTGCAGGACGATTACTTCGTCTCCCGCAAGCTTTACCCGAACCTCGATTTCTATTCCGGAATCATCTACCAGGCCATGGGCTTTCCGCTCACCATGTTCCCGGTGCTGTTCGCCATTCCCCGCACCTCCGGTTGGATGGCGCAGTGGGCCGAGCTGGTCCGCGATCCGGAGCAGCGCATCGCGCGCCCGCGGCAGGTCTACATCGGCGAGGGGACGCGCTCGTACCTCCCGATCGAGCGACGGCCCGAGCCGAGCATGCGTGAAGAGGCGGTGGCGACGACTATTTGAAGCGGCGGCCACGCCTTCTGGCGTTGCGCGTCGCCCATGCTAAGATACAGAGGCAGCTATGCCCAAGTCCAAAGTTGCTGTATTGAAGACGCAACCGGAAACGGTCGTAGCCGACTATCAACGCCTGATGGAGATGGCCGAGTTCCAGCGTTGCCTCGAGCCGTCCCGCACCACCATCTTGAAAGACAACATCTCCTGGCATTTCCCCTTCCCCGGCGCCAACACCACGCCTTGGCAACTCGAAGGCACCATCCTCGGCCTGCACAACCATGGCTATCGCGACGTCGTCTGCGTGCAGAACAAGACAGTGGTCACGGACGCCTTCAAGGGCGAGGACCTGAACAAGTACATGCCCATCTTTAGGCGTTACCAGATCCCGGTGCTGTACAACTTCAAGCCTGAAGACATGAAGTGGGTCCGCTACGAGCCGAAAGCCAAGATGCTCATGCTGGACCAGATTTACCGCGACTACGGCGGTATCCAGATCCCCGACTACTTCGTCGGCAAGAACATCGTCCACCTGCCGACCGTCAAGTGCCACATCTACACAACCACCACCGGCGCCATAAAGAACGCCTTCGGCGGTTTGTTGAACACGTTGCGCCACTACACTCACAGTTGGATCCACGAGACCATCGTCGACCTGCTGGCGATCCAGAAGGAGATCCACTCCGGCCTGTTCGCGGTGATGGACGGAACCACCTGCGGCAATGGGCCGGGGCCGCGTACGATGATTCCGGTAGTGAAGAACCTGATTCTGGCCAGCGCCGACCAAGTCGCGATCGATGCGGTTGCAGCCAAGATGATGGGCTTCGACCCGATGAGCATCAAGTACATCAACCTGGCGCATGAAACCGGTCTGGGGATCGGCAAACCGGAAGAGATCGAGATCGTCGGCGCGGACATCTCACAGGAGAATTGGCATTTCCACGTCGGCGACAACCTCGCCAGCCGTGTCGGCGACCTGCTGTGGTTCAGCCCGCTCAAGCGGATTCAGAACTTCTTCTTCCGCACGCCGCTGGTGAACATCTTCATCTTCGGGTCGGAGGCGTACCACGACTACTTCCGCTGGCCGCTAAAGGACCGCAGAACCTTCGAGAGCTGGCTTGCGGCCACACCTTGGGGCCAGCTGTTCCAACGGTACGCCGCAGCTGACGGTCAAGCCCAGCAGACGAAAGCGGCGTAGCGCAAACCCGTCGCTCGACGGCGCTGATCTCGCGTTGAAGGTTCCGCTTCGGATTCCGTAACCCGCAATCAAGAACCTTGGGGTTCTTCCATCCCCGGTGGCACCGTATAGAGGTACTCGTGTAGAAACCGAAGCTCCTGCCCCAAGCGCGCCATGTCGACGCGCATGAGGTCGCGGATGGAGAGCATCGAGACCACCTGACTGCCGCGCACCACCGGCAGGTGGCGGATGTTGGCCTGATCCATGGTGCGCAGGGCGGCCTGGCAATCCTCCTGCTCATCCGCGACCAGCAGATCGTGCGTCATGACCTGCTCGATCCGCGTTACCGCCGGATCCAAGCCCTTGTCGATCACCCGCCGCACCGCATCGCGTTCCGAGAACACGCCGATCAGGCGGTCACCCTCCAAGACGGCGACGATGCCGACGTTGTTTTCCGCCATGGTGCGCGCCGCCTCGGTGACGGTGGCATCCCTGCGCACGGCGAACAAGAATCCCTCGCGCATGATCTCGCGCAGCCTCTTCATTGCACGACCCCTCCCTATGGTGCAGCTTTTCCGTATACATTGATCCTTTGCGTTCCATCCGTCAAACACCTCGAGGCCGGTGCGCCGGCGGGAGTAGGCCCTTCTCCTCGACCGCGGATTGTGCGAAGCTTGCGGTTGTGGAGTCGCTGCGCTTTCACCGCCGGCCTGCCCTGCGCCGGGCGGCATTGGTTCTCGCCTTCTCCGGTTGGAACGACGCCGGCCAGTCCGCCACGTCAGCCGTCCGCTTTCTATCAGAGCAACTGGGGGCAACCAAGTTCGCCAGCATTGACCCGGAGGAGTTTTACGACTTCACTGTCTCGCGACCGCATGTCCGCTTGGTTGAAGGCGCGCACCGGGCGGTGGAATGGATCACACTCGACTTCCACGCCGCGGTGGTGAGCGCCATTCCCCGTGACTACGTTTTTGGCTGGGGCCCCGAGCCGCACTTGAAGTGGAGGGCCTTTACCGGCCTCATTCTGCAACTGGCGCGCGAATGCGGCGCCGAGCTGGTGGTCACGTTGGGCGGGTACTTGGCCGAGGTGCTGTACACGCGGCCCGTGCCGGTGACCGGGTTCGCCAGCGATGCCGAGCTGCTCCGGCGTCTCGAAGTGGGCGCCACACGGTACGAAGGACCGACGGGCATCGTCGGTGTCCTGGCCGATGCCTGCCGCAGCGCCGGGATTGCCAGCGTGAGTCTCTGGGCCGCCTTGCCACACTACATCGCGGCGGTACCGAACCCGCGGGGGACGCTGGCTTTGCTCCTGCGTTTGACCGATCTCCTCGACCTGCCGGCCGATCTCACGCCGCTCCAGGCCCAAGCCGCCGAGTTCGAGCAGCACGTCAACGAAGCCGTCGCCGCCGACGCCCAGCTCAGCGCCTACGTGCGCGAGCTGAAGAAACGAGAATTTTCGAACTGAGGCGGGCGCAAGAAGGGCGCACGCCGTGCGCCTCTACATCGATACGCGAGAATCAGCCTCACCCTGCGGCTTCCAGCCCCAGGTACTTCGGATTCGCGACGCGCAGCTTGTCTTCCACCGTCTGACGGACGTGGGCCATCACCGTTGAGCGCCAGGAGCCTGCATCCGCATCGCCGTCCCGGATGCGCTCGCACAGCTCTGCGGTGTGCTGGCGTACTTGGCGCCGTAGCTCGGCGCGATCGGTCGGCGGACACCCAGCCAAGCCCAACAGCTCGCGCAGGCGCTCCCACTCGGCACGCAGCTGCGTGTCCTCGCTCTCCAACTCGCGGCGCACGACGGCCAGGACGTTGGCGGCAACGCGGGCGTGGAACTTATTCGGCCCCTCCAGCGCCGGCACGGCATCGGTCTCGAGGAAATGCTGCACGGCTTCGAGCAACTCAGCGTACGTCGGACGATCTTGCACCGCGCTCGTCCCTCCGTTGATTGAGATGCGTGCAATCGCCGACACGCCGGCCACCGATGATGGCGCAGGCTAGCTCCCGACGCAGCGGTGGCGTGCCGGAGGCGCGGCCGATGGAACTGATCTCGCCGATGCCCGGCACCAGCACGGTCGTCGTCGTCAGCGCCGTCGACCCATCGGGGATCTGCAGCGTGCGCACCTCCTGAACGACGACGGTTCGGGCAAACGTTCCGAGCGGTGAGCCTACGGCATGGCCGGATCCCACCTTGGTCGTCTGCTCCACCGGAAACGCTAAGACCACCTGCCCGTCCGCCAGTCGGGTCATGGTGGCGGAGGCCGAGGCGCGCTGCTCGCCGGCAAACAAAGGCACCACCAGCTGCGTCAACGGCGGATCGTAGGCGAGGCGCAGCCCCTGCGTCAGGTCGTCCTCAGATACCAGCAGCAGCGCATCGCCGGTGTCGCGCAGGCACGTGCGGCCCACCGCCATGCCGTCTTCGCTGAGCAGCACCTCGAACTCACCAGCGCCCAATGCGGTCACGTGCTCCACCTGGATGCCGGTGCCCACCAACTGCCCGTCGTCGAACCGCTGCCACACGTAGACGAAATGATCGCGGTCCGCGTGCGGCACGATTTCCTGGAGCGAGGTGGCGAGGGGAACGGGCGGCCGTGCCCGGGTGAGGACCGAGCAGCCGAAGAGAAGCAGCGCCAAGAACGTGCAGAGGATTGGCAGAACGCGTGGTCGCATGGTTGCTGCGCGCCGGCTAGAAGGCTCTCACCCGGACCCTCTCCCAGAGGGAGAGTGGGAAAGACGTGACCCTCCCCGGAGGGGAGTGTCGATGAACTGAGTCGCGAACCGCACGCTCGACTAGACATCATAGTGGTCGCCTGAGTGCAATAACAGGCGCTGGAGGGGGATCCACACCGCAGCGGCAGCCCACATCGAAGTCCCGCCCGGGAGAGGAACCGCTGCGCACGTCGCCGCAACCGCACCGACCGAAATTCTAATAGGACAGCACCAAGGGTGGACGCCCAGCGCCGCTTGATTCACGGCGGGAGCCGCGTCATTGATGGCCGGCACATCGCGCATGCGTGGCGTATCGTGTCGCAGGCCCCGCACGGTTCACGATAGGCGATCGGCGCGCGTGTGGGGATCTGCGATTAACAATACGCGCTCATACGAAAGGATGATGTCATGGCAATCGACTTCAGTTTTCCTCCTGAGATCGACGCGTTGCGCTTGAAGGTGCGCGACTTCATCGCGCAGGTCGTGCGGCCTGCCGAGGCGCGGATCGCCGAACGCGAGGGTGACCGCCGCTTCCTGATCCAGTCCATCATTGAGATGCGCGTAACGGCCCACGACTGGGGCCTGTGGCTGCCGCACATGCCGATGGAGTACGGCGGCATGGAGCTGGGGCACGTCGCCATGGCGGCTGTGTCGGCGGAGGCCGCTAAATCCGCGTTCGGCCCGTACGCGCTCAACGCGCAGGCGCCCGACGAGGGCAACATGCACACCCTGCTGTACTGGGCCAACGACGCGCAGAAGGAGAAGTACCTGCGGCCGCTGTGCGATGGCTATGTCCGCTCGTGCTTCGCGATGACCGAACCCGAGGTTGCCGGCTCCGACCCGACCCTGATCCAGACACGCGCTGTCCTCGACCGCAACTTTTGGGTGATCAACGGTCACAAGTGGTTCATCTCCGGCGCCAGCGGCGCCAAGTTCGCCATCCTCATCGCGCGCACCGAGGACCACCCCGAGATCCCGCAGGCGGCGAACTCGGCCTTCCTCGTCGATCTGCCCGCGAAGGGATGGAACGTCGTACGCGACGTGCTGACCATGGCCGGCCACCACAACCATGCCGAGATTCGCATCGAGGACCTGCGTGTCCCGGAGGAGAACATGCTCGGCAAGCGGGGGCAGGGTCACCTGCTCGGGCAAGCGCGGCTCGGGCCCGCGCGCTTAGCGCACTGCATGCGTTGGATCGGGCAGGCCGAGGTGGCGCTCGACATGATGGTCGATCGTGCGCTCAACCGCTTCGCCCACGGCTCGCTGCTTGCCGACAAGCAGGGCATCCAATGGATGATCGCCGACTCGGCCATCGAGCTGTACCAGTGCAAGCTCATGGTGCTGCACGCCGCCTACAAGATCGACCGCGGGGAAGATTTTCGCAGCGAGGTGTCGATGGCCAAGCACTTCGTTGCCAACTCGCTCAACCTCATCGTCGACCGCGCCATCCAGGTGCACGGCGCACTCGGCTACTCGCTCGACACGCCGCTGGCGATGATGGCGCAGCACGCACGCTGGGCGCGCTTCGCCGACGGCGCCGACGAAGTGCACCAATGGCGTATCGCCCAACGCACCATCGAAGCCTACAAGCGCGACAAGTCGACACGGGCGGCGACGGGAAATCTGCCGCTGTAGGGCCCACGATCGGTACACCGACCGCAGTCGAGGCGCATCGTGCACCAGGCCGCGGCCCTGCCTACACCTCACGAACGGACAGGTGCGGCGACGCTAGCGGCTGCTGTCGCGCAGCGCGTTTACGGTCGCCGGCGCGTGCGCGCCAGGATCATACGCATGGGCTTGAGCGTGCGCTCGAACGGATTCAGAACCAGTCCGAGCGTCTCCAGCGTGACCGTGCCCAGCAGCGCTTCATCGTTGCGTTCACCGAGCACGATTGGGCTCGATGCCTCGATGCCCCCATACGAGAAGCGGCACTCCGACACGCCGCGGCGGATGGTGGTACCGTCCGCAAGCGAAAACTTGAGAGTGCGCTGCGGCTTGAGCTTGAGCGCACGCCAAACGCGCTGCGGCAATACCGAGTACACCGCGCCGCTGTCGACCAGAAACTCAACTGCCTGGCGTGGACCGCCATCGCAGCTGACTTCCATTTCGACGCGAACGAGCCCCATACACACCCCTACTGCCACCCCCCCGGGAACAGAGCAAGCGTCACGCGCTCGCCTGCCTCGGATTGCCTTCGGACTCGTTTCGCACTATGCGAAGGCGACGCTCGTGGAGGCACCATGATTAGTAGAGATACCCTCGATAAAATACTCCCAACCGCCTTTGGTGAAACGGACCTGCCGTTGCCCGGCAAGTGCTCCGGTAAAGTCCGCGACTGGTACGACCTGCCGGACGGCAACCGTCTGCTGGTCACCACCGACCGGCTCTCGGCATTTGACCGCATCCTGGCGCGCGTCCCCTACAAGGGCCAGGCGGTGAATCAACTCACGAACTGGTGGTTCGACCAGACCGCCGACATCATCGCCAACCACAAGGTCTCTGTCCCGGATCCGAATGCGGTCGTCGCCACGGTCGCTCAACCATTCCTGGTCGAGGTCGTTGTGCGCGGCTACATCACCGGCGTGACGTCCACGGCGCTGTGGTACCGCTACGAGCTGGGGGAGCGCGACATCTACGGCTATCGCTTTCCGGACGGCCTGAAGAAAAATGCCGCGCTGCCCGAGCCGATCATCACCCCCACGACCAAAGGCGTTGGCGGAGCGCACGACGAGCTTCTGACCTGCGCCGAGGTGCCCGCGAAAGGTCTCCTCGACAAGCGCACCTGGGATCAGGTCCAAGCCGCCGCCCTGGCGGTCTTCGCACGCGGCCAGGCAGTTGCTGCCAAAGCCGGCTTGATCCTGGTGGATACCAAGTACGAGTTCGGGCGAACCACAGATGGCCGCGTCTTGCTGATTGACGAGGTCCACACGCCGGATTCCTCCCGATTCTGGAAGGCAGATACGTATCCCGCTCGCTTCGCCGCCGGCGAAGAGCCGGAGAACTTCGATAAGGAGTTTGTCCGCCTGGCCTATGCACAGAAGGGTTACCGGGGCGACGGCGAAATCCCGCAGATGCCGGCCGACCTGTGGGTGGCTGCCAGTGAACGCTACATCACGATCTATGAGATGCTGACCGGGAACACTCTGGAAGCCGGCAGTTATCCGGTCGGGCCCCGCCTAGTCGAGAACCTGCGCAGAGCCAAAATCATAAAATGACAAGCAACCTCCTCGATACCAGGAGTACAGAGTAGGTATCAAAGCCCTCACACAATGCTGCTAGGGAGATTCCCCGTGAGCGTGCTATATGGCCTGGAGCGGGCGGGCGATCCGGGACGGCGAAGCTTGACCGTGAAGGAGACGAGAACTCTGCAAGACGACTATTCGCCCAGCCAGCTGGCGTGGTGCGCGGCGCCGCGTGCACTACTGGCGAGGCGAGAAGTGGAGGACGGAGATGATAAGAACCAGACTCTGTGACCTGTTGGGAATCAAGCACCCGATCATCCAAGCCGGTATGGGCCCCTTCGGCACCAACAGACTCTGTGCCGCGGTTGCCAACTCCGGAGCACTCGGGCTCATCAGCTCTAGCGCGCTGGAATCCGCGAGCGTACCCGGGGGGGGCTACGACCAGTTCAGGAGAACCTTCGAGCCCGGCATGGAGGGAGGCTGCCCAGCCGACACACTCAAGAACATTTTTCGCCACACCTTGAAGCGTACGGAAAAGTCAAAAGGGATTTTCGGACTGAACGCCCTGGTTTCCGCGGAGATCCTGGAGGGCGCCAGAGACGTGATCAAGGCGACGCTTGAGGTCAGAGCAGAAGACCCGGAAATGAGAGACAGGTTGAAGGTCATCGTCACATCAGCTGGGAATCCCACGCCCTGGGCCGATTTGATCAAACCATCGGGCGTCAAATGGTTTCACGTGGTCCCTTCGGTCAAAGCGGCGAAAAAGGCGGTGGAAGCGGGATGCGACGGGATCATCGCATCGGGGCACGAAGGCGGTTTCCATACGGCCTGGGAGCCGGTGCACTCGATGGTGCTGCTCCCGGCAGTCGCCGAAACCTTCCGTGATCTGCCCGTCGTCGGTGCCGGCGGATTCTGCGATGGCAAGACACTGGCCGCGGCTCTGGCGCTGGGAGCAGACGGCGTGCAAATGGGCACTCGGTTCCTGTGTACCCTGGAGTCGGACTTCATGGGGCTGTGGAAGAGCAGGATCCTGAAAGCCGGAGACCGGGCCACCCTGGTGGCGCGGGGA
>Ga0326728_10021853_pt1 | contig 11962 bp, 10 predicted proteins | sample MB3enrmetagenome_FD_207602 | JGI IMG/M metagenome (GOLD analysis project Ga0326728, IMG submission 207602) | Lab enriched peat soil microbial communities from McLean, Ithaca, NY, United States - MB31MN | ecosystem: Environmental > Terrestrial > Soil > Wetlands > Peat | place: USA: New York... | reverse complement strand
ACTTTTGAAATTTCGACTCAAAGGTTGTTTCGGCAACCTCAATGATTCGTTCAGTATTTTTGCTTGTGTTCACATTTGCGGATTCATTGCAAGTTCCAAATCCTTATTGCAGTAATGATGCCAACCACGATGTTGGTTTATAAGTGGCTTATGGAAAGGGTTTAACAAAATCCGAGGCGCTAAACTGGCCAGTCGAAATGTTGGACGTTCATAATTTCGTACGATCCGGGTTCGATTTCTGGCATTGCCGCTGGCTGTGCTGGCCGAGAGAATCGCCCCATGAAGGTTGGTTTGCTGTCAACCACCCGGCCCAGACCCTGCCACGTAGCATCGTTTTTGTTTTGATGGTCACCCATTTGCGATTGGATTATGGTTCGGTTCACGGCCCTGCGTTAAGACCTTCGCCTGACCGTTATCTCACAGGCTCTCGTGAGCCCGCATCAACAACGTAGCGCAGCCACCACCCAAAAACGAAGAAATGCCCGGCACTTAAAGTGCCGTATTGGCAGAAGTTGTCCGCCTTGCAACGCACATCAATCCCCAAACGAAACGTCCAGTGTGCGTGCGGTCATCACACCGTAGTCGTCCGGGGCAACGAGCTTGAGTTTTGCCGTCGCCACCCGCAGCGGAACGTACTCAATTCGCGGCGGGTTGACCGCGACCATCACACCGTCCTGGCCTTCAACCAAGGCGCGCACCGCTGCCGCGCCGAAGATCAATCCAAGCGACCGGTCGAGGGAAGTTGGCTGGCCGCCGCGCAATAGATGACCAAGCACGACCGTGCGCGTTTCCTTGCCGGTCAATTCCCGCAACTGACCAGCCACGATTTCGCCCACGCCACCAAGCCGTTCGACGTGCCCGGCACTCGCCGTTTCTTTCAATGTCACTCCGCCACCAAGCGGCTTCGCGCCCTCGGCGACGACCACGATGGAGTACTGCCGGTCGCGACCCGCTGTCTTACGTCTGATGTGCTCGGCGACTTTGGTGATGTCATACGGGATTTCCGGAATGAGAATCGCATCCGCCCGGCCGGCGATCCCGGCATGCAGCGCAAGCCACCCCGCGTACCGGCCCATCACTTCAACCACCAGCACCCGCCGGTGCGATTCCGCCGTGAAATGCAGGCGATCTATGCACTCGGTCGCAAACGACACCGCGCTGTCGAAGCCGAACGTCGTCATCGTGGCATCCAGATCGTTGTCAATCGTCTTCGGCACGCCGATGACACGCAGTCCCTTCTTATTCAACTCGCGCGCGATGTTGAGCGACCCGTCGCCGCCGACGGCAATGAGCGCGTCAAGCCGGCGTTCCCGGAAACGGCGCACGACTTCGTCGCTGCGGTCAATTTCGGTGAACGTACCATCCGGCTGCGGCACGCGCAGCTTGAAGGGATTGCCGTGATTGCTGGTGCCTAGGATGGTGCCACCGAGGTGCGCGATATTGCGAACGAGCGGGCGCGTCAGTTTTATCACCCCGCCATCGGCATAGTTTTCGGGATGCAGCAAGCCATCGAGCCCATCGCGGATGCCGTGGATTTCCCAACCGTGATTGTGAGCGGCATGGACGACCGCATGGATGACGGCGTTCAGTCCCGGGGCGTCACCGCCGCCGGTGTTGATGGCGATTCGTTGAAAGGTGTTCATGGTCGCTTTTGGTTATTCGTTCGTGAATGGTTCGGCGTTCCAAATCTCTTTGGCATACTGGGCAATGGTGTGGTCGCTGGAGAACTGACCGGACGCGGCGAGGTTCAGGATCACCTTGCGCGTCCACTTCTGTCGGTCGGCATACAATTCCCCCAACTGTTGATGGGCCTGGGCGTAACTGGCGAGGTCGGCCAGATGCCGGTAGTGGTCGCCGTGTTGCAGCAGCGCAGCGAGGATGGGCGTGAAGATGCCGGGTTCGTTTCGGCTGAAATGATTGTGGGCAATCAAGTCGAGCGCGGCGCGCGTTTCCGGCTCATTCTCATAGTGCCACCGCGGATTATACCAACCGCGACTGCCCGCGACCTGTTCTGCGGTCAGGCCAAACAGGAAGAAGTTTTCCGCGCCGGCCGCTTCGGCCATTTCAATGGTGGCGCCATCGCGGGTGCCCACGGTCAGCGCGCCGTTCATCATGAATTTCATGTTGCTGGTGCCGCTGGCTTCATAGCCGGCCGTGGAGATTTGCTCGGAAACGTCGCTCGCCGGAATCAGATATTCCGCCACCGAGACACGGTAGTCCGGCACGAAGACGACCTTCAACCGGCCTTGGGTGACCGGATCGCCGTCGAGCGTGCCGGCGAGGTTGTTGATGAACTTGATGACGAGCTTGGCGAAGTGGTATGCGGGCGCGGCCTTGCCGGCGAAGAAGAAGGTGCGCGGCGGAACGTCGAGCCGCGGGTTCTCGCGCAGGCGGTGGTAGAGCACGACGATGTGCAAGGCGTTCAAAAGTTGCCGCTTGTATTCGTGGATGCGCTTGATTTGTGTGTCGAAAATCGTGTCTGGATCAATCCCGGGACTTCCCAGCCATGTTAGGAATCGTATTTTGGCCTGCCGTTTCGCGGCGGCGACTGCGAGGCGAAATGCGCTGTCGTCGGCGAGCGGTTTCAATTTCTCCAACTGCGCGAGGTCGGTGATCCAGCCATCGCCGATCGCGTTGGTGATGACCGCCGCGAGCGAGGGGTTGGCCAACCACAGCCAGCGGCGCGGGGTGACGCCATTGGTTTTATTGCTGAAGCGCTCGGGGAACATGGCCGCGAAATCCGGCACGACACGCTGCTTCAGTAACTCCGAATGCAGCACAGCCACGCCGTTGGTGCTGTGCGAACCGACGATGGCCAGGTGCGCCATGCGCACCTGGCGCAGGGGACCTTCCTCGATCAGGCTGACCCGCGCAATCAAGGCTTCGTCGCCCGGATGACGGACGCGGACGTCTTCGAGAAAGCGGCGGTTGATTTCGTAAATGATTTCGAGATGGCGTGGCAGGATGTCCTTGAACCACTGTACCGGCCATTTCTCCAATGCTTCCGGAAGCAGCGTATGATTCGTGTACGCCAGCGTGAGCCGGGTTAAATTCCAGGCCTCGTCCCAATTCAATTTCGCGTCATCCAACAGCAATCGCATCAACTCCGGTACCGCCATGGTGGGATGCGTGTCGTTGAGTTGGATGGCCACCTTCTCGGGCAATGCCGACCAATCGTTTCCGGCAGCCCGAAAACGGCGGACCAGATCCGCCAGCGAGCAGGCCACGAGAAAGTATTCCTGGAAAAATCGCAGACCTTTGCCTTCCATCGTGTGATCATCGGGGTACAGCACGCGCGTGAAGGTTTCCGCGGTGAGCGTTTCGGCGAGCGCGCCGACGAAATCGCCGCTGCTGAATTGGGCAAAATTGAAATCACGGGGTGCTTGAGCCGCCCAGAGGCGCAAGGTGTTGATGGTTTTGCCGCCATAGCCGACCACGGGCCGGTCATACGGAATGCCGATCAGCGAGGACGGACGGCCTTCGACGATGCGCAGCGCGCCGCCACGAATTTCGAACGACACGTTGAGCCTCACTTCCACGGCTTCGTTCGGCCGCGCCACTTCCCACGGATCGGGCCGGGCGAGCCAGTGGTCGGGTTGTTCGGCCTGCCAACCGTCGCGGACGCTTTGCTTGAAGATGCCGTAGTCGTAGCGCAAGCCATAGCCCATGCCGGCGATACCAAGGGTTGCCATCGAATCGAGGAAACACGCCGCCAGCCGGCCCAAACCGCCGTTGCCGAGCCCGGCATCCGGTTCCTGCTCGATGATCTGGAGCGGATCGAGCCGGTGCTGTTGGCAGAATTTCTGAACCGCGGGAGCAATCAGGAGGTTGGCGGTGTTGTTGGCCAGGGCGCGGCCGAGCAAAAATTCCATCGAGAGGTAGTAAACGCGCTTGGCGTTGCGTTGCCGGCAAGCTTGCTCGGTTTTGAGCCAGCGTTGCGAGAGCACGTCGCGCACGGAATGCGCGATGGCTTCAAACTTGTCGCGGGCGGTGGTTTCCGTTTCCGTGAGGACTTGGTCGAACGTGAAATGACGCTCGTACAAGGCATTGGGCTCGCCGGACAATTGGACCGGTCCGCAATTGTAACGTTCGACGAGAGATTGCTTTACTTCAAGTGTGTTTTTCATACGTGTGGTGTTCATGGGTTTGCCATTTGCATTGCCTTTTTCGCGGCTGCACTGGAGGGTTGGGCCGCTAAATCCGATTTGATTGACTGGTTCCGAAGGTCAGACACCAATCGTTTGAATTCCACGTTATCCGCAAGCTGGCGGTCGGCCAACTGGCACAAATGGTCCACCGTCTTTGCAGGAAGTTGCAACTTGGTTGGCACGGAATTGAAAAAGCGGCGGTCGGATTTGTCGGCCAACTGGCTGAAATGCAGTTCCACGATGTAGGTTTCAATTTTGCCGGATGGCGCCTCGCCGCCTTGGGCGCGCGCGGCCGCGCGTTCGCGATCCAGGCGCGCCGAAACTTCCTTGAACAATTCGATGGTTTCATACGAATAGCGATTCCCGGTAATCTGCGCTACGGATCCCATCACGGTTCCCAGTCCCAGCGTCCGGTCCCTCGAATCCCAGCCGTAGTCTCGCTCGGCGCTCGCGTCCACAATGATAATGGCCAATCGTCGCGGGATCTTCATGCGCGCTGGTGGCAATGTCCCTGCTTCTTCGACCTTGATGGCCCGCTCGACGGGTCCGCGGAGGCCAAGATTATCTGAGATCCCGCCGTCAACCAGATGGATGAATTTTCGCTGGTCACCCTCCACGTAAGAGCGTTCTTGCAAGGCAAGGTCTTTCAGCCGGCTGGAGGCCGCTGGATTGGATAAAACGCACTGGATGAACTCCGGTTCCGGCGTGGGATGGTCCGCCGAATAATTCTTCAGAACCACCGGAGCAAAAAAAAGCGGGAACGCCGCCGACGCCGCCACCGCGCGCGCGACCGGGAACTTCGACAAATCGGAACTGAGCAGGTCGAATTGGTCCTGCGTAAACTCAAAGCGCGCGCCAATGGCCAGGTCGGTGGCGTTGACGATGAGGAACGGCCGGCCAGGTCGCGGAGTCAGCTCGGCAAACGTAGCGCCTTTGAATAGCAAATGGTCATAATAGGACGCGGCCAAATCGCTGCTGCAATATCGCGGCGAACACAGCCGCGCCAGATTCCAAGGTTCCACGAGTCGCAGGAAGAGGCCGGTTTGGACGTGCCGCTTGAGAAAGCGTGACTCGTAATCCGAAAAAATGCGGTCGCCATAGAGCGTATAATAGGCCGCGGTGATGCTTCCGCCGGAAACGGCAGAGACCATTCTGACATCGTCCAACAAACGATGCTCCTGGCTGGGTTGGCCGACCTCCGTATTTGCCAGTGCTTGAAGCACGCCGTAACTCAAAGCGGCCGCGCGGGTGCCGCCGCCGGAAAAAGCCAGCACCAGTGAAGTATCGTCGGAATTGGTCTGGATTACCGCGTTCTCGAAGCGATACCCGGCGTCTGGTTTAACCGCCGTCAGCGGCGCATTGACCGGATAATGCGCACACCCGCTGGCGAGCAGCGCGAAACAAACGACCAGGGCGAAAAGCCTGGAGTCCGGCAGGCGTTTCAGGATGGCTTCAGCGCTGGTTTCCATTCCGTGGATTTTCCTTAGTCAATTATTTATTGTGGAAACAATTGCACCAACTTCTCCTGCACGGCGGGGAGGTGCAGATTGCCAAGATGCCCGCCGACGGCATAATCCACCAGATTGCTTCCGAAGGTCGAACGGAACCAGGGCACGTCGGTCGGTGTGAGCAGAAAGTCATCCTCGCAAATCTGAACGCGAATTTTTGGATTCTTGCGGAGCAGTTCCGTGCTCTGGGTGAGATCAGTATTGGCGAGAACCTGCTCACGGTTCGCCACGCGCCCGCTCTTGATCAGGTAGGGAAGCACAAAATGTTCGGTGTATTCAGCATAGTTGATTTGCCGGATTTCGCGGATGGAATCCTGGCGAACAAACCTGGCCGGGTTTACTTGCAGGACGCCCAAGTTATTTCGACGCTGGCTATCCACAATGACATTCATCAGTGTGTAACGAAATGAAAGCCCAATCAGAAAGTCGGACTCGGTGCGAGTCAAGGGGATGCTGCCGGATACATCCAGCCCGTTGTCCGCAAAATACAGGGCTTTATAAACGCATTCCTCCATCCTCCGGCGCCGTTCGTCCGCCGGCCAGGTGAGCGGCGCATCAAACATCTGGTCCAGTAACTGGGCGGCGTGGGCCAGTTCCCGCGGCGGATTGACCGCGACATAACGGTCGAAGGAAAGTCCGCCAAGTTCACCGGCCTCTTCGCGCGCGGCGATCATCAAGGTAAAATAACCGCCGTGGGAAACGCCGGTCAGGCTGGTGCCGGTGATTTTGTGGCCCTGCCATTGCCGCACGTCCGACGATATCAATTTAAGCACGGTCACCAAGTCGTCGCAGTCGGCCGGGGCGTAACCCGGAATCGCCATCGTGGAAGCCGATTCCATGAACTCCTTGTGAAACGGATTGGAAAAAGTCACAACAGAATAACCGTGCCGATACATCAGGTCCGCATACGCCACCGTGGAACGGTCGAACCGACAGGCGCCGAGTCCGGGAATATAAAACACCAGTGGCGCCGGCTTGGGTTGCATCCAGCAGGAGTAAGCCAGTTTTTTGCCGGTGGCCGGCACCCGGACTCTGCGCGTGACCGCCTGGTCCGCGAAGTCTGTGGTCATGGGCTTGAACAGCACTGCGCGGATGGTGGGATTCGGATTGTCATTGGTCTTGCCACTGGGAAGGTAGTCGAGGACGAGTCGCTGGCGGTTCAGCGAATAAAGCGTTCGCAGGGCCTCATAGGGATCCGTGAAGGAATCAAGCTGGCGCTTATAGTCCCGCGCATTGCTGCTGAGGTTGTTGAATTCAATGCCCGGCCGGATGGCGTTCGCCCAGATTTCGTCAGGATAGGCGACCCCAATCCAAAAACAAATGTCCAACGGCATGTCCACTAGTTTGCCAATCGCATCCCGGCCATTGCTTGGACCGAGGAGCGGCAGGACCAGATAGAACGCCGGCCCGGAACCCCATTGGCCCAGAGTTTCGCCGAAATCACGGTCGGAGCGCCCGATCTTCCAATGGGTCGCCGGATCAAAAAGGCCGCCCAGGCCGACGGTCGAGTTGGCGCCGAAACGTTCCGTTTCCACCCATGCGCCATGCCACTTGCCTTCGCAGCAATTGTTGACGAGCCTCACCGGGAAGGTAAGGTTATGCCCGCTGTCGCCGATCATGGTTCGGACGGGCTTCGGCACCACCACGTTGTAGCCAAAACTCAAGGGATAGAAGACGTCACGAAACAGCCACTCGTTCACCCCCCAAGAACAGCGGTTAAAACCCTCAATGGGATCGGGCACCGCGTCGAAATAAGGCATCTGCCCGGGTTGCAACTTTTCCGCGGGTGCATTTGATGCTGGTGTTTGGGCATGGAGAGGCCCGGAAAGGAGTGCCAGAATCAGTAAGTGAATTAGGTGTGTTTGTTTCATGGCTGTTCCTTTATTGCGGGTTCGGTTGGCTCCAATTTCTGGATTCGGCGGCGAAGCTTGGCAAAGGCGGCTTTTTGTATCTGGCGCACTCGTTCATCCGAGACGTTGAGTTGCTTGCCGACTTCTTCCAAATTCTTGGGGTCGTTTCCGTCCAACCCAAAGCGCGAATACAATACGGTTTTCTCGCGACGGGTAAGTGTGTCAATGACGTTTCGCACCATCGCCCGGTCGGTTTCATTTTCGAGTTTTTGGGAGGGTGTCTCCGCTCTTTCATCCGCAATGACCTCGGCATAACTGCGCGAACCTTCGCCGTCGGTTTCGGCATCGAGCGAGACCGGTTCAACGCCTGCCATCCATATTCTGGCGATGCGGGTGACGGTGGTGCCCAACTCCGCCGCCAATTCCTCATGCGTGGGATCACGGTCCAATTCTGCCTGAAGCCGCGAGGCCACCCGGCGCATTTTGCCAAGCTTTTCCATCACGTGCTTCGGTAGGCGGGTAACCTTTGATTGATTGGCCAAAGCCAGGAGCATCGCGTGTTTGATCCACCAGGAAGAATAACTGGATAACTTCGCCCCCTTGCCAGGGTCGAACCGTTCCACTGCCCGCATCAGGCCAATATTTCCCTCGCTGATGAGGTCCAGCAGCGGCATGCCCAGGCCCTTATAACCTTGGGCGATTTTGACCACCAATCGCAAGTTGGCCCGGATCATCTGCTCGCGAGCTTCCCCGTCTCCTTGTTGGATGCGAGTGGCCAGTGCGATTTCTTCCTGCCGAGTGAGCAGTTTGACCCGGCCAATTTCTCGCAGGTAGAGCATAATGCTGGTTCCGCCCCCCTCTTTCGCAAATTCCTTTCCCCCGGCAACGCGCGCGTCAGTCGCGGAATCGGTGTCCCAACTGTTTGAGGCCCCGGAATTCAGGGTGCGCTCTTCCGGCGCGAGCTCATCCTCGCCTGGAGTTTTCAACTCCTCCGGGACGAAGCGAGCCTCGGAGTGGCGGTGAACGTCGAAGAGGATTTGTTGGCAGCCGGCCGATGAGTTTGCACGCAGCCCGCAGGTCACCTCTTCATTTTTCGGGGCAGCGGCTATCATGTTTTGACTAGGTTGCCGGCGGGTTGCGGTTTCACGCATTCATCGAGGCTCATGCCTTTCGCCCAAATCGTGGCTTTATCCACGTCTAGGAAGAAGGACAGGAACAGACCGTCGTTTCGCGCGACATTCTCGATCAGTTTGGCTTGTTTGGCCTGGTCCGGCCGGGCCACCAGCGCAACGCGAACACTCGCCGGCAAGTCCGCGGACAGGCTTTTGGCGAAGGCAAACACTTCGTGCGCAACAAACCGGGACAGCAAGCCGGTAATATCCACGACAATTCGATTCCAATGCCTTGCTGACAGCAGCGCGTTCGCTTCATATCGAGCGGACATGATTTCAATCATGGAACAATGGCCTTCGTAAGTCAGATAGACACAAAGGTCCTCCTTAACTGGGTTTATAAAGCAGGACATAGCAATGATCCTTTCGATAACTCAGATGGCGCCGCGCTTTTCGGTAATGAGTCCGACGCTGACCGTTGAGGCTTGCTTGGAGCTTCCAGAATCCAAGTCTCCGCCACCTGCTCGCTCACGAATACGGTCATGTTAACGCCAACACTTCGAAGCCAATTTTCGAGCAATTTGGCAGGCGTGGATTGCTCCCACCGAACAACCAACGCCATCCGGCCGGGTTGTGGAAAGAAGCGCCAAAAGAGCTTCGCCAGATCGAAAAGCTCCCCAATATCTGGACTCCTTTTCAGGGCCGTGACATCCACCAGGACTCGTTTCCACCCCAGTTCGGCCAACGCGAGTCGGACTTCCCGCCAAGCAGTTGTCATTTCACTCAGTGTCAGGTCGCCGCGGCAAGTGAGAAACACGCATTTCTCACTTTGGCTTGGAATCACGGTGTAGATCATGGTGTTACAAATCGGTTGCATCCTTGCGGAATCCAAGTTCGCGTTCGGACTGGAGCCAATCATCAAAATCGCGGGGAAGGTTGGGGCGTGCGCAGGCAGACTGACGGGCGCGCGCGGCGCGGCGCCGTTTCGAGGGCGCTGAATTCCCGGATTGCAGTTGCCTGTTTTTGTGTTGGCGTTTCATGGCTTTCGGCGTTATTTGATTAGTCTTCAGAGGACTGAAACAAAGGGCATGAAGGGACGAAATCCGAGCGCGAGAAACTCTGATTCTGGACAATGTTAGTATGGGTTTCAGTTGCGGTGAAAGCAGGCATGGATTCCATGTTTACAACCATCCGCGCCTGGTGAATCAGAAAATCTTGTTTGCCAATCCAAAGTGTATTGGTCGTCCCCATCGCCCCTCGGGCAAAAACGTAACAACTGATATTTTCGACCTTCTCATCGGCTTGCCGGGTTAAACTGAACTCCAAATCATCAATCGGCTCGTCCTCCCATTGCAGATTGAAAAAGACTTGTGGAACAGTCCTCGTCACGCCGCCCGAAGAGGCGCTGGCGTGGGCCAAGGCGAGCTTGCGGTCGCCTTGGAACTGTACCCCGGCGTCTGCCTGTAGAAAATCACCTGCGCCCGAATACCACACTGCCTGCCTTGCGCTGCCCGCGGTGGGGTTCGTCCCCCGCCATTCAATGAGGTAAAAATTCGTCCGCGCCAGCCGGGTTGAAAAATTGATGATAGTGCCCCTAGCGGTAACGACACAGCCTTCATCGCTATAAGTTATCATCGAGGCATAAGTGTCTTTGACCCGCTTGAATATTTGAACCGTCGGAAGATCGTCGTTCGCCGACTCGTCGGCGAAAGCCGGCGGCGGCGCGCTGCCGACCAGCAGAACGGCCACGCAGATGCCAAATGCGGCTTTGGGCCAGGATATCCTTGCTGAAGAATTTGCAAATTGTTGACATAACATATTTCAGTCTTTCTTTTAAATTGGTTATAATTGCCCTGGTTGGCTGGTGGCGGCCAGCATACCCCGCCAGACGACTCTCGACGGATCCATGGATTTCTGGCGACTTGCGAGCCGTGCGATGGGGACATGAGATTGGTTGATTGCTTCACTCGTTCGCCGTGAGGTTTGCAGCATCCGGGCCAGGGACGCTCGTGTAGCGGGCGGCGCCGCCCTGGTCAGCTAGGGCGGTCTTCTTGTCTGGGCAATTGGTCCTCTTGCCGCCCTTGGTCCCGTGCCGCAGGGCGTATTTGTAGGCGAGGTAGCCAACCACAAGAACCAAGCCGGCTCCAAGGACACCGTGTCCCACGCGGTCAAACCAGACCATGACTTGTTGAACCTGGTTGTGAAACAGAAAGCCCGCGGTGACATAACTGCCCCCATAAAACAACGAAGCCAATCCATCGAAGAGCAGGAACCGCCGGGTACTCATTCCCAGCGCGCCGGCCAGAGACGGCACCACCGTGCCGGGGAGAAATTTCGCCGCCGCCAGCGCCCACAAACCGTGGCGCGCCACGGCAAGCTTGGCTTGCGCATTAGAGGAGTTGCGAGCAAGCGACCAGCGATTGAGCAGGCGCAGGACGCGCCCGCTGCCTTGACATCCCAGACAAAACCAAATCGAATCCGCTAGGACCGCCGCCAACGCCGTCATGCCCACCACGAGCGCCGGGTCCAGCTTGCCGGCCGCCGCCAACGCGCCCGCCGCCAGCAACAACGGCGGAGCGGGAATCGGCAAGCCGACTTGATCGGCAAAGACGGCAGCGAACACCGCCAGACCGCCGAAACCCGTCAGGAGTTGGGTTGTGTCATTCATAAGGCAAATGGTTTTGCTTGGCGCGTCGTTCGATAACAGGGGGCCGGACAGGTTCGTCATGCCAGGCCAGCGCGAAGAACAGGATGGACAGGATTACAACGACCGGGGACATAGTTGATCTCCTTCTTTCAAGATTGACTATTTCCGCACGAGTGCGGCGTGCTGTTCAATGGTTTCCCATCCGCCGCCAAGGGATTTGTAGAGCGCGATGATATCCGTCGTCACGGTCTTATCGCTTTGCACCAGCGCGTCCTGCGCCTGATACAACGAACGCTCGGCGTCGAGGACGTTGATGAAATTCGCCAAGCCGTTGGCGTAGAGTTGATTCGCCAGGCGCAAGGATTCCTGGCTCGACTTGACGGCGTCCGCGAGCGACTGACGGCGGATTTGTTCTTTGGCGTAGGCCGTCATGGCATTCTCCACGTCTTCAAATGCGCTCAACGCGGTGTTCTCGTAACTCGCCAGCACCTGTTCCTGCCGCGCGGTCTGAATTTTGACGTTCGCGCGAATGCGGCCGGCATCAAAAATCCTCCACTGCACGCTCGGCCCGACCGACCAGAACTTGCTACCGGAGGTAAACCATTCATCGGAGCTGATACCTTGGAATCCGGCGACGCCCGTAAGATAAAATTTCGGGAACAAATCCGCTTTGGCCACGCCGATGTTCGCGCTCGCG
>Ga0326728_10021852_pt1 | contig 11962 bp, 10 predicted proteins | sample MB3enrmetagenome_FD_207602 | JGI IMG/M metagenome (GOLD analysis project Ga0326728, IMG submission 207602) | Lab enriched peat soil microbial communities from McLean, Ithaca, NY, United States - MB31MN | ecosystem: Environmental > Terrestrial > Soil > Wetlands > Peat | place: USA: New York... | reverse complement strand
TTTTGATCCTTTTCCGCACCTCACCGGCAAAGGCGCTCGTCTTCACCTTCAATGTCGCGTAGCTGTCACCGTGCACGATTTTGCCCAGGGATACTTCGCGTCCAATGGACTCGGACAGCAGGAATGCGTCGAAAGCTAGCTGCAACTTGTGTTCTTTGGTAAGCTTATTGGCGAATTCGAAACGATAAGGAATGAACAGGGCAGGCCTGCCACGGCCCTCCGAAGGCACCCTCTCGACAGCCTGAAGACTGCATTCCAGATCTCTTGTTCTCCAGCTCACATCTGTGGCGAAGCGCCAGGTCAGATCTTTGAAAATTTCGGGAAACGTTGGGGCAATCACTCGGTCGCTTTCGAGAAGGGTCGTCAGCAGATATTTTATTGCGCTTTGCAAATAAGCTTCGTTCTGCGCACGGGTCCACTCCGCGTAGAGATTTCCGGTGGCTGGTTCGGCGCGAGAGCGGAGCCAGCACTTGGTAGGACATTTAAGGTAATCCTCGAAGATTTGGGAGGTGACAATCACGCTAGGAGACTCCAGAGTTTCCCCCGCCACCGAATAGACAATATACCGGAACCGCAAATGCGATATAGTGAAAAGTAAAAAGCTGTTCATGCATAAATTTGTTGGACCTGAGAGAAAGGAAGCTTACCAGTCATAGCCGCAGCTGATATGTTCGAAGTGTAGACCGGCAAGACTATCGGAATAGGACAGATAGCCGAATTTACCATCGAGCAGAAACTGCGGATATGCGTGGCAATATCATAAGTGGCGACGGCCTTGCCGCGTACACTCGCATCCGATCCGATGAGCATGGAGGCAAAACGCGGTTAGGCCCAGGGCAATGCTCGTTCAGTTCCCCGGCCACAACCCCGGCTATCTGCCAAGCTATCTCAGGATTGAGAGGGCGAACAGCCTACTGACATCGTGCAAATGTGTGGCTTCCAAAGCCGACACATGTGGCCATAAAGCCACCTGTCGCGTATGGGTCATGTACGGTGGTTCTGTGAACAATTTCAATGCGGCGGCTTACCCCCCAACTGCGGAAGGGCTTGCCAGCGCGGGTACAAGGCTAACGCCGAAGGCGTCCCGTGGGTATCAGTGGCGCGAGAACAAATCGCGCAACTTGCGGAGTGCTGCCGTGACGCCGAAGCGCTTGTGATCGATGAAGGCTCCATGGTCGACGTGCCGCTCATGCATGCGCTTTTGAAGGCCGTTCCAAACCGGGCGGCGCTGCTCATCGTGGGCGATATCGACCAATTGCCTTCCGTCGGGCCCGGCCAAGTGCTTGCCGATGTGATCGCCTCCAAGGCTGTGCCGGTGATCCGCCTGACCGAAGTGTTCCGGCAAGCGGCAGCGAGCCGGATCGTTACCATGGCCCATCGCATCAACAAGGGTGAGCTTCCAGAGCTTTCCAAGCAGCCAAGCGAGAGCGATTTCTATTCCAAGCCTGCGCTATAAGCCCTGTCTATCTGCTCGATCGCATTCCGCGCTACGACCGTTTTGCGCTGGACGAATGGATCAGCGGCCTTGGAAAAGGCGCTGTGGAAGGCGTAAATCCGATATTGCGGGCTTGGGATATGGACAGCGGCAATGACGGGTACGATCGTGCGGGTCCGGGGAATTAAGAGATACCGGCATCCTAAAACCGGGATTGAATATTGCTATCATCGAGCTACCGGAAAGCGCATCGATGAGCCTTTCGGGAGCGGGGCCTTCTTTGAGCGGCTTGCGCAACTGGAGGCCGAAGCGAAAGGCAGGGCCGAACAGAAGGCTAAGCCCGGCACTTTGCGCAGCTTGATCCTCGATTACCGGGTGAGCGAGAAGTTCACAGATTTGGCGCCCCGCACGCGCAAGGATTACGAGAAGGTTTTTGCCTTCCTTGAGCCCATTCTCGACCAGCCGCTCGCGGGCTTCGACACTGCGACTATGATTGCGCTACGCAATCGCTGGTCCAGACAGCGCGGCCGGCGCTTCGTGAACTACGTGCGAACCGTGCTTTCGCTGGTTTTCCGGCACGGCATGTCTGAACTCATTGTAAAGTCGAACCCGCTCGCCGATGTGCAGCCCATACAGCGCAACAAGCATGCGACGCCGTTGAACCGCAAATGGGAGGCCAGCGAGCGCGCTGAGGTATGGCAAGCCTGCCCCGCGCATCTCAAGCTGCCGCTTGCCATTGGCCTAACGTCCGGCATGCGCGAGGGCGATGTGCTGGCGCTCAAGCGCGATGTAATAAGAGACGGGCGGATTTCGATCAGGACGGCCAAACGCGACGTGTGGGTTGATATCCCAGTCTCGCGCGAGATCCGCGAGGCGCTTGCCGGGCAACCGGCGCATAATGCGATCACGCTTTGCGCAACGTCCAGGGGCACGCCCTGGACCAACAACGGTTTCCGGGCTTCGTTCTTCAAGCTCATCCGTTCGCTTGAGGAGGCGGGGAAGTTGCAGCCGGGCCTCACGTTCCACGGGCTTCGCCATACCGTCGCAAGCGTGCTTGCCGAGAACGGCGCGAGCGCCGAAGACATTGCGGCCGTGCTTGGTCGAAAGGACAGCGCCATGGCCCGCCATTATGCCGAGATGGCTGACCGCTCGCGCCGGACCAGGGCCACGATCACGAAGCTTCGGCCCCTCGCGATGGCTCCCAAAAAGGACAGAGCGTGAACAGGAGTTGTCTACACGGGCGGAAAATTTTGTCTACACGCCTGGCCGTCTTATGCTAACTCATTGATTTTAATGGTGCCCAGGGCCGGAATCGAACCAGCGACACGCGGATTTTCAGTCCGCTGCTCTACCGACTGAGCTACCTGGGCGGCCGGGAAGCGCGCGTTCGCGCCGCCGGAGCGGGACTTATAAGGGTTTTAGCGCGCCGTGTCGAGCGTGGATCTGCGCGAAATTTGCCGGCCGGCGCTTGATCGGAGCGCCCATAACTGAGAAGAATAGCAGGGCACGTGCCGCACCGTCTCCCGCCGCGAGGCTTGCGGAGAAGCGCGGGCGCGCAACGCATTGAAAATCCTAGCAAATCGGTCCCTGCATGCTCAAAGTGCGCATCATTCCCTGCCTCGACGTGAAGGACGGCCGCGTGGTCAAGGGCATCAACTTCGTCGATTTGCGCGATGCGGGCGATCCCGTCGAAGCCGCCGCCGCCTACGACGAGGCCGGCGCCGACGAGCTTTGCTTGCTCGACATCACGGCGAGCCACGAGAAGCGCGGCATCATCCTCGACGTCGTGGCGCAGACCGCCGAACGCTGCTTCATGCCGCTGACCGTCGGCGGCGGCGTGCGCACGCTCGAGGACGTGCGCGTGCTCTTGCGCGCGGGCGCCGATAAGGTCTCGATCAACACCGCCGCCGTCGCCGGCCGGGACTTCGTCGCCCGCGCGGCCGAGAAATTCGGCAATCAGTGCATCGTCGTCGCCATCGACGCGAAGCGCGTGAGCGCGCCGGACGCCGCGCCGGCTTGGGAAATCTTCACCCATGGCGGCCGCAACCGCACCGGCATCGACGCCGTCGCCTATGCCCGCGAGGTGGTCGCGCTCGGCGCCGGCGAAATTCTCCTGACCTCGATGGACCGCGACGGCACGCGCGCCGGCTTCGACATCCCACTCACCCGCGCCATCTCGGACGCCGTCTCCGTGCCCGTGATCGCGTCCGGCGGCGTCGGCACGCTCGAGCACCTCGTCGAAGGCATCCGCGACGGCGGCGCCAGCGCCGTGCTCGCCGCCTCCATCTTCCATTTCGGCGACCACACCATCGGCGAGGCGAAGCGCTATATGGCGGCGGCGGGGTTGCCGGTGCGGCTCGATTGAGGCCGGTTCTGTTAAGGCGCCATGATAGAGAATGCGCCTTGCGAAAGGCTTAAGGCGCGGCTAACGTACTGATATTGAAGCGTATTTTGCGATAGCGGCGACGTGCCCTCAAACGCTAAATGCACCATTTTATAGTTAATTCCGTGCTGTTTTTATATTTAACGGACTTTTTGAAATGCACTTTTGGGGGTGAAAACGCGAAAAATTTCCATTTTTGCGGCGGGGAGAAATGAAAATCCATCCCCGTTTACCATTCCAATATTAACCATGCTCCGGCGCTACGGAAAACCCTGCGCGACGCCATCAAAAGGCCGCCGTTAGTGCAATATAGGACGAGCATTGGGAGGAAAGGAATAACATGAAAAAGTTACATCTCGCCGCCTTGGTAGTTTTCGCGTCACTACCTGCCGCGGCTGCCGCGGGCGAAGTCGTCACAGGGAACATTTTCGTATGCCGCAAGCCGATGCTGGCCGGCCAAGTGGCCGCGCTCCGATTGATGGAGCCTGGCCCTGACGCTATGCGCAAGTTGCAGGAATTCACGGAAGAGCAGAACGAGAATTGCCGTTACGTTCGAAGCGTCGAGATCACCGATGATAGCGGAGCACACGTTCCGGCCGGGAACGGAGCATGGTGCAAGGAAGCGAGCGGTGTTGCAGATGGTGAAGAGGTTTTCGTCCAATTCGGTTCGGTGAAAAAAACTTGGGGATCGTGCCCCTAGCCGATCGATTGGGCGTGTGCCATGCAGCATCATAATCAATCTGGCCTTTGCCTTGTTCGCCTCCTTTTCACGGCGATAGCTTTTATTGTCTGCTCCAGCCTATCGGCAGTTGCGGCCGCCGGGGACTTCGAGGCTCTGCGGGAGCGTGCCGAGCAGCTCTATGCCTCCGGTTCTTACGTGGAAGCCGAGGCTGCGGCGAAGCAACTGCTCGCCTTGGCGGAGCAGTTCTACGGCAGGGGCAGCGAACCGGCCGCCGGGGCGCTCGAACGGCTCGGCACATGCCTATTCAAGCAAAAGCGCTACGACGAAGCCGGGCCGCTCTTTCGCCGCGCGATCGATTTGCATATTGCCGTACTAGGCCACCAGGACCCGCACGTCGCCAAAAGCATAGACTGGCTTGCCAAGACCTACTGGGAGCAAGGCCGCAAGGACGAAGCGAAGAAGCTTTGGAAAGAAGGTCTCGCTGCTTTGCCGCCCCCCGCCGCGATGCCGAAGATCGTCGAGGAAGAGGCACAAACTCTTGAGCGCCGCGCGGCCGGTCTCTCGGAGGGCGGGCGTCTTCAGGAGGCCGAAGCGGCGTTAAGACAGGCCAACGCGAAGCTCGAAACGCAATCTGGTCCGGACTCGGCGCCCGCTAGTATGCAGCGTCAAAACCTAGCCGATTTTCTTTTCCGGCAGGGGCGAGATAAGGAAGCTTTCACCGTGCTCGAACCCGCCGTTCGCGCCTTGCGGCGCAATCCGGGCCAAGACCTCATCGCGGCAACAAGCTTGACGCGGTTTGCAAGGCTTTACGCCCAACATGGCCGGCCCGATGCCGAATCGGAACTATTGGGGCTGGCGGCGGCGATCCGGGAAAACACGCTCGGTTCTTGGCATCCCGAAACCATCGCCGGCTTGACAGACCTTGGCCGCGCGCTGGAACGGCAAGGCCGCATCGCGGACGCGCTCATTGCCTTTCGCAAGGCTGCTATCGCGACGAGCGAATGGCTCGCCCTCGCCTCTAGCGATGTGACGCCGGTTCAAAATGCAAGCGGCGTGTTTCACGACGTCATACGTTCGGCTCATGCGGCGGCGAGGCTGCATCCGCAGCTCGCCGCTGCGCTGTCTGAAGAGACGTTCCAATGGGCGCAATGGATGGCTCAAACGAGCGCGAGCGCTGCCCTTGGACAAATGGCCGCCCGATTTTCCGTAGGTGCCTCCGCGTTTGCCCAACAGATCCGGGAGCTGCAAGACCGGCAGCGCGACTACCAGGTGTTGGACCGGCAACTCATTCAGGCGCTCGGCTCCCCTACGGGGCAGAGTGATCAGGCCGTCGAGATGTTGCGCGCGAAGCTGGTTAAGGCCGAGAAGCGTATTGCGGAGCTGACGGCAAGCATTTCGCTAGCGAACCCAAATTACGCGGATTTCGCGAACGCGCGGCCCATATCGTTGCAAACCGCGCAACGGCTGCTTGGCGCTAACGAAGCGCTTGTGTTTTTGCTCATCCCGGCGAGCAAGAGCGCCGGCCCGCTAGACGCGTATGGTTGGCTCACCACCCAAGACAATTCCCGGTGGCTTAGGCTTTCGATTGGCGGCCCGGACATAACCGCTGACGTTCAAGCGCTGCGCTGCGGGCTGGACCGCAGCAATTGGCGCGAGGGATCAAAATTCCGGGAGATTTGCAAGACCCTGCTCGGCACCGAGCCCGCCAACGATCAGCCGCCGCTCTTCGATGCCGCCGCAGCGCATGCGCTGTATCGCGAATTGTTCGGCGGGGTGGAAGACCTTATCAAAGACAAATCGCTTCTCATCGTGCCATCGGGGCCATTGACGCAACTCCCGTTCGAGACCCTCGTCACCGAAAAGCCCGATGGGACGCTGCCCCGGTTCGAGGCTTACAAGAAAGCGGCGTGGCTCGGGCAGCGTCAGGCGATCACGATCCTGCCGTCGGTCGGCAGCCTCAAAGCGCTACGCACCGCCAAAGCCAGCGCCGCAGCAGCACCGTTTATCGGCTTTGGCAACCCCCTTCTGGATGGCAGAAACCGCAACGACAAAAGCGCCTGGGCTAAGCAGACCTGCGCAAAGCCTTCCGGGCGAGAGCGGTCGCGCACCGCAGACCGCGCTGCTGACATCGCCTCGCTGTTGCGGGAGGGCCAAGTGAACGTTGAGAGCTTGCGGCATCAACCTCCGTTGCCGGAGACCGCGGATGAGCTGTGCGCGGTCGCCAAAACGCTTGGCGTGCCCGAGGCCCGGCTCGATGACGCCGTTTATCTTGGCGAGCGGGCGACGGTCAGCCAAGTGAAGGCGAAGTCGAAAAGCGGCGAGCTGGCGCGCGCCCGCGTGGTTCACTTCGCCACCCATGGCTTGCTCGCAGGCCAGACCGCGATGTTCGCGCAGAACAAGGCCGAGCCCGCGCTGCTGCTTACGCCGCCTGCTACCGCAAGCGAGGAGGATAACGGGCTTCTCACCGCCTCCGAGGTTGCACAGCTGAACCTCAACGCCGATTGGGTGGTCATGTCCGCCTGCAACACGGCGGCCGGGTCGAACGAGGGCGCCGAAGCGCTGTCGGGGCTTGCCCGCGCGTTCTTCTATGCCGGCGCGCGCTCGCTGCTCGTCTCGCATTGGGCGGTGGATTCCGAGGCCGCCGTCGCCATCACCACGGGCGCAGTGAACGCGATGAAGGCCGAGCCCAGGATCGGCCGCGCCGAGGCGCTGCGGCGGTCCATCGCCGCGCTGATCGCCAAGGGCGGGAATAACGCGCATCCGAGCGTGTGGGCGCCGTTTGTGCTCGTCGGGAATGGGGAGCAGTAGCGGTAGCGACAGCCTCCCAGCCGCGCGGGCACTACAGCAACACCCCCGGCACCGGATGCGCCGCACGCCCGCCCGTGCCCGCATTTTGCCGCGGTCGCCGCCTAAGCCAACCCTGCTTCCGTCCGCCTATCCTGAAAACCGCAAGAGGGGGTTATGTACAGCATCGAAAATCGGGCTATCGCCGCAATTGGGCCCGCGGCAGAGGATGACTGGCGGCTCGACCCGGACACGCATGCGAAGAGCCTTCCGCCCGAGGCGCGCCTGTTGCAGGAGGTTTTGGAGGAGCCGGCGCTTGGCGCCATCATCGCGCGCTTTAAGAAATTCGACGCCGAGGCTATCAGGGCACAAAGCCTCTACAAATTCGAGGCGAAGGGGGCCGCGATCGCGAGCTTTCTGGCCATCGCCATGGGCGCGCTGCTTGTGCTGCCCGGCTATCGTTTCATGACGCAACAGTGGATCGACGTTGTCGGCATCGTGCAGGCGATCCTGGTTGCGGCCTCGTTTGCGCTCTCGCTCGCGATGGGCTCGGCCAAGCCCTATGTGCGCTGGCGCCGATACCGCGCGCTTGCGGAAAGTGCCCGGCTCAAATTGTTCCAGATGGTGATGGCGGAGACCGAGCCGCCGGGCCGCCGCCACCCGGGCTATATTCCCTTGCTGCCCTTGCAGCTCGAATATCTGCGCCGCTACCTGCTCGACAGCCAGCACACGTTTTACAGCCGCCGCGGAGCCGAGTCTCTGCGCGCCTCGAAGACGGCGGGCCGCCTACGCATCTTCGCGCTCTTGCTCCTTGCAATCTCGGCCTTTCCGGTGATTTGGGAGTTGCGGGACAAAACTTGGGTGCCTCACACCATCGCCAGCGCTGCCCAGCTGGCCGGGCAAAAGACGCCCTTCGGACAGCTCATATTTCTCGCGATCACGCTGATCGGCGCGGGCCTGCAGGGCTTGCTGGCCGCCTTTGCCGTGATCTCCATGGATGACCGCAACGCGGTGCGCTATCTCGTCACAGCGAGGTATCTCGAAGATCTGTCGGGCCAGCCTTTGCAAATGGCGCGGAAGGATGCCGCCCTCGGCAGCCGCTCCACCGTGCTGGGGTTTGCAGAGTCGCTGATGAGGGAGCTTTTGGCGGAGCATCGGGAATGGCTCGCGCTCCGCAGAGCCACGCCCCATTTGCACGTGCTGGCGGGCTTACGCATTCCAAAGCTCCCCCGGATGCTGCGGCAGACGGGACGCCGGTTGCGGCGCGCGAAGCTGCAGCGGAGCGGGATCTAGGGACTGAACGATTTAAGCAGAAACAGCTTAGGCCCCCCTCACCCTCTCCCTCTCCCGCGAGGGGAGAGGGCACGCGGTTGCAGCAGGCACGCCCTGCTCCCTCTCCCCGTCCGCATCCGCTCTCGGATGCGGCAGAGAAAGTGGCAAGCTCGCCAAGGCGAGCTTGCTGGGAGAGGGCTGGGGTGAGGGGGGCTTCCCAGCGATGCCGATAAACCAGAACACACCCTACCCCGCGGCCTCAAATCCAGCGGCGGACCTTGCTCTTATAGGCCTCGTACTCTGCGCCGAACCGCGCGCTGAGATAGGCCTCCTCGCGCTTCACCACGCGCTCTTGCAGGTACAAAAGCAAAAGCGGCGCGGCCACGATCATCCACGGGTTGGCCGTCGCGATGCCGAGCCCGAGCGTGGCGAGCGTGAGGCTCAAGTACATCGGATTGCGCGTGCGCTTGAACACGCCCGCATAGACGAGCGCATTGGCCTTGTGGCCGGGGTGGAACGTGGTCCGCGCCCGCCGCATTTCGAGGAAAGCCAGCCCCGCGATGGCGAGCGCGCAGGCCATGATGGCGGCGCCCCCGATCCTGGCTTCGAACGGCACCGGCGCCGGGCCGAAAAGCGGCAGGTAACGGTTGAGCGCCCAGGCCGCTGCGACGAACAGCCCCGCCACAACCGGCGGTATGGGGAAAATTCGCGCATTGACCGGCTCGGTGCCGGTGTGGTCTTTTCCGCTCATGGATTCGCCCCCGTTGTGCGCTTCGATGGATATTGCCGAGCCGGCCCCGTTTGTCATGTCACTTCGCCGCGAGCTTGAGCCGGCGCTGCGGGCGGCCGCCGATGCAAAGGCGAAACCGCTCGGCTCGCTTGGCCGGATCGAGGCGCTCGCCATTCATATCGGGCTCGTTACGCAATCGCTGCAGCCCAATCTTGGCCGCGCGGCGCTCGCCGTGTTTGCGGGCGATCACGGCATCGTGGCGGAAGGCGTGACGGCGTACCCCTCCGAGGTGTCGGCGCTCATCGCGCAAATGGCGCTCCATGGCGGGGCGGGTGCGAACATCGCGGCGCGCGCGGCTGGCGCCCAAGTATTTCTGATCGACGCCGGGCTCAAAACGCCGCTGGCGCCGCACGATGCCCTGTTTGCACGGAGCGTGGCCCAAGGAACGCGCAATTTTCTGCATGAGCCGGCCATGACGCAGGCCCAATTCGCGCAAGCCCTCGAAGCGGGTGCGGGCATCGCCGCGAGCTTGAAGGAGGAGGGCTTCGGCATCCTCGCGCTCGGCGAGATCGGCATCGGCAACACGAGCGCGGCGGCGGCTGTCTCGCATGCCGTCACGGGGCTGCCGCTCGAAAGGCTCGTTGGCAATGGCGCGGGCGCGCCGCCGGCGGGTCTCAGCCACAAGCGCGATGTGCTGGCCCGCGCTTGCGCCCGCGCGCCGGTCAGCGCAGGCCGCGATGCGCTTATCGAGTTCGGCGGCTTTGAGATGGTCATGCTCGCGGGCGCCATGCTTGGCGGCGCACGGCTCGGGCAAGTTCTCCTCGCCGACGGCTTCATCGCCACGGCCGCCGCCTGCGCTGCGGTCTCACTCGAGCCGAACCTTCGCGATTACCTCCTCTTCGCCCACCGCTCGCCCGAGGCCGGTCACACCGCGCTCCTCGAATGGCTCGGAGCCGCACCGCTTCTCGATCTTGGCATGCGGCTTGGCGAAGGCACCGGCGCAGCGCTCGCCATACCGCTCGTGCGCATGGCCGAGGGAATGCTGAGCACCATGGCCGATTTGCCCGGAGATCATCCAAGCTGATGCGGCACCTGCGCAGAGAAATCCTCTATTTCCTCACGGCGGTTCAACTCCTGACCCGGCTGCCCGTGCCGCGTCTGCGCGGCTTCGCCCAAAGGTGGATGGAGCGCGGCGTGAAATATTTTCCGCTGACCGGCGCGATTGTGGGCGCGGCGTGTGCGGCCATTTTTCTCGGCGCTTCGCACCTCTGGGGCGGAACGCTTCCAGCTTTGCTCACCATCGCGGCGGGGATTGCCATCACGGGTGGCTTGCATGAAGACGGCTTTGCCGACTTCTTCGACTCCATGGGGGGGGCTACGCGCGAGGCGCGGCTTTCGATCATGAAGGACAGCCGGATCGGAACCTATGGTGTGCTTGCGCTCGTCGCAGGCGTAGGCATGAAGGTTTTCGCGCTGGCCGCGCTTCCTATTGCCATCGGCGCGGCGGCCCTTGTCTCTGCCCACGCCGGCGGCCGCCTCGCCGCTGTCGCAGTTATTTCCATGCTGCCCTACGCCGGCGGGCTCTCAGCGGCGAAGATCAAGCCTCTCGGCCACGGGATGAAGTGGAGCGACCTCGCTATCGCAGCGGTCTTTGGCGTGTTACCCCTGCTCTTGCTGCCGGTTGCGTTCGGCTTGCCCGCCCTCGCCGCAGGGCTGATCGCAGCCGCGCTCGCAGCCATGGCGGCCCGGCGCCTGCTTGGCGGCTATACCGGCGACGTGGTCGGCGCGGTCGAGCAAACCTTTGAGATTGCGTTTCTGTTAGCCGCCGCCGCATGCGCCTGATCCTGGTGCGCCACCCAAAGCCCAATTGTGAGAAGGGGCTCTGTTACGGCCGCCTCGATCTCGAATGCGAGCCCGCCGCCTTGGACGCCGCCGCATCCCGGCTCGAGGGCATTGCCCGCGGGCACTGCATCGTTTCGAGTCCGGCGCGCCGCGCGCTGGACCTCGCCGCAAGGCTAGGCGGCGGCGCCACCATAGAGCCGCGGCTGCAAGAGTTGCATTTTGGCGACTGGGAAGGCCGGCGCTGGCAGGACCTCGGCCGGGCGGCAATCGAGACTTGGCAGCGCGGCTTGCCGGACACCGCGCCGCCGGGCGGAGAGACGCTGGCGGCGATGGGAGCGCGCTGCAGCAAATGGCTCGGCGCTCTCAAGCCGGACGGCGCGCCGGTCTTCGCCGTCACCCATGCCGGGCCGATCCGCGTGATCCGCGCACTTCTGAGCGGCGAGCCGCTCCTCACCTATTTCAGCACAGCCGTGCCCTTCGCGGAACCGCTCACCTTGAGGCTGTCAAGCGATACCGCATCCGGCTGACCTTCCTCGTCATCCCCGTCTATCCGTGCACTCGCCGCGTGAAATGACGCTGCGCAGCGCACGGATGACAAGGGGGGAGTCCGCCTCGATGAATACGCGAATGGCGCGCCCCCCTGCACCTCGCGGGCATAAAAAAAGCGCGGCCTCGAGCCGCGCTTTTCCGATGGGACTTTTCAGAGGCTACTTCAGAGGCGTATAGCTGCCGAAGCGATAGCCGATGCCTGCGCCGACGATGATCGGATCGATATCGACATGGCCGGTGATCAGCGTGCCACCAACGTGGGTGCTGTAGTCCGTGCCGAGGACC
>Ga0326728_10021850_pt1 | contig 11962 bp, 8 predicted proteins | sample MB3enrmetagenome_FD_207602 | JGI IMG/M metagenome (GOLD analysis project Ga0326728, IMG submission 207602) | Lab enriched peat soil microbial communities from McLean, Ithaca, NY, United States - MB31MN | ecosystem: Environmental > Terrestrial > Soil > Wetlands > Peat | place: USA: New York... | reverse complement strand
TTGAACGTGTGAAAGCTATTGAAAAAGAAATCAAGCATGATATTGCCTCGCTTGTTCGTGCGCTCTCAGAGGTTTGCGGGTCAAGCGGCGCCTACGTGCATTTGGGTGCAACAAGCTACGACATCGTGGACACTGCTAACGCCTTGCAACTGAAAGATGCTTTAGGACTTATCGAGGAAAAGCTATTCGATTTGAAGGGAATACTGCAGAAGCAAGCGGCTCAGTATAAAGGAACGATGATGATTGGCAGAACCCACGGGCAACACGCCCTGCCGATTACCTTGGGCTTTAAGTTTGCGGTTTGGGGCTACGAGGTTAACAGGCACATTGAACGGTTAAACGAATGCAAAAAACGTGTCTTAGTGGGAAAAATAAGCGGCGCAGTGGGTACGCAAGCCGGTTTAGGCGAGCATGCCGAGCAGATTCAGGAGCTTGTTATGAAACGGCTTGGTCTTCACGCAGCCGAGATTTCAACCCAGATTGTTCAGAGAGACCGCTACGCTGAACTTGTCTGTATTTATGCGATGGTTGCTTCTTCGCTGGAGAATTTTGCAACCGAGATACGGGAACTGCAAAGACCCGAAATCGGTGAGCTCTCTGAGGCGTTTGAAGCGGAAAAGCAGGTCGGCAGCTCCACGATGCCGCATAAACAGAACCCTGAAACATGCGAACGCATTTGCGGTTTAGCCCGAATCGTGCGAAGCCTCAGCACTCCCGCGTTGGAAGACATGATTACGTGGCATGAGCGGGATTTAACGCAGTCCTCAGCTGAACGGTTCATTCTGCCAGAATCGAATATTCTTCTTGATTACATGCTCAGCTTAATGTGCAATGTTATCGCTAACCTGCGGGTTGATAGCCAGCGGATGCTGCAGAACCTATCGTTGACTCAGGGACGCGCCATGTCGGAAGCCGTAATGATGGCGTTGACGAAGAAAGGCGTGAACAGGCAGGAAGCACACGAGTTACTGAGGAAACTGACGATTCAAAGTGCACTGGAAAAGCGGGATTTCAAGCAGGTTCTCCTACAAGACAAATTCGTAAGCAGCAAACTAAGCGAAAAAGAGATAAATGAAGCATTAAACCCCAAGAACTACCTGGGCACGGCAGTTAAGCAGGCTGAAAAATTTGCTAAAGCTAAGAACTAAAAATCTGAAAGTGCTCTCTGCTTAAATTCTTGCTCTTTGTCAAGCTTTTCCCACGTTTCCTTTTTTACGAATCCGCCGACTTGTTCCTTAATTTTCTTAGCCAACCTTGGCCCCACAAGCGGCAAATTAGTCAAGTCCTCGACTGATGCATGCTTTACGTCTTCGATGGTTCGGTAGCCTGCGTTATACATTATGCGTCCGCGGACTCTGCCTACGCCTTCCAGACGGACAATGGGCAATAGCTCTTTCTTTATGCCTTTAGAAACCCTCTCCACCAACTCGCTCGTGAGCGGCAAAACCTCTTTTTCCTTGAAAAGCTGAGCCAACTCATCTGTGGCGTGAAGCAGCCACTTTGCGTTCTCAATAGTCCGATACAAATCGCCGGGTTGCACGTTAAACTGCTCAATCAGCTTTTCCTCGCTGACCTCCTCGATCCAATTGTGCATTACCAAGGCTGTTTTGACTTCGCCAAGAAACTCCTCAAACGAGAAGCGGTCATCCCACTCGTTTGGAACATCAGTGAAAAATTCGTCCCTGTGCTCCTCAAGTGCAACTGCTAATGGGTCGCACTCGCGCGCGTACGGTCTCATAACTGGCCCCATGTCGGGCGTGTGGGAAATCAAGTGAAGCAGACTGAAATCTGTCAGGGAAGCAGGCTTGTTTCTTAGGGCGTCGCGGATGACAACTCCTGATAGCGGGTCAATGTAGAGTTCGCTTACTCGTTTCCCAAACTTTGTTGCGTAGAGGTTGTCTCCGCTGAAATCAATCATTTGCTCGTCATAGAGGTACTTTAGGATTTTACCGATGATGCCCTTGATTGCTTTCACGTCGTATTGGTAAGCGTAGAAGGTTTTGCCGAAAAACTCGTAAATTCCCTGTTCGGAATGCGCAAAATCCGACGCGACCGTCGCCAACACGTGTCCTCGGATTGTTTTTTCAACCCCCAGCCTAGACCAAATCCGCTCAGGTTTAGCCAAAACGTAGCCTTCCATCAAATAGTCCGCTTCATCCGAGGTTTTGGCGATAAGGATTGATTCGCCCACCTTGTCATACTTTGGTCTTCCAGCCCTGCCCGCCATCTGCTTGTACTCCAGCACGCTGATCGGGTAGTTTCCGTAGCCTGGCTCAAAACGCCTGTAATCCTGAATAATAACCGTTCGCGCCGGAAGGTTAACACCGAACGCTAACGTGGGCGTGGCAGTCAACACTTTGATTTTTCCCTCCTTAAACGAATCCTCAATCAGCTTACGATGCACCCCTGCTAAGCCAGCATGGTGAAAAGCTGTGCCGCATCGAACAAGCCCAGCGAGGGTTTCGCTGATTTGGGTCCGTTCGCCTGCAGACAGGATTTTTTCTGCTTCATGCTCCAGCGTTCGCTTCATAGGCTTGGATAAGACTTCGCTTGTGTGTTGAGCAATGGTTTTTGCGGCTGAAACAGAGTTTTTTCTTGTTGAAGCAAAAACGAGGGCTTGCCCACCAGTCTTCATCGTGTTTAAAACCAGGTTTACGGTGGGGTAGCGTGTTTTCTTTTCTATTTTTCTTGCGTCGCCATCCTTGTACTGGATTTCCTCATTCAAGATCACGCCTTCCTTAAGCAAGACTGGACGCCACTCAGTCACAACGTAGCCGGCTTTTAACCACGATGCGATTTCGTCCACGTTGTTTATGGTGGCGCTTAACGCTAGAACCTGAATGTCAGGGTTAACCTGTAACAGCCTTGCAAGCACCACTTCAAGTGTTGGACCGCGTCCCGCATCGTTCAAGAGGTGAACCTCATCCGCCACCACCAACGAGATGTCGTCCATCCATTTGGCACGGTGTCGCAGAAGCGAATCTGCTTTCTCGTTCGTTGTAATTATGATATCGTAGCGTTCAAGCCACGTGTCAGCAGTGTCAAAGTCTCCTGTGCTGATGCCCACGCTGACTTTTCTGCCATCTGCCTTCCGGATGGATGAGTATTTTCTGAATTCCTCAAACTTTTCGCTTGCCAACGCTCGAAGCGGCGAGAGATAAATTACTTTGCCGTTTTTCTCCAGCACGTGCTTGAGAGCGCAGAGTTCAGCAATCAAAGTTTTACCCGATGCAGTTGGGCTTGCTAAAACGATGTTTTTGCCTTCTAGCACTCCTGCCCGTATGGTTTCTTCTTGAGGAGGAAACAGCTCCACAATCCCCTGGTTAATCAGTATTTCCTTGACTTGTTCTGGAACGGGCAACTCTGCAATCTTCAACTTTAAACTCGCCATTAATAGTTAATTTATCACTTATTGAACGAGCTGATTAATAGAATTAGCCGTAGCGAAAACGGTTTTTTCAGCTACATTTTTCTATATGAACTAAATAATAGCAAGGTGATGAATTATATTATCCCTCAAAACAGGAGGATACTGTATGGTTGAAAACGTGAAAGAACTCCTTAAACTGCATGAAGGCATAAAACACGAAGTTTACCTTGACAACGAGAACTCCAGCATAGTTCCCCAAGAAGTAGTGGATGCTATGTTGCCCTACTTTAACCAGAAAGCTTACGGCAACCCGACGCTTACGCATAAGCCAGGCTGGGAAGCCTTCGAAGTAATAATGAATTGTTTCCAGAAAATCAGCAAGACCATAGGCGCAAAAATCCTGGAAGAAATCACCTTCACCCCAGGCGAAACAGAAGCCAACAACCTAGCCATCATGGGCACATGCTTTGCTCAAAAAAGCAAAGGCAAAAAAATCGTCATATCCGAAATCGAACCAGTCAACGTGTTGCAGGTTGCTGAGATGATGCAGAAGTTCGGTTTCACAACCACAAAAATTCCGGTAAGCCAAGAAGGCTTCATCAACCTTGAAAAACTCAAAGAAGCAGTCGACAATGAGACCATACTTGTCAGCATTGCAGCCGTAAACAACGAAATCGGCACAATACAACCGATTAAAGAAGCCGTTGACATTGTTAAAGCCAAAAATCCACAAACACTCTTCCACACAGACGCGTCAGACGCCTATGGCAGAATCCCCTTTAACGTACAAAACCTAAACGTGGACTTAGCCACACTCAGCAGCTACAAGATTCAAGGTCCACGCGGCATGGGAGCAATGTACCTGCGAGACGGCATAAACATGGAACGCATCCTTGAAGGGCAAATTGGAACACAGAAACTTTGGCCAGGAGTCGAAAACACCCCATTAATCGTTGGCTTCACAAAAGCTTCGGAGCTTGCATTCCAAAACTTCGAAGCAAACACCGCCAAAATGCGGACCCTGAGGGACATGCTTGTTGACGGCATATTTAGTGAACTGGATGACCTGCGCTTTAACGGTCCAAGAGGCGATAAGCACTCACCAGACAACGCAAACATCAGCATTCTACGCGCTGAAGGTGAAGCATTGACCATCGAGTTAAGCCTCAAAGGCGTTTACGTTTCCAGCGGCAGCGCATGCAGCCGAAGACTGCTTCAGCCAAGCCACGTTCTTGTCGCAATTGGCCGCAGATTCAGTGAAGCGCACGGCAGCATTCTCATGAAAACTACGCGGTACTTAACAGAAGAAGATATAGCTTACGTCTTGAAAGTGTTACCATCAGCTGTGAACCGAATAAGAGGAATAGTTGGCTCAACAGGAGTTGATTAAAAATGTCTCGTATACCACTACCTTACAACCAAAAAGTCATGGATCTATTCAGAAACCCCAAGAATCTGGGAAAAATGGAAGATGCCACGGTCGTAGCAGTCGCTGGAAACCCAGCCTGCGGAGACATGATAACATTCTACCTAAAAATAAGCAAACAAGACATAATTGAAAAGGCAAGTTTCGAAAGTTACGGTTGCGCAGCAAACATCGCCACATCCAGCATAGTTACGGAAATGATTAAGGGCTTAAGCCTGGAAGCAGCGTGGAAAGACATAACTTGGAAGAGAGTAACTGAGGAAATCGGTGGATTACCAAGCGTCAAATTCCACTGCGGAGTACTCGCCGTAGGCGCGCTAAAACGTGCAATCAGGCTGTATTATAAGCAAAAAGGCGTTGCCGCACCCAACTGGATGCCAGCGGAACACACTTTTGAAGAAAAACAGGCGCTTGAAGAAGAAGAACTAGCAAAGATGCTGTCTAAGAGGCTAAAGACGGAAGAGAAGGCAGAGAAGTAATCGTGGACACCCAAGCGATTCGTCAAGATTTTCCGATATTAAAACGCCAAATAAATAACAACCCCCTAATTTATTTTGACAATGCAGCAACCACCCAGAAACCCCGCCAAGTAATCGACGCCGTAAGCGACTACTATGAAAACCACAACGGCAACGTGCACAGAGCAGTCCATACCCTGTCCTTGGAGGCAACGGATCTTTATGAGAAGTCACGGGAAAAAATCGCAAAATTCATCAACGCCAAAGAGTCTTCGGAACTTGTTTTTGTCAGGGGTACAACGGAAGCCATCAACTTAGTTGCGTACTCTTGGGGGCTAAGCAACCTCCGCAAGGGCGACGAAGTCTTAGTTTCCCTAATGGAGCATCATAGCAACATTGTTCCTTGGGAAATCATCTCTAAACTAAGGGATTTCACGATAAAATACGCCAATATAAATCCCGACGGCACATTGGATTACGATGATTTTGAAAGCAAATTTTCAAGCAAAACAAAGATTGCCTGCTTAAGTCATGTTTCAAACGTTACAGGCATAATTAACGATGTCAAACGAATAGCAAAAGTTGCACATGACAATGGCGCGTTAATGCTGGTTGATGGTGCACAATCAGCGCCCCACTTGCCGGTTAATGTTCAGGATTTAGATATGGATTTTCTGGCTTTTTCTGGACATAAAATGCTCGGACCCACAGGTATAGGAGCACTTTACGGCAAAATGGAACTGCTTGAAAAGATGGGGCCATTCCAAGGTGGAGGAGAAATGGTAAAGGAAGTCGAGTTTAGCCAAGGCAAAGGCTGCAGCATAATCTGGAATGACCCGCCGTGGAAGTTTGAAGCAGGCACACCTAACATCGGCGGCGCCGTTGGCTTAGCAGAAGCCGTAAGGTATCTTGAAGCTATCGGCATGGACGAGGTAATAAGCCATGAGAAAGAGTTAACGAAGTATGCAGTTGAACGTATGCAGGAATGCAGTAAAGTTACGATTCATGGTTCCCTCGACCTTTCTAAGAAATGTGGCATAATACCTTTCAGCGTTAAAGATTTATCGTCACATGATGTTGCACTCATCTGTGACAATTACGGAATAATGATACGAAGCGGTTATCACTGCGCACAGCCACTGCATCAACAAATTCTAAAGCTTCACTCCTCTGACCGAGCAAGCTTTTACATTTACAACACACGCGAAGAAATTGACCGTTTCGTCGAAGTTTTAAAGGAGATCGAACATCTTTAATGGCGACCCTTGAAGATTACGTGGCTCGAATTGAAGGAACATGCGGTGAAGAAAAAGACGTCATAGTAGTTTTCAAGTACGATAAGAAGGATGAAGCCATCGCACGTATTTTAAAAAAAGCCCAATTGAAAAATACTATAGCTGGAATAATTTTTGAATTAACTTTTCAAGACACTTCTTTCCGCGTCTACTCAAACGGAAAAGCTATTTTTAGAAGCATCAAAAACAAGCAAGAACTGAATAATCTCCTTGCCAATCTTCTACTTTAGCGCCCACGCAGGTTCAGTTTTTTATTTGTTCGCTGAGCGATTTTTCAACCGTGTCTTTTTCTGCTCGCCCAGTTTAGAAACTGTAAAAAGTAAATCCTTAAGCGACTGTGGCAAGGCATCTTTAAACGGCTCTGGCAAGGCATCTTGAATCTCTCTGTGCAACCCCAAGCGAATTGCAACGCTGCCTTTCCATGTTATAGGCACGTAGTAACGTGTTATCGGGAACTTGACAAACCCATTGCTTTCTTTAAACTTATCCAGTGAAGGATGATTACCTATTCTTCCGTACATAAGCCACCGCTCGCCTTTGGATGCACAGACTTCAACCGCCTTAGCAAGAAGTACATTGCTTACTGCTTTATCCCAGTACTTCTGCATCGAAAGAATCTGAGAAATGATAGCTATGTTGTCGCCGTGGATTATTTGGATGAATCCCACAAGCTCTTCCTGCAAAAACGCGCCGATGAACGTGGAGCTTTGGGCTGCAAACATGTTTCTAGTGACTGTTTGAAGAGGCTCACCGTAATGTGGAAAAGCTCGCTTTTGCCTTACTGGGGTTTCATTGTATATTTTCCATATATCTTCAGCGAATTTCTCGCTTGGCTGGACGACATCTACTTTTATGCCGCTTTTCTCTGCCCGCCGCACCATGTTGCGCGTCTTCTTCCCAATGTTGCTCCACCAGCCATCATAATCTTTTATTTCAAGCAAACCAACGTTATCGTCAGTTTTTATCCAAGCGCTTGGCGGATTAGGAATTGGGCAACACCATTTTCTGTCAAGGAAAGTGAAAATATCCATGTCTCTTTCGCCTATCTTCTCAATGAACTCATCGGTGGGAACAAGGTTTTTTTCGTACTCTTTGATGTCATGGGCTATTTTGACGAAAGCGTTCTTTCTTACCCGTAAAGTGTCAAGCTCCTTGTCCACTTCTAAAATACTCTTTAATACATCATAAAATGGTCCTCTATGGTTTTTTTCTCCCTTCTTAAAGAGCCACTCAGGATGGATAGCCAACACATGATTTTCATTAATCCATTCCTCGACTTTTTTAGTTTCATTTAAACCATGACGATAATGTGCCATCTCTAAACTATTGGTAGGAAAATCATGGAAGGATTTTAACGGGAAATCGCTTGGAATCTTAGCTTGCTTTTGCCCAATTTTTCGCCCCCACAGCAACTGGGCGATTAACCCTTCGGTTCCATGAATGGTATAGTACTTTACTGTTCGGTTGGTTTCGTTTTCTAAGATTTTCCATTCCCGATAAGGGTTGTTGACAACGTGCAGAGCTACCTCATGCCTATCCGGGTTTAACAAATCGAGAAGTCTTTTGTCTGGGATTGTGTAGGGTGTAAAGAACCAGTAAGCCATAACTTCTTTTGGCGACTCATTAACCATCTTAGCAATGATTCGAGCATTTTTAAGGTAATCTTTGCCTTTTCTTTTTTTGATTCTCAAAGCTATGTATAGAAAACTTTTAGCCCTCGATGGGTAGGGGTAATCTACATCCAATCTTAGCTTTATCATTGCTTGTTCATTTGCCAACTAAGTTGAATCTCCAGTTATAAAGACTTCTTCATAAGCACCATTATAGATTTTTGGGATGGTTTCGCTAAACCCTGCTTCCCTTTATTCAAATTTATCTGTTACTGTGAAGTTTAACTGCTTCAAGGAAGCGATCTATAACCTTCTGGAAAACATATAAGGTAAATCGCAGTCACCATACCAGGATAGAATCAAATTTTAGATTTGTCAATAAGAAACCATCAACTTCTCTTCACTTACAAGTCTTCCTCAAACGAAGCTCAAGATAACCGATGGGTGGAAACCATCTGGTAAAAAGTTGATAAGGCAAAATTCAACCCTTCTTCACCAAACCTCAGTACAAGAACTTTTGCAGAACACGGCGCGCTCGAAATTTTTTCTTACACTCTCATTGTTCATCATGAATTTCTTCTGAAACTTGTTATTGCTTGTTGAAACACTTGCGCCATATTTCTGGCGTATTTTTCCCATGATAGATTTTTGCTAACATATTCATAGGCGTTTTCCCCAAGTTTTTTGCGCAGCTTCGGGTTGTTCATTAGCATTTCTATCTGTCTTGCCCACTCTTCTGGGTTTGTATTATCAATAACTATTCCGTTAACGCCGCTCTGAATAATCTCAGACGCCCCGCACATCTTGGGAACTATCACAGGTTTCGAAGCGGCCATCGCCTCAATAACTGCTAGCCCCCAGGTTATCTGTGCAGGAAAAACAAATATGTCACAGGCAGCGTACACTTCAGCAAGCTCCTCATCACAGCAAGTATGCCAAAATAGAACCTTGTCTTCAACGCCCAATTTTCGGCTTAATTCAATCAGCCTTTCACGCTGCCCTTCACCATCCAAAATCAATTTAACATTATCATAATTCTTGGAAAGGTAATACAGGGCAACTATGGAATCGCTTTGTCTTTTGTCAGCTGCGATGTTGCCCACCTGAAGAAGGAGAAAATCGTTTTCAAGACCGTTTTTCCTTCTAACTTCTTCTTTGGAGGCGTTATGAAATAATTCAATGTCCACACCGGTTCTGACGACCTTAGCTGGTCTATTGTAAGCTTTTCTAACGTACCCTGCAGCGATCGAAGATAAAACAATGATCTCATCAATGTAATCGACGACAGTTCTATCTAGCACCTCAAAAAGGGGCCAATTAATCTTTCTTAAGCCTTTTTTGTATTCTGAGGCGAAAAACCAGAACGGCGGTTCGTTGCACATCCACACTATTGGGGCTTTCAACCTTTTCTTTGCAAGAAACGCCGCCCATTCTGTAGGAAAGTTGTGATTGTTGATTATGTCGAACCCTTCGGGGATATTTCTTCCTAAGCTAAGCATGGATAGAAGATCTGTTGTATAATATTGCTGCCCCACAATTCTTTTAATCCACCCTTTTAGATTAGAAACACGATTGACTTCTTTGCTGGCCGCCGAACGCGAGATAAATGACTCGCTATTTTGCCTAAATGGAATCAAAGGATTCGGCACGACATTCACCACCACCTCCTTCAACAGTTCAGGATAACATCTTTCGCTAACAAAAGTCGTAAATATTTCCACTTCATGCCCAGCTTTTTGTAGTTCGACTGCCAGACTCAAAATCTGTCTTCCGCCGCCGCCGCGCCTCCATAATGGGGGGTATATCATCGCGATTTTCATAGGTCGTACCACTTGTTCACGTACAGATTAGTTAATTTCATTTATTTATGAGAAGCCCAGTTTATATAGATAGTTTCTGAGCGGAGGCAGCAATGGGCAACGAGGAATGTAAACATGAGAACTTATTTAAGCCGCTTTTATGGTTGATGGAGTATGATTAAGGCATGCGCGATGAAGATGAAGAAATAGAATGAGCCTACATTCAAAAACTGAATTTACAGCATGCTTGCAAAGGGCCTTAAATGAGTGCCTGACTCTTTTCCTAAACGCAGGTGCACCTGGAATGCAGTACTATATTGCTCCAGCGGACCTTGCACATGTAATAGAAAAAGTGGTCAGGACCAAGCGTTGGCCTGCAACTCTAGAAGGAGTAACAGAAAGTCTAAGAGCAGTTTGTGACAAGAATATTAATTCTAGATCAGAATCCATAACGCAATCTTGTGGACTATTGGCAGAATGCTATGGAATTCTCGAAGGGTTAATTTCAGAAGAAAAAAACGACACTCAATCAAGAATCATCAAAATTGATGAGATAGTGTCCCCCTCTATTTATCGAGACGACCTCGCTTATCTGCGTCCAGTTTTTGATTTTGCATCATATGCAAAGAGATATCTTCAGCTTTGGACACGCGCCGTCTTACTACATGGTAGCTTAGCTACACTTGATTATGTAAACGATTATAGCGATCTGGATACAATTATAATTATTGCGAAACAAACATTTTCTAGTAGCTCAGAGTTAGAGCTATTTCGAAGAGCGTATAGAAGGTCGTTAGGATATCTATATTGGTTTGATCCATTGCAACATCATGGACATATTATCCTAACCGATTATGACTTAAGTTGGTATCCCGAACGCATCCTTCCTATTGCTGTATTTGAGAATGCAAGGAGTCTGACAGGCAAACAACTAAAAATTGACTTTCAGGTACGTGATTCATCTAATGAATGTCTCAATGAGTTTGGGCGAGTCGTTCGTGTGTTCAAAGGTCGTGCGACACAATCTTGGGTTCCTAAAAACCCTTGGACCACGAAAAGCTTTCTGTCTGAGCTTATGTTGCTTCCATCCATCTACTGTCAAGCTTTGGGGTATCAATGCTACAAGAAATATTCGTTTGAAATTGCGAGAGAAACGATACCTCAAAGTATCTGGAAAGTAGTGGATGAAGCAACCGAAATTCGGCAAATGTGGCATTACCACCGAGTAAATGATTCACTCGCTAGAACTGCCGCACATTTCGGACTGCATCCTTGGATCGTAAAAAGGTTATCCACTAACAGGAAAAGTAAGGTGCTAAGCCAATTGCCTATGAAAATTGATAGGACGTTTGTTCAGGCAGCAGCTAATCTCGCTGACTGCATGCTGGAACAGGTCGAAAAATAAAGTTCGAGGTCTAACATTTGTGCTCTAAAAAAGTAAAAAATACTCAACATAAAAAGATATCAAACTTGGAACTTACGCATTTACCGTACACCAGAACCTCGCAGGAATACCAAACTGCTTTAGATCGTTATCTAAAACAAGCGGCAAGAACTAAGGGGGTAAAAGCTGTATATCAGTTTGGAAGTTTTGGATGTGTTAGTGCTCCAGGAATATCGGATATTGATTTACTGTTAATAGTAGATGAAAAAATTACTAAAAAAGAAATTTCAAAACTTGCCAAGTACCACTTATGCGAAGATGACCGCGATATATTTTTGCATAATCCTTACGTAGTTACAGTACAAACATCAGCTATTTTATTTGAAGTTAAGGACATTACAAACTTGGCTAAGGTATACGGAGAAAATTGCAATCTAAAAATCCAAGATACACTATCCAATACGTACCAAAAGTGGGCACTGACTTTAGAATACGTGCCTTGGTATATATCCTGTATACAGGGCTGGCTAGCTCAAAGCAATGTCGATGTGCGTTTGGCACTTCCGGTGTTGCGATCAATTAAATATTTACTAGAAAATAATTCAGATTTGAAAACACGG
>Ga0326728_10021848_pt1 | contig 11965 bp, 8 predicted proteins | sample MB3enrmetagenome_FD_207602 | JGI IMG/M metagenome (GOLD analysis project Ga0326728, IMG submission 207602) | Lab enriched peat soil microbial communities from McLean, Ithaca, NY, United States - MB31MN | ecosystem: Environmental > Terrestrial > Soil > Wetlands > Peat | place: USA: New York... | reverse complement strand
CGCTATGTGCCCATCGGCATCATCGAATCCGATTGGGGTGGAACGCCGGCGGAAGCGTGGATGCAGTACGAGTTTCTCCGCAGCCGCCCGCTCTACCAATTGGAAATCTTTAAGGAATGGGCATTGCAGCAAGACCGCTACGTCCACAGCGCGGAGGCCTACGAGCGGGAAAAACGCCAGGCACAGGAGAACAACACGGAGTTTAACAAGCAGCCGCCGTTCCGCCCGTGGAAACCGGCCGAACTCTACAACGGCATGATCGCGCCCCTGGCCGGCTACGCCATCAAAGGCGCCATCTGGTACCAGGGCGAGAGCAATGCCGACAGCCTCGAACGGGCCGAGCAGTACCACAAACTGTTTCCCGATTTGATCCGCAATTGGCGCGGGGTCTGGGGCGAGGGTGACTTTCCGTTTCTGCTCGTGCAGTTGGCGCCGTTCATGGGCATCCAACCCCAGCCCGGACAAAGCGCCTGGGCGTCCCTTCGCGAAGCCCAACTCGAATCCACGGAACTTCTACCCAACGTCGGCATGGCCGTCATCACCGACGTCGGCGACCAAAAGAACATTCATCCGACGAAGAAAAAGCCGGTCGGCGAGCGCCTGGCGCTGGCCGCCCGCGCCATTGCCTATCACGAGCCGATCGAGTACTCGGGGCCGGTCTGCAAGAGCATGAAAATCGAGCAGAGCCACATTATCTTGACGTTCGACCACGCCGCCGGCGGCCTGGAGGCGCGCGGCGGGAAGTTGACCGACTTTGCCATCGCGGGGCCGGACGGGAAATTTGTGTGGGCGCTGGCGCAGATACAAGGCCCGGACAAAGTGCTGGTTTATAGCCCTGAGGTGCTGGATCCCGTGGCGGTCCGTTTCGGCTGGGCCGACTATCCGGTCGTCAACCTGTGGAACAAAGCCGGCCTTCCCGCCTCGCCCTTCCGCACGGACGATTTGGCGAAGTGATTCCGCGGCCGTCAATGTCCGCCCGGCGGCTTCACGGCCTGCAACCCTTGGGATTGGCTCAGTTTCGGCCAGAAGAAGCCGTAAAGGGCAACCAAGATAAAGCAGCTCAGCGGCATCCAGAATGCGGCGGACATGTTATAGACATCGCCGAGGTGGCCCATGAATTTGGGCATCAGCGCTCCGCCGGTGATCGACATGACAATGAACGCGGAGGCCTTCTTCTTCGACTGGGAACCGAGGCCGAAGATGCCGAGGGCGAAAATGGTCGGGAACATAATGGACATGAAGAAGTAGCTCAGGAAAACGCACGCCACCGAAATCCAGCCCAACTTGGCGATAATCAGACCGCAGATCGCGATATTCAGCAACGCGTACAAGCCCAGCATTTTATTGGCGGGCGATTTTTTCAGCAACGCCGCGCCCGAAATGCGGCCCAACAGAAACCAAATAAAAGCGATGGACGATAGATTGCTGGCTCCCTTGTCGCTGACGGCCAGAACGGTGTCATCGAAGGGGAGTGACTGCGGGAACGCGTCCTGCAACAGCATGCGATTGAGACGGAGGCGCTCGCTGTCCTTGGTGGGATTCTGCGAGAGCAGTTGCTGTGTTTCCTGACTTAATGTGATCCCGTTAAAGCGCTGCGTCTCGTAAAGCATCGGTCCGTTCTCACCCATTTGGTTCTTGGTCAACTCCTGCCGTATGATCCTGTTCAAGTCTTGCACCAAGGCGGTTTGCGGCGGCAACGGATCGGAGGCGCCGCCCTTATATTCGGCGAGGGCGGCAAGGGTATTCGGGGACAACTGTTTGGCAACAAACCCGGCCACGGCATCCGGCTGGTTCTTCAAGCGATCGGCCAGGGCCGGCAGATCCTTTATATCGCTTGCTGAAAACGCCGTCCGTGTCTCGATCCAGGACCGGTTCTTGAGGAAGCCCGCGCTCCAGGAGGCCGGAAGATGGGGCACCATCGAATAGCCATTGATCTTATCAACCGTCATGCTGTTGATAAAGAAGCTGAAAATACCCGCCTGGGCCGCGACATAAGCGAATTGGGCCAGCGTAGCGCCGGAAAAATGGGGGTGTGCCCAAATGCTATGCGTGGTCACTTTCTTGGTGGCCGAACGCAACGCTGGAATAGTGAGCAGGGCGGCAAGCCCGATGACCCAGGGGAAGTCCTGTTCGACCGTTTTCTCGCTGACACCACAGGCCGGAAGAATCGTATGCAGAACCAGATACACCGAAAGTCCCAACGCCGCGACGTTCAGAAACATCATTATCAGGGTAAGCGCGTAGTTCTTTTCCCTTGCGACTGCTTCGGCCGGAGCCGTGGTGTCGTCCGTCTGATAGTCGTCCTCGACTTTGATATCCGGCACTGGGGCGAAGAAAAACAAAGTGGCGACAACCAGAACGACGATGGCCACTCCCAGATATGGAATATAAAGTTGACCGTGGGCAACCTCGACCCCCCCTTCGGAATAAAAATAGGCCGCGCCGAGGATCGGTCCCAAAATCCAACCGACGCCGTTGAAGGATTGCGCCAGGTTGATGCGGGTCGGGCCGTACTCCTTGGGTCCGAGCACGGTGGTGTAAGGATTGGCCACAGTCTCAAGCACCGTCAATCCCATCGCGATCAGACAAACGCCCATCAGAAAAGCCCAGAAGTGTGCGATGTGCGTGGCGGGAATAAACCAGAAGCCACCGAGGGCCACGAGCATGAGACCGAAGATAATGCCCCCTTTATAGCCGAATCGGCGCGTAAGCAGCCCCGCCGGCAGCGCCATCAACGCGTAGCCCATATAATGAGCAAACTGGACCCACGCCGACTGCGCCTTGGTCAAGTGGAGCTGATCCTGGAAATGTTTGTCCATCGTGTCGATCATGCCGTTGCACACACCCCAGATGAGGAAAAGCGAGGCGACCAGGAAGAAGGTGAGCGTCAGTTTCTTTCCGTCAGGCATGACGAAGAGGCTTTTCTTGTTTGTGTTCATATTTGAGTGGATTGCAGTGGGACGCGGCACGCGACGGTCACGATAGAATGATTCGCCATCTTTTTCCGATGCTTGGATTTACCGGGTCATGGCAACTATGGCAACCCAAAAATCCAAAAAAATCCTCTGTTGCGGTCAAGCGCCGGATTCTTTATCTGTTGTTGATTGTATGGCGCGCGAGAGCCTCCAAACCCGCAAAGAGCGCGTGCGACGGATCATGTCCGGCCTGCGGGCGGCGTATCCGCAGGCGCATTGCGAGTTGACCTATTTCAACCCGCTGGAATTGCTTGTCGCCACCATCCTCTCGGCCCAATGCACCGACCGCCAGGTCAACGCGGTGACCGGCGATCTGTTCAAAAAGTATCGCACGGCCGCCGATTACGCCGCCGCGCCCCCGGCGGAATTCGAGGCGGACATCCGGCGCATCGGCCTTTACCGCAACAAGGCCAAAAACATCCAGGCCGCCTGCCGGACTTTGCTCGTAAAGCACGGCGGGCAGGTCCCGCGCACGATGGAAGAATTGACGGCGCTCGGTGGCGTGGGACGCAAGACGGCCAACGTCGTTTTGGGCAACGCCTTTGGCATCAATGCCGGCATCGTGGTCGATACCCACGTGGCGCGCCTGTCGGAGCGGCTGAAATTGAGCGGCAACACCGCGCCCGAGAAGATCGAGGCCGATTTGCAGAGGCTGGTGCCGCAAAAGGACTGGACGCTTTTCAGCCATTGGCTGATCTGGCACGGCCGGCGGCGCTGTTTCGCCCGCGGCCCGCAGTGCGGCCAGTGCGAGATCCGCGCCGATTGCCCGACCGCCGGGAAACATGGTTGACGCCGGTTCAAGATGAATTCTCACGCGGAACACTGGCTCTTGTTGCGCGAGGCCAAAAACGCGGCCGATTACAACATGGCGCTGGACGAAGCGCTGCTGCAATCGGCGCCGGAGATCGGGCGGCCCGTGTTGCGATTTTACGGGTGGCGGGAGCCTGCCGCCAGTTTTGGTTATGCGCAGAGGCACGCGGAAATCGAAAAGCTGACGCTTCTGCGGCCCCTGGTTCGCCGGCCCACTGGCGGCGGTTTGGTGCCGCACGACACCGACTGGACCTACAGCCTCGCGTTTCCGCCCGCGCATTATTGGTATCAGCTCAAGGCGGCGGAGAGTTATCGGCGGGTTCACCAATGGCTGCGCGAGGCCTTCTCCAAGATGGGCGTCGCCACAACCTTATCGCCGTCGAGTCAAAAAGAAATCCCAGGCCAATGCTTTATCGGAGCGGAGAAGGACGACGTGATGTGGCACGGGCGGAAAATCGCGGGGGCGGCGCAGCGCCGGACGCGCCGCGGATTGCTGATTCAAGGCTCGGTGCAGCCGCCGCCCATCGGGCTGAACCGCGACAACTGGGAAACGGCCATGCGCGAGACTGCGCAGACAGGTTTTTCAGTGGAATGGGAAGAGATGGCGATCAACAGCCGATTGCGGAACCTGGTCAACGAGTTGCGGGCGGAAAAGTACGGCCAACCAAGTTATACCCAAAAAAGATGAAAAAAGAACGAGGCTGGCCAAAGGGCCAGCCTCGACCGGTTCCCCGGTTTCTCCAGATTAAACAATGGCTTAGTAGTCCATGCCGCCCATGCCGCCGCCGTGACCGCCTGGAGCCGGAGCGGCCTTTTCCTTCTCCGGAATCTCGGTGATCAGGCATTCGGTGGTCAGGAGCAACCCGGCAATTGAAGCCGCGTTTTGCAGCGCCGTGCGGGTGACTTTCTTCGGGTCCACCACTCCGGCCTTGACGAGGTCTTCGTACTCGGCGGTGGCGACGTTGTAGCCTTCGTTGCCTTTGCGGCGCTTGACTTCCTGCACGACAATGGAGCCTTCGACGCCGGCGTTGGTCGCCAGGGCGCGGAGGGGTTCCTCGATGGAGCGCTTGACGATGTCCACGCCGATCTGTTCATCGCCCTGAAGCTTGAGGTTCTCCAGAACAGGCAGGCAGCGCAACAGGGCCACGCCGCCACCGGCAACAATGCCTTCCTCGACCGCCGCGCGGGTGGCATGGAGGGCGTCCTCGACGCGGGCTTTCTTTTCCTTCATCTCCGTTTCGGTGGCGGCACCGACGTTGATGACGGCCACGCCGCCGGCCAGTTTGGCCAGCCGTTCCTGCAGTTTCTCGCGGTCGTAATCGGAAGTCGTCTCGTCGATCTGGCGGCGGATCTGATTGACGCGCCCCTGGATTTCGGAGGACTTGCCGCCCCCTTCGACGATGGTGGTGTTTTCTTTGTCAATAACAATACTCTTGGCGCGGCCCAGGTCTTCCAACTGGACGTTCTCCAGCTTGATGCCAAGGTCTTCGCTGATGAATTTGGCGCCGGTCAGGATGCCGATGTCCTCGCACATGGCCTTGCGGCGGTCGCCGAAGCCGGGGGCTTTGACGGCGCAGACGTTGATGGTGCCGCGCAATTTGTTGACGACCAGGGTGGCCAGGGCCTCGCCTTCGACCTCCTCGGAAATGATCAACAGCGGCTTGCCGATCTTGGCTACTTTCTCCAGCAGCGGGAGCAGGTCCTTGAGGCTGGTGATTTTCTTCTCGTAAATAAGGATGTAGGCGTCCTCCAACTTCGCTTCCATTGTCTCCGCGTTGGTCACGAAGTAGGGCGAGAGATAGCCCTTGTCGAACTGCATGCCTTCGACCACGTCCAGCGTGGTTTCGATGGACTTGGCTTCCTCGACCGTGATGGTGCCGTCCTTGCCGACCTTGTCCATGGCGTCGGCAATGATTTCGCCGATGGTGCTGTCCCAGTTGGCCGAGACGGTGGCCACCTGTTTGATCTCTTCCTTGTCCTTAACCTTTTTGGAGATTTTGGACAACTGGTCCACAGCGGTTTCCACGGCCTTGGTGATGCCGCGCTGGATGGAGATGGGGTTGGCGCCGGCGGTGACGAACTTGAGGCCCTGCGAATAGATCGCTTCGGCCAGGACGGTGGCGGTAGTGGTGCCATCGCCCGCCGCGTCGCTGGTCTTGCTGGCGACCTCGCGGACCATCTGCGCGCCCATGTTTTCGAACGGGTCTTCCAGTTCGATTTCCTTGGCCACCGTGACGCCGTCCTTGGTGACGGTGGGTGAGCCGAATTTTTTGTCGAGCACCACGTTGCGGCCTTTGGGGCCGAGTGTGGCGATGACGGCGCGGGCCAGTTTGTTGATGCCCTTCAGGAGCGACTGGCGGGCGGCTTCTTCAAAGACGAGTTGTTTTGCTGCCATAACTTGAATTCCTTTTTTTAATGTAAATCTAAATGAGTGTTAACGGTTGACAGGCGACGCTTACTCAATGACGGCGAGGATGTCGTCCGCGCTGAGGATTTTGTAATCCTTGTCGTCGAGCTTGATTTCCGTGCCGCCATATTTGGTGACGAGCACGCGGTCGCCTTTTTTGACTTCAAACGGAACCTTCTTTCCGTTGTCGTCGGTTTTGCCGGTGCCCAGGGCGATGACGATGCCCTCGGTCGGTTTTTCCTTGGCGGAATCGGGTATGATGATGCCGCCCTTTTTGGTTTCTTTTTCCTCGGCGGGTTCGACAAGAACGCGGTCGCCAAGGGGTCTGACATTAATGGCCATATTATGTTTTCCTTTTTGTTCTGTTTTTATTCTTTACGAATCAAAATCCCGCCGCACTCGCGCGCGGGAAAAGTCTCAAGCCGCGACCACCGGACCGGCGGCCACCAACCGTTTTCGCCGCGCATCCACCTGGACATTCATCCCTTCCATCGCCCGCGAGCCAAGCAAGGCCAAATCGCCCTTTTGGGCGAACACGACCTCGTCGGTTGTAAAAAACTGGCTCACAAACAGGATCGCAAAACCGACGGAGCGGGTGACAATTTGTCCGTTTGCCATCTGAATCTGCAGGTCTTTCTTGACCGGCTCAACGCCAATGCGTTCCAAGACCTCACCGGGAAGCCAGGTGAACTCGCTGCCTGTGTCCACCAGGAGATGCGGAATGACCGCGGCCTTTTTCGGGTCGTTGTGATTCTGCACCTTGCAACCGACGTAAAATGTGCCCATTCGTTTCACTGGTTAATTCACAGTCCGGCTTGGGAAGCCCCACCCCCCGGCCTGCCGCCGGGTTTGCGGAGGTGTTACTTTTTCTCATCGACAACTTCAGCGTCGATGATCGGGCCTTCTTCCTTCCCCGCTTTGCCGCCGGTGCTTCCTTGTTGACCTTCCGGCTCCGGCTTGGGGCCGGCGCCGCCGCGGGCCTTGGCCGCCTCGGAGGCGGCGCGATACATCTCGGCGGAGGCCGCCTGCCACGCTTCGTTCAGCGACTCGGTCGCCGTCCGCAAGGCGGACATGTCGTCGCCTTTCAGGGCCTCGCGGACGCCCTTTGCGGCCGCTTCGATTTTTTCCTTTTGCTCGGCGGAGATCTTGCCGGCGTTGTCTTTGAGCATCTTCTCGCTGCGATAGACGGCATTGTCGGCCTCATTGCGGGCTTCGACTTGCTCGCGCTGTTTCTTGTCGTCTTCGGCGTGGGCCTCGGCGTCCTTGCGCATGCGCTCGACCTCGTCTTTGGAGAGGCCGCTGCTGGCGGTGATGGTGATTTTCTGTTCCTTGCCCGTGCCCAGGTCCTTGGCGCTGACGTGCAGAATGCCGTTGGCGTCAATATCGAAGGTCACTTCGATCTGCGGCATGCCGCGCGGAGCGGGCGGGATGTCCGAGAGGTTGAATTTTCCAATGGTCTTGTTGTCCCGCGAAAACTGCCGCTCGCCCTGCAAAACGTGAATCTCCACCCCGGGCTGGTTGTCCGAAGCCGTGGAGAAAATCTCCGATTTGCGCGTCGGAATGGTCGTGTTGCGTTCGATCAGCCGCGTGAACACGCCTCCCAGCGTTTCGATGCCAAGGGAAAGAGGCGTGACGTCCAGCAGGAGCACGTCCTTGACTTCGCCCTTGAGAACGCCCGCCTGAATGGCGGCGCCGACAGCCACAACTTCGTCCGGATTGACGCCCTGATGGGGCGGTTTGTTGACCAGGCTGCGGGCGGTTTCGACGACGCGCGGCATGCGGGTCATGCCGCCGACCAGCACCAGCTCGTCCATTTTGTCGCCGGGCAACCCGGCGTCCTTGAGGCAATTGCGGACCGGGCCGATGGTGCGTTCGAAGAGGTCGTCGCACAACTGTTCCATTTTGGCGCGCGTCAATTTAGTACTGACGTGCTTGGGACCGCTGGCGTCGGCCGTGATGAAGGGGAGATTGATTTCATAAACCTGGGCGCTGGAGAGGGCGATTTTGGCCTTCTCCGATTCCTCTTTGATGCGCTGGAGGGCGTCGGGCTGCTTGCGCAAGTCCATGCCGTGCTCGCGTTTGAATTCATCGAGAATCCAGTCCATGACGCGGTTGTCCCAATCGTCGCCGCCCAGGTGGGTGTCGCCGTTGGTGGCTTTGACTTCAAAAACGCCATCGCCAATTTCCAGGACCGAAATGTCGAAGGTGCCCCCGCCGAGGTCATAGACGGCGATTTCCTCGTTCTTCTTCTTGTCAAGACCGTAGGCAAGCGAGGCGGCCGTCGGCTCGTTAATGATGCGCAGGACTTCCAGGCCGGCAATGCGCCCGGCGTCTTTGGTGGCCTGGCGTTGCGAGTCGTTGAAGTAAGCCGGAACAGTGATGACAGCCTGGGTGATTTTTTCGCCCAGCCGCATTTCGGCGTCGGCTTTGAGCTTGCCCAGGATCATGGCCGAGATTTCGGGCGGACTGAATTGCTTGGTCTTGCCTTCGATCTCGACTTCGACGGTCGCATCGTTGTTGGGACCGGAGACGACTTTGTAGGGAACCCGTTTAAGTTCCTCCTGGACCTCGCCAAATTTGCGGCCCATGAAGCGTTTGATCGAATAAACCGTATTGCGGGCGTTGGTGACGGCCTGACGCTTGGCGGCGTCGCCGACCAACCGTTCTCCCGTTTTGGTGAAAGCCACGACGGAAGGAGTGGTGCGCTTGCCTTCAGAGTTTTCCAACACCACCGGTTCGCCGCCTTCCATCACGGCCATGCAAGAGTTGGTGGTTCCAAGATCAATTCCAATAACTTTAGCCATAAAAATTCATCTACTACACAGCAACGATAATGCCAGTTATGCAGAAGTTATGTATATTATTGATTTTAAACAACTTACGAATAAAGCACTACGCTTTAGACACTAGTTTGGTGAGACATAATGGCGCAATTCGCCGTCACTGTGTCACACTTATGGGTCAGCTTGGCACTCTGCCGTTTCGAGGGTGGGCGGTGCTCCTTGCTTCATCCAAATCATCAAGATTCCTACGTCGGATGGTGATACACCGGAAATCCTCGAGGCCTGGCCGAGGGTCGCTGGCTGAATTTTAGTCAGTTTCTGGCGTGCCTCGGTTCGAAGGCTCGGAACTTTCGTGTAATCAATCCAGCGCGGAATCTGTTTGTCTTCTAGTCCCTTGAGTTTGGCGACATCGATTTCTTGACGGGCGATATAGCCCTCGTACTTCAGGGCGATTTCGACCTGCTGAATGACTTCGGCAGGCAACGCCGGGTTTTGGCTCGGCAACTGGGCGTACGTTACTTCCGGCCGTCGCAACAACTGGGCCATTGTTTCGGCGCCAACCCGGGTTTTTTCAAGCCGGCCAAGCTCGGCTTCAATCGCCGCCTTTTTGGCTTCAAGCTTCCGATAATTTCGTTCGGGCAACAGGCCGATTTCCCAGCCGAGTTGTGAAAGGCGCAAATCCGCGTTGTCCTGTCGCAGCAAAAGCCGATACTCGGCCCTTGAGGTAAACATGCGGTACGGTTCGATTGTGCCTTTTGTGACAAGATCATCAATGAGGACGCCGATGTAGGCCTCGTTGCGGCGAAGCACAATCGGTTCCCTGTTTTGCAATCGGCGGACGGCATTGATCCCCGCCAACAACCCCTGGGCTCCGGCTTCCTCGTAGCCGGAGGTACCATTGATTTGGCCGGCAAAAAACAGGTTGCGGCAGACTTTGGTTTCCAGAGAGGCGTGGAGTTGCGTTGGAAAGGCGAAGTCGTATTCGACGGCATAAGCAGGACGCATGATTTCAGCCTGCTCGCAGCCAATAATGGATTGAACCATTTGAATCTGGATTTCGAACGGGAGACAAGTCGAGAAACCATTAACGTAGATTTCATCGGTGGCAATTCCCTCCGGCTCGAGAAAAATCTGCTGGCGTTCCTTTTCCGGGAACTTGACAATTTTGTCCTCAATGGACGGACAGTAACGCGGGCCAACTCCTTCAATGACGCCGGAATACATGGGAGACTTATGGAGGTTGGCCCGGATAATCTGCGCCGTGGCGTCCGTGGTGTAGGTGATGTAACAGGGCAACTGGCCGTTAATCTGGTCGAGAATCGAGCCTTTTGGGTATGGCCCCGAATGTTCCACGTGGAACAAATCGTCCTTCCAATAGGTAAAATAAGGAACCGGCTCGTCGCCCGGCTGAATCTCCGTCTTCGAGAAATCGATTGACCGTCGCAACAATCGCGGCGGTGTCCCAGTCTTCAGCCGCCCAAGCTCAATCCCCAATTCCTTCAATGAACCGGACAACCCCATCGCCGCCGCCTCGCCAGCCCGGCCACCGGACTGCTGATTGGTCCCAATATGCATCAGCCCACGCAAAAAGGTGCCGGTGGTGATCACCACTGTCGCGCCGTGATACTGCGCCTCCAACGTCGTTTCGACTCCGCACACTACGCCATCCTTGTGCAATAGTCGCGCAACCTGCCCTTGCTTCACATCCAGGTTCGGTTCACGCTCACAAACCCATTTCAGCCGAAACTGATAGGCCTTTTTGTCGCATTGCGCCCGGGGCGCCCAAACAGACGGGCCTTTCCTGGTATTCAGCATCCGAAACTGCAAGCCAGTCATGTCGGTTGCTTTTCCCATCTCTCCCCCCAGCGCATCGATCTCCCGCGCCAAATGTCCTTTGGCCAACCCGCCAATTGCCGGGTTGCACGACATCTGGCCGATGGTGTCGGCATTGATTGTAATTAGCAGGGTCGAGGTCCCCATCCTGGCAGCGGCAAGCGCAGCCTCAATCCCGGCATGACCCGCTCCAACCACGATCACGTCGTACCTTTTTGGATAAACAAACATCGCCTAAGAAACTCTATAGGTTGCGTCGAACGTGGTCGAACCCGCCGCTTTTCGGACGTTGCGATCCGGATTCGCCGCCAAATGCTCACATATTCGAAATACGGTTTCAGCTTCAGCCCCACCTATGGCGTCGGCAATTTGAGTGATCGTCGAATTTGGATTGGATCGCAAATAGGCGACGACCTTCAGTTGTAAAGCAATGACGGCATTGGCTGCCTTCTTGCCTGCTTCAACCCCCGGTTGGTGATAGGCATTGATGTTGATGAGGGAGGCATAGAAGCCAGCAGCACGTTCAAAAAGGGCGATAAGCACGCCAATTGAGAACGGCGAAACCTCCTTTATCGTTAAAGATATTGATTCCCGCCCTTTTTCATGCAATGCTTGCCTTGTTCCAAGCCAAAAGCCTTGCAAAAAATCCCCAGAAGTAACGCCGTCTTGCACAAAAATCGACCTTCCAGACTCATCACGCAATACACTGATGAAGGTCGCGAAGAAGTTGTTCACACCGTCGCGCAACTGTTGAATGTAGGCATGCTGGTCCGTCGATCCTTTGTTTCCATAGACCGCGATCCCTTGATTAACTGTCTTCCCGTCCAAATCCAACTCCTTGCCCAGCGATTCCATCACCAATTGTTGAAGGTAACGAGAAAACAGCTCCAATCGGTCTTTATACGGCAAAATAACCATATCTTTCGTTCCTTTACCGTTACAGATGTAGTACCACATCAAAGAAAGCTGAGCAGCCGGATTGACTTTAACGTCATTAACGCGCGTAACATCATCGCAACTTTTGGCGCCGCGCAGTAGTTCATCAATGTCAAATCCCTGCAACGCGGCCGGAAGAAGGCCGACGGCAGAAGTCTCGCTGGTACGCCCGCCCACCCAATCCCACATCGGGAAGCGCGCCAGCCAGCGCTCGGCTTCGG
>Ga0326728_10021847_pt1 | contig 11965 bp, 6 predicted proteins | sample MB3enrmetagenome_FD_207602 | JGI IMG/M metagenome (GOLD analysis project Ga0326728, IMG submission 207602) | Lab enriched peat soil microbial communities from McLean, Ithaca, NY, United States - MB31MN | ecosystem: Environmental > Terrestrial > Soil > Wetlands > Peat | place: USA: New York... | reverse complement strand
TAAAGTGCCCAAAAAGAACGCGAACTTGTAATCGGGGCGGGGAAGGTGAAAGCGTCCGTCGAGGTCGATGTCATGAACGTCTATTGATATGTCCAGCGCTTCCCGCAGAACATCAATGCCTCGCATTTGATTGAAGCTGCTTTCCAGGTGGTCTACGGCGTCCACCTGCCCGCCGAGGTGTGCACAGAAGAGACCCAGGTCTCCGTCCGCACAACCGATGTCGGCGATTGGACCCGCCGCCAGGGCCTCGGCGACCTCTTCAAATACCGGCTCAACCAGCTTAGTCAATATCCCCAGCGCGGAAAGCGACTCGTAGGGGTACCATCCGTAGTCGGGCACCACCAGGCGATGTTTGAGAGTCTGCAACTCCGCGCGAAACATCTCGCCGCGCTCGAGGAACTCGCTGGCACTTCGAGGAAAGTTGCGGTGCATCGGTGGTACACACCACTTTACCATCGGCCGGTGGGCGTAGGGCATAATCAGGATGGAGGTTTTGGATTGCAGGCGTTCGCCATTCTGTTCGGTGTGCTATTCGTCGTGGCTGTCGCCGTGGGATGTGGCCGTCTGCTCATGGGGCCCACTTGCGACGGCCTGGCGACGGCATTCGTGAGCGGCGCGGCGGTGCTGAGCGCAGGTATATTCGTGCTCTCGATCCTGAAGCTGGCTTACCCGCCGGTTTTCCTTTCCGTGGGGCTCGCCGTTTTGGTCCTCGGCCGGCATAGGTCATCTGCGAAATCTCAAGCCATCGTGGGAAACCGATGGCTGATTGGCGTGTTTCTTCTGATATTTGGATGTTACTTTATCCTGTATTTCTTTAACTCCATGGCTCCGGAGGTGAGTCCCGACGGGACCGCCTATCACCTCGGCTTAGTGAGCCGCTATCTGCGGGAGCACGGGTTCACTCGCATTACATGGAATATGTATGCCAGCCTCTCCCAGGGTGTCGAGATGCTCTTCCTGTTGGCTTTCGCCTTCGGGAAGCATTCCGCGGCGGCCATGACGCATTTCGCCTTTCTGTTGGCGCTGGTGTGGCAGATGTTCCGCTACGGGCAGCGCGAAGGGTTTCCGCTCCTCGCCGCCTGCGCGGCGTTGATCGTCTTCGCCAGTCCGGTAGTGGGAATCGACGGTACCAGTGCGTATAACGATGTGGCCTTGGCCGCCGTCGGCTTCACGCTATTTGCCATGCTCCAGCGTTGGGACCGCGAGCGGCAGGAACGGCTCCTCTTAGTCATCGGCTTACTGGCTGGCTTCTGCTACGCCATTAAGTACACCGCGGCGCTGGCTGTTCCATACGCGCTGGTATTCGTCGCATGGAAGAGCCGGCGAGTCCGGGATGTTGCGCTGGTTGCTTTGTGCGCATCTCTGATGGTTCTTCCGTGGATGGCGAAAAACTGGGTCTGGGTTGACAACCCGGTCTCGCCATTCTTCAATAAGCTGTTTCCGAATCCTTACATCACGCCCGCGGCTGAGCAGGAGTATGCCGATCACTTCGCCATGTACGACCTGAAGAGCCGTTGGCAGATTCCCATGGAAGTGACGGTCCGCGGTTCGCTGTCCGGACTGGTCGGACCCGTGTTCTTACTTTCACCCTTGGCACTGCTGGCTCTCTGGAATCGCCAGGGACGGCGGCTGCTCGCCGCGGCAGTCGTATTCGGAGCTTTTTACTTTAGCAACATCGGGACCCGATTTCTGATCCCGCCGCTGCCCTACGTCGCATTGGCCATCATGCTGGCATTTAGTCGCGTTCCCGCGCTGGCTGTCGCGGTTGCCGTGGTGCACTGTGTAATCTCCTGGCCAACTGTCATTCCCAGCTACAGCCTGCCGGGAGCATGGCGCTTGAACTCGATTCCCTGGAAAGAGGCGCTGCGGCTCATACCTGAAGAGGAGTATCTTGAAAAACGCCTGCCCAATTATGCCGTCGCACGCATGGTGGAACGAACCACGCCGCCCGGGTCGACGATTTTTGCATTTTCTGCCCCTCCCGAAGCTTACAACTCGCGCAAAATTTTGGTGGCCTACCAATCGGCCGACAATCGTGTCATCGGCGGCATTCTGTGGACCGCATATGTGCCCCAAGCGGCGCCCACCATGCAAATGCGATTTTCCTTTCCGCGCCAGCCGTTGCAGGTTCTGCGGGTGACCGAAACCAATTACGGCGCCGATCTTTGGCACATTCACGAGCTTCGTGTGTATGATGGCTCCAGCCAAGTGCCTCGTGGGCCGGAGTGGCGCTTGCGTGCCCATCCATACTCTTGGGGAATCGACCAGGCATTCGACAACTCCCTGGTGACCTTCTGGATCTGCGGTGAAGCTATCGCGCCGGGGCAGTGGGTAGAAGTCGACTTCGGTCATCCAACCGACGCCGATTCCCTGGTGATTCAGACCGCTCCCGACCAGCCCGGAATCCGCCTGCGGCTCGAAGGCAGCGACCCCTCCGGCGCGTGGAAACTGCTCGCTGCGGCTCCGCAAGTGAGCCTGACCGAGCGGCCAATCGGCCTCCGGCGAGCCGCAGCCGCCGCGCTGAAGCAGCGTGGAATCGATTACGTCCTCGCATTTGACGGCGAGATCGGCGCCGACGATTTCGAGCGCAACACGGCCGAATGGGGAATCCGTGAGGTCGGCAAAGAGGGAGGGGCGCATCTCTACCGATTGCCCTGAGTCAAGCCCGAATTCGTGGCGGCGCGGCGTGGTGGTGACGGTCGCGCTCGTCTCCATCGCCGCGTTCTTCTTGTGCTTTGCCGGGAATGGACTGGGGACTTATTTCACCGGGGATGATGTGATGAACATCCGGCACCTCCACGGCTACTTCACCCAGCCGCTTTCTCAGGTCATCCTGAATATCTTCAAGCCAGTCACCGCGGCGTATCGTCCCATGGGAGGCGCGTTTTATCGCGTGCTGTACCAGGTCTTCGGCTTCAATCCATTACCCTTTCGTTGTGCCTGCTTTCTGATTCTGCTGGCGAATTTGATTCTGTCCTATCGTATCCTCTCGATGCTATCGGCCTCCACGGAATCAGCTCTGCTCGGAACCTTGTGTCTTGCCTATAACGCCGAGATGTCCGACTTATACCTCAACACGGGCACCATTTACGACATACTGTGCTATACATTCTTCCTGCTTGCGCTCGGCCTCTACATCAAATTCCGGGCTCGCGATGGAGGGCTGCCGGCGATGCCGTTGGTTGGTCTCCTGCTGATGACCTTGTTCGCGCTTCAATCCAAGGAGATGGCATGCACCATCCCCGTGGTGCTGGCCCTTTATGAAGCCTGCTTCCACCCATTTCGATTTGTTTTGACGCGCGCTGGCTTGCGCCGTCTGGCGAATCGCCTGCTTCCGCTCTTCTTGACTGCACTGCTCGCCGCGGCATCGCTTTCGTATCGCGTCTTCGGGCGGAATGTCATGAGCGACAACCCGCTCTATCAGCCGACGCTCTCGCTGAGCTACTATTTGAGGTCCTGTGCCAGATATCAGGGCATGTTGTTTTACTCTCCCGACCTGTTCAGTGTGCCTGGGTTGCTCTGTCTTTGGGCGGCGATGGCTCTGTTGGCGGCAGTGCTCCGCAGTAGAGCCATGCTGTTCGGCTTATGCTTTTGGATCGTGACCCTGGTTCCGGTGGGGGTGCTCCCACCACGCTCGGGCTTTGTCTTGTACATACCCATGTTGGGGATGGCTCTATACGCCGGTGTGCTGATCGCGCATCTCAGCGCTGTTCTGCCGCGGCGACAGCCGGCACTCGTCCGGCTAGCCCCGCAAGTTCTTGTCTTCGGCCTGACTATGGCCCTGCTCGCGTGGGCCCACGAGTCCAGGCGTGCCGTTGTCCTGCCGGACCTTCTCAGACTGGACCAGGACTGGCGAGGCGTGGTGACGGAGGTGAGGCGCCTTCACCCCGCCATGCCACCCCATGCGCAAATTCTGTTTGTCGATGATCCATTCGTCGGGGATCAGTGGTTTCTTCCCTTCGCGCTCCAATTGTCGTACAACGACGCCGGAATTCGGGTCGATTCGGCCAGGAATCGCCCTCATGCTCGCGCCTACACTTACGTCTTCAGCTACCTCGGCGGGAAACTCGCCGAGCTGCCGCCGCCGCCCGATCCCTGCCCTCCGCCGGTCTCCGCGCCCGGCGTAATCGATGATTCGAGTTCGCAACTGTGCTGGACAGGAGACTGGCAATCACAACTTTTCCCACAGGCCATCGACGGCACCATCACCTACGCCAACCAGGCCGGTGCGTCGGTGACAATAGCCTTTGAAGGCTCGGCGCTGAAATATGTCTATACCAAGGCCAGCAACAGAGGCCTTGCCGAGATTACCATCGATGAGTCAAGCCGGGGAACAATCGACCTATATAATCCTGAAGTGAATTGGCAGGCCAGTACCACGTTTAGCGGATTGGGCAGTGGCAGACACCTCGCCGTGCTGCGTGTGCTCAACCAGCGCCATCCTTCGGCGACGGATTCCATCGTCGACGTCGATGCCTTCGTGCCCATCCGCTGAATGCTGCTTCATTTCAATTCCAGGCCCGCGCTCAGCACCACCACCCCGAGGTCGCGCAGGTCTCCTCCGCTGGGCGGCATGGATTTGTCCAGTTGGAAATCTACGCGCACGGCTTCGCCCCCCAGAAGCGCCGGCGCCACCTCGCGCGTGTACGTGTAGTCTCCAGGCTGAGTGTAGGTTTCCGGCGCCAGCGCGCTGCCGCCGATGGTGGCGGAGAGCGAAATCGTCTTCAGCTTTTGGATGATCACCGGCGGCACCGTCAGCCGCAATTGCAGGGTGCCGCCTTTCTGCGCCGCACCCGACGGCGGGCGCAGCGCCAGGCTGAAGCGCCGCCCGGTCCAGCGCCAGGCGTTCTGCTCGATTCCGTAAAAACCGCTGATGAGCTGGGTCCCGGTCTTGGGGTCTCCCATGTGAACTGTGGACGCCATTCCCGGCGCCTCGTTGCCGGCCGGTTGGACGACGGCCTGCTTGCGCTTGCAGCCCAGCGGAGCAAACGCCAGCGTCACCAGCAGCGCGGAGCAGCACCAGCGCAGCGCCAGGCGATGCTCCCACGAGTATGCGTTAGTCATTCAATCCCCCATTTTCTCCACTTGAACCAGGCAACTGTAAAATGTGGGGCCGCCGCCGGCGTCGGTAAGCCGCTCGGAGGTCAGCGCGTTCACGTTGCGCTTTCCGGGCGAGCGCTTCCCCCAGCGCACGGAGGGCGCGCAAACCACACCCGGCCGCACGCTATCGTCCACGCGCGCCACGAGCACGCAGGAACCGCGGTCGTTGAACACACGCACCCGGTCGGAGGTGCGGATGCCCAGCCGCGCGGCATCGGCGGCGGCGATGTGGATCGCGGCGGTCTGTAGGTCCACCGCGTCGCGATGCCCGAAGGTGGAATTCATGCTGTCGTCGTTTTTCGGAGAAATCAGCTCGAGCGGGTATTTCCGCCGCAGGGCTGGGTCGCCATGCCGCGATTCCAGGGGCGGCGTGTAGTCCAGCGTCTCGGCGTGGAAATGGCATTTTCCGCCGGGCATCCCGAAGCCGCCTGAGGCGAAGGGCAAAAACGGTTGCGGGATGCGCAGCCGGACGAAGCGCTCGCGCTCGAGCTCTTCGAGCGTGATCCCGCGCACAAACGGATGCGGCGAATCGAGGAGCGTCCGGATCATGTCGTCTTCCGTGTCGCGGAAGCAGGCGTCTTCGAACCCCATGCGCTCCGCCAGCAGCCGGAAAATCTCGACGTTGGATTTGGCCTCGCCGGGCGCGGGGAGCGCCGCGCGCGCAAGCTGCAAATAATAGTGGCCGTACGCGAAGTAGAGGTCGGTATGCTCCAGGAACGTGGTTACCGGCAGCAGGTAGTCGGCGTAGTCCGCGGTGTCGTTCTGGAACTGTTCCAGCACCACCGTGAACAGGTCGCTGCGCCGCAATCCGCTGAGCACGGCGTTCTGGTTGGGAGCTATCGCGGCTGGGTTCGAATTGTAGACCACCAGCGATTTCACGGTCTCACTCAGCGCGCGCCCCAACTCCGCCATGTTCACCAGGCGCGCCTCGCGGCCCAGCGCCTTTTGCTGGAGGTCGGCGCGCTCCAATCCCTCGCGGTTCAAATGGAACGCCTGCGAGGTGGAAAGCTGCATGCCCCCGCCGATTTCCTTCCAGGATCCGACCAGCACCGGAAGCAGCGCTACCGCTCGCACCGCCATAGCCCCGCGCTCGCTGCGCTGTATGCCGTAGTTGAGCCGTATGACGGCGGGCCGGGTGGTGGCGTATTCCCCCGCCAGCCCGGCAATCTCCTCCGCCGCCAGGCCGGTCAGTTCCGCGGCCCGCTGAGGGGTCCATTCCCGGACGCGCCGGCGCAGTTCCTCGAAGCCCTCGGTATGGCGCGCCACGTAATCGGCGTCGTGCAGGTTTTCGCCCGTGATCACGTGCATCATGGCCAGGGCCAGGGCCGCGTCGCTGCCCGGGTTGATGAAGAAGTGCTTGTCCGCGGCCGCGCCGGTGCGGTTGCGTCGCGGATCGATGGTGTAAAGCTTAGCCCCCTGTCGCCGCGCCTCCATCACGAACGGCCATAAGTGCACGTTGGTGCCGAGAATATTGGCGCCCCAGGCGATGATCAGTCGGGAATGGCGGAACTGCTCGGGCTCGGTGCCGTAGCGCAGGCCCAGCGCTTCGGTCAGCCCCGCGCCGCCCGCCGACGAGCAGATGGTGCGGTCCAGCCGCGACGCGCCCAGCCGGTGAAAGAACCGCCGGTCCATGCCGGAGCCGTTGAGCAGGCCCATGGTGCCGGCGTAACTGTACGGCAGAATGGCCTCCGGCCCGAATTCCGTGGCGACGGTCTTGAGGCGAAGGGCGATCGCGTCCAGCGCCTCATCCCAGGAGATCCGCTCGAAGCGGCCTTCACCTTTCGCGCCCACCCGGCGTTGCGGGTAGAGCAATCGCTCCGGCGAGTATTCGTGTTCCAGGTACCGAGCCACCTTGCCGCACAGAAATCCGCGCGTCACGGGATGCGCCGGGTCGCCGCGCAGCTTGCTGCCGCGTCCGTTCTCGACCGTGACCACCAGGGAACAGCAGTCCGGGCAATCCAGCGCGCACACTGAATGGCGGGTCTCAGGCATTCCATCGATTATATCGTGGCCTCCGTCACCGAATTTTTCTCTGGGTGCGCTTGCCTGCATCGGCCAACGACCCTAGATGAAAAGGCAGGGTCACTCGGTTTTTGATCGCGTCAATCTTTTGTCAGATAGGTGGCAGTTTACTGCCGCCTAAGGTATTTTCAGGCCCTGTTGACCGATAAGACCAACATGCATAAATTCTGTTCGGTTGTAACACGGCTCTGCCTGTCGGTCGCCGTGGGATTACTGGTCTCGGTACTGGCCGGCGCCCTCGACGCCCAGGCGCCGCAGCGGATCACGCAGCCGATTGACAACCAGGCACTTATCCGCCTGCATGGCACCACGCACCCACTGGCCACGGCGGCCAATGACCGCGGACGCGTGGCCGGCGGGCTGGCCATGGACAGTATGCTGCTGGTGCTCAACACCAGCCCCGAGCAGGAGACTGCGCTGGAACAGCTTCTGGCGGAACAACAGGACCCTTCTTCTCCTCAGTACCGCGAATGGCTGACTCCGCACCAGTTTGGAGAGCGATTCGGCGCCAGCCAGCAGGATGTGGACGTGATCGCCAACTGGCTTCAGGACCGCGGTTTTCGGGTGGACGGCGTGGCTGAGGGCCGCCGCACCATAGAGTTCAGCGGCACGGCACGGCAGGTGGAAGAGGCCTTCCAGACCGAAATCCACAACTACCAGGTGAACGGCCAGAGGCACGTGGCCAATGCCACGGACATCGCCATTCCCGAGGCCCTGGGACCGGTGGTGGGTGGCATCGCCTCGCTGCACGACTTCCCCGTGCATCCGCTGTATCATCGCGTGGTCGCGCCAGTTGCCGAAGGCGCGCGGCCGGGCGCATGGTCCCCCGCCTTCAACCTCGCCGGCGGCGGCCATGCCATCGGACCGTATGACTTTGCCGCCATCTACGACGTCGCCGCCTTGTGGAACCTGAGCTATGACGGCACCGGCCAGACCATCGCCATCGCCGGCCACACCAACATCAAACTGAGCGATGTCACTGCCTTCCGCTCCTACTTCGGCCTGCCGGCTAATAATCCGCAGATCATTGTGAACGGGACCGACCCGGGCATCATCAGCGCCGACGAGGAAACCGAAGCCGATCTGGATGTCGAGTGGTCCGGCGCCGTTGCCAAGGGCGCCACCGTCAAGTTCGTGGTCTCCAAGAGCACCAACTCGACTGACGGTTTGGACCTCTCCAACCAGTACATCATTAACAACAGCCTGGCTTCCGTCATGAGCCTCAGTTTCGGGGCCTGCGAGGCCGAACTCGGCTCGGAAAACCAGTTCTACAACAGCCTTTGGTCGCAGGCGGCGTCGCAGGGCATCTCCGTTTTTGTGGCCTCCGGCGACTCCGGTTCAGCGGGCTGCGATGTTCCGGTCTCCTACAGCAGCAACGGGAGCAACACCACCAAGCCGGCCAGTGGCGGCCTGGCCGTCAATGGGCTAGCCTCGACTCCATTCAATGTCGCCGTCGGGGGCAGTGAGTTCAACGACGGGTCGGGCACTTACTGGAATAGCACCATGGATGCCCACCACGCTTCGGCCATCGGTTACATCCCCGAGGTGGTCTGGCAACAGAGCAGTTACACCACGCCCGGAGCTGCCGGCAACAACCTCTATGCCGGCTCCGGCGGCGTCAGCATCCTGTACAGCACGCCCACCTGGCAGACCGGTACCGGCGTTCCCGCGGCCGATCCCTTCGCCACCAGCCAGCATCACCGCTATCTGCCGGATGTCTCTCTCTCGGCAGGGGGGGACGACGCGTACATTATGGAGCAGGAAGGCAATCTGTACCTGGTGGGCGGCACTTCGGTTTCCAGCCCGTCTTTCGCCGGAATCATGGCCATCATCAATCAGTTCACCGGGACGCACAACGGCAATCCCAACCTGCGCTTGTATCCGCTGGCGGCGCAGGCCCCCTCCGTGTTCCATGACGTCACCTCGGGAACCAACGCCGTTCCTTGCGCCGGAGGCTCGTCCGGCTGCTCGGCCGCGGCGCCCAGCACCAACATCGGCCACATGAACGGCTACAGCGCCGGCGCGGGCTACGACCTTGCCACCGGCTGGGGTTCCGTGGACGCTTACAGCCTGGCCAGTCACTGGTCGAACGTGACCACGCCGCCGACGATAATCTCGCTCAGCCCGAACCCCATGACGGGGTCCAGCTCGAACCAGACCCTGACCATCACGGGCAGTGGGTTAGCGGCCGGCAGCGGACTGACGGTGGTGCTGGGCTGCACCGGCGCCACGGTCGGAACCATCGCCTCGGCCACCAGCACGCAGATTCAGGTGCCCGTCAACGTGGGGACCACGGCGCGTGCCTGCACCGTCCAGGTGGTCAATCCTAACGCACATGCCTCCAATACCGCGTCCCTTCAGGTGGTTGCTGCATCGGTGGCGCCGGCGATTACTTCGTTAAGCCCCAACCCCATGACGGGGTCGAGCTCGAACCAGACGCTGACCATTAACGGCAGTGGATTCGAGAGCGGGCTGAAAGTGCTGCTGAGCTATACCGGCTCGACCACCACCTTGCAGGGATCGCAAATCGCGTCGGTCACCGCTTCGCAGATTCAGGTGCCGGTCAACGTCGGCACCACGGCGCGCACGTGGAGCGTCGAGGTGGTCAATTCCAACAGCCAGGCCTCCAGTGTCGCGTCCCTTCAGGTGGTTGCTCCATCGGTGGCGCCGGCGATTATTTCGCTGAATCCCAATCCCATGGCTGGTTCGAACTCCAACCAGGTGTTTTTCATTACTGGCAGCGGCTTCCAATCCGGCAGCGGCCTGAAGGTCCTGGTGAGCTATACCGGGTATGCGGCTACCATCGAGGGAGCCGAGCTCGCTTGCCTGAGCACCGCGCAGATCCAGGTGCTCATCAATGTGGGCACCACGGCGCGCACGTGGAGCGTGCAGGTGGTCAATCCCAGCGGCCAGACCTCCAACGTTGCATCGCTTCAGGTGCTGGCTCCGCCGCCACCGCCCGCCATCGCCTCCGTCAGCCCCAACCCTATGACTGGCTCGACCTCGAACCAGACCCTCACCATCAACGGCAGCGGGTTCCAGTCCGGCAGCGGGCTGGCGGTGGTGGTGGGCTACTCGAGTTATGCGGTCATGGCAACCGGGGTCAAGTGGGTGAGCAGCTCGCAGGTCACGGCGTCCATCAACGTGGGTACCGCCGCCCGTAGCTGGCTGGTAGAGGTGGTCAATCCCAACGAACAGGTTTCCAACGTCGCGACTTTTCAGGTGAGTGCTCCCAAGATAGAGACGACCAAGTAAGGATCGCGGCTACCCGGCGGCCGCCTGTTCCGCCATGGCCGCGATCTCCGTACCGATGGCCAGCGACGCGGTGGCGGCCGGGCTGGGCGCATTGAGCACGTGGAGCGCATTGGGCCGCACGATCAGGCGGAAGTCCTGCACCAGCTCGCCTTCCGGCGCGATGGCCTGCGCGCGCACGCCGGAGCCGCCGGTATCGAGATCGCCGGGCTGGATATCGGGCACCAGGCGTTGGAGCGAACGGCAGAATAACCGGCGGCTGAAGGAGCGCCGCAGCTCGTACCAGCACATCGAGGGATAGCGGCGTAGGAAGCGCCAGAAGCCGGCATAAGTAAGCGTGTCGGCCAGGTCGCGCGCGTTGAAGTCGGTCTTGCGGTACCCTTCCCGCGCGAATGCCAGCACGGCGTTCGGCCCGGCTTCTACGCCGCCGTGAATCAGCCGTGTGAAATGCACGCCGAGGAAGGGAAACCGGGGGTCTGGCACCGGGTAGATGAGGTGGCGCACCAGGTGTTGGCGCTCCGCGCGCAGTTTGTAATACTCGCCGCGAAATGGCACGATGCGCACGTCGCGCCGCTCGCCCGCCAGTTGGGCCACGCGGTCGCAATGTAAGCCCGCGCAATTGATCAGGAAATCGGCTTCGAACTCGCCGGCGGTAGTCTCCGCAATCCACGTTGCGCCCTGCCGCCGCAACCGTATCACGCGGGCGCCGGTCTCGACGCGCGCGCCCCGCTCCAAGAGCTTCGCGGCCAGCCTGTCGCAGACCGCCGTGTAATCCACGATGCCTTCCTGGGGAACGCGCAGGGCTGCCACGCCGCCCACATGCGGCTCGATCTCGCGCATCTCGCCGCCGTCCAGCCAGCGCAGCCCTTCCAGGCCGTTGGCCGCGCCGCGCTTTTCGAGCTCCCGCAGGCGCGGCACTTCCGTGTCGTCGGCCGCCACCACCAGCTTTCCGCAAATCTCGTGCGCGATCCCGTTTTCCCGGCAGAACTCCGCCATCTGGCGGATGCCCGCAACCGCCAGCCGCGCTCTCAGCGATCCGGGCTTGTAGTAGAGCCCGCTGTGCAGCACGCCGCTGTTATGTCCGGTCTGGTGCCGGCCAACTGCATCTTCTTTTTCGAGCACGCAAATCTGAGCGCCGGGAAAGCGCTCGCTCAGCCGGTAAGCGGTGGCTAATCCAACGATGCCGCCGCCGATGATGGCAACCTTCTTCGAGTTCACGGGAGAATACTTTGAGTGTATACGGCGCCGAGGTTGCGTGGCTCTGATAGACTGCTTTCGAGGAGGGGTTTTATGTCTTCAGCGGCACTGGGTAAACCATCCGCGCGCATCGTCGTTCGTCGAATGCAAGAATCCGATCTGCCGGCTGCGCGCCGTATCGTTCGGCTGGCATTCGGCACTTTCCTGGGGGTTCCCAATCCCGAGGACTTCTGGCCGGACCGGGAATACGTCGGCACGCGATGGCGTGCGGACCCGGCCTCGGCATTCTCGGCCGAGCTCGATGGCACGTTGGTGGGCTCCAACTTCGCTGCTCACTGGGGCAGCTTTGCATTCTTCGGCCCTCTGACGATCCGGCCGTCGTCGTGGAACCAAG
>Ga0326728_10021846_pt1 | contig 11965 bp, 11 predicted proteins | sample MB3enrmetagenome_FD_207602 | JGI IMG/M metagenome (GOLD analysis project Ga0326728, IMG submission 207602) | Lab enriched peat soil microbial communities from McLean, Ithaca, NY, United States - MB31MN | ecosystem: Environmental > Terrestrial > Soil > Wetlands > Peat | place: USA: New York... | reverse complement strand
TAGTAGAGCACCTCCTTTTACATTTATTATATTCGATTGTATTTCGGAACGCAATCGGTTAGCAATGGTTTTCACGATCGGTAATATATAATGCATGCTAGGATGGTACGTCAGACAGGTGACGGTAAGGCCATGATCAGTCAGACGGAGACCCGTTGGGCTGATGCCACGGCCATCCCTTTTGCCAGGCCAACGGTGCAGGCAGCGGCTGCTGGTACAATTTATTGTTCCTGCTCAATCCAGGCGGAGGCCGTGCTCAACAGCTTACGGTCTTCGTGCTCAATTTGTGCGTTCAAGATTCCAATTTCGGGGCGGCGTACCCATGGACTTTATTTATAAAATGGCACTGCAAGAAAGTTACTCTTTAGTTACTACAGGCTTGCCAGAACCGAGTCGGTAGCTCCACAGAACCTTTGCGTGGCTAAATGGCGGCGTTTTTTCTAAAATTGCATCATGGTGTGAGCGGCCAACCTCCACCATTATTAGGAGGCGCAAGATCCATGGGACTGACTGATGATCAGAAGAAAACAATTTCCAGGAAGGTTGAAGAGACGTTGACGACTAATGTAATTAAAACACCCCGTAGTGGCCGGGCGGCTTTTTGCCGGAGAAAAAAGCTCTCAGGCTGCGATCGAATTCTTGTCATATTGGAAATGGCTGAAGAGAAATAGCGGCAGCAGGGATATTGTCCTTTGGCAGGACGGACAGAGGTAGCGGCAGATCCTGAGCAGATATTCCAGCCCGCAGACGATGGCATAGCGGAAATAGAATGGCGCCTCCTTCTTGATAAACATCTAATTTGCTCACAGTTTATCAAATTAAGGAGGACAAGGAGGAGATCCCCTGACAATAATCTTGCAAACGATCGGCCTATTTCGGAAGAACTAAAGAGCTAAAGAACACCAGGCTTAGCGATTTTATGATGTTTTCCCACCGTCATTATTAGCCAGTGCGTCCTGCAAGGCTTTTATTCTTGAATCAAGCTCATTAATTATTTTATTTTCACTTTGATCCTTTAACACGAGTTCCTTTCTAAGCTCGGCCAGCGTTGCTTCATGCTTAGCCTCTTGTTCGTCTAAGCGCTCTTTATATTTTATTGTCTGTTCGACTAATATTTCTTTTTCATCCGCTCTGTTTTCTTGCTTTAATTCACGCCTAGTTGTTCTTTCGGTTTCTAGTTCGGCGATTTTCTCAAGTGCTGTTTGCGTCGCTGCCTTAGCAATTTTTGTTTCCGCTACCTGACTTGCTAACTGCTCAGTTTTCCTGTTTATTTCTTCTCTCAGCGCGCTGAGCTTTTCTTCATATCTATCTGCCTGACCATCCAACAATGCTTTTGTTTCGAAGATTAGTTCTTTTTCTCTGGCAAGCACGGCGGCGTTGATTTCGTTTGGAATTGAGTCAATTATTTTTTGAGCAATACCTAGCTTATTTAGCGTTTCTGCTAGCTGCGCCTTGATGCTCGGCAGCTCGTGTACAGATGGTCCTACTTCTTCAAATCTCTTAAGAGCTTCTTCTAGTTGATTGGACCTATCTTCCAGGATCTCATTTTCCTTAGTTAATTTTGTGTATTGTTGTCGGGCAAAATCAGCTTGTTCTTCAGCTTTCCCTTTGGCTGATTCAGCTCTAGCAATTGCAGTATCTGTCTGCCTGATTTTCTCCTGCCATTCCTGTGTCTGTTGTTTGAAATCTTTCGCAGCAGTATCAAACCGCGTCTGAACGTCGGCTAATGATGCCTTAGCCTTCAATAGCTCATCTTGCAGTGCAGACACAGAGGCCTCAGCAGTTTGCACCTTATCTCGTCTGCTACGGCAGGCTTCGATAAGTATCTCCATGCTCCTTTTTTGGGACTGCTTAAAATTAGCTAATTCAGGGACATCAAGGACGTTCTCAGTCTCCACAGCAGATAAATACACGTCGAGCATGTGTTCCAATGCTTCGGCTTGTGTCCCGCCCCTCTTCTTTATTGCAGCATCGAGCCTGGCATTGAGATCTGGACTTACTCTTACGCCAAATACCACTGCTTCTGCTATTATAAAGCACCCCTTTTGGATAAAGTTACCATAAGTCCCTGAGATTATCGCATGTTAACACGAATGCTTATAATAATAATATAATATTAATTAACAATGTTCAATATATTATCAATAGATGGCATATCGATTTATATCCCAGCAGACTAAAAACAATTTTATTTGCTTTAGTTAACTAGTTAACAATTATTTATATTAGGAATAAAAAGGTTAACTGAATGGCTCTAATAGCTTTTAGTTTAAAATAACTAGTACATTTGTTTGGTTAAAAAAATATATATTTTTAAATTTACTTTATTAATAAACGTTAACAAGTTAACATCCATGTGTTTGCTACGATTTATAGTTAACTTTTTAAACTTTTATTACTATTCTAGTGCAGGATCAGCGAGGAAACCTTTGCCATTAGATGACATATAACTACTAAAGCAACCGAGCCGGAGAGATGCAAAATGACAGGGAATAACTAATACTTATATATATATGACGTCTTTGAGCATTAATAATGATAAATTTTCCAGGCAGTCGCTAGGCGCTGCCTGGAAAATTCCGTCTTTCGAACAAGTTCAGGATCAGAAGTAAGAAGAATTAACTTCTAGGAACATTCACAATAGTGCATTGTTAAAGGGATTGATGATTGTTAATGACGGTTCAATAAGTCCTAGATGACGTTAAATGTCCAGAAACAGGCGAGACCGTTGTCCAAGCCGGTTGAACCGGTTGAAGGGAGAATCGTGACAACACTCCCTTCAAAACCAGCTTCACCATATGATCGTCAATGATCCGGCGGCCGTTTTTAACCCCATAAATCACATCAGCTTTTGGATCAAATAGATTGGCTCAAACAGATGAGTAGTGAAAAAATATTAAAGGCATCCTGTTAGCATGGTATATTATGACAATGGTCTATTTTGCGCTATTATCCCTCTCAACACTGCTTCAAACTTCTCATCATCTGCCCTCGTTCTCTTTTTAGGCCCGGAAGTTCTCCCTCCTGATCGCCTAATCTTTTGAGAAATGTAACGTTCAAGAAGTATTCTATCCATATTCTCGGGTGAAAAGATCGATCCATTTTGATTGATTGCCTGGGCGCCCTTTCCTAGAGCCATCGCAGCTACGCCATAATCTTGTGTGACAACGATATCATGACAATCTGTCCTGTTAATAAGTGCGAAATCCACCGAATCACGCTGTTGGTCAACAGTAATCACTTCTGAATAACCATCATCAAGCTGATGACTAGTGTCGATGAACATGATCACCGCCAGTTTGTTCTCCTTGGCGACCTTAATAACAATATGCATGACCGGGCAAGCATCTGCATCTACGAGTATTCTCATTGTCTTGCGCTCCTACGAAGTCAATAGATGGCTAGAGATATCATACGTGCTTCTCCCCTAACTATACGCAGTTAAGCAATGTTCTCCTGCATTTCAATTACCTGAGCTTCCCAGAGCAATGCTGAATTATCTTTCTAAATATTACGTTACTTTCCTAAGTTCATATAAATCTTCCCAAACGCTGTGTCGTCATATATGGCAGAGTATGACGAATGCAAATGGGGCAGAGAGAGGTTCTCTGCTCTTGACTAATATTCTACGTTAAATGTGCGCCAACACCATACTCTTTTCTAAGCTGTTTCTTATCAACTTTTCCCGTTGCAGTCATTGGCAAGTGTTCCGCAAAGATAACACTACGGGGACACTTATAATTGGCAAGAGACTTCCGGCAGTGCAGAATAAACTCTTTCGAATCATGATTAGCTCCCGGTTTTAAAACAATAATGGCCATGGGGATCTCGCCATGTAAATCGTCCGCCAACCCAATTACAGCAACTGCCGCCACTTTGGGGTTTTTGTAAAGACATTCTTCGACTTCTCTTGGATAAACATTGAGTCCCCCTACTATAATCATGTCTTTCTTTCTATCAAGAATAAAGACATAGCCATCCTGGTCCACTTTGCCCAGGTCCCCAGTGTGGAGCCATCCTCCCTTCATGGTTTCTGCTGTTGCCTCTGGATGGTTTAAATATCCCTGCATGACATTGGGGCCCTGGATGCAGATCTCTCCTATTTCATCCACTGGCAGTGCCAACTCGTTTTCATCCAAAACACTGACCCTGACCCCGTCGAGAGGAGGCCCAACCGAGCCAATCTTTCGCAAATACGGAGGATTTGCGTAAGATACCGGTGAAGTCTCTGTGGGACCATCTCCTTCAAGGATCATGATCCCATACTTCTTCTCAAACTTTTGCATAATTTCCACCGGCATTGGAGAACCACCGGAAACGAAGAGACGTAAGGAATTAAGGTCATCTGAATTAACGTTCTCAAGCAGCGGAAGCATGGCAGCGTACATGGATGGTATACCACAGAAAACTGTGAGCTTCTTCGATCTGATCTCTTCGAGAATCAGGCTGGGACTGAAGTGGGTAAGGATTGACATGGTTCCTCCAGTATAGAAGGGGCATAGCACGCTGGCGGTCAAAGCAAAAGAGTGAAACATGGGAAGTACGCACAGGTGCCTGTCGTCAGGCTGAAACTGGACACGGGATGCCGCTGCCTGAACGTCAAAGATCAGGTTACCATGAGACAATAACGCCCCCTTGGGCCTTCCAGTCGTGCCTGAAGTGAATAGACAAGCAGCAATATCCTCGGGCCTTTTTGCTATATTTAATGGATCTCCGGACTGCTCGACGAGCTTTTTTAAAGGAACGATACCGTCAGCCTTTTCACCTTCGGTGATGATTACCTGTCTGAGACTGGGAATATCACCCCAAACGCTCTTAATTAATGGCAGGAGTGCCGGCGAAGTTACAAGTAGCACCACCGACGCCTCATTTAACATGTAAATAATTTCTTCACCCTTATAAAGGGGGTTTAGAGGCACCGCAACTCCCCCGGCCCTAGCAATGCCAAAAAAGGAACGTACAAAGTCTGGACTGTTGCCCAGCATTAACCCCACCATTTCTTGGCGTTTAAGACCAAGAGCGATCAAGCCGTGTGCTAAATTGTCGACTTCCATGTCCAGTTGACCATAAGTTATCTCTTTATTTTCAAAGTAAATAGCTGTCTTATCAGGAAACTGCTCGGCACTATGGCGTAAAAAGGCATCTACAGGCATGTTCTACTCCTTTCTTTTGTTTGTTCCCAAGAAAATATCCTCTGATTTCTCGGTGTATACTCGCCCTACCAGCCAAGGCGGGGACATGGAGCTGGGGTTTACTCCAGATCACAGATCAGATACGTACCTCGCAAGTCATGCGCAGGGTTAATGGTGTTGACTTCCGCGATGGTTATCGATGTAATCAACAGCATCGGCTATTGTCCGCATTTTTGCCAGGTCATCAAGTTGAATAGTAATTCCGAACATAATTTCCATATCATTTGCAAGCTCGATGATATCCAGAGAATCGGCTCCGAGATCTTCGATAAAGCGGGTCTCTGGAGTCAGGTCTCCTTCAAAAATAAAACGTTTTGTTATTACTGGAATTACTGCTTGAAAAACAGAATCCGACAAAGGTTTGCACCTCCATTTTCAGAACAATATATTTTACATTCCCCAAATAGCGAATCAAATTGCTTAGCAGTGCACTTTCCCTAAGGGTGTCTGCCGTGTCTCGTCTTTTCATTCTGACTAGTCAGTACGGCTAGATATATTATTCATGGTTCTGGCAATCTGTGCCATAACTTTTCTTGCTTCTTTAATCTCGATACTGAAAAAAGGGCTTTCTCCGAGGAATTCCGCAACGCCATAGCTCTGCATTCAGCTTTATTTATCACTCTTTTAATGAATATGAATAAGATAATTTATGATCCAATCTGAGGGGAATGGTTAGCATGACCATATATCGGCTTGTCTCTGATGCCTGGGAAAAGGATGAGCTTTTTAGGATACGCTATCTAGTTTATTGCAAAGAAAAACAGTGGTTGAAAAAAGATGATTATCCGGACGGCAGGGAGATCGATGAATTCGATACACATTCAGTTCATTTTTTAGCTTTAAAAAATAATAGTATTGTCGGAACGGTACGCGCCATCTTCCCTTCAAGCTTGGGCCTACCCGTAATAAATACTTTTAAAATAACGGTGCCAGAACATGTGATCCACTATGTTGAGATATCTCGTCTGGCAGTCATAAAGGAAGCGCGGGGACTCGAACTAACCATGGGCATGCTGCACACCCTTTTTAGCTGGTGCTTGGAAAATGGAGTTACCCACGGTTATGCCGTTGTCGAGAACAGTCTCCTAAATTTTTTAATCCGTCTCGGTTATCCGTTCAAGAAATTGGGGGCAAAAAAGTATCTCTACGGAGGTTATAATATTCCTGTCTGCTTGGCGATGAACGAGACTGTTACTCTAGATTACTCGAAGAATATCACTCTTAAAGAAGATGACGTTTCTATTCTGATCTTTTGATTCATATCTACCAAACAATTCAGCGATCTATCCCACCACCTTAGGTATGGAATAGATCGCTGAATGATGATAATTTATATGCGTTTACGCTGGCAATTGCCCCTGTATATAATCCGGAGAACTACTGCCTTGAGGCGGATCGGCAGCGCCAGGTATGTCAGCAGCAAACATCAGGCTTAAAATTAATAAAAGATTAAAGGGGCTGGGATCGGTTTCTTTATTTGCATCCAAGGAATCTGACTGCTCTCCAATTCCAAAGAATCGCAAGCTTTCGGCCACTTTCTTAGCGGGCTCACTATTTAGTAGTTCTTTCATGTTTTCTAGGACAGTTAAAAATTCGTTGCCCCTGTCGCCAAAATAGGGTCGAAAACTTTTCAAGACCTGATACGCCTGGTCATCTAACAGAAAATCATGCACGCATATCCCTCCCATATCTCGCATTTACTAAAGGATGAAAAGTCAAACCCCTGAAAAGCAATGTGCTTAACTCGGGAATGCATCCTTTAACAAAATATGCTAATCAAGGAATAGTTGTGCTTGGCATGCCACAATATCCAATGCATCAGAGAAGGTCGGTGGAACGCGTGGCAGATTGCCCCGAAGGATTATCTCGCATATTTGCAGGGTTCAAGCTAACCGAACAAGGCCAGATATTGTCCGTAGCCTTCTTTGACCAGGTCTTCCCTTGAGACAAAACGCAGAGCGGAAGAATTGATACAGTAGCGTAATCCAGCCGGTCCAGGCCCATCATCAAAGACATGGCCTAGATGGGAATTGGAATCCCTGGCGCGTATCTCTTTACGTGCCATACTATGGCTCAAGTCTTCTTTTTCGTATACCTTTCCCGGCTGTATAGGTTTCGTAAAACTTGGCCAACCACATCCAGAATCAAACTTGTCCTTGGAGCTGAACAATGGTTCCCCGGATACGACATCAATGTAGATTCCATCCTGCTTGTTGTCCCAGAACTCATTTTTAAATGGCGGCTCCGTTGCGTTTTTCTGCGTTACTTCATACTGCAGCCTGGTTAACTTATTCTTCAGCGGCATCTGATCCATCATGATCCCTCCAGTGCTCAAAGATATAATCGTCCCGGCCAGAGCTTCTCCGGTATTGGCAATAACTGACAGGCTGTTTTTTATGGTAATCTTGATGGTAATCTTCAGCCGGATAGAAAGGCACAGCAGGCAGTATCCGGGTAACTATCGGTTTGGAAAACCGGCCGCTTTCGCTAAGTTCCTGTTTGGAGCACAGCACTTGCCGATGTTGCTCCTCATCATGATAGAAAATGGCCGTCCGGTAAGAATGACCGCGATCATGAAACTGCCCACCTTCATCGGTGGGGTCGATCTGTCGCCAGAACAGATCCAAAAGCATCCAGTACTTGATGACGCCCGGATCAAAGGTAACCTGTACAGCCTCATAATGACCCGTAACTCCGGAACAGACCTCTTGATAGGTCGGATTCTCCCTGCTGCCTCCGGTGTAGCCAGACACCACCTTGACAACACCTGCCACCCCCGCAAATGCAGACTCAATGCACCAGAAACAGCCCCCGGCAAAGGTGGCGATCTCTAAACCGGAGTTGTCGCTCATCGCGTTTCCCTCCTGACTTAAGTGCTTCAGCTATCTTACAAAAGTCTACTTTTCCTTTAGCCCAGAGCGAATCAGCCATTATCACCCGGCTATTGCCGATCTCAGGTCTTAGTGTGATCCCCCGGGTTACTTCCAGCAGCATCTGTTGTTCTACCGGTCATGTCCCGTCGGGGCGCTCGTTCTACCTTATTAACGTCTCTCATAGTGAGGGCGATCCGTTTTCTCTCTAAATCGACAGAGACCACGGAGACAGTCACGACATCTCCTATAGACATGACGTCCATCGGATGCCTGACACGTCTGTCGGATATCTGAGAGATATGGATGAAGCCATCGCTCTTCACGCCGATATCGACGAAAACTCCAAAGTCAACCACGTTGCGAACGACACCATTCAACTGCATTCCCGGCATAAGATCCTCGAGGCTGAGAACGTCTTTTCTGAAGACAGGCTGTGGGAGGTCTTCCCTTGGATCCCGGCCTGGTCTCAGCAGGGCCTCGATAATATCCCTAATCGTAGGAACCCCCGCCCCCAGTTCTTCAGCCACCCGTTCAATATCTAGCACCTTGATCTTGCTGCGGAACCCATCCGTCCCCATATCGTCCACGCTAAGCTGAAGCAGGCCCAAAAGCCTGTAGGTCAGACTGTATGATTCCGGGTGAATTGGCGTGGCGTCAAGCGGATCTTCACCGTCGACGATCCTCAGAAATCCGGCGCATTGCTCGTAAGCCCTATCGCCTAGTCGTGGAACACTTACAAGCTCACACCGCTTCTTGAATCTGCCGTGTTGCTCCCTGAACCGGACGATATTCTCGGCAACTGACGTGTTTACACCTGAAACATATTTCAGCAGCGATGTTGATGCCGTGTTCAAGTCAACTCCGACATAGTTCACTACCGATTCTACAACCCTGGATAACGATTCCTCAAGCCTTTTGGGAGCAATGTCGTGCTGATACTGGCCAACACCAATGGCTTTCGGATCGATTTTAACCAATTCGGCAAGTGGATCGATCAACCGTCGAGAGATCGATACGGCGCTTCGTTTTGCCGCCTCTAGATCGGGAAACTCCTTGGCTGCTAATGGCGAGGCCGAATAGACACTGGCACCAGCCTCGCTCACGATTGTATATGAAAGTTTGGGGATACCCAAGCGCTTGATTAAATCAGCAATGAATTGTTCTGTCTCTCTTGACGCTGTCCCGTTGCCGATCACAATGCAGTCTATGCCATACTTACTGATCAACTCCTCACAGATCTGCCCTGACTCCGCAGTCTTGTTCTGGGGTGGTGTCGGAAAGATCACACCGACCTCCAGCATTTTTCCTGTACCATCGATTACTGCCCATTTGCATCCGGTCCTATATGCCGGGTCCACTCCCAGAACCATTTTCCCCTTGATGGGAGGTTGGAGCAGGAGGCTTCTCAGATTCTTGGAAAAGATCACAATTGCCTGCTCTTCCGCCTTATCAGTCAGTTCGTTGCGAATATCCCTCTCTAACGAAGGTGCCAACAGCCTCTTATACGCATCCAGAATCGATAATCGAACCAGGTCAGATGTGGCAGATTGCTCGTTTTTGATCATTATACGATTTATCCGGTTGATGATCGGCTCATGCACGATCTCTATTGACACGGAAAGGTAATCTTCCTTTTCCCCTCTATTGATCGCCAAAATCCTGTGAGGAGGTATCTTAGCAACAGGTTCTCTGTATGCGTAGTAGGCGCGATAGACGGAGTCCTGCTCAAGCTTTTTTGCCTTCACGCACAGGGTTCCGTTCAATCGGGTATAATCCCGCGCCCATGACCTGACTTCCGCACTGTCAGAGATATTTTCTGCAATAATATCCGCGGCCCCCTGCAGCGCGGCTTCCACTGTCGATACCTCACCCGTCTGGTATTTTTCTGCCTCCTCGCTCACCGCGGAATAGCTCAATGGAAAAGAGAGCAGATACTGAGCCAGGGGCTCCAGGCCTTTCTCCCTGGCAATCGAAGCTCGAGTTTTTCGTTTCAACCGGTACGGTAGATAAATGTCCTCAACTTCTACCAGCTTAGTAGCACCTTCAATCTGGAGGCGCAGGACATCGGTAAGCTTTCCCTGTTCACCGATTAGGCGAATGATATCGGACTTGCGCTGCTCAAGGGCGCGGTGGAATCTTAATTGTTCTTCTATGCCCCGAATTTTGACCTCGTCCAGTTCCCCGGTCATTTCCTTTCGATACCTGGCAATAAAGGGAACGGTGTTACCAGCATCCAGAAGAGTGATCGTATTTGAAACGCCCTGCTGCGGAATGCCCAGGTCCTTAGAAATTATCATCTCGATGTCGATCATTTCTTCAATGCTACCTCCAAAGTTAAACATGTGCGAATTCTGGAATGTGAGCAACCATATTTCATTTTTCTTCTAGTGCTGGTTTCCTGCATTTCGGAGGAAGCCTCTTTAAGTTTTCCTAGATCATTCTAGAAAGTGCATCTTGCAACTTTACATCTCTTTCGTCCTTGCTCTGTTCATGTCTGGCATAAAAACCTTCGAAGTTAGGCCGGTCTATTTCATAGAATTTTCCTATGGGGATAGGCCCCTCGGAATTATAGTCCCAAGCCCTGATGATCTGGGATGCTTCCTCCAGACTGCCGGGATCGGCGACTTGAGCTTCATAGACGTTCTTGCCATAAAAGTCGTAGAGATCGTTGTAGCTCACACAGACCTGCAAAACATCGATCAGCGAGAATCCCCTATGCTTAATAGCGGCCTTGACCAGGTTTTTGAAGTGTTCTGCCCGTGGGGGATATCCCCTGGCCACGAAGGTCGCCCCGCTAGCCAGAACGATCTCCAGCGGGTTGAATGGGCGCTCGACGGTTCCGGCAGGAGTCGATTTTCCCTTGTAGCCCAGCGGTGATGTGGGCGTATATTGTCCAGTAGTGAGACCATAGACCCGGTTATCGTGAATGATCGCCGTGATATCGACATTCCTTTTGGCTGCGAAGACGAGGTGATCCAATCCTTCAGCGTAGGCATCCCCATCGCCTGTAAAACAGACGACGCACATCTCCGGATCGGCCAACTTGATGGCAGTTGCCACTGGAAACGATCGGCCATGGAGTGAGTAAAAGCTATTGACATTCAAATAATCAGCCATCTTGGCATGTTGGCCGATCCCGGCAACTACCACCACTTTTTCCGTGGGTAGGCCATCGGCGCCCAACTCTTCAAGCACTGACTGAATGTTGTTTAGAATGCCGAAGTTGCCGCATCTTGGGCACCACTGGTTTGGTGCGTTGGTTAGCAGTTTCCCTACGCTCATTGGATCACCTTCCTGAGATCATTTTCGAGATCCTCCAGAGAAAATGGCCTTCCATCATACTTCAAGATCCGGTCATCAGTCTGATAACCGTTTTGCTGAAGTAATTTGGACAACTGGCCAGTACTATTCCCTTCCACAACGATCGTCCGCTCCACATTCCGCATGGTCTCTTGCAGTCTTTTTTCCGGAAAGGGAGCCAAAACCAGCAGTTGGATCGTCTTAAGGCCAAACTTTTGCGCGATTTCCTGGCATACACCCTTATTCGTGCCGCAGCATATGATGGCTGCCTTACCCTGGCCATATACTTTCACGGTCTCAAAGGCTTCCAGATCCTTGGCCAGCGACTGTTCTTTGCGCTGCCGTTTATCGGCCAATACCCGTGTGGTCTCTGCATCTTCAACCGTAATCCCGTCTTCGTCATGAGTATAGCTGTTAACTTTGATTACCTGTCCCTGAACAGGCGGAAAAGCCAGCGGAGAGACCCCGTTTTCGGTTGACTGATACCTCTGGTAACGCCCTTTTTCATCCCAGAGTACAGCGTCATCCTCTTGAGGATCACCCGCCAGAGTTTGATCGAAGCTGTAAAGTCCTTCGCAAAGTATTTTATCAGACAGGATT
>Ga0326728_10021844_pt1 | contig 11965 bp, 6 predicted proteins | sample MB3enrmetagenome_FD_207602 | JGI IMG/M metagenome (GOLD analysis project Ga0326728, IMG submission 207602) | Lab enriched peat soil microbial communities from McLean, Ithaca, NY, United States - MB31MN | ecosystem: Environmental > Terrestrial > Soil > Wetlands > Peat | place: USA: New York... | reverse complement strand
GCGGCAGCATCTTCTCGCCGGACGGCTCCACGCTGTACAGCGCGTTCAACACGGCGGCCACGTCGACACCGCCGCCGCCGTCGCAATCCTCGACGCTGCTGATCAACGATCCGACCAACCTGGCCATCCGGCTGGGGATCAAGCTGCCGGAGAGCATTGTGGCCAAGATGGTGATGACCGGGGATGGATCGCAGGCCTGGGGGCTGTCGGATTCCGGGCTGGTGCACATGCCGCTGGGCAACCTGTACAATTACCCGATTCTGGCGCCGCAGACGACGGAAGTCTTCCTGGCGATGGACGACTGCAACCACGGGGTGGCGACCGGCACCCTGCAGATCAACAACCTGGGCAAAGGGAAGCTGACGTTCAGCGTGGCCACCAACGTAGGCTCGGCGCTGGTCTATTCGCAGACCAGCGGCGTGGCGCCGGCCACCATCACGTTTTCCATGGAGCCGGGGCGCTCGGGGGTGGTCCGGCAAGGGGGGACGAATATCTGGACGGGCGCAGGGACCTCGCAGGGCGTACCGCTCAACGTGACGCTATCGTCGCCCGAGGCCATCAACATTCCCAACATGATCCGGGTGTACATGAACTACCGGCAGTCGGACCAGCGGGGCGTGATCTATCCGGTTCCCACCATGCCCAACAACAGTCCGGGCGGCACCACGGGCAACACGGCCGGCAATGAAGGCCTGCAAGACATCGTGCTGGACGAGGCGCGCGGCAGGCTCTACATCACCAACTCGGGATTCAACCGGATCGAGGTATTCGACACCCAACAGCAGAAATTCCTGAACCCGATTCCGGTGGGACAGATGCCGCACCAGATGGCCATGGGCACGGACGGCAACACGCTGTACGTCGGGAACACGGGCGGCGAGTCGATCAGCATCGTGGACTTGAACGCGCAGCAAGTGACGGGCGGCGTGGTCTTCCCGCCGGTTCCGCGCAGCGGCACCTCCAACGGGATCTACCCGCGATCGCTGGCGATGGGATTGGTGGGCCTGGAATTCATCATGTCGAACGGCACGCAGTGGCAGGTAGTGGGGAATGCGGCGCTGCCGCGGCCGGCGGATCCGGTGGCGCCGGTGACGCTGTCGACGTGCCCGGCGTGCGGGATGATTGCCACGCCGGACAACCTCTATATCCTGACGCTTTCGGGAAACGGGACGGCCTACGTGTACGACTCGTTGGCGGACAGCTATGTGGCTTCGCGGCTGCTGATCCCGGCTCCGATTGAGGGCTATTACGGCGTGCTGGCCGCTGGTCTCGGCGCGAACTACTTCCTGGTGGACGGCCTGATTCTGAATACTTCGCTGACCACGCTGGGCGGCTCGGCCTCGCCGGGCGCGACCACGGTCACCACCACCACGCCGGGCGGCGCACCTCCCACCGCGACCATCGTCAACACCGGTAACCGCAACGTGGCGGCGGTGGCTCCCTTGAACGACCACCAGTTCCTGTGGCTCACCACTCCCGTGCGCCAGAGCATCACCACCGCCACGCGCGACGATTCGCGCACCACACTGCAAATGATCGACCTGAATGCCGGGGCGGTGTCGCTGGTGGGGCCGGTTCCGGAGAACCCGGTGGTCAGTGTTTTCGGCACCACCCGATTCAACACCAACCCGCGGATGATGGCGGTGGATTCGGCCGGCGCCACGGCGTACGCCATAACGATTTCAGGGCTGAGCGTGATCTCTCTGGCGCCGGCGGGAAACAACACGCAGCCGGCGATCTCGACCGGCGCGGGCGCGGTGGTGAATTCGAGCAACGCGAGCGCGGCCATCACGCCCGGCTCGTTTGTCACCATCACGGGCAAGAACCTGGCCGCCACGGCCACGGCCAGCACGCTGCCGCCGCCGACGGTGCTGGGCGGATCCTGCGTGACCTTCGGCGATATTGCGCTGCCGCTGCTTTCGACCTCGAGCGGGCAGATTCAGGCGCAGGTGCCCGTCACCATGCTGCCCGGAACGCAGGTGGTGGAGGTGCGTTCGCTGGCGACCGCGCAGGACAGCGCTCCGGTGGTCGTCACGGTGAAGGCGGCGGGGAACTGAGGCCCCCGCGCTTCCCGATGTTTGCATGCCACCGACGCATGCGCTAAGATGCAGGCATGGGGCGCCCGTCCAGCAGTTCGATTCGCGTCTCCGCCTCGACCAGACAACGTGTCGGAGATCTTGCAGTCCAACTTAAGGTCTCCAGCCAGCAAGATGTGATCGACCGCGCACTCGACAAACTCGAACACAGCTTGTTCTGGGAAGGTTTCGAAGAAGAAGCGCGAGCTTACCTCGCCGCTTACCCGCAGGAGCGGAATGAGCGCGACCGGTACGCAGGCACTTCGGCCGACCGGATGAAGGGAAGACGGTGAAGCTGGCGAATCCGGCCTCACCGGAGCGCCCGCGCCGCGGTGAAGTCTGGTGGGTGGATTTTTCGCCATCGGTCGGAAACGAGATTCGTGACGAACACCCCGCCCTGGTGATCTCAACGGATTATCTGAACGAAAGCCCCTTTGGTGTCCTGGTTGTGATCCCAATATCGAGTTCCAGCCCGCCACTGAGGATTCATGTCGAGGTCTCGGCTGGCGAAGCAGGCCTGCCAAAGCCCAGCCGGATCAAGTGCGATCAGATCGGCAAAGCCGACATCCGCCGCTTCCGTCCAAACGGAAAGCTCGGCAGATTGCGGCCGGAGACCCTCCGCAGGGTGGAAATGATCCTGAAGCGGCTGCTTGAGTTGTGAGGGCCGGGCATGCGGTACGCACGCGACGTGCCCCGCCCCTACGACCAGGTCAGAACCACTTTGCCCGAATTGCCGGAAAGCATGGCCTCAAAGCCGCTCTCGAACTCGGTGTAGGGGAAGCGGTGCGTGATCACCGGGGTGATGTCCAGGCCGGATTCGAGCATGACCGTCATCTTGTACCAGGTCTCGTACATTTCGCGGCCGTAGATGCCCTTGATGGTGAGCATGTTAAAGATCACGGCGTGCCAATCCATGGACATCTCTCCGGAGGGGATTCCGAGCATCGCGATCCTGGCGCCGTGGCTCATGTTGGCGATCATGTCGCGGAGGGCGGCGGGGTTGCCGGACATCTCCAAGCCCACGTCGAAGCCCTCGGTCATCCCGAGTTGCTTCTGCACATCCCGGAGACTGGTTTCGCGCACGTCGACGGCGAGCGTCACGCCCAGCTTGCGGGCGAGCGCCAGGCGGTAGGGATTGAGATCGGTAATCACGGTGTAGCGCGCGCCGGCGTGCCGCGCCACGGCCGCCGCCATGATCCCGATGGGGCCGGCGCCGGTGACCAGCACGTCCTCACCCAGCACGGGGAAAGAAAGCGCGGTGTGGACGGCATTGCCGAAGGGGTCGAAGATGGCCGCGACGTCGAGCGGGACCGATTCGTGGTGGCGCCAGATATTGGTCATGGGCAGCGCGATGTATTCGGCGTATGCGCCCGGACGGTTGACCCCCACGCCCAGGGTATGCGCGCACAGGTGGCGGCGGCCGGCCAGGCAGTTGCGGCAGCGGCCGCAGACCACGTGGCCTTCCCCGCTGACCAGATCGCCGGGGAAGAAGTCCACCACGTTGGACCCGGTCTCGACGATCCTGCCGACAAATTCGTGGCCGATGGTCATGGGCACGGGGATGGTCTCCTGCGCCCACTCGTTCCACTGGTAGATGTGCACGTCGGTGCCGCAAATGCCGGTGCGGAGCACCTTGATGAGCACGTCGTTGATGCCGATTTTGGGTACTTCGACTTCCCCGAGCCAGAGGCCCGGCTCGCGCCTGCTCTTCACCAGCGCTTGCATGCTTATACGATAACAACCTGCGGTGGGCGCGCAACGTACGAGCCTCCGCTACAATTGAAGTTACTCCGAATCCACAAGGAATTTCCGTGACAGGCGACGAAATCAGACAGCGTTTTCTCGACTTTTTTGCGAACCGGGGGCACCGCGTGGTGCGCAGCGGGTCGCTGGTTCCGGCCAACGACCCGACCCTGTTGTTCACCAACGCCGGCATGAACCAGTTCAAAGACGTCTTTTTGGGGCACGAGAAGCGCGATTACACGCGCGCCGCCAGCTCGCAGAAGTGCGTGCGCGCGGGCGGCAAGCACAACGATCTGGAGAACGTCGGGTACACGCGGCGGCACCACACTTTCTTCGAGATGCTGGGCAATTTTTCGTTCGGCGATTACTTCAAGGCCGAGGCCATCGAGTTCGCCTGGGACCTGATCGTCAAGGACTACGGCCTGCCCAAGGACAAGCTCTACGTGACGGTATTCCGCGAGGACGACGACGCCGAACGATTGTGGCAGCAGGTGGCCGGCGTCCCCAGGGACCGCATTTTCCGGCTGGACGAGAAGGACAACTTCTGGCAGATGGGCGAGACCGGGCCGTGCGGGCCGTGCTCGGAAATCCATTACGACCTGGGCGTGGAAGCGGCCGAGCCGGGGCGCGAGAGCGAGGAATTTCCCAGCGACGCGGGCGGCCGGTACGTGGAGATCTGGAACCTGGTGTTCATGCAGTACAACCGCGATGCCGGCGGGGTGCTGACGCCGCTGCCTCGGCCCTCTATCGACACCGGCATGGGGCTGGAGCGCGTGGCGGCGGTGCTGCAAGGTAAGCTTTCGAATTACGAGACGGATCTCATCCGGCCGATTATCGACAAGGCCTCCGGCCTGTTCCACGTCGCGTATGGCGCGGATGCGCGCGTCGATACCGCCTTGCGCATTGTGGCGGACCACGCGCGCGCGGCGGAGTTTCTGATCCACGATGGCGTGCTGCCCTCGAACGAGGGGCGTGGCTACGTGCTGCGCAAGATCATGCGGCGGGCCATGCGGAACGCGCGCATGTCCGGCGTCCAGGAGCCGTTCCTGTACAAGCTCACCGGCTTCGTGGCCGAGCTGATGCAATCCGCATACCCGGAGTTGCTCGAAAGCGTGCCGAGGGTGGCGCGCGTGGTGAAAGAGGAAGAGCACCGCTACGCCACCACGTTCCTGGTGGCCGAGAGGATTTTTGGCGAGTACATCAAATCCATGGAAGGCCTTACGATTCCCGGCGCCGTTTCGTTCAAGTTTTACGATACCTATGGCTTGGCACCCGACGAGCAGGAGGAGATGGCGCGCGAGCACGGCCGGTTTCTCGATCGCGCCGGCTTCGAGCGCGAGATGGAGCAGCAACGCGAGCGCGCGCGGGCCAGTTGGAAGGGCGCGGAGAAGGCCGCCGTGGTTCCGGCCTACCAGCAACTGCTGGCGCGCGGGCGCACGAAATTCCTGGGGTACGAGACGACCCAAGCGGATGCGAGTGTGATCGGCCTCATCGTGGACCAGAACCCGGTGGAGCGGGTGCCTGCCGGCGCCAGGGTGGATCTGGTGCTCGGTGAGACGCCGTTCTACGCCGAGGCAGGTGGGCAGGTGGGCGACCAGGGAGAGCTCTATGCGGGTCCGATGAACAAGGTGGCGGATGTGGAGTCGGCGTTTTATGGCGTTCCAGGACTCATCATCCATCGGATTGTGGCGCGCGCCCCGATTGCGGTGGGCGATTCCATCACTGCGCGGGTGACGTTGCGCGACGCCACGCGGCGCAACCACACCGCCACGCACCTGTTGCACGCCTCGTTGCGGCAGGTGCTGGGAACCCACGTCAAGCAGGCGGGCAGCGTGGTCGAGCCTGGCCGGCTGCGTTTCGACTTCACCCACTACGCGGCCCTGGACCGCGCGGAGATCGAGGAAGTCGAGCGGCTTGCCAACCAGGAGATCCTCAAGAACACGCCCGTGGAGACGCATATTATGGCGCTCGATGAAGCCATCGCCACCGGCGCCATGGCGCTGTTCGGCGAGAAGTACGGCGAGGAGGTGCGAGTGGTTTCCGTGCCGGGGTTCAGCCGGGAACTGTGCGGGGGCACGCACGTCAGCCGCACCGGCGACATCGGCGTCTGCAAAATCGTGTACGAAACCAGCATCTCGGCGGGCGTGCGGCGCATCGAGGCCATCACCGGCGAAGCGGCGTTGCGGCAGTACCAGGAACTCACCGGCGCCGTGCGGCGCATCGCCGATGCGATGAAAGCGTCGGAGCCGGAACTGATCGAGCACGTGGAGAAGCTGCTGGCGGCGGAGCGGGCGCTGGAGAAGCAGGTGGAGCAGTTGAAGGACAAGCTGGCGCAAGCGGCGGCGGCGGGGCTGGAAGCGAAGGCGCGGACCATCGCTGGCGTTAAGGTGCTGGCGGCGCGCCTGGATGGCATGGACCGCCAGCAGATGCGGTCGCTGGCCGATTCGCTGCGCAACAAGTGGAAGAGCGCGGTGGTGGTGCTGGCCTCGGCGGTAGAGGGCAGCGTTGCCATTGTTACGGCGGTCACCAAGGACCGCGCTGCCAAGGTCCATGCCGGAAAGCTGGCGGGCGCGCTGGCGCAGGCGGTGGGCGGCAAGGGCGGCGGCCGGCCGGACATGGCGGAAGGCGGCGGCAAGGATGCGGCGGCGCTCGATGGCGCGCTGGAGGCGATCTACCGCGAAGTCGAGAGCAAATTGTGACCGAGGCTTTCGACGTCGTGGTGGTGGGCGCGGGACCCACGGGGCTCGCCTGCGGCATCGAACTCCAGCAGCGCGGCCTGAAAACCGTGCTGGTGGAGAAGGGCTGCGTGGTCAATTCGATTTACCACTACCCCACCAACATGACGTTCTTCACCACGCCGGAGCTGCTCGAAATCGGCAGCATCCCGATGACCAGCCTGAACGAAAAGCCCACTCGGACCGAAGCGCTGAAGTATTACCGGCGCGTGGCGGAGCATTTTCGACTCGATATCCGCCAATACGAGCGCGTGGACCGGATCGCGGGCGGCGACGGCGCATTCGAGGTGCTCACCACCGACCGGCTGGGACGGAGCCACGTGTACCAGGCGCGCAAAATCGTGCTGGCCACCGGCTATTACGACGTGCCCAACATGCTGGACGTGCCGGGTGAGGAACTCGACAAGGTTCTGCACTATTACAAAGAGGCGCATCCTTATTACAACCACGATGTAGCGGTGATCGGCGCCAAGAACTCGGCGGCCATCGCGGCGCTGGAACTGTGGTGGACAGGCGCGCGCGTGACTCTGATTCACCGCGGGGCGGGCATCTCGGATTCGGTGAAGTATTGGATCAAACCGAACATCGAGAACCGCATTAAGAACGGCGAAATCCGCGCCTACTTTCATTCCCGGGTGGTGGAAATCCGGCAGGATTCCATTCGGGTGGCGACACCGGAAGGCGAAGTTTCTCTGAAGAACGATTTCGTATTCGCGCTGATTGGGTACCGGCCCGACCTCGCATTTCTCAATGCGGCGGGAATCACGCTGGAGCCGGATACGCTCCGGCCGCGCACCAATCCGGAAACGCTGGAGAGCGAGCGCGCGGGCGTCTACCTGGCGGGCGTGATTGTGGCGGGAATGCACACCAACGAGATCTTCATTGAAAACGGCCGTTTGCATGGGTGCTTGATAGCACAGTCGATTGTTTCCAGGCTATTTACTCGCTGAAACTCCTGGCCGGTTCGCAGAATCTAACACCAATGGAGGGTAACGGGCCATGGTTCAGTCGATTCTCGACGCGCTGTTTGGTTGCTCTCACCAACGGACCACGTTTCCGCTGACGGCCGGGCGAAAGAACGCCGCTTCGCGAACTTATGTCGTGTGTTTGGACTGCGGTAAGGAGTTCCCATATAACTGGGCCGACATGCGGATCGGCGAGCGGGCACCCGCGCGCGTGCGCACCGCGGTAGCGCAACCGAGCTTCCGTTAGAACGTAATGCTTCCGAGGACCACCGGGTGCCTGGCTCCAGTCGCGGAAGGCAGGTTCGAGGGCTTCTTGCGCCAGGTTTGGTGCGCCAACACGGCGAAGGCGATGGCTTCTTTGGCATCGGCGTCGATGCCGTGGCTGGTGGAAGTGGAGATCGCGATTCCGGGCAGGAAACCGGCGAGATGGGCCATGATCTGAGGATTGTGCACGCCGCCGCCGGACACGATGAGGTCCGTAACCTCTCCCCCACCAGTGCCGACTCCCATGGCCACCGTCGCTGCCGTTAGCACCGTCGCCGTGGCGATGAGGTCTCGCATCGGAAGCCCTGACTTTTTCAAACGCGCGACAAACTCCGCGCCGTATTGCTCCCGGCCCGCGCTCTTAGGCGGCTGGCGGCGGTAATAGGGGTCGGCGAGCAGTTCATCGAGCAGCGCCACGTCCACCCGGCCCGAAGCGGCGATCTTCCCCCCGCGGTCGCACGGCAATCCCATTTCCCGCGCCAGGGCGTCGATCACCATGTTGCCAGGGCCGGTATCGAACGCCACCACATCTCCGGGCGCCGCTCCGGCGGGGATCACCGTGATGTTGGCAATGCCGCCGATATTCAGGGCGATGCGCGTGCGCTTAGGATGGCGGAACAACAGGTAATCGACGTACGGGACCAGCGGCGCGCCCTGGCCGCCGGCGGCGATGTCGCGCGCGCGGAAATTCGAGACTACCGGGACGCCCGTGCGCTCGGCCACGACCGCGGCTTCGCCGATCTGCAACGTGTGGGCGCCGCCTTCATGGTAGATGGTCTGGCCATGGCAGCCGATGAGCTCGACGGGGCCGTACCGGCGGACGGCCCGTAGAACAGCGCGCGCGTATAACTCGCCAAGCTGGAAGTTGAGGTGGGACAGGCCCTTTGGCCTGTCAATAGCGAGAATGGCGGAGCGGACGGGTTCGGAATAAGGCGTGAACTGATAGCCGATGGTCTCGATGCTCTGGCCGCTGATTTCCACCACGGCCACGTCGATGCCGTCGAGCGATGTCCCGCTCATCACCCCCGCGACTCTCATGAGCGCTTCAGCTCCTTCTGCAATTCGCTCAGCAATTGCAGCGCTTCGATGGGACGCAGCTCGTCCAACTTCAGGCTCCGTATGCGCTCGGCGATGCCGTAACCCACCGGCTCGAAGAGCTGGATCTGCACCGGGCCCTCTTCGGTCTTGGCGAGCTCTTCCGTCACCACGTGCTCGGTCCGCTCGTGCAGCTTCAAAACCTCGCGGGCGCGCTCGATCACGCTCAGCGGCAGGCCGGCCAGCCGCGCGACCTCGATGCCGTAGCTGCGGTCGGCCTTGCCCGGCTCCACTTTCCTCAGGAAGATGATGTGGTCGCCGGCCTCCTTCACCGAGACGCTGAGGTTGCGCACGCCTTCCAGCAGCTCAGCCAGCTCGGTCAGCTCGTGATAGTGCGTCGCAAAAAGGGTCTTGGCGCGCGTGCGGGCGTGGATGTGCTCCACCACCGCCCAGGCCAGCGCCAGGCCATCGTAGGTGGCGGTGCCGCGGCCGATCTCGTCCAGCACGATGAAGCTGCGCGGCGTGGCGGTGTTCAGGATCACGGCCGTCTCGGTCATCTCGACCATGAACGTGGAGCGCCCGCGCGCCAGGTTGTCGGAGGCGCCGATGCGCGTGAAGATGCGGTCGATGATGGGCAGGCTGGCGGAATCGGCCGGCACAAACGATCCCATCTGCGCCAGGATCGCAATCAGCGCGGCCTGGCGGAGGTAGGTGGACTTGCCGCCCATGTTGGGGCCGGTGATGATGGCGATGAGGTCCGCGTTGTCGTTGAGGTACAGGTCGTTGGGGATGAAGCGGCCGGCCTCCTGTTCCGCGATCCGCTCGATGACGGGGTGGCGGCCGGCCATGATCCGCATCTCGCCGCTATCGGAGAATGTGGGGCGCTGGTAGCGGTTCTCCGCGGCGACCTGGGCCAGCGAGGCGGTCACGTCCAGCTCCGCCACCGCAGTGGCCGTGGCGCGGATGCGCTGCGCCTGGGCGGCCACGCGCTGGCGCACGCCGGTGAAAAGCTCCTTTTCGAGCGTCAGGATCTTCTCTTCGGCGTCCAGCACTTTGCGCTCGTAATCCTTCAGCTCGGGGGTGGTGAAACGCTCCGCGTTGGCCAGCGTCTGCTTGCGTTCGTAATCCGCGGGCGCCAGGTGCAGGTTGGCGCGCGTGATTTCGATGTAGTAGCCGAACACGTTGTTGAACCGTACCTTGAGCGACTGGATGCCGGTGCGTTGCCGCTCGCGCGCTTCGATCTGCGCGATGTACTGGCGGCCGTTCAGGCTGAGGTCGCGCAGCTCGTCGAGCTCGGCGTTGAAGCCGGCGCGGATGGCGCCGCCGTCGGCGATGGAGAACGGCGGCTCGGCGGCGATAGCCTCCAGGATGAGGTTGGCCACGTCGGGCAGCTCGTCCAGGCGCTCGTGAATGGCCCGCAAACGCGCCGCCTGCTCGGTATCGAACGAGCGCTTGAGCGCGGGGATCTTATCGAGCGAGCGGCCGAGTGCCAGCAAATCGCGGGGACCCGCGGAACCCAGCGTCACCTTGGCCAGCAGGCGCTCGAGATCGAGAATGCCTTCGAGCTGCTTGCGCAGCTCCGCGCGCAGGATGGTCTGCTGGAGCAGTTCGCCCACGGCTTCGAAACGCTGCTCGATTTCGGCGCGGTCCATCGCGGGCCGCAGCAAGCGCTGGCGGAGAAGCCGGCCGCCCATGCCGGTCGCGGTCCGGTCGAGGACCGCCAGCAGTGTGGCTTGCGTCTGCCCTCCCGCATCCGCCGCGAACAGCGGCTCGACCAATTCGAGATTGCGCACGGTGACGGCGTCGAGCACCATGGAATCGGCGCGGTCGTAGTAAGTGGGCCGGTCCAGGTGGTCGAGCGCCGCCCGCTGCGTGTCGCGGAGGTAGTGCAGGATAGCGCCCGCCGCGCCCACCGCCGCCGGACGGTTGGCCAGTCCGCAGCCATCGAGCGACAGCAGCTTGAAATGGTCGCGCAGCGTGCGGCTGGCGTAGTCGTGGGTGAAAATCCATTCCTCGAGTTCGGTGCGGACGAAGCGCCGCGAGGGCCGATCTTCGCCAGTGAGCAGGGGAAGGTCGGCTGGGAACAGGACTTCGCGCGCGCCGAGGTGCTCCAGAACGCCGGCGACTTCGGCGGGCTCCATCTCCGTGACGCGGAATTCGCCGGTGGAGAGATCGACGTGGGCCACGGCCGAGCGAAGGCCCGGGGTGCCCTTAGGGCCCGCCACCGCGGCCAGGTAGTTGTTCTCGCGCGAACCCACCAGGTTGGCGTCCATGGCGGTGCCCGGCGTCACGACGCGCGTGATCTCGCGCTTGACCAGCGTTTTAGCGAACTTGGGGTTTTCCATCTGGTCGCAGATGGCCACACGATAACCCTTCTGGATCAGGCGCGCGATGTAGCCGTCGGCGGCGTGGTAGGGCACGCCGCACATGGGGATAGCGGCGCCCTTTTCCTTATTGCGCGAGGTGAGGGTGATTTCAAGTTCGCGCGCGGCCACCACGGCGTCTTCGAAAAACAGCTCGTAGAAATCGCCCAGGCGGAACATCAGCAGGGCGTTGGGGACCTGCTGCTTGATGCTGTTGTACTGCCGCATCAGCGGGGTGGAGGCGTCGGAGGACATCAGCGGCCCATCACGCGTAGATCCCCCGGAGCTTGATGGCCTGGGCCACGCGATCGAGAGCCAGCATATAGGCGGCGATGCGATTGTTCACCTGGTGCGCGCGGGCGTATTCCACCACCGCGTCGAAACTCTCCGTCATGATCTCCTCGAGGCGCTGGTTGACCAGTTGCTCGTTCCAGAAGAAGCCCTGGCGATCCTGCACCCACTCGAAATAGGAGACCGTCACGCCGCCCGCGTTGGCCAGAATGTCGGGGATCACGAAGACCTTCTTGTCCGCCAGAACCTCGTCGGCCAGCGGAGTCGTGGGGCCGTTGGCGCCCTCGCAGAGGATCTTGCACCGGATTCTCCCGGCGTTCCCCGAATGGATCACGTTCTCCGTGGCGGCGGGGATCAGCACGTCGCACTCCAGAAAGAGAGCTTCGTCCTGGTCCATGTCTTCGCCGCCCGCAAAGCCGGTGATGGAGCCGGTCTCCTGGCGGTGTTCCTGTAGCGCGGCGATGTCGAGACCGTTGGCGTTATAGACCGCGCCA
>Ga0326728_10021842_pt1 | contig 11968 bp, 10 predicted proteins | sample MB3enrmetagenome_FD_207602 | JGI IMG/M metagenome (GOLD analysis project Ga0326728, IMG submission 207602) | Lab enriched peat soil microbial communities from McLean, Ithaca, NY, United States - MB31MN | ecosystem: Environmental > Terrestrial > Soil > Wetlands > Peat | place: USA: New York... | reverse complement strand
CGGAGCGTCAACCGGTGCGTCCTTGGCCCGGCGGTTCCGGCGTCCTCCTGCATCGGTCTTGGCGACGGTCGAATGATTCATGCCAACGTGCAATCGCGCCAAGCTCATCGGCATTCCGGTTGCTTCCGATTCAGCGACACCATTCCCAAGCAAAACGAAAGACCTTGCGGCCTGGCTCGCGGCGAAGGACGGACGAAACATCAGCACCCGCCCGGCGCGACTTCGTATATTGTCCGGTTGGTGACGCCAAAGGGCACGACGTGCGGAACGGACACGCTGACAGAACCGCGTTGGCGTCCGTTCCGGGCCGCGGGACATTTGGCGTCACGAACCGGCTGACTGTGGATGAAGCGAAGCGGCGCGTTGCTGGCATGAGGCTTGCCATGCAGCAAGCAACCATGCCAGCAGCGGGCCGGCGAGCGTCCAGCAGCGAATGCGTTGTGAGTTTATTTCAAGAAATCGGATGACCATCGGATAATTGTCGGACACGAATCGGACCAGCCCGGATGAGCTTCGGACGTTTCTCGTCCAACTTTCGTCCAGGCTTCGGACGAGTTTCGGACAAACGTCGGACGGTGTTGTGCCGGTTGCTCTCCGTGGACTCAAAGGGTTGGCACCAATGTTGTCAACATGCGAAGCAACATGGGAATCAACGACAGCGCAACATGGCAGTCAACAGATGACGCAACGCGGCGCGCAACAGCGTCGTCAACGAGTGACGCAAAGCGATGGCGTTTACGGCTCACGCGATCCCAATTTGGATTGGCCATCGTTCCCTGGGCCTTTGCTCCTCACATTTGCCGCCGGTGGGGCTGTGACGGCGTGATTGATTGCCGGTTTACCACGCTCATTCCCGCGCCGCTTCGCCGCAGCTTTGTTTGACCAGCGGTTCATGCACTCGCGGACTCGCGCCACACCCACCGGCATTCCGGCGGCTTTCAATTCTTCGGCAAGTTGCTGGCTGCTCCAGCCTTTGCGCTGCAAGGCCAGCAATCGCTCGCGCAACGGTTCCAACAGGTTGGCCACGGTCTTCCGGCTTTTCGGCGGTTCCTGTTGCGCCAATTGCGCCAGCTTCTGGTTCAACTCCGCATAATCGGTTTTGGCGGCGATTTGTTCGTAGTCAATGCGTTTGCTCATAGTTCATTTTCAGTTATGATTTAATGTGTCTCGGAATTATTTCCGATTCGGTTCCGGCGTGCATCCGATGCGCGTCCGGTTCTCATCCGGCGCATTGCCGGTTGTTTTTGCGTTCGGCTTTCCGCCGCCGGTTTTACCGGCGTAAGGCGGGGTAAGTGTCTGGCCTCCTTTTCGGGATTTCACATGGAATATTCCATTCATCAGCCAACCATTTGGCACCCGGTCATCGGGCATAAATTTCACCGTTGAGCCGACTAAAACAATCATCATGGCATAACCGTTACCACACCTTGAAAGCAAGATTGCGCTCCCCTGGGTGCAATTTAAAGCAGTGGCCATGCTACGGTTGCGAGCATGAAACAGATAAAATTTGGGCCGTATCATCATGGATGGTTCATCTCTAGCGGGATCATCTTACCCTGTGTCCAAGTGTCAGGTTGTGACGGTTCCGCCACACATTGAAAATTATTTTTTGATAGGATGGACTCATGTTTAGCGGCGTTCCCCAAAAGAATCGGCAGGCAGCGGACGAGTATTACGACGAGCATTTGACGCATAACGACTATTATTCGGAAGGTCAAAAACAGCGCGGCGAATGGATTGGATTGGGAGCCAAACGCATGGGCTTGGACATTGGTGGAGCGGTCAACCGCGAAGCCTATTCGCGCCTTTGTGACAATCAACACCCCTTGACTGGCCAGCCATTGACACCGCAGACGTTCAAGGGGCGGCGCATCTATTTCGACTTCGTGTGTTCACCGCCCAAAAGCGTATCCATTCTGGCCGTCACCATGAATGACAAGCGCATCGTGGAGGCTCATGAAGCAGCCTCGAAGATCGCCCTGCGTGAACTGGAAATGTTCGCCGCTGCCAGGATTCGCAAGGGTGGCGTGGAAGATCGTGACCGGCGGACGGGCAACCTTGTGGGAGCGGCCTTCACGCATACCACCTCCCGCGCACTCGACCCGCAATTGCATACCCACTTCGTCTTGTTCAACGCCACCTGGGACAATCAGGAACAACGGTGGAAGGCATTGCAGACGGGTGAAATGTATGGAGCCATCAATTACGGCACGGAAGTTTATCGCAATGAACTGGCCAAGCGGTTGCATCAAATGGGCTACACCATCCGGCGCTCGGCCTCGGCCTTTGAGATTGAAGGGGTGGACGCCAAACTGATCGAACGATTCTCCAAGCGATCACAACAACGGGACTTGGCGGTGAAACGGCGGGAAAAGGAACTTGGCCGCAAACTGAGCAAGAAGGAAGTGGCCTATGTCATCCGGCAAACTCGCGCCAAGAAAGTGAAAGGCGTTTCGGATGAACAGATGCGAAGACAGCAGCTTGGGGAGATCGGCTTTTTCGAGAAATTTGCTTTGCGCAAGGTGGTCGCCGCTGCCAATGGCCAGCCTGCGCGTCCGCCTGAAACCGTCACCGATGCTGGTGCCCTGTCGCATGGACTGGCCCACGTCTTTGAGCGGCAATCCGTCGTGCCACGGCACAAGATTTTGGAAGCGGCGTTAGTCAAAGGCTGCGGACAAGTGGACTTGGGACGGTTAAAGAGCGGGTTGGCCGCTGATGCCAAACTGGTGCGCGTGGGTTCGGAATTTTCCACGCGGGAAATCCTGTCCAAAGAGTTGGCCCTGATTCGCGGCACCAATGCCGGGCTTGATGCCGCAGAGCCGTTCGTCAGCCGTTTTGAACCGTCGTCCCGGCTCGGTGATGACCAGAACTGAGCCTTGGCGCATATCCTCACCAACTCCGACCAGTTCACCGGCTTTCGCGGGCTGGCCGGTTCAGGCAAAAGCACGATGCTCAAGGAACTGGCCAGGACATTGCGCAAAGAGAACCGGCCGTGTTTGTTCTGTGCGCCGACGGCTTCCGCTGCCGATACGCTGCGCCGGGACGGTCTGGAAACCATGACACTGCAAGGTCTGCTTGGCAGCCTGCCGGTGCGTGTCGGCCTGACGGCGCGTTCGGTGATTGTTCTGGATGAAGCCGGGGCCGTGGGTCTGGACGATATGGTAAAGCTGTTTGAAATCGCCCAGCTTAACGGTTGCCGGATTGTCCTTTCCGGGGATACCGGCCAGCACGCCAGCGTTGCCCGTGGCGACGCCCTGCGCATCCTCGAACAGTATTCCGGCTACCGTTTCAGTGAACTGACGACTATTCGCCGCCAGAAGCCGGAAGCGTTCCGCCAGGTGGTTGAATTGGCTGCGGCCAAGCAAACAGACAAGGCGTTTGCCAAGCTGGTTGAACTCGGCGCGGTGACTGAGGTCCTTGCGGACGGCCACCATGCCGGGAACGATGGGCTTTATCAACGGGCCGCCGATGCGTATGTGTTCGCGACAAAGCAGGGCAAGTCTGCGTTGCTGGTCTCGCCAACCTGGGCGGAGATCGAGGCCGTCACGGACAAGGTGCGGGAGACGTTAAAGGCGGTTGGGGCGGTCGGCGAACATGAGGAAACGGTTCCGGTTTTTGATTCGCTGTCGTGGACGGAAGCCCAAAAGAAGAATGCCCGCCAGTATGAACCCGGCCAGCGGTTGCGCTTCGTCCGCCAAACCAAAAAGTTTGACCGTGGGGAGACGGTGGAAGTGGTCGCCACAATCGAAAATGGTGTCCGTGTCCGGCGTCCAGATGGGACGGAAGTGGATTTCATCCCGTCCACAGCCGCCGCGTCCTTCGATGTCGGCGAGGCCCGCGAATTGAAAGTGGCGGCTGGTGAATGGCTGCTCTTGCAGGCCAACCACGGCAGGGGGTTCATTAACGGTGAGCGTGTCCAGGTCAAAGCGGTTCAGGATGGCCGCATTACACTCGCCGATGGGCGCGTGTTGCCCGCTGGCTTTAACACTTTCACGCATGGCTACGCCGTCACTTCGCATTCGTCGCAAGGCAAGACCGTGAATGAAGTGTTGCTGGTGGCTTCCTCAAAATCGTTTCCCGCCGTCAACCGCGAACAGTTTTACGTTTCCATTTCGCGGGGCCGCGAGCGCGTCCAGGTCTTCACCGATGATTCGGAATTGCTCGCCCGGCGGGTCACGGATTCTCACGAACGCAAGGCTGCGATTGAACTGACAGAACTCCGGCAGGAACTGGCCAAACTTGGTTTTAAGCGAAAGCAACCGCCGGATGAAGAAACTGGGCCGCCAACGGTGGCCCTCCGCGCGGACTTTCGCACGGTGCGTCCGATGCGGTCGGCGATGCCTCGCCTGCACCGTGTTACCCGCCTCCCGGTGGTCCAACGCCTCGCGCAGATCGTCGAAAATGTTCGCCGTTGGGTGCTGGCCCAAAGCCTGCTTGAAACGGTCAAACAGACCGTAGATGTTGAAGCGCCAAAGCCAGTCGAAGCCGTGAAGCAGGCCGAGAAGATTACACTTGTGACGCCAGAACCGTCGCGGGTGCGTCCGTCCATCAAAACAACCGTGCCGCCGCCGCGCCAGTCGCGTGGCATACGCGTGTAACCCTCAACTTCAATACACATTATGCCCATGTTTCCGAAAGACATCTGTTATCTGATGGCTACCACCTACGCTGCCTACATCGAATTCCAGACCGATGAACACCATCGCCGCGCTTTCAACGCCAGCCAGTTGATTGAATTTTCCCTCGAACCGAACCCTGATGCGGACGACGATAAAAACCTGCCGCCACAAAAGCTGTCACTCGCTTTCTCAACGGCCGATGTCGTCGTCCTCGGCTGGCGGCTCGGGTTGATGGCCGACTACCTCCGGGACAACAGGCTTTCGGCCATCGGTATCCTGCCCAAACGCTATGCGGAACTGGAGCGCAATTCAGCCTTTGTTTCCGCCATTACAATTACGGCGGTGAGCAAATGATTAGCCGCTTCCGGTGGCCGCGAATTTATTTTTACGTCGTTATTTACGATTACGACAGCACTGGTCTAAATTCTAGTTTTTAACGGCGGCGTAAGCGCGCCACACCGATCAAGCAAAATGCCAAACCACCGAGCGCAAACGCAGATGGCTCTGGAACTGACTGTATTCCCGCTTGGTTAAATCGCGTTTGCATGTCTGGCGATGATGGAATATATGTGAATTCCGTCGGCGTATAGTGGCCTCCCATCCTCGTTGTTTCTGCCATTTCCACACCGGATGAACTCTCGCCGAAAATCGGTGAGGGTTCCAACACAGTTTGGACGGTGAGTGGGGATTCCATAGACTGAAAGCGCGTAGTGAAGATGGCAGCAGATGTTTGAAAAGCCGGCTGTGGTGAAGTTTCCAGGGTCAGGGTTACTCCATCGGATGTGTTTGAAACCAAATTCAAGTAATCTAAATAGACCGCTGAACCTTCGACTCCTATATCCATTCCTTGTGCCCAAGCAGGAGCATCACAAAACAAAAATAATGTTGCGGCAAAAAGGCCTTTCATACGATAAATGATAACAAGTAATTCACTCATGACAATAATTAAATTAGTTTCAGCTTATGCCAAATACTATTCTTCCATTTATGAAACGGTTCCCAATCCCACCAAAACACAACATTCTTGCCTTTGTAAATTTCCGTCTTTTCAAACTTTTTGAATTGGCGACCAATCATCTTTTCAATGGTCTCCAAAGCGAGATTTCTTAATTCATAGATCAGGTGGCTTCCCATCCCAACTTCTGTGGCGTAATCGTCGTTCTCAAACACTTCAAGCGGCCCAATTTCATCAGGGTTCAAAAATGTGCGGCAGGTCAACAGCGCTTTTCTGCGTGCTTGAGCGTCGTCACCCTTGAGGGCACGCAGCATCAGTTCGCGATAATTGCCCATTCGTTGCCCTAAAAGCGCAAACATGGTGACACAATGGCTCTGAACATCACGCGTGCCGATTTCAAATAGCCGTAACGAGGTCTGAAGAAGATCTTCATCGAATCGTTTGTCCCCACCCGGTTTCAAAAGTTGCTCAGCGAAGAAAAAGCCGATCTTTATATCTGCCAAATCCTTTGAATCAAGGGCGGCAAAAATGTCAGACTTTAGTCCATCAGTCAGAACAAGGCTCTTTAGATCGTTGGCTGAAACGCCAACTTTGTTCACCCGTTCTGCTGGCAGTCGATTTATTAAACGCGCTCTTATCATCTTAATGCAACTAAGCGTTGTGCGCAAAGAGGCGAGCGAGGAGTTTGGCGACTCAATCCGATCAACTATAAAATAATAACGCCGCCTAACTCAAATACATCAATCTCAACCGGAGTTATTTGTCTTTCATTTACCTTAACGGTGACCGGATTAGTTGATAAAGAGAAATCCCCTTGCGGCAGCAATGGTGTGATTACATACGTTCCTGGCGGCAGGTCCAAATAAAAAGTCCCGTCTGCTTCCGTCGCCAGCAGACGAATGAACCTTGAACGATTAAATTCTACCGCATAGACAGAAAGTGTCGTTTGATACGGGCTGACTTCTCCACCTTGAATCAATTCTGGCACGAGCAATACTTGTCCGGCAATGCCGGAGCGGTGAATGCGGTGTGCATTGGCAACAAGCTCAAGTGTATTCAATTGCCCGCCGCCGCTGACACTTATTGACGACAATCCCGATTGGAACCTCGACAGCACCTCGTCTGCGTGCGCCGTGGCCACAAGGACACCCGCGATAACAGATGCCAGACCGATTGTAACCGTATTTCTTGCCATGAAAGATATTATGAAGAAACGTGCAGTGTTTTGCAAAGAGTTTTTACCGCCATCTTGCAGTAATTGATGGGGGCAGTGACGCCGGTACGAACGCTTGGAATTGGTAAGCACGGGTTCTCTCGTGCCGCAGTGTTTCTGATGCTTTTCATAACGTAGTGAAAAACTTTGCCTCACCGGTTGCGTCGTTAACAATAACAATTAGGGGAGTATCAAATAAAGAATTATCAGGAGCATACAAGTTAAACAGCACCGTCCAATCGTTCGGTTGCGGCTGGCGTTTGGCTACCTCAACAAAAACAGCCTTATACCCTTTCAAATCTGCTTTTTGAACAAGGTTTTCAGCTATTAACTTTGCGTCAGTCTTGGTCATCTAATGCCTCCAACCGATTGTATATACCAAATGGAGTGTTGTTGCTCCTCAAAATTGAGAGAGTCCCAAAATTCTGAGGAATTGGACAATCTATCAAAAACATATTGCTCCTTTTGAACTGTAGTTTGGGCAGTGTAAGCTTCCGGGCCGACATCCAAAAACTGTTCCACATGCAACGATTCATGCAAAACCTGGTACACGGTTGGATTATCCCCAAGTGTCACTGTTTGTTTACCTGCGTTAAAGCCCCCGACTGCGTTGGCTGGTAGATACTCGTCCCCGATTTGCAAATCAATTCCATTTTGTCCCAAATATTCTGCAAAGTCGGAAAGTTGCGATGGGCTCGCTAATGTTCCTCCCAAATTGTTTTTCGGAAGCAAATCCATTCCGAAACTTCCGGCGGCATCTAATCCCGTCTCAGATTCCCCCACCAAGGCCACGTCTGCCTCAATTGATCCGCCATCGGTTGGCAACGATAACGCCAGTGAAGCAACGAACGCACCTGCTTCCAAAGTGTTTTGAACTGCATCCGCCACGTTCAGATTATTTCCCATCAAATCTTGGCCTGTCGTTGCCGACGAGACTATATTGGCAACGCCCAAGGTTACAAAATTCACAAAACTGGCCAGTTCACTCTGAACTTCTTGTTGTTCAGGTGTGGGGGCGTTAAACCAGGATAAATCCACCGAACTTTGCAGTGCCCCAAGGCCATACGGGTCAATATAGCTCACCGGGTTTCCACTGGCGTATGCAAACATATTCAGACCGCCACCGAAACCCGACGGGTCAGGACTAACAAATCGGCATAAATATGGGTTGTAGTATCGCGCCCGCATGTAAAGTAAACCATTAGCATCCGTCTGCACACCATATTTACCGTTGAATAGAAACGGCGTGTCGTTCGTGCCTATGCGATAAGTTATCAATGCGTAAAGGCTGTATTCAATGCGGTCCGTAACAACGCCATTGTCTCCTGACAGCGCAATTGTAGAACCGCGAGAATCATAATGGTAGGTTAACGTGTTTGTTCCAGTGGCCGTTTCCGTGATTTGATATAACAAGCCTGACCCGTAAATATAATAGTTTGTAACGCCGTTCCTGATTCGCATTAAGACTTGAGGCAATGCTGAATTCGGATTCACGACAAAGGTTGTAGAGGTCGTGCCATTCGTCATCGCCACACGATTGCCCAAAGCATCATAGGCGTACTGCGTGGCGACAGATGGAACGCTTTGCGTGACATTAATCAACCGGTTGCGCGCATCATAAGCAAGGGTGGCAAACAGGCCATTTGCCAGCGGGGCGTTTGTGAGGTTTCCGCTCGAATCGGAAGCCACCGCCTGCCCGTTGACGGTTAGCAATCTGTTGTCGTCGTCGTAGGTCATTGTGCGTGTCGGCACTGTCAAAACGTGGGGTTGTGGAGCAACAAATTCAAACCCCATGTTTCCAGTATTTGTCCAGCCATATTTGAAGATGGCTATCGGTAGGCTGTTGGACATCTGCTCCAAAACATTTGTGCATTGACCAGCGTTGTCATAGGCCATCGTGCAATGAGAAGCGTTGGGCCGCACGATACTGGTAACATGGCTGTTCAAATCATATGCGAAGCTGGATTTTCGTCCAGACCAGTCCATCACATTGGTAAGGTGATTGAAACTGTCATACGAGTAGAAGACGTTTCTTCCGCCGGGATAAACAAGGTTTGTCAAATTGCCATTCGCGTCGTAACGGTATTGGAGTAGAAATCCATTAACATCCTGATAGCTTTGAACCCGGTTGTACGCATCATAGGTCCAAGTGTTCGTCTTGCAGTTTTCGGAAACATTGACGCCGTTGTCGTTGGCATCGTAGCTATAATACGTGGCCGCCACATTGTCAGTGCGATTGGTCAGCCGCTTCTTGGCATCATAATAAAAATAGGTGGGCTGTTGCGCCGCGTCGGTGACCGAACTAGGCAGGCCAGCATGATTGTAAGTAATTACAGTTTGGTGGTTCCGGGGGGACGTGACCGTATGCACGCGGTTGGCGGCATCAAACTGGAATTGCCACGTTTTTCCGTTGCGATTTATAAGATTTGTTTGGTTTCCGGCGGCATCATAAACGCGCGTGGAAAAATGCCCGGCCCCGTCAGTCAATTGAATCAACTTCCCGCGAGCATCCCGGGTTTGGCTGTTCGTCTCGCCCGCAGCGTTGACGGTAAAAAGCTGATGCCCGTCGCCATCGTAGCCTAAATTGCTGGTTCGTTTGAAGGGATCGGAAGCAGAAATCAACCGACCTGCCAAGTCGTTTGTGTAAAGCGTAGGCTGTTTGTACGCGTCAAGCGTTTCGACCAGAGAATCGCGGTTATCATAGAGGTTGGTGATAGTCGCAGTCCCTTGAGCTGTTGCCGGGAAAATGACAGACGACAGTTTTCGCGTGGCAGTCCAAATGTTCGTGTACGAGACCTTGCGCGCGTCGGTGACACTTGCCTGATTGCCAACTGCGTCGAAAGCAATCGTTACCGCCACATTTGTAGGAGCTACCGTGTTGGTGAGTTGGCGGCGGTTGTTGTATTGAAAGATTGTCGAGAAACCACGCGCATCCGTGTGACTGGTGACATCGCCTAAAGAACTATTGGCGAAGCTCTCACTGCCGAGGCCATTTGCGTAGGTAATGCTGTTCAAGCGGCGATAGGTGCTGTCATAACCATACGTGTTTGTACTTACCGCATCCACGCGGCTGAGCAAAACGCCGTCGCCAGTGTCGTAGCTGTAATTTATCCAATCACCAGCACCGTTCGTTTGGCCGATCAACTGGAACTGACTGTTGTAGCCAAACGAATTCGGGTTGCTTAGCGGGTCTATGGCCTGGACCAAATTGTTTTGACTGTCATAAACAAATGTGTTAACCGAACCGAGCGGGTCAATGGTTTGAACCAAATTATTATTACCATCGTAAATGAACTGGTTTGTTTCATTGAGTGGTGAGACCGTGTTTGTCACATGGTTCTGCCCGTCGTAAAAGGATTGTGTCAAATTTCCCAAAGCATCCTGTTGCGCAACAAGCCGGGCCTGGTCGTCATAAAAATAAGTTGTCTGCCCCCCTGCCGGGTCTTGGGAAACAGTTTGCCAGCCTGACCAAAAAATATGCCACGCATTGCTTAAGCTGCCTTCTGTGTATTGTGTTGTTACCCGGCCAAAGCTGTTGAAGACGTTGCTCACTACCACTTGGCCCACAGCATTGGAAGACACAATAATTTGGTGATTGGTGTCGTAGAGAAATGTGCTTGTTTTACCTTCTGGATCGGTGACCGAAGCCAGGTCGTTGCCACTGCTGTAGCCAAACGAAATCGAGCGGCCAGTGTTGTCGGCGACGGAAAGAAGACGCTTGGGAGCGGTGGAACTATAGGTGAAAGTGAGCGTGCGGCCTTTCCAGTCAGTTGCTGTTTGCACCCAATTGCTGGCATTATACGCCAGCTTTAATGACTGATTATATTGGTCAGCTATATTGGTCGCCCAACCCGAACCGTTAAAAGTAAACGTGCGTCCATGCCGTTCCTGCAAAACGTAAGGCGCGTTGGTGGCCGCTTGGGTCAGAGTCATGGTACAATTGGCCGGGGGCGTGAAACTACCGTCAGGTTGCTGAATGAACTGAATGGTGTCTTTGCCCATGGAAACTGACACTGCTTTTGCCGTCAATTGGTCAATGGCCCATTTGGCAGTCAATGTCGTTACCATCCAGTTTTTGGGGTCCAACACCGTGCCGTCGTAGGTTCCAATTGCGGCTGCGGTGGCTGCAAGCATCGGGGCCGCTTGTGCCGGAGTCGTGCCACCCAAGCCCGCTTGCGGAGAACTGATATTGGCTGCATTTAAATAATAGTTATGAACCCAGCCCGGCGCAAGGCCCGCAAGATTACTGTTGCGACGACTGCTGTTGTAATAGCGGGAAAATGACAATCCACGTGGCTCGGTCTGGCCCAAGGACAAGTCAGTCCCTCCAGCCTGAAACGTGCCGTCTGCCATGTTCACAGGGTCTGCGGCACTGACGTTGGGGACAAACACTGGCGCGGAACTGTAGTAGAGTGGTTGAGAATAACTGTCGTAATTAATGAAAGTCGGATCAACCGTGGCCGACGGGTCCGACACGTAGCCTCCGTACTCACCCTGGCCAATCGCCATTAGCACGCTGTTATAGTTCCTGGCAAGAAATCCGTAACCAGTCCAACTGCCTGTCCCATCAACCGGAGTGCTCCCGTTTTGAGGCAGCAAAACAGTAAAGCCTGCATTGATGAGTCTGTTCGTCAGATCACTTAAAGAGTAATTCTCGAGATGCGATTTAACCGCCGGCCAATTTGTAGTGTTTACAAGATAAATTGCCTCATGGTTGGCATTGGCCAGTTGAAGCATTTTTATGGTCGAAGCAGCAACGAGATTTGCTGATTGCAATTGTTCGATGACTCCATGTTCCATGGCGCTGCCAAAATAAGCGAAGAGGTCAAACCACGTTGACTCGTGATTGTCACCAGCGTTGCTGGTGGAATATGATCCGCTTGAAATCATGTAAACATCCACGTAATATCCGGCGCCAGATTCCTGGCTCATCCGTCCAATCCGATGGAAGAACCTTGGCAAGACGCCAATTTGCTTGGCCAACATCTGGCTCATGTTATGGACTTGAAGCTGCCAGTTAAGCCCCATAACGTTCAAAGTCTCGGTAACAACCTGCCGCGACGTGGCTGACAAGCCCTGCTGCTGGTAGGCTTCCAACTGCTTCTGGCGTTCCTGAAGCCAGCCCCAGTCAGGATCAAAGCAATATAGTATGGCGTAGGAGGCATTGGCCGCTTTGTAGGG
>Ga0326728_10021841_pt1 | contig 11968 bp, 10 predicted proteins | sample MB3enrmetagenome_FD_207602 | JGI IMG/M metagenome (GOLD analysis project Ga0326728, IMG submission 207602) | Lab enriched peat soil microbial communities from McLean, Ithaca, NY, United States - MB31MN | ecosystem: Environmental > Terrestrial > Soil > Wetlands > Peat | place: USA: New York... | reverse complement strand
GTCCTCGACTTCGCTGTAATCGCAGCGGGAGAGTGACCCGGAGTACCAGATGCGGGGCGCAAGCTCTTGCCGGAGGTGAACGTGGCTGAGCCCGATATATTGGGCCTTCAGGTTGCACAGCGGGTCGAAAGGATACTCCGCGCATCGCCCGACCAGCGGTTGACCACTGCTCACTCTGGCGCCAGCCACCCCGAAATGGCCAAAGAACAGCTTGTAGCATCCAGGCCGCTGCTCAAACCACTGGTTGAACTCACCGAGTTGCCGGGCGAAGGTCTCGCCCAGACTGCACTCGTTGCCGGCCATCTCAGCTTTACGGGGATACGGGAAGACTGCGATACCGGCCCCGCCCAGCTCGATGACCTCCGGCTCAGTGCAAAGGTATATCGGGTGCTTCCCCTTTGCCCGGCCAAACACGTATAAATCACCCTCCAGCTCAGCACCGTGATTTCCTGCGACCAGAATCACCGGAGCGTGGTTGGCCATCTCGACCAGGCTGTCAACCCATGTGTTCCGTTCCTTGATTGTGGCCTTGTACGTCGTAAGGTCGCCGTTGATCACAAAGAGGTCTACGTTTGACCGGATGGCGTCTCCGACGAACCACTCCAGGCATTGAGCTGTGTCGGCGAAGTAGCGGTCTTCATCCAAATGGAAATCACCAGCGTGAGCGAAGCGCAGGGGGCATACAAGTCCTTCCTTCATCTTGATGAGAAGTCATCCTTTCGTTGGCAGAAGCTTTGAAGCAAGGAAGTGGCACGTATTGACGGGATCTCCTCCCCGGCTACTGTTCGCAGCTAGCTGGAGTTGTTCCCGAAAACTCAGGCTTGTATACTCGGACCCACGGGTGCATGTCAAGAGAGCCGTATGCGGTCGCCACCCCTGTGACCGGCCCGCTAGGAGGATCAGCACATGAGTAAAGCGCAAGTTGCATTCATCTTGGGAGCAGGCTTTTCAACATATGCAGGCCTTCCACTCGTCAGTGACTTTACCGAACAGATGCTGCAACCCTCTTCGGAAGAACATCCTGACAATGACGTGATAATACAATATCTCAGAAAGTTCATTCATGATGCTTTTGACCATAGCATAAACGCCAAAGCCAAATACTGGCCTGAACTTGAAGATGTCTTCACGTGCATTGATCTATCCGCCAACACGGGCCACAACCTTGGGGCTGAATACAACTCCGCAACACTCCGAACCGTGAGGCGGGCACTTATTGTGCGGATGACAAGTATGCTTTGGGAGAAGTATGAACGTGCGAGGGAGCAACGCAACGTAAAATGGAAACAGTTGGAGCGCTTCATCAAACTGGTGGACCTAGACCGCACCGTTTTCATCAGCATGAATTGGGATACTGTACTTGAGGCTCAACTGGAGAAGATCGACAAACTGAGACCGAGATTTACGTATACCTCCGACGCAATCGCAGTCAATTTCCCCGAATCAGGGAAACGTATCGAGCTGCAGGACGGGTCTGGAAGAACAGTCCGGCTAATCAAAATGCACGGATCTATCAACTGGCTCTACTGCGATAATTGCCGGCACCTGTTCTGGGTCCCCTCACGGCAAGTGACCAAGATCGCAGGGCAAGCTCTTAGCCGAGCTGACTGGGAACGCATCGACCGAGCCTTGGGAAACACTGCGGCGCACAGAAACGAGAAAACTTGGGGGTGCTGCCGTTGCGATGCGAGAGGCTTGGGTGGGCGTATCGCAACGTTCAGCTACAGGAAGGCCCTGGACTTTCCGATGTTTCACAAGTCTTGGTTTGAAGCTGAGAGGGAGTTGCGTGATGCCGGAGCATGGGTTTTTATCGGGTACTCGTTGCCAGCGGCCGATTATGAGTTCAAGTATCTATTGAAGCGCACTCAATTGTGTCGGAAGCCGCCGACTTATATGTTGGTAAGCCAAGACGCTGGTGACTCGGAGAGAACTTACCGAAGCTATCAGAGGTTCTTTGGCCGCTCAATCAAAAGGGATGAAAACTGCTTTGTGAATGGGATCACGGACGAAGTGATCCACCGGATCGAAAAACTCTATGCCACGTAGCGTCTCGTGGCGACCGAGCTGGCAAATGGCCTTACCAAGTGATGGCATGAGAATGTCGGGTGCGGGAAGCAGATGTTGATCGGATCTCCTATCATGTGCATCAATGGCCCTGGAATAGTGCCAGTTGTTCTGACACATCGGAAGCAATAGCTCTCTTTCGGGGGGTTCTGCCTCGAGGTAAGCTCTCGACTGGACTGCCGAACATCAGAAGTTGCGCTGCGATTGTGGAAATTGTGTTTGGCCGCAGAATCATGACCTCTGACACGCCTTCTGGTCCCGAGCAAGGGCCGATTTCCGGTGCGCATTTCTCCACAGCCGGGACTCTGAGCACTGCATCCTGTGTGGCCATAACCTGCTTCCACACCGCATCAGCACTCTCTCCGATCCCTTTCTCCGTCACCAGCTCCCGTGCCATCGCCATCAGGATGTCATCACCGTCGTCAATCGCTTGCAAGCCCTCGCTGGCGAACTTCCCCTCCATCGCCAGAGAGACGAGGAGCTTCTTCCCCATCAGCCGCAGGCACGTTTCCTGCATAGTTCCGCTGTAGAAGAAGAACTTGACGTTGACGTTATTCCGTTGCCCGATGCGCCACGACCGCCGGCTGGCCTGCCGCAGGGTGTAAATGGAATAACCGGTTTCGTAGAAGAAGATGTCGGCCATTGGCAATAAATCAAGGCCGGTTTGAACCAAACGTGGGTGGGCGATGCATACCTGAAGGCCTGAGCGTAACTGGCGTTCGTACCAGGCTTCACGTTCTTCCGGCGCCACCTGGGTCGTGAGCACGGCTACCCGGATTCCTTCTTTCGCCAGGATGCTCTCCAGTCGGTGTGTCACGTCACGCTTCTGCGTGTAGACCGCGTAGACCTGCACCTTTCTCCCTAGCTCAAGTGAGGATTTGATTTCCTCCACCAACCGTCGCTCCTTGGCATAAACAAAGTCCTCATCCAGGTCACGCGTAGCCGCAATCAAGAAAGGCTCACGGCGCTGGGTTTCGGGATTGAACTCGCGCCCTATCAAATCCCCGAAGGCGAAGGGACGGTCAGGATAAGCCAGCAGAGCATTCAAGGCCACGCTAGCGACCGACGCGTTGCCTCGATGCTCGCGAAGCGCCTTCTTGATATCCTCCTCCATGTCTTCGTAAGCCTTCTGCAAAAGCTGGTCCATCTCCACGCTGATGATTTCCTCCCGGTAAGGAGGAAGGGCATCGGAAATATCTTCCAGCGACACGAAAGCCCCAAGACTCATCAGGAAGCGGCCAAACAGCAGGGGTGAAGCTCCCGGCCGATGGCGGACCCGGGTTGTAACCCGTGCCTCGGAACAGGCGTTATCGGCGGGCTCAATCACCGTGATCTTCTCCAGCAGGCCGTAGATTTCGGTGAAGGCCCGAACTCCCGCATCGCCGTATTCAAAGCCTTCTTCGAGCATTCGTGATGCCCCGAGGCGAAATAGGATATTGAAAAGTTCGTCCGCATAGCCGCCCAAAAGTGTCCCTGTGAGCACCGCAATGTGGTGGGCGGATGCAGCCAGTGTGCCCAAAGCGTTCCCTTGGGCCGTATCCCCTCCCTTCAGCTCGTGAACTTCATCCGCGATAGCGTAGTCGAAGAACCCGTCCATGTACCGGCCGATGAAGTCAATGGGGGCAAAGCGGCGAATCTTCTTTCCATCTGCCTGCCAAAGCGCGCTGTAGAGTGGCCGACGGGCATGGTTTGTTCCTTCCCCTTGACCCAGCATTTCGCTGAGCTTCACCTTCTTGAAGTCCATTGCAAGCAAGCGCTCGCCTTCACTGCTTAAGTAGACCGGAGAGCCGCTATCAGGGTTGACGACGCTGCCCTGATAGCGCCCGCAACGGGCGACCTGGTAAGCGTGTCTCCAGAAGTACCCGAGCTTGGCTCGATCCCGACCGACAACGAACAGTGCCGGGGAAGAGCAAAACGAGTCCCAACGCTTACGGGCCGAGGGGGAGGTTCGGCGCAGGCGCAACTCGCTCAAGCTGGTCCGCAATCCCTCGCGCACGATGCGTTTATTTCTTAGCTTTACCTCGTTCACGCCGTGGTGGCTGTTGGAGCTGGTGGGCGTCCGTAGCCCGTCGATGATGAACACCCGAACATGCGGAAGCGTGAGCATTGCTTCCCGGCACCACTTTTCGACCAATTGCGGCGGGACCATTGCGACAGCCGTATAAGGCCGGTTTTCAGCATGGGTTTGGATGGCACCCAGCGAGATCAGGGTCTTTCCCGTGCCGCACTCCGCAATCACCGCACCGGCACGGGCCTGCTGCCAACGTCGGACCAGACCCATAATGGCGAGGGTTTGAGCCGGATAAGGCTTGCGAAGGAGCTTGCCAATCATCGGGGACGGTGTGTCGTCAACGGAATGCAATGGCGGGTGGGATTCGAGGATTCTTTTCCCTAACTCTTGGGCGTGTGCACGTAAATATGTTGGGATATCGGTTATGGGCTCCATGGCTCTGAAGGTGCCTCCTGTGAGGTTTGGTTATCTTCGCCAAGCTCCTGAACTGTTTCCTCGCCCAGGTCATCCTCGCCAACTTGGAAGAAACTGTGGGCCAGGCTCCAGCGAACCGGTCCATTGCAATTAGGGACCTCAATCCGCTTCTGCCGCAGGGCAGTTCGAATCCATTTCAGGAAGAACTTCTTCGTGCCGCTGATCAGTACCGGCGAGCAGCCCAGACCGTTAAGCGGTTTCATGGCTCCACGTCGGTTGAGTTCCTCGTTGAACCAACCGGCCCACTCGGGCACGACCGGCAATCCGAACCGTTGCGAGATGCGGTACAGCACGAACGATGGGTCGTTATCGCAGAGGACCGTACGCCTCCCTGTTGGGTCAACCCCCGGACGTGTCTTGGCCAGTTCCGCTGATATTGCCACCAGGTGACGGATTGGTTTGCGGCCGGCGATAGTGATAGTTCCGCGGAAGCATTGGGCGTCTTCACCTAGGCTGGCCGTCACCTGTTCGATCCCAGGGGCTTCCACGGTAAAGTGGTTCTGCTCATTGACGCCTGCCCAGATGGCGCCAACATCGGAATCCCCGCCCAGGACCGAAATGAGGTGGGCCTTGCCATTCCGCCCATCTTCGACCTCGCCGATGAACCGGTCCAAGCGCAGCCGGATCCGCGTGGTGGTGTCCTTCATTCGCTTCGTATATTCCAACACGCCGAAGCGCTCGTGGGCATTCTTCATGTTTTCCTCTGGGGATTGGTGGGAATGGGATTTGGGAGAAACGGGAGGCGGGATTATTTCAGTATGGCCACTTGCCCCGTGGAATAAACCAGCGTCAATTCATTCGAGAATCGTTCTTTTTCCCTCACGGTGATAACGCCGTCCTCTTCTTCCTCGGTCTTGTCCACCACTTTTACGGCCTGCCAGAAAGCGATGTGTCGCTGGTCACCGCATCCAAAAACGCCATTCAAGAGCCCTGAGCAAGCCAGGAGCCCGACGTGGCCAGCGTGCAAGGGTGTCAGTGGCCGGCCGGTGGCGGACACTGGGTGGGCAAAGAGGATGCGTCCTGCCTTTCGATAGGCCGCGGACTGCGGCAACATGTCCTCTATTTTGTCCAAAGGCAGTCCGCGATAGACCAGTTGAGCTGGTCCGCTCATCGGTACTTCGTACCGCACTTCGGGTTCAGCAGGCAGGACTGGGATTTGGGAGGGATTCCTTGCTAGGCTGGCATAGTAAAAACGTGCTCGGGTGATATCGCTGTCCGTAAGACGCTCTTTCTCCCGTCGGCTCCGTCGGACTCCGATCACCACCACCTGCTTATAACGCACGCACTCGGGTGCCTCCAGACGGTAAACCCGGGCGTCGCGGAAATGCGTGGAGAGAATCTGACTGCATTCGGCCAGCCGGTCACCGGGGATAACGAATAGCAGCACGCCACCGGGTTTCAGCCAGCGATACGTGTGGCTCAGGAACGACTGCTCGGTACGGCGGCTGTCAGCCGGCCCCAGTGTCCAATCGTAAGGTGGATTCAAATAGAGGAGACCGAACCACTCGACTGGGCACTGCACTTCCAGCGTATTTCCCTGGACGATGTTGGGAATCCGCTGCCTGGCTTGCTCGGCCCGATAGGAATCAAGCTCGATACCGTAGCGAAGCACATCAGCACCGCTGGTGACAACCTCGAACGCCACGCCATCGCCAACGCACGGGTCAATCGCGGACGACAGAGCGCCTGGAAACTGCAGAAACTTGCGAATTCGCTGGGCTTCGGAGAATGGAAGCGGGTAGAAGCCGAGACGACTTTTGCCCTGGAGGCGCAAAATGAACCTCCCTTCTGAAGGAAAAAGACGTGTGGCATGTGAAACACAAAGTGGTAGCCACGTTGTTCTTATGGTTCGAAACTAGCCCTTCCAATTGGTATTTCGTCGAGAGGCGGCCAAACATGCAGCGTAGCGATGGTCGGCAAGTCCCGAAAGTCAATTCCGCGGTTAGGTTTACCGGCGCCTTGACCGCCGCTGTACAACTTCCGAGTAGGGCGTCATCCGCCCGGAATCAAGGGCACTTAAACCCATCGGCGACAAGGCGGGACATGTCGTCTCTTTGAACCGCAGTTGGGACTCGTACGGGCCGGAGCCATCTAGGTGCCTAGCTCTTGGTATCCGCGTCCGGTATTACTGGAACTGGACCGAGCAGGTGACCTTCCAAATTTACCACAGTCGTCCCACTGTCTCTGAGCTTCTGCGCTTCGCTCTCATTAAGGAAGGTGAAGACCAGCGTCTGAAAGTTGGCTTCCTTAGCCAGGCCTTTGCTAAGAAAATTGAGGAATAATTCAATGTGTTTGGTGTCGGGATTCTGCTGTAACGGTTCATCAAGTATGACGACGCCGGGATGAAGTCCATTCAACGTCGCGGACGCAGCCGCCAGCGCCAATGTGTACGCCGCGACAAGCCGTGCTGGGTCACTGCCGGACCCGAGGGTTCGAAGTCTCCGCTGACCAAGATATGGTTCGTACTGCCCTTGATCGATTCGGAGCGTCTCCACTCCGCGACTCGCCGCGGCACTGTGGCCTAGCGCGAGCAGGTATTGTGCGAGAGCGCTGGTGAAGACAGAGGTCCGATACTCGATGTCGGTGGCAGCAGCGCCCTGCATCCGCGCGGTTTTGGCCTCGTCAAGCCATGTATCGATTGCCGTCTGGAGTTCCTTGATCTCTGCGGCCGTCGAATCAAGCCTCTCGATTAATCGCTCCTGAGCGGCGAGGTTCGCGGCTGCGCGGACGATCTGTTCGCGAACCGGCCCAACTGAAGCAGAAACGTCTTCCAGCGCTCTCTGTGCGTTGTGAAGCTCGCCGTCGAGCTTGGCGATCTCAGCCTCCGTTGTTCGAATTGTAGTCCCGATTGCGTCCAAGGTCTGGCGGGTGAGTGCCCGGTCACGTTTCAGGGCTTCGATATGTGCCTCCACTTCAGCGGCCGTTTGTTCGGTCAAGTGGAAGGAGTTCATGTCGAGTTCGCGGTGACACGTGGGGCATTCGAGGTGAGCCAGTCGACCCACGCCGGTAGTTTTGAGGCGATGCACATCTGTGGCCGTCCGTATCCGGTGAACGAGGCTTTCCAAAAGGTGTTCGCTGTCCGAATACTGCGCCCTTAAAGTGTTGAGATCAGAATTTAGTTTGTGGCGACGTTGTTTGAGGTCGACAACGAGCTGTGAGGCGGATGATGCGGCCGACATGTTCGACGGATCGACCGGGTCCTGTGTAAGAATCCGCCGAAGCGCGACGATGCCTTCGCTGGCGATAGCTCGCAGTTTCGTAATATCAACCTCGGCATCTCTTTTGAGTACTTCCTGAAGCGTCTGGCTCGACCACCGCGCTTCGATCTCCTTAACCGATCCATTGCCTGACCAGTCAACGGCCCATCCCTGTTTGAGAAATATCTGGCTCGCGCGTTCAGCGAGCCCACGAGCGGAAGTGCGAAGCGTGCTCTCCAACGTCGCGGCGCGCTGACGCATAACCTTCTGTTCAACCGTGTCGAGCGCCCCCAGAAGGTACTCGACGGAAAGCTCGCGGATCTGTTGTTGGCCATATCGTCCGATCTGTCGCGCCTGAATTTCCGTCCACCCCTCAGTCTGCTCGATGTAGAAAAGGGGCGCGAGGTTCTCCAAATAGATGTAGGAATCAGCCCCTTCGAAGGTCGTGATCTTCTTCAGCGGCCAACCGAACCACTCAAAAAGGAAACGCTGAAAACCGGTCGCTTCGTCGGTCATGCTTCCAAATCCAGTGAGGAGGGTCATTCGGGATGCGCCATCGACCGCTTGCCGAGTGATTCGCACCTTATTCCTATCGTGAGTGATCCCGCGGGTCAGAACGAGTTGCTCGTTGTCCTGGCGACGAATCGTGAGCTCGGCCTCTGAGGAGAGCACGCGGACGTGGTCCGCGCTTGGTAGATCTAAATCCTCAAGAACGGCCTCCGGAAGGAACGTCGGATCGCTTTCCTTGCGGCCGAACATTGCTTCGAGGCCGAGGCACCACGCTATCGACTCCACGGCGAGCGATTTTCCGAAGGAGTTAGGGCCGGAAATGACCTGAAGGCCTGGCAAGAACTCCAACCTGCCCGTGAACTCGCCGTGGTCGGACTTCCCACGAATCTCGATAGATGCAAGATTGATCACCAGCCCTCCAGCATCTCGTTGGTGATGACTACGGAGTTGAGCTCACGCAAGGCGGTAAGCTCCTCCTGGAACAGCGAACGCTCCATCGCTTCCGAGGACAGGTGGAAAATAACCGACGAATTCGTCCCGGAAACGACGTGTGATTCTTGACGTCGCAGTGCACCACCCGCGACGAGAAAATCTATCACGTCGTCGTGCATAGCGTCGCTAATGAAGCCTCTTCGTAGCCCCTCCTCGCTGTCGAGTGAGCGCTGTGCGTCGCGACGGCTCAGGGACCACTCTCGGATAACGGAGACAAGCCACGGACGCATGGCGATGAACTGAAGCAGCTTCAGGCGACGGTTCTGAATCCGCGGCTGGCTCGAATGCTTGTCAGATGCTGCGTGAATCTGGAAAGCCATGGCAACGACGACGACGCGGTATTCAAGGTCGTACAGTGTAGATGGCGCGAGGCGTTCAGGCGTTATGTCCGGTTGGGCGCCAGAAGCAGCAAGCAGGGCGGCCAATTTCTTCAGGGGACTATAAGTTGACATTTGCTGCCTTGGGCTTCCAATTGATCGGGCATCCTCCTACGAGTCTGGCGACCTCGCCTGAAGCCAGATCACGAACTATGCCCTTCCCGTAGGGTTCGAGAAAATCGTCGCTAAATACCGTCTCACTAAATTCTTGGGCCCGGTTGATCGAGTCCCATGGTGTACTCGCGGAGTGAGTAAGAACGAGCTTAAGCAACCGCTTTCGACCGTGTTCTAACGCGGCATGCAGTTGAGGGAGCCGGTCGCTCAAATTCCGCTCGAAGGCTATGACCCACTGCCAATCCTTACGCAGGCTCTCGGCCACCTGCTTCACGTCATCCCTCGAATCCGGCAATAGTGCTTCCGCAGCCTGCATTTTGCTATCGAATGTCGGTCCATGGGGCACTTCCACAAGTGGAGCCTCTTCGTCAAGTTTGGCCAGCATTTCCTGGTGCTTTAGCCACATCATTGTGGATTCGTCGGCGCCATATTGGTCGGCGAATTCCTTCGGACCTTTGAGAACTACGTCGGCATCTGGGGTAATCCAGCGGCACTGGCTCAAACTCGCATACTTCGCTGCGTTCTGTTTAATGGTTCCGAGCGGCGTGTGACTTTCAAACCAGTTCGCGATGAGCGATACGTGACAGATTCTGTCGCACGCTGCGGGCACAGCCCCGAAAATCCTCATCAGAGCATCATTGTCGTATTGGACCAGCTTCGTTTTGGACTCATCAAATTTCTTGGTCTTGTCTTGGGCATCGAGTTCATACAATCGTCGCAGGTCGCCTGAGAATTTGGTGGCAATTTGTTTCGACCGCTTGAGTGGTGTCTTCGCAGCATCGTATTTCAGCCCGTAGCAGCAGTATGCCCTAGTACCCTTGTGTGAGTACCCATCGAGGCCCCCATCCCCCTGGGGGTACGTCGGAACAGTCTGGAAGTTGTTTAGGGCTACCAACAGTCGCTGGACGATCGCTCGCTGAAAGGCGAACTCTTCAAGTTCCGACAGCGCTTTGATGTAATTGTCGATCAGCCTTCCGCTCACGCGCAACTCCTGCCGGACTCGGCCGGAAGTGTCGATGTTGCAAGAGGATGATACACGCCAACTCGAAGCCATGCAATAATATAGGGGTCTCAGTGAACCGAGTCAAAGGTGGCAGAGTTTCGGTAAACCAAGACTTTGATCTAGCTGCTTTTCGCCCGCGTGATTGGTTCAATCCCCTCCTTCTCCGCTTCCTTGTTAAATCTGTGAATCAACCACCATACCTTGGACATGTGGCTGGCGTCCCCTGTTGCCCGGCTCCACTCCTTAACGAGCGCTTTGCGCAGGCTCCTTAGGTAGGTCGGTGGATCCTGATCAGTTGTAGTATCAGCAATCAGCGCCCAGGATGAAAGTGACGGGACGAGAAGGTTGACAAACCAACAGCCGTCTACGTCTTGTTTAAGTAATCGACCCTTCCAGCGACCTTCATGATAATCCCACACGGCCCTACGTACGGACTCTGCTACAAGTATGCGGGGGTATTTGGCAACCTCTGATTCCAGCCGGTAAGCTTGGATAATGCCAGGACCAAATAGGACCCGGCGATGGTGGTAAGCATCCCCGTGAACTATACCTCCCCGAGTGAGAATGCCCTCTGCCAGCAGGCGAGAACCAAGACTTTGCACGGCCGCAAGAACCCGCCAAGCTGTGGAAACCTCCGACAACACGTAGCAATCCGAAAAAGCAGTCATTTGCAAATCGCTATCTTCAACAATAGAAGTCACACCCTGGCGCCGAGCCCGGATTCTGGTGTCGCGCTTCTTGTGGCGGTAGTCCTGGACATCCAGCGACTTGCGATCAAGATCCTCTAGCACGTCACGTATGACCGGGAACAAATGGTCTTCCTTCGACATTCTCTCGACAATCCTGCTGAACCCCAAAATGTCCACGAAAGCGATGATGCGCTGCTTAAATGTCCGGTCCCTCATCGGGCGTACTCCTGTTCCGTATGTTGGATACAAGGAATGCCAGCGTATTATAGGGCCAACTGCCGCATAACGCATTCGTCGTAGAAGTGCCCCAACACCCGAGCGAACGGAAGTGCAAGAGTGCGTCTCGCGCGACCGCGCGAGACGGCATAGTGTTTACGCCCCCCATTCCTGGATCGTCGGCCACCCGGAAGTAATCCACCTTGACGGTTTGTCGCCTACGCGTAGAAGAGGCCCCGTTGGTAATCTTTAACGCGGTGCTGATTAATGTACGTGTGAACTGCGCCTGCTCACTCTCCGGTTTCGCTTCCAGTACCGAGGGTCAATCCTCAGAACCGAGGCAGTCCCGGTTGCCAGATTGACGAAACCGCCGTGATGGTTGATTTCTCCATAGCGAAACAGCCGGGCCAGTAACGCGAGGGCGTGCTGCGCGAGGGTCGAGTTAACAAAAGGTTCCTGACGGTCCAGTGCCTCAACCGCGCTACAGCTTGGTTCTCCGTCGTTATCGAGGCTGGGGTCAGCGATCTCAGGAAATAACTCTCCCGCAGTTTGGAGTCGTAGCCTTGACCTGCGATTTCGCTCATTGAGGGGCTCGCCCAGGATGAACTGCCCGCTGTCAGCATTGTTGCCTAGGTCGAGCCAGTAGGAAACCGTACTCCTGTTCCCGACGGCATCGCGGATTGTGGCCCGTGCCGCCCTTGAATCCACGCATCCCACGACAATGTGGGCGCGGAGGTCATCGCCAGAATAACTCCGGGAGATGAAAGTCCCCGACCGTAGGTGCACAGGGACCGCCTCCCACTTGAGTCCCCAAAATAGGT
>Ga0326728_10021840_pt1 | contig 11968 bp, 8 predicted proteins | sample MB3enrmetagenome_FD_207602 | JGI IMG/M metagenome (GOLD analysis project Ga0326728, IMG submission 207602) | Lab enriched peat soil microbial communities from McLean, Ithaca, NY, United States - MB31MN | ecosystem: Environmental > Terrestrial > Soil > Wetlands > Peat | place: USA: New York... | reverse complement strand
CCACCGATCAGATGGGTTTCTCGTTCTACGATCTGATTGCGCATGCCGCCAGAACGCGCACTCTTGGCGCGGGAACCATCATTGGCTCCGGCACAGTCTCAAATGAAGACGCTTCCGCCGGCACCGGATGCATCGCCGAGCGACGCGCCCTTGAGATTATGGAACACGGCGAGGCAAAGACCGATTGGCTCCACTTCCACGACCGCGTACAGATTGAAGCCCTGGATCAGGACGGACATTCCCCATGGGGCGCCATCGCGCACACATTCATTCCCTATCAAACAAGCGAATAAGCGCCTTGCCGACGTTCAGCGTAAGCGTTGGGCAGCGATTAAGGCGACGAAGAAGGCTGCGAAAGCCGCTCCCGCAAAGAAGGCGGCAAAGAAAGCCTCGGCCAAGAAGGCAGCAGCAGCGAAGAAGCCTGCCGTCAAGAAGGCCCCTGCCGTGGAGGCCAAAAAGGTTGCCGCCCGGAAGGCAGCTGCTGCTCCTAATCAGGGACAGCTTGCGCCACGGGCACCTGGCTGTCGGGAATCCAGCTTCCGTGAATCGCATCCCGCAGCCGGATCGGAAGCCGGGCAGTCGCGACCGGACCGTCTTCCAGGTTCTGCACGTCCAGAATGACCAACTCCGAAGCCATCTCCCTGACCCGGCTTTTGACGATTGCCAGGTAGCCGTCGCCCTCCGGAGCGTCAGGCGAGCGGGGAATGAAGACGGGCTCCTGCCAGCCATTGTCTTCGCCGCAGGGAGACTTGGTGACCACTCCGGTCGAGTAGTCCACGTGAGCCACGTGCGTATAGGCGATCTTGCCGTTCACAAACGGACATTCGGGATTTTGCGCCAGAAGGAAGCCATGGCGGTAAGGCCCCGCTGCGTAGCGTTCGTCGATCTTGGGCATCTCGCCAATGACATTCGAGATCACGCTCTCGTCGTACGCCGCCCCCGGCTTGGACAGATCCAGCGTCCATCGCGACAGCCTGGCCAGCGCAGTCGACGGATCCCAGGGATTGCCGTGAACGTCGGGGAAGAAGGGAAAGAGATTTCCCTCGGCGTAGGGCCCATCCACGTAAATCTTTTTGCCTTCATTGAATCCGTTCATGAAATGGCCGGCAAAGCGCTTCGGACCCCGAAACCAGCGCAGATCACTGGCCTCGCCGTAACGTGGCAAAACCCCGATCCACACCTCTTTCATGCTGTCCCACATGAAGACGCTCTGGCCCGAGCGCGCCCGCTCCAAGCTGCTGGTAATGGGAATCACGGGGAAGACCACGTAATCCTCAGTGACCACCCAGTCGTGCATCATGCAGGTGTAGGGCATCTCGAACCACACTTCGTGCTTGATCTGGCCGTCCGCCCCGATCACGTAGTAGGCCACGTCCGGTGTCCCGACGCCCTTGGCCGAGTAGCCGAAGCCGAACATCTCACCCGTCTTGGGATCGATCTTGAAATGCGCCGTGAAGGTCTCGCTAGTCAACTTGCCATCGAAGTAGTCGTAGCCGCATGTGGCCAGAGTAAACGGATCCATGGCCACCGGGGGGCTGTCTTCCTTCAGCGCCAGCAGCTTGCCGGCGTGAAACATGACGTGGGTATTGGCCGTGCCGCGAATCTTTCCCCGCACGGAAGGGTCATCCGTGAAGGGATTACGGTAGGCCCCGAACAGCGCGCGGCGCGCCGCTCGTTCCAGTTTGAACTTATCTGTGCGAACGTAGCGCGATGAAAAATCGACGTGCCCATTTTCAAACCGGAAGGCGGTCACGATCCCGTCGCCGTTGAAGCGCACATCGGTTCCCAACAGCGGCGGAAACTGCGGGTCCGGCCCGCAGCGGTAGAAGGTCCCTTTGATTGCATCGGGGATCTCCCCGTCAACTTCCAGATCAAAGATGTTGCCTTCGAAGCGGCAGGGGTGGTGGAAACCTTGATAGACCGGGGTGTCGGGGAATTTCAAACCCATTGCTCTACCTCCAACCTGAAAACGATTTGTGTAACCGAAAGCCTTCACCACTTGAGGCCGAAGAGCCTGGCGGCATTTCCACCCAGAAGCAAGTTTTCCTCCGCGGCCGGCGCGCCGAGCTGCTGGACGTGCGATGCATCCATGTCGATGAATGGATAGTCGGTGCCAAACAGAATCCGGTCCGCTCCCACAATCTCTCGCGCCATCGAAAGCAGCGGCGTGAAAAAACAGCAACTATCGTAGTACAGCGACTTCGCGTACTCGCTGGGCAGCCGCGTGATGTGCTGACGGCATTCCTCATACAGCCTGTATCCGTTATCCAGCCGCTCCATCAGATCCAGAAAGGAAGCGCCCGTATGCGCGACGACAAAGGGAAAATTCGGATAGCGCTCGAAGACTCCCGCATAAATCATCCGGCAGAGTGCCAGGCTCGTATCGAGCATGAAGCCCACCCGGAAGGGCAGCGTGAACTCGTTCATGGCACCGGCGAAGAGGGGGATCATGGGATGCTCGATCACCGGAAGCCGGAGTTCGTCTAGCCGTGACCAAAGATTTTCCAGCCGCGGATCGCTCAGCGGCACTCCATCCAGGTTCGACCCCATTGCCACGCCCACGATCTCTTCCGCTCGCCGGACCCTTTCCAACTCTTCGAGCGCCGCGTCCACGTCCGGCAAGGGCAGCGTCGCCACCGCGCGAAATCGCTCTGGCGCCTTGCGAACCTGCTCCACGATCAGATCGTTGCTGCGACGGCAAACCTCCTCGCGGCGTCCCGCCTCGAACAGATAAACGCTCGGCGTGCTCAACGAAAGAATGCGCAGATCGATCCCCTTGCGGTCCATGTCGCGCAGTTGCGCATCGGGATCGAACATGAAATCGCGAAAGGGCAGCCATTTCGATCCGTTGCGCAGCAGATAACTCATGCCCGTCGCGTGACGTTCCACCGTGACTCCCGGCAGTGTCGCCAGGTCTTCGTAATACGACCGCTCCGTAAAGTGTGCGTGAACATCGATCCGCATCATGCGAATTCGGAATACCTCCGTATCAGCTGTTCATGGGAAGGGTGCCGACCCTCTTCCGCACCGAATGCGTGTCAAACCTGCGGCGCCCTTCAAAGCCGCGGAAACAGATCCGCCAGCCTCCCACGGATTGCCCCCCTCAGATCTGGCTCACGAACTTGATTGCGAGATAGGCATCCAAACCTTCGATCCCGCCCTCCGAGCCATAGCCGCTTTCCTTGATGCCGCCGAAGGGCGTCTCCGGAGCGCCAATGGCATCCGGCGCTCCCAGCGCATAGGTGTTGATCCCGATCATGCCTGCCTGCAGATCATCCTGCACCCGGCAGGCGCGGCTGCCGGAAGGCGTGAAGGCATAGGCTGCAAGACCGTAGGGGGTGCGGTTGGCCTCGGCGATCACCGCATCGTAATCGCTCCAGCGATTGAGCACTGCGACGGGGCCAAATGGCTCCTCATTCATGATGAGCGCCGATCCGGGTACATCGCCCAGAATGGTCGGCTCCCAGAAGTAGCCTGGCCGCTCGATGCGCCTGCCGCCCGCGAGCAGCTTGGCGCCGCTGGCGATCGCGTCCTCGACCGTATTCTTCATCGCGTCAATGCGCCGCGCGTGCGCCAGCGGCCCCATCGTGCTCTCCGGCGCAAAGCCGTCGCCGGGAACGATCTTGGCGACAGTCGTGATGAAGGTGTCGCGGAATCGCTCATAGATTGAATCGTGCACATAGTACCGGGTCGGATTCACGCACCCCTGGCCCGCGTTGCGGAACTTTCGCACCGCCGAAGCCTGCGCCACCGTCTCCGGATCGGCGTCGTCGAAGACCAGCACCGGCGAATGGCCGCCCAGTTCCATCACCGTCCGCTTAATGCCCCTGGCCGCCAATTCGCTCAGGTGTTTGCCGACGACCGTCGAGCCGGTGAATGAGATGCCGCGGATCACCGGCGACGGAATCAGCCGCCCGGAGATGTCGGACGGCACACCGAAGACCACGTTGAGGACGCCTTTCGGCAGTCCAGCTTCTTCAAGCGCCTTGGCGATGACCAAGGCCGTCGCCGGCGTCTCCTCGGCCGGCTTGATAATGCAGGCGCAGCCGGCGGCCAGCACCGCCGACACCTTGCGCACCGGGATCAAGGCAGGAAAGTTCCACGGAGTGAAAGTGGCCACAGGACCGATGGGCTCTTTCAGAACGAACTGGCGCTGCTCGCGAACGCGCGCCGGAATAATGCGCCCATAAGCGCGCCGGCCCTCCTCCGCGTCCCAATCCAGTATGTCGCCCAGGTTACGCGCTTCCGTGCACGACTCGACAATCGTCTTCCCCTGTTCCAGCGTCATCACCTGCGCAATCTCTTCGACGCGTTCGCGCAGAATATCCGCCGCGCGGGTCAGAATCCTGGCCCGCGCGTAGGCTGACATCCGGCCCCAGGTTACCGACGCCTCGCCGACCGCCGCGAGCGCCGCATCCAGATCCGTCGGCGTGGCGCGCGGCAGATAACCCAAAACCTCCTCGGTTGAAGGGTTGATCACGGGGATCTCCTCGCGGCCGCCACCGCGGATCCATTGGCCGTCGATAACTAAGGCAAGCTGGGGATAGCCCGGCATAGGATGGTCCTTTCACGCTCCAACATGCCGGCGATCACCGACTTCGTTTGGCGCGGGAGCAAGGGCATGTTGAGTCGGAGGCCATTCTGGCGCAGGGTATCTATCATTTCCCCAAAAGTGACTCCCGGTTCGCACATCGCAACGCGGTTTTGCCGGTCGACCCGGATGATCTTCTTCATCCCGTTCAAATCCACAATGGCGGCCTCCGCCACGCTGGGCACGGTATCGCCGCGAAAGTGAGGGGGCCCGAACTCACCGGCACTAGAGGGGTGCTGGACTCGTTAGCGAGCTTGACGATCTGTTCGACTTCTTGAACGTCTCGTGGTTTTACGACCAAAGCAGGCCGGACTGCATTGGTGAAACTGAGATCTCCCGCAAACTGATCAAGTGCCGAAACGGTAGTGCTGATATTGCCAGAGTCAAGAAATGTGGAGAGCTGGTCATGTTCAAACTTTTCGTTACCTTCTTGTTTCCAATTCCGTTTTTCTGACTCATTCGATAGAGAATTAATACATGTTTACTCTACAGCCCATGTGCCAACAGGCATAATAGATAATTCCAATCTATGTGATAGGCGCGACTGGCTTGCCCGAGTCGCGCGGCATCGCCGCAGTCAGACCGGCATGACAGCCAAGGCGACATCTGCACCGTGGTAAGCGCCCCTCGACGAAGTGACCCGCGGAACCTGCCCACAACTGTGAGATGAACAGGAGCATGTCCGGTCGCTGGGGGCGAGCGCCCAAGGAACCAAGCCGCGCCAACGCCGCTTCTCCCATGACCCCTCTATCCACGCTTACTGACTCCCGCATAATATAGAGTCATTCTGGTCATAAAGAAGCCTGCTTCCAGAAGGCGGAGATCAATCGCGGTCGGCGGGGCATCCGGCCGAGAGTGCGACGCGCGGCGCGGCTAAGATTTCGGCGGTGACGGTAGTGGCCGAACTGGGCCAGATCGCACGCTTTGAGAGCGCGGGGCAGTTGATGGACTAGATCGTCGAATTCTCTTTCGCAAAAGATGGGATTCGCGCGCAGAGGGTTTCTGACTAAGGCGTGCTTCGAGACTTCATTGCCTCGAACAGCAACGCCTCCAGTTCATGCGCGAATTGACGACTTGCCGACGACCGTTGCATATCGACGCGATAAACCAAGCAGATTTCGTGCGGAATGTGTAGGATTTCGGTAGCAAGAGGGCGGAATTCTGATTTGCCGTAAAAGGCCGCTATCCGCCCCGGTAAGAGCCCGATGCCCACACCCGATTTGACCAGACTTGCCACGACGTGAAAGTTCGCAGTCTTAACCGTACGAGCGAATATTATGGGCCCCTCTGGGCCGACTGGACGGGATAGGCCCATGATTCCGGGATTGTACACGAGCACGGCCTGATCCGACTTAATATCCTGGGTAGGGTGCCCACCGTTGGCGCTTACCCACAAGCGGATTTCATCGTGACAAATAGGCCGAATAATGAGGTCGGGATGCATCACCGGGCTGGCCACAATCCCGAAATCGATCCTGCAGCTCACCACGTCCTCACAAATGTGAGGCGAGAAGCCGTACTGGAGTTCGATCTCAAGAGCCGAATGATCGTGCATCAGCTTCGGCAGAAACACCGGTATGATCATGAGCGCCAGATCGGAAGGGCAGCCAACTACATAGCGCCCCCTCAGTTCCGCTTCGTCCTTGGCCGCCTCGGTGCAAATTCTCTCCCACTCTTCCAGCAGCATTCGAGCCTTGGGAACAAAACGCTGTGCGGTGCGTGTTAAACGAACACCCGACTTCCCCCGAATGAACAGCGGTGACCCGAGGGCGTCTTCAACGCGCTTGATTGCCATACTGAGAGACGGCTGAGCAAGACGAAGTCGCTCCGCGGCCCGCCGAATGTTCAAAGTTTCGGCAACCATCAGAAAATACTTCAGATCGGGCGCCGTCGGGAGCACGCGTCCTCCAGGTCAACCCAAAATGGGGTCGACGGTAAAGAATATTGCGATGGGCATCGGCCCAAAATGGTTAACCGAGTCCCCTTCGACGACCTGCATAAACCATTGTATTCGTTGCTTCATCTCAACAGATTCAGATTCTACGCCAGCTTGACGTGAAACGCTGCCACCCGGTGGCTATTGCGATTCCCGGGAGAACATTTCCGTCCTGGATTACCAAGAACAGGCTTCAGCAGCCTTGCACACTCCTGAAATCAGCCAAGATGGAGCTACCCGGCATCCGATGCTGTGCAGCCAAGCAGAACGCCTGATCTCGTGGGTGTTTTCGTCTCGCTTCGCCTGGCTGCCGTGCCTATCCGACTGGCAGCGGCAAACCCTCCATCCGCCGCAGTATGCTTCCAAACAGGCGCCGCGTCAGGTGGCTCGGCGAAGCAGAACTGCGCATTCTTCCCACGCGAGTCTGTCAGATATTGCTCGATCAATTCGCCAAAATCCGAGCCGCTCGTCGAGCTCCGCCGGTCATTTCGCGTTAAAATAGAACCTGCAGTGATCCTCCACCAGCCCATCCCGGCTCTCCTCTAGCGGTGCCCGCCGTCTCGCTGGCCGCGCACTCCGCCGCCGGTGCCACCAAGTCGCTCATCACCGCCCACACTTCGAATCCCGTTTAACGTCATTTCAAATCCGACCGTTACAGCGGAACCAGAGTAGATGTATCTTGGAAGCAGGTCTGCCAAGTGGCTTTTTCCTCAAGAAAAAGCCACCTTTCACGACTGAACGCAAGGGCGCGCTTACTCTGGTTCCGCTCTAGGATGACCGTAGAATGAATCCTGTTCGCCGCACCACTCTCGCCACCGCCCTCCTTATCTGCGCCGCCGTCTTTGCGCAGGCGCCGGCCGTTCAGCACGTCGAGGCCGCCAAAACCGGCTATTACACTGCCAGCGCGCCGCCCGACCTTTTCGGAATCCTCCCGCCGCCGCCCGCGGAGCACTCAGATGCCACCAAAGCGGAACTCGCTCGGCTGCACCAAATTGAGCAGGACCGCACGCCGGCGCAGGTAGCCGCCGCACAAAAAGACGACAAAGAGGAGGACATCTTCTATCTCCGCTCCGTGATGGGCAAGGGATTCACACCTGACAATCTGCCTTTGTTGGCAGCCCTCTCAGATCGGGTGGAGAGCGAAGCGTCCGCAGCCTCCGGCGTGCTCAAGGGCGAGTTTAAGCGCCCGCGTCCCTACCAGTTAGATCGCACGCTGCATCCCGTTTGCGCAACGGTTACCGCACCCGACTCTTACCCCAGCGGGCATTCCATTCTCGGCTATCTCGAGGCGCTCACTCTAATACGGATCGTTCCGGAGAAGAGCCGGGAGATTCTCGAGCGCGCCGATGATTATGCGCATAACCGCATGGTCTGCGGTGTACATTATCCCAGCGACATTGCGGGCAGCCGCGAAGCCGCCTACCTTCTGTTTGGCTATTTGATGGCTCAGCCTCGTTTCCAAAATGACCTGGCTGCCGCACGCGCCGAAACCCGCAAGCGCCTGGGGCTCGACGAGTCCATGGCGCATTGACGGTGTGCCCGGAACTCACTTTCGCGCTAAAATAAAAGCTGCCGTGAACCTCCACCAGCCCATCCCGGCCCTGCTCTAGCGGCGCCCGCCGCATACACCTGTTCTGCGCCTCTACCCTTTTCAATTCACTAATCCAAAAATCTGCCGCCATGTTGTGGCCGCAGTGGCCCGGAGGGCACAATGATCGTCGATCGCCTGGAAAAAATGGAGCAGCGCTACAACGAGATGCAGGCGCAGTTCGCCCTGCCCGAGGTCCTCAACGACCACGAAAAATACCAGAAGATCTCGAAATCGCTGCGCGAGATCGAAACTCCTGTGGAGAAGTACCGCGAGCTGAAACAAGTCCGCCAGGGCCTGGCCGACGCGCGCGCCATGCTGGTCGAAAGCGACGCCGAGCTGCGCATGATGGCACAGGAGGAGATTGCCGCGCTCGAGCCGTGCGCCGCCGCCCTCGAAAACGAGCTCAAGGTGCTGCTTTTGCCCAAGGACCCCCACGACGAAAAGAACGTCATCCTCGAAATCCGCGCCGGCACGGGCGGCGACGAGGCCTCGCTCTTTGCCGCCGAAATCTTCCGCATGTATACGCGCTTCGCCGAGCAGCACCGCTGGAAGGTCGAGGTGATGTCGCTCTCCGAATCCGGCGTCGGCGGCTACAAGGAAGTGATCGCCATCATCGAGGGCGAGCGCGTCTACTCGCAGCTCAAGTGGGAGTCGGGCGTGCACCGCGTGCAGCGCGTTCCAGCCACCGAGCAGCAGGGCCGCGTGCACACGTCTGCCGTCACTGTCGCCGTGCTGCCCGAGGCCGAGGATGTGGACATCAAGATCGAGGCCAAGGACCTGCGCATCGATACCTTCTGCTCCTCCGGTCCCGGCGGCCAGTCAGTCAACACCACCTACTCCGCCGTGCGCATTACCCACCTGCCCACCAACACCGTGGTCAGTTGCCAGGACGAGAAGTCGCAGATCAAGAACCGCGAAAAAGGCATGCGCGTGCTGCGTTCGCGCCTCTACGAAATGGAGATGGAAAAGCAAAACGCCGAACTGGCGGCGGCGCGCAAATCACAAGTAGGCTCGGGCGACCGCAGCGAGAAGATCCGTACCTACAACTTCCCGCAGAACCGGCTCACCGACCACCGCATCGGCCTCACGCTGCATCAGCTTGACCTGGTGATGGAGGGCCGCCTGCAGCCCATTGTCGACGCGCTCATCGCGCACTACCAAGCCGAGCAGCTGAAAGGTGAATCGCAAGCGGCGTAAGTGCTGAGCTCCCGTAGGAAGCGCCGGAATTTAACTCTCCCCGCGGATGTTAATGGTGGTGGAGTGATGCAACAGGCGGTCGAGGATGGCTGTTGCGATGATCGGATCGCCGAAGATCGAGCCCCAATCGCCGTAACTCTTGTTCGAAGTCAGGATGATGGAGCCGCGTTCGTAGCGTGCGCTGACCAGTTGGAAAAAGATGGTGGCACCCAGATCGTCCAGGGGCAGGTAGCCCATTTCATCGATGATGAGCACCTTGGGAGCGATGTAGACGCGCATGCAGCAATCGAGGCGTCCTTCACGGTAAGCGCGGCCGAGGTCGGTGACCAGATCGTGCGCGGTCATGAAGTAGGCGCCGTTGCCGGACTGGATGGCGGTCTCGGCCAGGGCCACGGCCAGATGCGTTTTGCCCACGCCGGGCGGCCCGAGCAGGATGACGTTGGAAGCCAAAGCGCAGTGTGCGCAGTTCGCGGATCTGGCGCTCGTCGATGGAAGGCTGGAAGCTGAAGTCGAAATGGTCGAAGGTCTTGATATACGGTAGATGCGCCAGTTGCAACCGGGCCTTGAGATAACGCTGCCGCCGCGCATCGGCTTCGGTGTTCATCACTTCGAGCAGGAAGTCGGCATAGGAGGGTTCCTTCTTCGACGCGCTCTCCAGCAAGCCTTCGAGCCGGCCATCGATGGCCGTCAGGCTGAGAGCGGCGAGTGTGGTACGCAGTTGTTCAACGGGAGTCATAGCGCACCTCCACAAGCCACGCTCTCGTAGGCCGCCAGGGGGCGACGCTCCACCACCGGCGCACTCTGCGCGATGTGGATCAGCGTCTTGCCGTTCTCGCGGCTGTGGGCCGGAATGCCGACATGATGATGGTTGAGCGTAACGACCTGATGCTGTCTGCTCGCCGGCGCATGCACAACGATACGCTCGGAGCTGTAGCGGATCTCGACCGAGGGGCCGTGATCGCGAACCCAGACCTCCTTGCCGGCATAGTGCCAGGGCACCGAATACCGGCTACCCTTCCAGGAGACGTAGGCATCGCGGGCGACCTTGCGCTGCTCGTCATCCATATTTGGATATGGCGGTCGTCCGTCCACCGGATGCATCGTGGCATGATCCGCATCCCAGCGGGCCATTACCTGTTCATGGGTGGTGCCGTGAACGCGCCGGTTGGCGACTTCAGCAATCCACCAGCGCAACTCAACGTTCAGCCCGGAGAGCCCGGCCGGCTCCAGCCCCTGCAAGCCGCAGAGGAAGTTGCGCCGCACATACTTCACGCCCGACTCCACCTTGCCCTTGGTCTGGGCACGATGCGGCCGGCACAGCCGTGGCGTGAAGCCCCAGTAGTGGGCGAAGTCCAGGAAGATGGCGTTCCAGACGATCTCGCCACGCTCGTCGAGGCCGGTCCAGACCGTCTTCATCCGGTCGTAGAGGATCTCGTCCGGCACTGCGCCCCACTCGTAGAACGCCGACTCATGCATGCGCAGCAACGTGCTGAGCTTCTGATCCGTGGCCGCAGAGGCGAACATCCTGCGGCTGTAACCCAGCGTCATCGTAAAACCCCACAGGTTGCGCTCCCGGTCGTCTTCCGACAGGCTACCGAAGTGGCCCCAGTCTGCTTGTGCCTGCTTGCCGGGTGGCGTCTCGAACCGCTTCACCGCAACCGACTCGGCTTGCTTGCGAAGCGGGTGCAGCCAGTTCTTCAGAATCGTGTAACCACCGCTGTAGTTGTGCTCGCGCAGCTCGCGCAAAAGCACCGCGGCGTTCCAGACGCCCGCCTGCAGCCGCTCCCTCAAATACGCCTTGAAAGGTTCCAACTTGCTCGTGGCAATGGCCCGCGGCCCATACACCGGACGGCTGCTCGGCTCTGCCAGGTATCTGTTGATCGTCTTGCGGTCATAACCGGTCATACGGCTGATCGCCCGGATACTCAATCCCTGCCGTTTCAGTTCGACAACGTCATCCACGTCTCCCCCCCTGAGCACATCCGGCCCTCCTCTGAATCCAGAATCGGGCCGCCTGATCACCCTCAGTGGGTGGCGGATTTTTCAACCGGCGTTATGGGGATTTTTGCACCGGCGCTGACACAAAACACCCTCAAAATTGGGACCATTGGGACCATCCGCAGAAAACAAGGCGGATTCTGAGACCATTTCTTGCCGGTAGCTGTCATCAAAATGGGTGTAGTGTTCGGTAATCCGATACGAGCTATGCCCCAACCATTCCTCTTGCAATTTCTGCGGCACTCCGTTCGCGGCTAACACCGAAACGCGACCGTGACGAAACGTATGTGGTCCAGCCTTCGGAAGTCCCAATTCCTTGAGAGTCCCATACAGGTTGCGATTCACATTTCGTCTGCCTAGCGGTGTTCCGTTTCGCGTGCAGAAAAGCCGCCCGGTTGTCCGTTCGCCAAGGTGACCCTTTAGCATTTCCACGAGTACTGGATCAATGCTCGTAACCCGGTATCCGCGTCTTGTTTTGGGAGTCATTTCCTGGCCTTTGCAATCTGACCGGCGAATGGTGATCCTTCCCGCTTCCAGGTCTGACCTTGCCCTCAGAATGCGTATCCCATAGCGGGCCGGTTTTGACGAGGTTAATTCATCTCGTCGTAGTCGTTGTGACGGTGGGAATGTGGAAATCGGATTGATCGATTTCCAA
>Ga0326728_10021839_pt1 | contig 11970 bp, 6 predicted proteins | sample MB3enrmetagenome_FD_207602 | JGI IMG/M metagenome (GOLD analysis project Ga0326728, IMG submission 207602) | Lab enriched peat soil microbial communities from McLean, Ithaca, NY, United States - MB31MN | ecosystem: Environmental > Terrestrial > Soil > Wetlands > Peat | place: USA: New York... | reverse complement strand
GGCGGCCAGAAAAGCGATGAGATTAGCCCCATCGCCGGCGGTAATAGCGGCCGAAGGAATCGAGGCACCCGGCGTGCTGATGCCGAACGAGTCGAGCGGCTCGCTCACGTTGTCGTAGACCACCACTCCGATTGCGCCAGCCGCCGCGGCATTGGCGATCTTCACGGTAAAGGCGCAGATCCCTCGCAGAACCAGAACAATCTCGCCGGTCAGACTTCCGACGGGAAGCGGATTGCAGGCAAGGCGCGAGGAGTCCAGGTTGACCACATCCGAGAATATGGCCGGACCCGTGACGGAGGTCTGGGCCGGAGCGCTGCCAGGAAGGAAACCAATGCTTTGCAAATTAGCCGGCGCAACCGGCGCGACGACAGTCAGCGGATAGCCGAGTGTGTGAGCATTGGTGCTGGCGCCCACGCTGATAGCGTCCGGCTCGATAGCCGGCGTCCAGATGGTGGCGTCGCCGAAGCGGTTGCATTCGCTCGTTGACCCTCCCGGGCCACAATTCCCGGCGCAGATCGCCACCACCACGCCGGCCGTGACTGCGTTGTGAATCGGAGTATACAGCAACTGGCTGGCCGGCTGTTCGCCCAACATCGTGGCGATGCTGCCTCCGCTGAAATTGATCACGTCCATGCCGTCGGCGACGGCATCGTCCATAGCGGTCAGCACCCAGTTGCTGCTGGAATAGTGGCTGGTCGAATCAAATACTTTGTAATTGCCCAGAAATACTCCCGGAGCTACGCCGCAAATGGACGTGCCGAACGGGGTGGTGACACAATTCCCGCCGACTATGGAAGAGGTGTGGCTGCCATGACCATAGCCGTCAGCCGCGGAATTGTCGAAATAAGGATTGCACTGGCTGTCCTGCGAGCAGATCACATAATTTTTGGCCACGATCACCTTGTTGTTTGTGTAGGCTGCGTCGGCGGTGCTGTCCGCCCTTGGAAAGCCGGCGGGCGCGGTGAACCCGTTGTCGGAGAACATGGGATTGGTGATGTCAATACCGGAATCCACCATGGCCACTTTGATTCCGCGGCCGGTTTGAGACGATCCGCCGATCCGGTTCCAGATCTGGGGGGCTCCGATCAGCGTTGTGGCGGCGTCCAGGGCGGCGCGCATCTCCAGGGCGTATTCCGCCGATTTTACTTCCGGCTGCGCGCGCAGCCAAACGAGATCGTCGTCGACAGCCTCGATCATCAGGGCGTTCAGGATCGTCTCGGTTTGCGTATTGACGACTGCCCCGCGCCGCCGCAGGCTATCCGCCAAAGGTGCCTTCGCCTGCCGCAGCGACCGGCGATATTGGTCGCCTTCGACGGAGAGCATGCGCTGCCGGATCTGGGTGGCACGAGCCGCTTCGCCGCCCACTGCGATTTGTGGCTCAGTGGCATCCAGATGTTCAGCCAGGCAGGGCGCGCGTAACACGACGGTCGCGGGACGGCGCTGGGCAGCAGCGCAAACAGCCAATGCCAACAGCAACAGCGCGGCGAGGATTCGCAGTAGCAGGCGCATGAGCAGATATTAGCACCGCCTGTTCTCCTTCACCAGCAAGAACTGGCGAGGGAGAAACCGGGGACAAACGAGGGCCTGCCGGAGTTAAATCGAACAATCATGCATGACAATGTTCGATAGCTAATTAAGCTACTGTCCTACCCCAGAGGTTCCCAGGATACGGTGTTCGAGGAGGTGTCGCCAGATCAGTCTCGTGATGTCCCCGTCACGTCGCAGTGCCACAGGGCGGCGCAAACCCGTAGAACTGGATCCAGAAGAGCGTGGCGTCCCCCGTCTGGGAAGTTGGAACCAACCCCGGGCCCCAAGACCCGAGCGCGCACCAGAGGTCATTATTGGCAACCGCCTTGTCTTAACCCCTACTGCCCCGACACCGTAATCGCGACCAGGTTGCCCGCGGCGTCCCAGGTATAGGCGATGGTGCGTCCGTCGCCTAGGACGGCCCGAGTCAGCCGGTTCAACGAGTCGTAGGTGTAGGCGGGGGTACTGTTGGGAGTAAATCCGGAGCCGATGAGGGAGATGAGGCCGCTGGAGGCGGATTGCGCGTTGCCGGCGGCGTCGGCGGCGGTGACTTGGATCACAGCCGTGCGGCTGGGCGCGATGTTCGGTGGCACGAACCAATTGAAGGTCTGGGCATTGCCGGCGAGACCGCTGGCAAGGACCGTGGGGAAGGTCTGCCCGCCATCCGTCGAAAGCGCAATATTCTGGCTAATAACACCGACGTTGTCGTCCGACTGCCACTGAATGCGGTAAATGGTGTTGCCGGCGATCACTTCGCCGGCAGTGGGCTTGAGCAGAGTCACCACGGGCGGCTCCGTGTCAGTGATGACGCAGGGGTTGTAATCGTCCACGAAGCTCGCACGATAGCTGCCCAGATCGACTCCGCCGAGGTCGCGGACCAGCAGTGTGTAGGCGCCGGTGGTCAGGATCACGTAAGTAAGCTGCCCGCCCGAACCGGCGGTGAGCTGGTTGCCGGAGGCGTCGTACATCTCCGCGTACGGGGAGTAGGCGCCCGAACGCGGCACCAGCTTGATGTCGGCCTGGCCGCCGCGAGTGCCGGCGAACACGAAGGTATCGAGCTGGCCGGGGATGGTGACCTGGCGAAGCGTCGATTGGCCGCAGGCCAGGGTCGCGGGTGAGCACGGACTGTTGGGGCGCTGGAAGGCCACCGTGAACGAGCCGGTCTCGCTCGAGGCGGTGGAGGGGCTCACCACCACCAGGTAAGCGCCGCCCGACTTGGCCTTCTGGCTGATATTGGAAGTCGCGGCGATGCGCACGCCGGTGGGATCGAACAGCTCGATCTGTGGAAAGAAGTTGGCGGAGATCCTGGTAAGGATCAGCCGGAGCAGATCGCCCGCATTGGCGCCGGCGAGGTAATAGCGAAACTCGTTGGCGGCGGAAAGCGATGCGGTAGTGGAGCCGCCACACTGCAAGGCCGATGTTGCGGCGGGCTTGTTGAGCAACTGCCAGGAAAGCGCGTAGCCGCCGGTTGTGAGCGGGGCGGAAGCGCCCACCACGACAGTGTAACTGCCGGTTGTGGAGACCGTGCGCGAAAGCGCGAAGGTGCTGGAATCGAGGCGCGCGCCGGTGGGGTCGTAGAGATCCATCTGGGCGGCGAATCCCGGCGTGACGGAGGCGCTGCGCACCAGCAGCGCGTCCCCGTTGGTGGCCGGAATGCTGTAGGAGATGAATGGCTCCTCGCCGTTGATGACGCCGTTCACCGTCTGGCCCTGCGGCGAGGCCGCCGAGCAGGCGTTCCTGGTCCGCAGCAACTCGACGCCGAAAGTTCCTCCAGCCTGGAGAAGGCTGCCGTCCATGGCGACCACGGTGTAGGCGCCTGCCGCGGGCTGGGCCACATCCACGCCGGTGACGTTGCCGGAAGTGCTCTGCCCGACGGGGTTACCCTGCGAGTCGTAGACTTCGAGATCGGGCTGGAGTGCGCCGGTGTAGGTCAACATGCGGAGGGTGAACGACTCACCCGCGGCGGCATTGTAGGTATAGACGGAGGATGCAAGAGGGCGCGAGAAATTGCCGGTCGCCAGCGCGCCACAGCCGATGGTCCCGGCATTGCAGGGCCGGTTCAGCCGCAAGAGCGAGAGCGAATAAGTGCCCGTTTGGCCGCCGCCGGTGCTGCTGTCCGATACCGACAAGGTATAGGAGCCATCCGCGGGAACGGTGAAGAGCAGGCGCGACAGCGAGTCGGTGTTGACGAACTGAATGGGATTTCCCTTCTGATCGTAGACATCCACGCGGGGCCTGAAGGCGGAGCTCGGGCTGGTCTGTTCGAGACGTAACAGGAAGGCGTCGTTGGCCTGGGCGGCCAACGAGTAGGAATTCGTTTGCAGCACTCCGGCGATGGAGCCATCCACCACGGAGGCGCAGGAAAGCGCTGGCAGCGCCGCGCCTCCTGTATTGCAGGGTATGTCGAGTCGCGCGAACGCAACGGCATAGCCGCCGGTCTGCACGTAGTTCGAACTTTCGACCAGAACCGTATAGCTGCCCGCCACGCTGGTCTTGAATGTGGCCGTGGTGACCGACTGGGCCGCTGCCACAGGACTCCCCGTGGGATCGTACACTTCCAGGATGGGCACCAAGGAGCTGCTGGCGTCCGTGACGGCGGTGCGAATGGAAATGGTGGCGCCCTGCGATAGGGAAGCAGTGTAGGAATCGAAGGTAAGGGGGCTGGCGAGCTTCCCCTGAGTCGCGGAGCCGCAGGTCAGAGACTTGTTGCTGCACGGACGGTTCAGCGTGACAACGGAGATTCCGTAATTGCCGGTTTGGTTGGCCACGTCCAAAACAATGATGTTGACGATCCCGTCGGCGGGCGCCGGCAGATCCATTTTCGCCATCGCTCCCGAACCGGTGTCGACCGCGGCAAAGCCGCCGGTGGCGGGATTGAGATAGAGTATGTGTCCCGACGAGTCGTAAACGAACATGCCGAGGTTGAAACCAGAAGCGAGAGGCATTGTCTGGCTGGCATACTTGGCAAACCGCATGCTGAGAATGTCGCCGGGACTAGCTTGAAACTGGTAACTGTTGAGTTGCAGCCATGGGCTGGCCGGCTGTTGTGAGCCAGCTGGCGGCGGCAAGCCGATCTGCTGGTTCACCGCCGGCACGCCGCAGTTCAGAGGCACAACGCCGCAGGACGGATTCGACACCGGGCAGTCCCCCTTGAGACTGGTGTAGACCACCAGGAAATCCCCGGCGTACTGGTTTTGGCTGTAAACCGTGATGTAGTAATAGCCTGGGCTGCCCGGAGGAATATCGTACTCTCCACCGAAGGTGACGCCGACAGAGGTTGGGCCGGGAGTGGAGCTCGGCGCACCGCCCGGAATCGAACTGGGAACCGAATAGGTACGTTGGTCAATGGGATGCGCGAAACTCGGAACGGGGTCATACCACGTCACCGTGAACTGTAGCGAGTTATCGTTGCTGAGCGTCAGCAGACGGATGACAACGGCATCACCGGGCCTGTCATAGAAGCCGAAGACAGCTTGGACACCCGGATCGACGTGTCCCTTTGCGGCGACGCCGGGATTCAACACCGCCGTCTGGCCATACACGGCCCAATTGAGCGCCATGGCGGCGCAGAGCACAAAGGCGGTCCGGCGCATCACCGGTCCCTCCCGCCAGTAGCGACAAGGCAGTTCGAGACGTCTTGGAAGAAGCAGGCTCCGGCGCCCGTAAATTGCGGCAACAAGCCGGGATCGGGCGGTGATGGATCGGCGGTGGCGGGCAGGGTCAAGCGCAATTCCGGAAACTGGTAGAGGCGGTTGGTGAAGACCAAGCCGTTGCCGTCGTCCATCCAGCCGGCTTCTCCGCGCGCGCGGAACATGTTCTCCACGATTTCGTTGGAGGCAATCAGACGGCCGGTGGGATCGTAACGGTACTGGTTGACCACGCCCCCGCTGGGAGTTGAAAGGGCCACCACGTTGCCGTCGCCATCGAAGTGATAGAAGTACGTGGAGCTGTCGGCAGCCACTTTCCAGAGAAGACCCAGGCCGTAGACGTACCAGGCAACGGGCGTATAGGTGCCATCCATCTCCATCACCACGCGCGGCTCCGGACCGGACAGATCGTAGAGGAAAAGGCGGGCCGTTCCATCGACCGTGCGCACCACGCGGAGGCCCGTGGAATCGTAGCCATAGGTGGTCGAAGTGTCGGCGTTGAAGCTCTGCAAGCGGCCGAAAGCGTCGTAGCCGAGCGTCACGCTGCGGGATCCCTGGATGGCGGTGAGGTTGCCGCGCGAATCGTAGGTGTAGCTCTGGCCGTCGCTGCGCGTAACCGGATGGTTGGCGGCGTCGTAGGCGACCGAGTAGGCGGGGAACGAAACCGCCGCGGTGAAAGGCTCCAGCGCGCTCACCGCGGTGCGGTTGGCATTGCCGTCAAGCGTGTACCGGTAACCCGCTACAGGGGAACCGTCCGGCCCGGTGCTGACGATGGCGCGCAGATTGTGCGCGGCGTCGTACTGACAGACAGCGATGGGGCCGCCGGAGACGGTGACGCTTAGCGGCCATCCGGCGGCATCGTAGCTGTAAAGCGCGAAGTTGCCCAGCCAGTCCGAGACCTGGCTCAGCCGGTGCGCGTGATCGTACCGATAGGTGACGGTGTTCCCTCCGGGCAGCGTCATGCTGGTCAACTGGCCAGCGGCGTCGTAGGTATAAGCGACCTGGTTGCCGAAAGAATCGGTGTAGCTCACCAGGCGGTTGAGGCTGTCGCGCTGAATACCCGAGAAATCGAACGCCACTTGCACGTTGCCGGCGGTAAGCCCGGTGATGCGGTTGCCGGTGCTGTAGCCGGCCTGGAGCACCCCGCCGCCGGGATCGGTGCGCGACACGGCGCGGGCGGCGCCGTCGTATTGATAGCTCCAGGTGCCGTTGAGGGCATCCATGAAGGTCGCGATCAGGCCGTTGGAGTCGTATTGATAACTGGTCTTGCTGCCGCGCGCATCGGTAATGCCGGTTATCTGGCCGGAGGCCGAACGAACCGCGGAGACCACGCCGCCGGCGGGGTTGGTCACGCCCACCAGGTTTCCGAAAGAGTCGTACTTGAACGCCCAGATATTGCCGTTAGGATCTGTAATGTGGGCCGGAACGGCTCCGGTATAGTCGGCGGACCAGCGATTGCCCGCGCCGTCGGCGATTCCAGCCAGGTTGCCGTTGGCATCGTAAGTGAAGCTGGTGGTGGCGCCGTTGGGGTCAACCGTTCGGATGCGCCGGCCGGAGGTGTCGTAAGTGTAAGAGACGGTGTTGCCGGCCGGGTCCGTGGCGGAAAGCAGAAGTCCGGCCGGGCTGGAAACGTAGAGGGTGGCATTGCCATTCCCGTCGGTAACCTGAATCTGGGTGGGGTCGTTGGGAACGCTGTACCGGCGCACGGCGCCGTCGGGCGTGGTGACGGTAGCCACGGAGGTGTACGGAGGATCGCTCGCGTAAGCGATAGCAATCTGGCCGCCTGCGTAGCCGATGGAAACCAGGTTTCCGGAGCCGTCATACTGATACGCGACGGTCGTTCCATCGGCGTTGGTCTGCTGCGCGAGACGCCCGTCGGCCGTATAGGAGTAAGCGATGGACCGCCCCGCGGAATCGGAGATCGCGGTGACATGGCCGCCAGCGTCATAGGAGAAGTTGAGCGACCGCCCGCGATAACTAGCGCCTCTCAGCCGGTTGGAGGAATCGTAATTCAGCGCAACGCGCGTAGCGCCGGAGTCCTGGATGGCCAGCAGCCGTCCATCGGGGCTGAAAACCCGCGTGGTGGTGGAGGCCGGGCTGCGCAGGGTGTAGGTGCCGTCGCTATTCTCGGCCAACGTGTCGGTGGTCGAGGTCACCGCGAAAAACGCGCTGGACGACGCAGAGGGCGCCCCTGGCGCGAACCGGTCGATGCGCCCCGAACCACGCCGCAGCACGAGGCTGTCGTCGGTATCGGTGGTGAGGCTGTCCCCCAGACTGAAGGACCAACCCGCGCCGAAGGGCCCCGCGTGGGTGTCGCCCATGTTGTAGGAGCGTTCGAACGAGAATGCCGGCGCCGGGCCTGCAAACACAAGATCCGTGACCCGGATGAAGAGCGTCAGGTCGGCGGCGTTAACGAAAACCTGAGGGTATCCGGAGTTGCGGCAGACGTCGCCGCGGCAAATGGGATCGTACCCGGTGAAGCGGTTTTCGCCAGGACCTCCGAATCCCGGCTGGGCGCAATCACGGCAGGCGCCCCAAGCCGTGGCGCGCACCATTAGCAAAATACAACCGCACAGCAAGTATCTACGCGAAATGGCGCACCCCTTACAAATCATAAGTGTAACAAATTGCCGGCGCTGGAATGTTACGAGGCGGCCTCTGAAATGTGCGTTATAGTGCGTTTGATAAACTGTTCACGAGTTGCGCGAGATGACGGCTTTCAGACGGATACGACGAAGCGACAGGGCGCTCACCGAGGATCACGCGCGGCAGATTCTGGCGCGGGCGGAGCACGGTGTGTTGGCCACCGTGGGAGCCGACGGATGGCCTTATGCCGTCCCCGTGAACCATGTGGTGTCCGGGGACGCGCTCTACATTCACTGCGCCCTGGAAGGACACAAACTGGAGAACATCGCTCATGAAGAGCGGGTCTCGTTTTGCGCCGTGGCGGACGCCAGGGTGCTGCCGGCCAAGCTGTCCACGCTGTATGAGAGCGCGGTGGTGTTCGGCCGGGCGGCTCTAGTGACAGATCCCACGGAGAAACGACGGGCTCTGGAGCTTCTGGCCGTCCGTTTCTGCGGGGCGCTGTCGCCTGAGGCGGAAAAAGCTATCGCCACCTCCGGCTCCCGAACGGCCGTGGTGCGCATCCGTATGGAACGAATCTCAGGCAAGGCCCATCGTTCCGACTGAACTCGCGCGATTTCCAGACGATCACTTGGCGGCGGTGGCGGAGTTGCGCGCTTTTATGAAACTTTCCACGTTGCTTTTGTCGATGACGGTGGCGCCGGTGTCCACGAACGTGGGGATCGGGGAGAAGGAATCCTGAACCCAGTTGATGGTCAGGGACTGGAGCGGGTGGTGATACAGGTCGTCGAGCATTCTGGCTCCCAGGTAGGCCATGGTGAACGGCTTCTGGCCAATAGTGGCTGTGATGAGGCCCTTCTGGATGCCTTCCAGCGTGCGCTGGTCGGTGTCCATGGCCACAACCATCTTGCCGGTGACGTTCTTGCGGCCCAAGACTTCGGCGACTTCGGGCCCGTCGATTGCGGTGAGGCAGGCGAAGGCGTCCACGTTGGCGCCCTTCTCCACCATTTCCATGGTGCGGTCGAAAACCACGCCGGGATCGCCGTGTTCGTCGATCACCTCGGTGATGTGGATCTGCGGGTGTTCGGCGAAGACATCGGTGTAGCCACGCAAGCGGTCTTTCAGATTGGCCTGCCCGGGGATAGTGAAGACGACCACGTTGCCCTTGCCGGCGAGACCTTTGGCAAGCATGCGCGCACCCATGACGCCGGCCTTGTAATTGTCGGTGCCGATGAAGAACAGGCGCTTGCTGTCGGGAGCATCGGAATCGATTGCAATCACCGGCACGCCCTGGGCGATGGCGGCATCGATGTCCTTATTGAGGGGGTCCGGGGAACTGGCAGAGACAAGGATGCCAGTGGGCTTCTGCTGGAGCACGTCCTGGAACTGCTCGTGCTGGGCCTTGGGGTCGTAGGTCTCGGGGCCGACGAATTCAGCATGGACACGCATTTGGGCGGCGGCGTGGTTGAAGCCGGCGGCGGCTTCCTGCCAGTAGGGGACTTTGGTATTTGCGGTGATGAGAAAGTACTTTTCCTGTACATCGTGCTGCGAGCCGCCGCAGTTGACGAGCGGCAGCAACAGAACGGGCGTCAGAAACGAAATGAAACGGGACATGGACTCCTCCTGAAAAAGGGATTATAGCGCCGCGGTTTAGCGGGAGGATGGCTGGACGCGTCGATGGAAGTCATGGAGATACCAAAGATTGACAAAGTTGGTTATTCAGGCTAAAGTGAAGGCTGAAACACGGGGGTATCGCCATGAATGTCTCGCTCACGCCCGAACTGGAACAATTCGTCAGCACAAAGGTCGACTCCGGCCGCTACAATTCAGCCAGCGAAGTGGTCAGGGAGGCCCTGCGGCTTCTCGAGGAGCACGACCAGGCCCGCGCCAGCCGGCTTGCGGAATTCAATCAAGAGTTGGGGCGGCGGTTGGCTTCGCTGGACCGCGGTGAAAAGGTCCAGCCGGCGGAGTCTCGCGCAAAGCTCCAGCGAAAATCGCAGGAGCGCCGGAAGCTAAGCCCATGACGGGTTATGTTCTCAGCGTTTTCCCGTGTCCCGATGTCCTTGTGTCCAGCGTGTCCCATCGTTTCCCATGTGTCCTTGGTGTCCTGGTGGGGGAATAGGAAGGGGGGCCTCCACCATTCTCAAATTCCAGTTCTCTCCGCTGCCCCACGCTCCGACATCATTGCGCCGGCCTTAGGAACTCGTTGTTTTCGCGTTCGAGTGTCCCGCCACGCGTTGCGCGACCTCGATACACTCGAGCCGCCCACCATTTTCGAGGGATCAAATGCCAATCGCCGGGGCTGATTTTCGAAGGGAGCCCACTGAGACCTATCCCAACGGCTTGCCAAGGCCCAGCAAATGACTCCATGGAAAATGTCCGCCGCGCCCAGGGTGTCGTTGGGCTGGGCTCCGGGAACTGGAGTCTCACTGCCCCGGTTGCCAGGCTGCAAAAGGATTGAGCCGATCCGCGCTACATTGCCGCGGTGCCGGCGCCGGTACGCTTAGCGCTTGCCGCGCTCGAGCTGCTGCGCCCATTCGACCAGGCTTTCGAGCAGGCTCCGAATATGTTTCCTGGTGTTCTCATCCTTGAGGTTGCCCTGTTCGTCGAAGCGTTCCGCGGCGTTGGAGATCATCACTTCAGGCTTATTTACAGCGTGCATATTGAGGAACACGAACACCTGGCGCAGGTGGTATTGGGCGCGGGCCGTGCCGAGGCCGCCGGCCGAGGCGCCCATTACGGCTACCGGCTTGCCGTCCCACGCGTTGTCGCCGTAAGGCCGCGACGCCCAGTCGATGGCGTTCTTCAGCACGCCCGGAATGGAATAGTTGTATTCGGGCGTGACCAGCAGAACTGCATCGGCGGCGCGGATACTCCGCTTCAGCTCCACCACCCGCGCCGGCGGGTTCTTCTCGTCATCCTGGTTGAACGGAGGAATGCCCGCGAGATCGAAAACATCCAGCCGGGCACCTTCGGGCACCAGCCGTTCGGCGGCGCGCAACGCGGCGCGGTTGTAAGATCCCTGGCGAAGACTGCCGGCGATTCCCAGGATTGTGATCGGTGTGTTCATGCCACCTCCCAGTAGACGGCGTAGCGCCTCTCGAAAATACTGTTGAGCGGGACCAGCGTGACGTCTTTCGGCTGGCCGGTGGTGCGGAACGCGAGCGGCTTGTCGCCGGGCTTGATCCACGAAGTGGGATCGGCGGGGTGCCCACTGGGCCCGGTGCGGAAAGTGGGGACCTCGATAGGTAAAGCCTGGACCCTCGGACCGCTCGGGCCGGTGATCAGTTGCTCCGTCAGTCCCTCCGCTCCCAGATCGCCCGCCAGCACCAAGGGGCCATAGAGGATGGCCTGCACGTTGGGATCGTCGGGCATGGCTTCGATGTGAAGGCGCATGGGCAGCTCCATTTCCACGCGGTCGCCCTTCTTCCAGGTTCGCGTCAGCGTCAGATAGCTGCCGGGGCTGGCCGTCGCTTCGAGCGCCTTGCCGTTCACTTTCACGGTGGGAGCGGAGCCGAGCCAGAAGGGAATGCGCAAGCGCACGGCCAGGTTGACCGGCTTGTCCGAAGTTACCGTCAGCGCAGTCCGCGGCTGGCCAGGGAACTGGGTATCCTGGCGCAACCCGAAACCTTTCTCGGGCCATTTCAGCTCGGAGGGAATGAACAAGTTGACGTAGAGGCCGTCGTCGTGCCAGTAAATGCTGTCGGTGAGCTTGGAATACTCCTCGACGCCCGTGCCAGTGCAGCACCAGAAGGATTGATCCTCGGTGTTGAAGGTCTTCCAGGCGCCGGAGGTGAGCGAGAGGTAATACTGGGTGTGGCCGGTTTTGGGCTGGATGGTGCCGATGCGGTGGTTGAGGAGGGCGCGCTCGTAGTAGTCGAAATAGCGAGGGTCGGCGGTCCAGCCGTAAAGATGGCGCGCCAGCTTGAGCATGTTATAAGAGCAGCAGCACTCGGCCGTGGATACACTCATTTTCAGCTCGGCGGCGAGATGCCGGGGCTGGGCCAGCCAGGCTTCGCCGTTGCTGGTGCCGCCAGTTACGTAAGTGCGCGCGGTCGTCACTTCGTAGAAGAAGAAATCGGCAACATCATGGAAGCGCATGTCGCCCGAGATTTCGTAGCGGCGCGCGGCGGCGATGACCTGCGGGATGTGCGTGTTGACGTGGAGCGGGCGCAGCTCGTCGCGGCGCGAGGCCAGAGGGTTGACGAAGCGC
>Ga0326728_10021837_pt1 | contig 11970 bp, 8 predicted proteins | sample MB3enrmetagenome_FD_207602 | JGI IMG/M metagenome (GOLD analysis project Ga0326728, IMG submission 207602) | Lab enriched peat soil microbial communities from McLean, Ithaca, NY, United States - MB31MN | ecosystem: Environmental > Terrestrial > Soil > Wetlands > Peat | place: USA: New York... | reverse complement strand
CGGCGTTGCGCTCCATGAATTCGCGGACGACGGAGTTGGCGATATTCTCGGTGAAGGCGGGGACCGGGTGGACGACGGTGACATCGATGAGGCGGGTGCCGCGGCGGAGGCGGACGTCGATTCTCTTAGTGAGGGCCTTGACGAGGCCCTCGCGGGAGACGGGTTCCTGTGTGGGGCCGAGAAAGCGGGGGTCGTTGGCGAGGTTGTTGGTGTCCAGGACGCGTTCGAGGAGGGAGCGGGCTTTGAGGGTCTGGGCGATGGTCTGCATGATGTCCAGGCCGCGGAGGTCTTCCTGGGGGACGGCTTTGTCCATGAAGACTACTTTTTGCTCCTGCTGCTCGACTTCGAGGGTGGCGGTGGCGGAATAGAGCGGCGTCGCGTGGTTGAGGAAGCCGACGGCCAAGAGGAGGGCGACAACGGTGACCAGGACGACCAGCCAGGCCCGTTCGAGGAGGACGTTGCAAAGGGCGCGGAGGTCCAGTTCTTGGGGTTGGGCTGCGGCAAGCGGGAGGGACTCGCCGTTTCCTTGGGCGGGGTCAGTCATAGGGGAGAGGGGCAGACGGGAATCAGATCCATTTTTCGCCGACGGTGATGGTGTCTTCGGGCTGGATCATAAAGGGTTTGGAGTTTTTGTCCTGGGCCATGGAGGCGGCATCGAGTTTGAAGATTTCTTTCCGGTCGCCGACCATGCGCTGCACGATGACTTTGCGGGAGTTGCCGATGCGGGTATAGCCGCCGGCGCTGGCGATGGCTTCGAGGAGGTTCACGGGCTCATCGGACGTCATTTCATAGGTGCCGGGGCGGTTAACCTGGCCGAGGACGGTGAAGCGGCGTTTGCCGTATTCGACAATGCTGAGGCTGACCTGGGGATTGACGAGGTAGTCTTTGGCGAGTTGCTCGCGGATGAGGCTGACGGCTTGCTCGACGGTGTTGCTGCGGAGGTTGACGGTGCCGAGGAGGGGCATGGTGATACTGCCGTCGCGGGCGATGCGGGCCTGGGTGGCCAGGTCCTCTTCCTGGTACACTTTGATGAGGATGATGTCGTTGGGCCGCAGGACGTAGAGGCGGGATGGCTCCTGAGGCGCGGGGCCGGGCGGCAGGGCGGGCTGGAGGGGCGGGGCCGCCGGGACGGCGGTTTCTTTTCTGAGCAACTCGCCGGCGGGCGCGGGCAGGGCGGCGGCCAGGGCGAGGAGGGCGGACAAGGCCGAGGCCAGACTGATCGGTTTCATAGGACTACTGACAATGGACCACGGACTACGGACCACGGACAAGGGCAGTGACGAGTGACGAGTGACGAGTGACGAGCGGGCGGAATGCGGCCTGCCCGCCGTAGCGCGGAGCGCGAAGGCGGGAGTGCGGAGTGCGGAATGAAAAGGGCTACTGACAACGGACTACTGACCACGGACCTTTTGCCTCACCAGCGGCCCCAGGTGGCTTGGAGGCCGACTTGGTTGTCGTAATAGGCGTAGGCGAGGTTTGACGAGTCTGAGCGATAGCGGTAGAAGAGTCCGATTTTCCAGCGGTCAGAGAGGCGGCAATCGAGGTTTGCGCCGACGTTGAAGTAGGCGTCGCTTCTGCGGGCGGCGACGCCGGAGGTGGTCGCACTGTACTGCACCTGGTAATAACCGACGCTCACGCCGGGAAACCAACGGCTGAGCACGCGCTGCTGGAGGGTGAAGCTGAAGCCGCTTTCGGTGTAGTTTTGGTCGCCATAAGCGGCGGAAGCGAGCGGACGGCGGTGGCCCTCGACGGTGAGGGTGGTGGAATCGAGCGGGCGGTAGGCAGCGGCGAGGCTGAAGACGGGGTCCACGGTGGCGGGGGCGCCGCCGCTGAATTGGCGCCACTCGGGGCCAACCGAGGCGGTGAATTGGAGTTTCTCGGCCAGCCAGTAAATGGCTCGGGCGAGGACCTGCTCGGCGGTCTGGCTGGGGTTGCGGTCAACGTCCCAATACTCGAACCGGAAGCCGAGGCTGGCGGTGACCTTGGAGAAGAGTTGCCGGTTGAGCCAGTCCTGGTTGGCCCACTCGCGCGAGCCGATGAGCGAGGGCGCGGCGTAGCTGGTGTTGAGGTAATCGCCATTGGCCTCGAGGGAGGTGCGGTCGGTCAGGTCGTATTTGGCGGTGAAATGGGTATTGAGGTTTTGGGCGTTGACGAGGCTGCCCACGTCGTTAATCGCTGACAACTGCTTGAGGTAGTCCTGGTCCAGGCCAAGGGTGAGACGGGAAAAGGCATAGACGCCCGTGAAGAAGGCGGATTCGTCGGCGCCGCTGTATTGGTCATGCGAGGTATAGAGCCTGAGGTTGGGGGCGTAATTGAGGAGGAGCATCTTGGCCGGGGCCGCCTGGAGACTGGCGTAGGGCTGGCGCGGGAGCAGGCGCAGGTCCTGGAAGGTGGCGGTGGGGGGGACTTCGACGCCGGGGTCTCCGGCCATCACGCTGCAGCCGGGGGAAAGGTTCCAGATAACGTCGCCCTCGCGGTTCTTGGGTTGGATGTTGATGTTGTCGTCCGCGCGCACGCCGCCGGAGGCCTGGGGGAAGAACTTGAACCCTTGCCATTGCCACGCGCCCATTTTGGACTCCGGCAGGGGCTCGGCCGGGGCGTTGACGGGGGAAGCGACCGTGTTTCCAGGGGCCGAAGGCGGCTCCTGCCCGGCGGCCGGGCCTTCCCACATGGCGGCCAGGAAAAGGGCGGCGACCGCGGGTTTCCAATGGCGCAGGCGCTGGCGCACGGGGATCATTCCGCTTGCGGGAGGTCCGGGAACAGGGCGGGCGCGGCCAAGCGGTAGATGAAAAAGTAGATGGCCAAGAGAACGAGGAGCACGAGCAGGACCTGGTAGCGGCTCCTGCCGCGAAGCCGGCGGGCAACGGCTCTTCTCAAGCGGCGCCATAGCGACTTGTGCAGGCTGCGCCCACAATTGGAGCAGCGGACGGCGAGGCGCGGGTTTGTGGCGCCGCAATGACGGCAGTGCATGAGGACGTGCTCCGAGCATCGGGCGCATAGTCGCGTCCCGGGCTCGTTAATATGGCCACACTTGGCGCACTCGACCCCGGCGGTCCCGCCGTCGCTCCCGGACCCTAACACCGCTTGGTTTCCGGCATCCTCCGTGGGTTTCCCAATAGAAACTGAGCCCCCGCCAGAGCGCGGCACGCCCAGCGGCAGCCGCTTCGCCGGCGCGCTTGCCCCGGGCCGCCGGACCAAGGGTGCGCTTCGCGCCCGTCAGTTCGCATCACACGATCTGACCCAACCCACCCTGCAGCCCGAGTTCAACACACCCATAGCAAGTCCAACCTGCCCAGACGCCGCCCGCACGAATTCTCCCTGCCAAACGTACACAGAGCCGCGAAAACCATGCGGCTCCGCTTTGCGGAGCGCTGATTGCCAGCTTTCAAGACGGGGGATCGACCCTCGAACCCGTGAGTCAGTCAGCAACCGAAACCAGAGGTTGCGGTTGGTTCAAACGCAGATAATACCAAATGCGTGGATGCCGTCAAGGTTTTTTTAGAAGAATTTTTTTGGCGTCCAGGGCCAGTGACAAAGTCGCAGCGCAGATTTCCAAATCCGCTGTCTCGCAGATTTCCAAACCTGCGAGGCGCCAACAACTTGGGGCCGCCCGCCGATTTGGAAATCGGCGATACAGCAGGCTTGGAAGCCTGCGCTACGTGCCGCTGATTCGCAACGAGTTACAGCGACTTTGTCACTGGCCCTGTTGGCGTCTTCCGAGGAAGTGGAGCGGATGACAAAATCCTTCTGCCGCGTGAAGGCAGCGTTCCGCGACCGAGAGGAACAACTCCGTCTCAGGCTCCCGAGTTCGGGCGGGCCGGATGCCGTGGACAGGAGAAATCGGTTCGTTTATAGTTGGGGCAGATGCGGCGCCAGGCAGCCAACCGGGGATTCGGAGCGAAGACGCTTTTCTGGCCCTGGCCCGCTTTGCCGTTTGGGGCCGCCATTCTGCTGGTGGCTTCTTTTCTTTATGTCTGGCTGCGCGTAGAGCCGCGGCTGGAGTATTACAGTTTCGGGCCGTACTTTTACCGGCACCGGGCTTTTCTGGGAACCTTCCTCGGGCGTCCGGGAGGCCTGGCCAGTTATGGCGGGGTATTCTTGGCGCAGTTCAATTGCGTGAATTGGCTGGGCGCGCTGGTCTTCGTCCTGTGCGAGGGCCTGGTTTTGCCGCCGGCCCTCTTTTGCACGGCTGGCATCAGCGGGCGGGCGCCGGGCTTGGTTGGCCTGGCGCCCTTGTTTGTGCTCCTGCTGCTGCGCAATTGCTATGACTGCCCGGTGCCTGCCCTGAGCGTCGGCCTGGTCCTGGCGCTGGGCGCTGCCGCCGCCCACCTCTGGTTGCCCTGGCGGCGTCCCTGGTGGTCAACGGCGTTCAGCGGATTGGTCTCCTGGCTCCTTTTCTTTTTGGCGGGGCTGTGGTCGGCCCTGCTCTTCGCGGTTTTGTGTGGCTTGTTTGTGTGCATCCGAATGCGGGATTGGCCCGCGGGGTTAGGCTGCCTGGTTCTGGCGCTGGCCGCGCCGCTGGCGGCGCTCGGAGCGGGGCATCTCGGAATCGAGGCGCTGGTCAATCCCTGGCCGGAAGGGGTCCGTTGGGGCCTGGCAGCCGCTCTCTACGCCGCGGTGCCCGTCGCGGGGGCGGTTCTGGCTTTGCTCCCGAAGCCCGCCGCGGCACCGCCCGCCAAGCCTCAGCCGGTCCCGCCGGGGCAGGCCGCGGCCGCTTCGAGGGCCGGCTGCCGGCTCGAGGCCGCGTGGCAGGGCCGGACCGCCATTGTCCTGTTCGTGCTCGGCTGGGCGGCGGTATGGCTGACGTTTGATCGCCGCCAGAAGCTCCTGGCCGAAATCGATTACGGCGCCGGCTGCGGGCAATATGAAACGGTCCTGGCGGCCGCCAGACAGGTCAAGTCGCTGACTCATCCCGCCAGTGTGCGCTTGCACCTGGCCCTCTACCATGCCAGGCGGCTGGCGGAGGAGCTGTTTTCGTTTCACAACATGGTGGACGACGCGCCGATGGAGGGAATCGGCGAGGACTGGCGGGCGGAAAGCCAGCCGCTGTTCGAGCTGGGCTTGCTCAACGACGCCGAGCACATGGCGCACGAGGCGCTGGAGATCGACGGGGAGCGTCCCGATCTGCTGCGCCTGTTGGCGCGGATCAACTTTCTGAAAAACCGCCCCCAGGCGGCGCAGGTGTTTTTGAACGTGCTGAGCCTAATCCCGTTCCAGGGCGAGCGGGCGAACGACGCCTGGCCGACGACGGCCCCGCGGATACCGGCGTCGGAGCGCGCCTTCCTGGCCGGGATGAGCGCCCGAGCGTTGACCAACGACATTCCGCACGAGGGGCTGCCGGTGGGGCCCCTGCTCGATGTCTTGTTGGCGTCCAATCCCACCAACCAGATGGCCTTCGAGTACGCCATGGCCTACTACTTGATGGAGCCGAATTTGAAGAAGGCGGTCGAGCGCCTCCGGCTGCTCGAGAACTTCAATTACCGCGGGATCCCCCGGCCCTACGAAGAGGCCCTGCTGCTGTATGAGCAAGCGGCGGGGGCCCGGGTCCAATTGAAAGGCCGGGCGATCCGCCCCGAAACCGCGGAGCGATTCCGCCAGTTCAAAGAGGCGGTCAGACAGTCGCTGGGAGGGGCCGAAGGCCCGGCGGCCCTCTCCGCGAGGTTCGGCGACACCTATTGGTATTATTTCTATGCCACCCGAAGCCGCGAACGAACGGCTGAGGGCCAGGCGCCAGGACCATGAGGAGCCGAGACTGGATTGCAATTTCACCCCTGCGCGCCTGGTGGCTGCTGGCCGCGGCCAGTCTGGCTGGCAGCGCACTCGCCCCACCGGCAGTCGAACTGCCGCGGTTGTTCCCCGACTACATCGGGGTGACTCTCCCGCCCAACATCGCGCCTTTGAACTTCCGAATCCAGGAACCTGCCGCCTCCTACCGGGTGGAGTTGCGCTCCACCAAAGGCCCGCCCATAGCCATCACGGGCCCAGATCCCGCCATTCGGATCCCGCCCGCGGCCTGGGCGAAGCTCTTGCGCGCCAATCCCGGGCAGCCCTTCTACTGGGACATCTCGGCGCAAGGGGCTTCGTCCGGCTGGACGCGCTTCGCCACGGTGACCAACCATATCGCGCGGGAGGAAGTCGACGGCTGGCTGGCTTACCGTCTGCTCAAGCCGATCTTCAATTTCTACATGCACCTGGGCATCTATCAGCGGAACCTGGGCTCCTTCGACCAGCAACTGATCCTGGAGAACGACAAGTTTGGCCAGGGCTGCCTCAACTGCCACACCCCATTGGACCGAAGCCCGAATACCTTCGCGTTCAACATCCGCTCCAAAGGCGGCAAGAACCCGATGATCCTGGTCATCTCCAACCAGGCGGCCCGCGTGGACAAGACCATGGGCTATTTGGCCTGGCACCCGAGCGGCCGGCTGCTCGCCTTTTCGGCCAACAAATTCTCCCTGTTCTTTCATACCCGCGGCGAGACCCAGGATATCTATGATGGCAACTCGGACCTGGGCATTTACCGCGTCGATTCCAACACCGTCGCCTTCCCGCCGGCCATCGCGGCGCCGGATCGGAACGAGACCTGGCCGGCCTGGTCGCCCGATGGACGGCACCTCTATTTCAGCAGCGCCGTCCCCCAGCCACGCAAGGAGTTCCGCCAGGTTCGCTACGACCTGATGCGGGTGAGCTTCGACCTTCAGACCGGCCAATGGGGGCAGCCCGAAGTGATGATCTCCGCCGCGGAAACCGGGCGGAGTGTCTGCCAGCCCAAAATCTCCCCGGATGGCCGTTTTTTACTCGTCACCTTGTGCGAGTACGGCAATTTCCCCATCCACCAGCCCAACAGCGATCTCTACGTGATGGACCTGGCCAGGCGCAAACTCCGCCGGCTCGAGATCAACAGCGACCAGGCCGACACCTGGCATTCCTGGTCGAGCAACAGCCGCTGGGTGGTTTTCAGCAGCAAACGCATCGATGGCCTCTTGGCCCGGCCTTATTTCAGTTACGTGGACGAAGAGGGCGAGTTTCACAAGCCCTTTGTTCTGCCGCAGGAAGACCCGGCCTTCTACGGCTTCTGCCTCAATACGTTCAACGTGCCTGAGCTGATGCGGGGACCGGTGACGGTCACGGAGCGCGACCTCGCTAGGGCGATTGTCGAACCGCACAAAGTGCTGAGCCCGCAGGGCCCCGCCGGACCTGCCGCGCCGGGCTCGCCGCCTGGCCAGGACCAGTCCGGCTACCAGCCGGTCCGGGAATAGCCGGCCGGAGGGGGAGCGCCAGCGCACGGACAGCGGGCGGGCTGAGAGTTGAGGGTTGATTCCTGGGTGGGGAAGGTCCAAGCTTGAGGAAAAGCGCGGATGGGAACCATCTTCAATCCTGGAAAGTCGGATGCCTGGAACGGGGCCAGTGGCGAACGGAGCCGCGCCGCCGCCGGGCGCCAAACGAAAACGCCGGCCCGCCCAGGCAGGCCCCCATTCGGAGCACGATAACCCTCGACCCCCCACGCTCTGTGCGCCCGTTCCAGATCATTTTCAACCCGACCAGCGCGGCAGAACTGGCCCGGATGCCGCGGGAATTGCAATTGCAAATCCTGGGCGAGTTCCGCGGGCTGCCCCAGCAGGTGATGAAGACCGAACTGGACCAGTTTGGCAAGCTGGAGCGCGCGGGCCGCGTGCTGCACCGCTTTCGGGTGGGAGATTACCGGGTCTATTTCGAGCGGCACGAACTGGGGTTGGTGGTGCATCGCATTCTCAGCCGCCATACGCTCAAGGACTTTCTCTACCGCTCCGGGCTCAAGACGCGGGAGGACGAGGCGCTGCAGGAGAACCCGAAGTTTTGGGAGTTGATCGAAGCGGCGACGGCGGCGGCCAAACCGTGAGCCGAAGGGGCTACACGTCCTGGCCCAGCTCGACGTTCCAGTAGGCGAGGTCGATGAAGTGTTTCCAGCTATCGTGATGGTGGAGGGTGAAGCTGATCTGGAGGAAGGGGCGCCACTTGGGACGTTTGGGTTTGCGGATAAGGCGCAGGCCGGCTTCCAGGGGCGTGCGGTTGGCCTTGAGCGTGTTGCAGCCGACACAGGAGCAGACGATGTTCTCCCAAGTGGTGGGGCCGCCGCGATCGCGCGGAATCACATGGTCGAGATTCAGGTCTTTGCGCTCGAAGACGCGGCCGCAGTACTGGCAGGTGCTCTGGTCGCGCTCGAAAATGTTGTGCCGGGTGAACTTCACTTCCTTTTTGGGCAGGTGATCATAGACCAGCAGGAGGATGACCCGCGGGATGCGGACGCGGAAGGAGATGGTACGCACGGATTCGGCATGCGGGTCCTGGCCCGAAAAGTCCCGCCACTCGGTGAAGTTGAAGGTCTGGAAGGAACCGTCGGCACGGTTGAGCACCGCCTGGGCATGGCCCTGAAATAGCAACGTCAGGGCCCGCCGGGCGGTACAGATGTTGACCGCCTGCCAGAGGCGATTCAGCACCAACACATGTTGGTTTAGCATCGAGGTCATGGTCCCGATCCAACTCGGGCAAGATTACACAATCGCCCCCGGGGTGTCAACGCGGGGGCGAAGGCGGCGATGCCAGGGTCAAGGAGCGCCGGAGATGGGGGTGTGCCCGATGGTACCGGCGCTCCATTGGGCCGGGGTGAGACCCCAGAAATCGAACTGGGCCAGTCCCACAAGGCCATTCGCGTAGGTGTCGCTGCCGCTGTTGGCGAGGGGCACGGGCACCTCGCGCCAGAGATTCACGCCGGGAGCGATGGCTTGCAGCCAGGCGACGTTCCGGGGCCGGAAACTGCTGGCGTCGCCGATGACCCCACCGTTCCAGCCGGGGTTGCCCAGACTGTTGAAGGCCCAAATCTCGCAGCTTGCCCGGAAGCCGGTGACGTAGGTGTCGAGCCGGTAGCGGCTCCGTAGCGCCAAGGTGACGCCATTGGGGTTGAGATTTGGGCCAAGGCCCAGCATCGAGTTGCTGAGATGGACCCAAAAACCGGTCTGGGCGTGAAGGCCGTAGGCTTCGTTGCTCTCGGCATAGGGCGGGGACAGGACCGCAACCCAGGCGAGCCAGGCGCCACTGCAGGGGCACTGCTCATTGCCCCAGGGCGCCGGCTGAGAGGTCCCCGGCCAAAGGCCGGCGGGATACTCGTTGAGGCTGCCGCTGGGGTCATTGCCATAACTGGCGGCGGGGCCGCCGTATTCGGGGAAGGGGGCATAGGTCAAGAGGCCGGAGCCCTCGGCTTGGGACCAGGCGAGGGCATTGACGCCAGACCGCGCGTCGGCGGGGTCCGGCCCGTTAACGCCGGGAGAAACACTCCAGGCGAGGTGCTCGCCAGTCCAGCCGATGATGGCCGAGGCGGCGGCGGCCTGCCACTCGCGACAGGGGCTGATGATCAGCTCTTTGGCGGGGGACTGGGCGGGCTCGTTCACGGATTAGGGGTTCAATCGGACCGAGTGGACCGTGGGAACGGATGGCATGGGGCGAGTCATGAGGAGACGGCGGTCCAGTTCCGCGACTCGCCGGCGATGATGAAGTTGATGGGGTGGCCGTTGGCATCCAGGACGCCGGTGGCGGCGGGCAGGGCATGGAAGGCATCACCCAGGAGCCACTCGGGGGCGACGGCTTCGGTTTCCGGGGAAGCGACGCCGTAGCCGGGGCCGCTGGTGGGGGTCTTGAGGCGCAATACGTTGTTGGCGTTGGGACCGGCGGCTGGGCCGCCGGTCTGGCCGCTGTAGAGGAGGCTATAGACGGTGCCGTCGGCGCCGGTCTCGGTGGTCCGGCTGTTGCGGAGCTTCCAGTTCTTGGCCACATAGATGTCCGCCTGGTAAGTGATGGCGCCGGTGGCCGGGCTGGTGGTGCCGGCGGGCACGGTGTAAGTGAAGGTCGAGGGGCCGGTGACGGTGGCGGTGACCGTGCCGTTGTAGGTGGTTGGGGCGGCGCCGGCGATGTTGGCGTTGAGGACGGCGCCGGTGGCCAGGCCGTGGGGGGCGGCGGTCGTGACGGTGGCGGTCGTCCCGCTGGAGGTGATCGAGGCCACGGTGAGCGGGGTGGCCGGCCAGGCCGTCACATAATCCCCTTGCACGCTCTGGAGGAGCATCGCGACCAGGCTTTGCGGCCCGCCGGCGCCGCCCAGCCAGACATCGTCGGTGCCATTGGCGCCGAAGGCAGGCGGGTCCGCCACGCCCGGGGCGCGGAGCATCCAGCAGCACTTGGCCGCGCGGGTCTGGGCGTCGGTGTAGTGTACCCGCCCGACGCGGAGGACCTGGCCCTCGGCGCCGCTGAGCCTGAGGGCGATTTGACCGATGGGGTTGCCGGCGCCATCCGCGCTGACGATGCCGCCGCTGGCATCGAGGCGCAGGAGTGTAATCTGCTCGTTCTGGGCGTCCTGGGCGATCTGCGTGAGGCCGTTGGGATTGCCGCCGGAGGCGCCTTGATCATAGGTGGCGGCCAGGAGGCTATAGCTGCCCAGGCCGTATTGGGTGTTTTCCTTGGCGGTCGCGCTGCCGAGGCCGACGTCGTTGGTGCCGGGCGGCGAGCCGGTGGAGCGGCCGCTGGGCAGGTTGTAAATGATGCGGAAGCGGGCACAACGGGCCAGTTCGACGAGGTCCGGGGCGTCCAGGGGGGCGCTGGGGGAGAACTGGGCGGTCAACAGCCCAAGATGCGGCCGCACGCGGAGGCCCTGGACCAGGAGATTGGTATAACTATTGGCAGGGCCGACCAGGGTCAGCAGATTACCGACCCCGAGCCCGCCAAGGACGACAGGGCCGACAAAGGTCACCGCGCCGGCGTATTGAAGCGTGGCGAGACTCTGATAGAGCGCGGCGGCGACGCCGGTGGGTATGGATTCGCCCGGGTCGCGGTAGGTAACGGTGCGATAGGTTTGGGTGACGGCGTTGGTGAGGGTGAGACGGTGGCTCACTTGCCGCTGGGTGATGACCGCGCTGGGCTGTTTGAGGGTGCTGTCCACGTAACGGGCAAAAGACACGTCCGCGCTCACCGTGACATCGAGCCATTGCACTCCCATCCAGGTTGACAACTGTCCCTTGACGAGCACGTTGGGATAGGCGGTGAGGTCAACCGGATTGCCGTCGGCATCCTCGATGGTGGGCTCGCCGATGACGATACTGGAGGGGTCAATATTCGGATCGCTGAGGGTGTCATCGAGGGCCATCCACCAGGCCGCATCGTCGGGATCACACGGGGTCGCGATGACCGCGACGTCGGTCCAATTCACCTGCGAGCCATCCAACTCGATCATGTGCCGGGAGACGGTGGGCGTGTAGTCGCTCACTTGGGCGCCCCCGGGCCCGCTGAGGAGGGTCTGCTGGTCGGAGGCGTACAACCCCCAGCCATGGGCGTCGGCGCGGTCAAAGTACCAGTTCAGCGCCGCCACGCCGTTCACGGTGGCCATCTGTTTGTAGAGGATGACCACGCCGGCGAGCTGGCGAGCGTATTGCGGCGCAAGGGCGATGTGCCGCTCCTGCTCGGCGGTGATGGTCTGAGTCACCCCCGTCAGATTGGCCAATGAGCGGGCATAAAAGGTGGGGGGGCTGGTGGTATAATCAAACCAGCAAACCACGTCCGGGGACCAGCGGAGGACGTTGATTAGCGCCTCGCTGCAGAATATGGCCGAGGCCCGCGTTTTGGGGATTTGGACCTGGGGATCAATCGTCCCGATCCGCACGACATCCAGGGCGGTATTGAAGCCGCCGGCGGCCCCGCGCCGCGTGGGGTTGTAACACTGATTGACCCAGTTGAGGATTTCCAGGAGCTGCTGCCCATTGGTCTGCCATTGCTCGGTGGGCGTCTCGCCCAAATAGACCTCGGTGGTGTTGATGGTCGTGAGCTTCATACCCGAGGAAGGCTGCCCGGGCGTGTTCCATCCGTTGAAGGCGCTTCGGCTCTGCATGAACTCAAGGCGCTCCAACAGCCACCAGGGGCCATAGAACTCATACTGGATGTTCTGCCGGCCCT